>Ga0209749_1000931_pt1 | contig 31459 bp, 37 predicted proteins | sample EPASupsiteSAE347_FD_187267 | JGI IMG/M metagenome (GOLD analysis project Ga0209749, IMG submission 187267) | Bioremediated contaminated groundwater from EPA Superfund site, New Mexico - Sample SAE3-47 (SPAdes) (version 2) | ecosystem: Environmental > Aquatic > Deep subsurface > Groundwater >...
TATGGGAATTGTTGGGCAGAAAGTTAAGAAGAATCATCAATCGTGGGTAGATGATAATTTAAATGTCATGCTAAAAATAATTTGGCATATAATTTCTTAGTGCCCCAAATTCAGACTGGTGCCAAATAATTTATGATTGTTGATTGAACATCATCTTTTTCTTGTTTCATTTCATCAAAATCTTCATTTGTATAATCGGTTAGTTCCTTCATTGTTTTGTCTCCTCTACCCTCACCTCAACCCACCCGCACCCCCTGCTCACACCACTCCCCAGCCCGCTGTATTCCGCGAACTGCGCAAGAATGAGCGCCGCATTCTTGACAGATACAGGCGCATCCTTCATGAACCAGTATGTGCAGCTTCCAGTGAAGCCCTGTTTGAAGATGGGGCGCGCATGGCCTTTATTCTCATCAAACACGGTGTTCACCATCACGGAATGAGTCCTGTAGGTCTTTGCATTCGGTTTTTCCACAAGATACCTCTCAATATCATCATCCGCAAGCGCAAGCCTCATCTCTTCTGGGCACACGCTGTTCCATTTCGACTGGAGCGATCTGAAAACAGCCAGCCTGTGGGGGAACATCTCAGTAACCTCGCTGTTCCTGTATTGGATACAGGTCGGGCTTAGGAAGTCAAAAATGAGCTTCGGGCGAACATATGTTGATGCTGATTCAAATATCTCTTCGAAAGTCTTTGTTGTGCTTGAAAAATCTTCGATCATGAGTTCTCCGCTTTCAAGGTCAAGATTTCGTCTGTCAAAGATGAGGGGCTTCACCATCGCCTGGAATATCTTTGTCTCCGCAGGATCTGTCACTCCGATATGGAACATGTACCTCTCGCCCGGCGCCACCCTCTTGAAGTTGGGGCGGTCGCTTCTGAAGAACTTGCCCTTCAGCCCGCTTAAATGGATGGAACTCCTGGATGAATCATGCACAAGGCTGCTTGCTTCATCATCTGCCTCTTTCATGCATGAAAGGAGGGATGAGTACAGCCTGTACCCTTCGCTTGACGGAATATCGAATTCTGAGAGAGGTCTTATGGTGATCTTGATCTGCTGCACCATGCAGATTACCTATGAGATGCCTGTATTTAAAGTTATTGAAATATTGAAATAGTTTCATAATTTTGCATACTTGATATTTGTTTGCAGGAATTTGAAATATAAAACTTAATATGCAATAAATGCATAAATCAATTCGATGAAGACGTATATTTCGACCATCGGATTCGATATTTCCCAGATCATCTCTCTGATAGTCAAATACGGTATAGAGAGAGGCGACCGTTTCGTGCTCATACGACCTGAAGAAGAGAATGACAAAAGAGCCGAAAATACGCTGAACGAGATTCAGAAATTCACAAATCAGATACACCATGAGATCAAAATCGAGGTATTCCGTGTTCCTCATGAGGATTTTGAAGGGTGTGTGATAAAACTGATGGAACTGATCAGTTCCTCGGAGGGCGAGATCATAGCCAACATGTCAGGCGGTCCGCGCGAGGTTCTTGTTCCCTTTGTAGTTGCCTGCCTTGTGAATTCCTATAAAATAAAGAAGACTGTCTCTTTCAGCGACATAGACAGGATGGCTCGTGAGATATCGCTTCCCCGGATAACCAGTTTATTGGATGAAAAAACAAAGCGCATATTATCAGATATATCAGAACATCAGCCCACAACCATCACTGGGATAGCAAAAAGGACGAACCTCTCGGAAAGCACGATATCACGATTCATAACAAGACTGGCGGATATGAATGCTCTTCTGATCGCGCAGAAAGGCAAGATAAAAGAGATTACTGTATCATTTACAGGTAATGTTTTATTGAGGAGCCACAGAGTCACAGAGGCACTGTGAGCTTTTTGAAATATTTCTCTGCGTCTCCGTGCCTCTGTGGCGATCGTTTTTATATAAGTCATGAAATTTTCAGATTTGTTAGACATCCACTCAACAAATCTGCGTTCATCCGTGTTCATCTGCGGTTTGTTATTTTCTAAAGCACCCGAACAATCACCCGAACGGATTGCCCACGCTCGCGAACAGCGCCATCACCCTCATGCGCCCTGTCATAGCTCCATCCACCCTTGCGCCCCATATGATCTTTTTAGTACCGGGGACGTGCTGCGCCATCAGCTCCCCGACCTTTGCCACCTCGTCAAGCGTCATATCCTGACCTCCGGTGATGCTTACAAGCAGCCCGTGAGGTACGGAATTCGGAGGGATGTCAAGCAGGGGTGCAGCAGCAGCGCGCGCGACCGCCTTCTCAACCCGCCCCGGACCTTCCGCATCCCCGACGCCGAAAGAGGAGATACCGCCTTCCTCAAGTACGGCCTTAAGGTCGGCAAAATCCAGGTTCATGAGGCTGGGTACAGTTATAGTCTCGGTGATGCTTTTTATCAACGCGCCTATCAACCCGTTAGCAACTGCAAACGCGGTCTTGAGGGGAAGGTTGCCGGCCACTTTGCGAAGCTTGGTGTTGTCGATCAATACCACCGAGTCGCACGACCCTTCAAGGGCGCGGATGGCTTTTTTGGCGTTCTCGCGCCTCAGGTATTCTATTTCAAAAGGCATGGTGAGGCATGCAATGGTAACTGCGCCTAGAGAATTCGCGATTTCAGCCACAACCGGGGCGGAACCTGTGCCGGTACCGCCGCCAAGACCTGCGACTATGAACACGATGTTGATGCCTTCAAGCTCTTTCTTTATTTCCTCTGTGCTCTCCCGCGCGCATTCAGCGCCCACTTCCGGGAATCCACCGCATCCTTTGCCTTTGGAAGTATCCTTCCCCAGTAACATCAGTTTATCCGCCCGCTGCAGTGCAAGGTGGCTTATATCACTGTTGGCGGCTATTATCTTTGCTCCTGCGACGCTTTTATCCGAAAGGTATGTTGTGATATTGTTTCCCGCTCCGCCAAGACCGATAACAGCCACCGATGGCCTTGATGCTTTCATAACCTCTGTCAGTTGTTCCTTCATCCTGACTCCTGATAGATTTGTTCATATAAATATATATCCGAAAATCGTCCCTGCCCGGGCACAAAAACTTTTTGTATCATAATACTACAATTAAGGCTCAGTACTGAATTACATGCGCATCGGAATCATCGCCATCCAAGGAAATATAGAAGAGCACGTTAATGCCATGGCAAAAGCTGCAAGGAGAGCAGACCTTGAAGCCGAGATCGTGAAAATAAAACATAAGGGGCTCGTACCGACATGCGATGCGCTTATCCTTCCGGGCGGGGAGAGCACAACCCTGGGAAGGCTTATGGAAAGGGAAGGGATCGCAGACGAGATAAGGAAAGTCGTCCTTGCGGGATTGCCCATAATGGGAACATGTGCAGGGCTTGTACTGCTGGCCAGGCACGGGGATGAGCAGGTCGAGAGGACGAAACAGCCGCTCCTTGAACTGATGGATATCAGGGTGAACAGGAACGCCTTCGGTCGCCAGAGGGAATCTTTTGAGTGCCTTCTGGATTTCAAAGGGCTCAAATCCCCTTTTAATGCAGTGTTCATCCGCGCACCCTGCATCACTGAATGCGATAGAAATGTGGAAGTCCTCTCAGAATATGATGGTCACATCGTAGCTGCAAGGCAAAAGAACATGCTTGCCCTTGCATTCCATCCTGAGCTGACTGACGATCTCCGGATACACCAGTACTTTTTAAAAATGCCTGGGTGAGTTATTCGGATCGTCCTGATATTTTATCGATCTTCTCAAGTTTCTGGCGGTATGAGTTGAGAAGCTCTTCGTATTCTTCATCCATGAGGTTCCCTGCGGAATAATCCTTATCCAGTTCACTGATCCTGGAGAGTATTCCACTCTTTTCGCTCTCCAGTTCCTCTCTTGTCTTCCCGGCGAGTTCCCCATGATCCGCTCCGGCAGCAGGAGGAGCCCCAGGCGCTGCTTCAATATCCTCTTCCGGCCCTTCTACTGACTCTTCTACCGGCTCTTCGCTTATCTCTTCACGCTCTCTCTTAAAAGAGACTTTAATTTTTTCTTCAATCGCCTGGAGCTTCTCGCTCTTTTTCCGCATAACGGGATATGAGAGAGCAAGTAGTATCAGGACTCCGAGAACCGCATAACCGGCAATGCCTGCAGGAGTGACGGCAGGTTTTGTGATTTCTATATTCAGTTCTTTGAACTGGGGCGAGGTAAACTTGTATAAGACCGAGTCGTCTATTTCGCTTACATCCTCCGGACTTATATCATTCCTGTTTTCGTCCTGCAATATAATTGAACTGCCCACAGGTTTTCTTATTTTAAGTACGATAGCAGGCAATCCCGGTTTTCCTTCGTATTTGTAGTTAATTAATGTAGGATAAGTAAGTTTCTTTGAATATGATTTTGATTTTGTGAGCCCTCCCTGCGGTTCTGCCGGGAGTATGTACTCAAGCGCATACAGGGGAGGAAGGCTTTGTGTAATGATTTTATCCTGCCAGCTAATTATATTTCCGTTCTGGATCATCGGAAGACCGTACTCCAGGGTCCCGTCCATCATGTTCCTTCTTTCGGCTTTTATCCCGGAGACCCCATCAGGCACCCATGTTCTAAGCGTACCTGAGAAGTTTTTTATCCCGTTATTCTTAAAGATCAATGTTTCATGTATATCAAATCTGTTCTGTGACTCAAATTGTACCGCATCCACTTCAATGAGGTGCATCAGCAATTGGATATCCTGATCGGATTGGGTAGTGTCGTTCAGTTGTGTGGTATTGTCTGGACCAGTTTGTACCGTAGATTTATTATAAGTCATCCCAGGAGGGAACCCGTAAGCAGTATTGATTAAAACCATTATCAAAAATACAGAGGTTATTGCGGAGACTATATCTCGATTAAATTTTTTCATATGTTCACGTCTATTAGATATACTGTTATGCAAATGTATTTTGGTATTAATAAATGTATACCCTCTTAGCTTCTTATCATAATAATTATTTAGCATAGCGATAATTTGAAGCATCTGGCAAAGAAAAAACCAAAAGCTATATATACAAAATAATAAATTCAATGAAAGATAAAAACGGAATGCACCAAAAACGGAAACCTTTAAAAGGTATGTGAAAACGATAGGATTGGAAAAAATGCAACTGAAATCATTTGGTCTAATAATTTTTCTGGCGTTAGCTGGATTTATTTTGTTCCTGGTTCCTGAGGCGGTTGCTTCTGAGAACTCGTGTATAGATTGCCATAAAACATTATCTCCTTTTATCGAAGTTCAAAAACAGTTTAACCAGATAAGAGTTCAGCATCTTGAGAAGAACGTTAGCTGTTCTCTTGAGTGCCATGAGGACAGGGTCAGACAACTTGCCACATCGAATTATCAGCAGTGGTCTGAATCCGTACATGCTCCGAAAGGAGTGACATGCGAGGTCTGCCATGAGGGTGATCCCAAACAGGCAACCAAAGAGAAAGCGCACGCCGGTATCAAGAAACCCACTGATCTGAACAGCCCCGTATATTATACGAACGTTCCAAAGACTTGCGGAAAATGCCACCCCAGGGAACTGACAAACTTCGAGAGCAGCAAGCACTACCAGAAACTTGAGGCGCTAAAAACCGCCCCTACATGCACGACATGCCATGCGCCCCATACTTTTACTATCCTCAATCCTGAGGAATTCAGGAATTTCTGCGGGAACTGCCACTCGGTTTATAAGAAGGTAGCACCGTACGACATTCCTGTCCAGGCAGAGTATTTGCTCGGGAAATTAAATAAATTGAAGTTCAATATCCAGACAACGCAGCAGGACATATTCTGGGCTAAGAAGAACGGAACTGATGTAACTCAGGCTGAGCAGTACACGGATAACGCATTAAAGACATTCCAGAACCTTGCTCCCATGTGGCATGAGTTCAATCTCACACACTTTGAGGATGTAGTGGATTCGGCCAACAGAGAGGTAAAAAAGGCTGATGAGATCGTTAATCCAGCCTCCCCTGCCCCGGTCAAGACACCATCTCAAAGGATGCCTGGGTTTATCGGCTCAACAGGTATAATCTCACTTCTGGCCGTACTGTATATGATAAATAAGAGATCGAAAGTGAGAAAATAATGCAGCCGCATTTAAAAAGAGCGCTCATGCTACTGGCTATCGCGATAATCGGTTTTATTGCAGTAAGATCCCTGATCGTCCCGGACTCCTTCGGTCAGTATGGCTGGTACAGGGGCGATTCTGTTATTGAGAACAGGAATTTTCCCGTAGAACATGCTGGTTCAAACAGCTGCGGGGAAGAGAATTGCCATAAGACCATCTATACCATCTGGTCAGGATCCGGGCATAAAGCAGTGAACTGCGAGACCTGCCACGGTCCTTCTGAGAAACATGTCAATAACATCAGGATAATGCCGCCTCCTGCAGATGATTCAAAGGAATACTGCGGGCTGTGCCACTTCAAACGCGCAGCCAGGCCTGAGAAGTTCCCCCAGATAGATCCGGAAACGCACGGTCAGAACTTAAAATGCGCATACTGCCACAACCCCCACAAGCCGTGGTTCATATAAGAGGAGGATTGCGATGAACGTATCAAGAAGGGAATTCACCAGGATCGGATGCAGGATCATCATAGGAGCAGCAGCGGGCACAGCAGTAGTTGAATCCATTGTTACAAACAGCGCTGCAAAGGAGAATCCTCCAAAAGGGGGATACGACTGGAACGAGCATTTCTGGGGTTATTTAGTAGATACCCGCAAATGTATCGGGTGCGGAAGATGCGCAAATGCCTGCAAGCTTGAGAACGAGGTTCCATTCGATGAGCCTGTTTACAGGACATGGGTTGAAAGGTACAGGATTATTAAAAAAGAGAGGGAAGAGGAAGTAATAATAGACTCACCGAACGGAAGCATAGATGGGTTTGTTGACGATATTCCAGATGAAGAGATCAAAAAAGCGTTCTATGTCCCCAAGATATGCAACCACTGCGAGAACCCTCCGTGCGTACAGGTCTGTCCCGTAGGCGCTACTTACACGACAGAGGACGGCGTTGTTCTTGTGGATTACGATTACTGCATAGGCTGCCGGTACTGCATCCAGGGCTGCCCTTACGGTGCAAGATATTTTAACACCGAGAAGGGGACCGCGGATAAATGCACCTGGTGCTACCACAGGATAACCAAAGGTCTCCTACCAGCCTGCGTGCAGGCATGCCCGGTCGGGGCCAGGGTTTTCGGGGACCTTAATGACCCTGAGAGCGCGGTCAATAAGGTACTGGATATAGAGAGGATCAATGTTCTTAAACCTGACCTGGGAACGAAGCCCAAGGTCTATTATGTCGGACTCGACAGGGAAGTGAGATAATGACAGCCGAAGGTTTAGTCTGGGGATACATTTATCCCAACGAGGCTGAAATCCAATGGAGCATACTGATAGTATTATATCCATACATCACAGGTCTTGTTGCGGGAGCTTTTATAGCATCATCACTGTACCACGTATTTGGTAAGAAAGAGATCAGGCCAGTTGCAAGGTTCGCACTCCTGACAGCCCTGGCCTTCCTGCTTGTTGCAACCATGCCTCTGCTCACTCACCTCGGGCATCCTGAGAGGGGAATAGAGATCATGTTCACGCCCCACCTTACGTCTGCGATGTCCGGGTTCGGGTATATATACTCATTTTACCTGATAATCGTAGTACTTGAGATATGGCTGTCTTTCAGAGAGGACATAGTCAGAACGGCTCTCAATTCGAGGGGATGGAAAGAGCTCCTATACTCGGCGCTGGCACTCTTTTCTTACGATATTTCCGAGAAAGCACTGCACGATGACGAGAAGCTTGCAAAGAAACTTGCGATCATAGGTATCCCGTCGGCTGCTTTCCTGCACGGGTATGTGGGCTTCATATTCGGCGGTATTAAAGCCAACCCCTGGTGGTCAACCCCGCTCATGCCCCTCATATTCCTGATGTCAGCCATCGTGTCTGGAATCGCACTTTTGATCTTGCTCTACATAGCATCTATGAAGATCAGAAAACATGCTATCGACCATAAATGCCTGCACTCCCTGGCGCATTACCTCTGGGTCTTCCTGATACTTGATGTGGCGCTTGAGCTGCTTGAGATCGTCAGCATGAAATACGAATCTCTTGAGGAGATGGAGATCGTTAACAGGCTGCTCTCTGAGAAGATCGCCACGACATTTTACGGTGTACAACTTGGCCTTGGCATTTTCGTTCCGTTCATACTCCTCCTGCTGGTAGGCATAATGAGGAACCGTGAAACCCTGAAGATGATCCTTATATCGATCTCTTCCATTTTCGTGGTGACAGGCGTATTCGCGATGCGGTGGAATGTTGTGATTGGAGGGCAGGAAATATCCAAGAGTTTGAGCGGTACCATGACATATGTTCCTGTGTTCTTCAGCCAGGAGGGCGTACTGCCTGCAATAATAATCCTGTCGCTTCCGTTCGTGATACTCTACGTTCTGACCCGTATACTGCCGCCCTGGAAGGATATGGAGAGCACTGAGTGAAATCGCAAGGTATTTATTGTATAAACTCGTTTTTATTTCCGCCAGACTGAAAAACGGGTACTTGGTTTTGGCTAAGGATAGGATTACTTGAAATGCTAAAAGAACGCAGGATTATTTAATTATAAGACGATGGAAGAGAAATGATGTTTTCTAAAACCCGGGAACTAAAAAAGTATCATTTAATATTTTTCGTATTGCTTATATCCTTCATTGCACCGGCAGGCGCATCTCATCTGGACGCTCTTAATAACTCGTGCATCGATTGCCATAAAACGGTATCTCCGTTCACGGATGAGCAGAGCAGGTTCAACGAGATAAGAACGAACCATACGGAGAGGAACATATCCTGCTCGCTTGAATGCCATGCTGATATCATAAGGAAAAAAGCTACAGATAATTTCCAGCAGTGGTCTGAATCAGGGCATTCAGCCTATTATGTCACCTGTGATGCCTGCCACGGCGGGAACCCCAGGGCAAAAACAGAGGCGGAAGCACATGCAGCCATGAAAAGCGTGGGCGATGCGAACAGTACTTTATATTTTAAAAATGTTCCTGAGATGTGCGGTAAATGCCATGCAGAGGAGCTTGACCATTTCAGGAACACCATGCATTACCAGAGGCTGAAATCCGAATCCCGCGCTCCTTCATGCGTAACATGCCACCAGCCCCATACGTTCAAGGTGCTTAAAGCCCCGGAGCTTACACCTCTGTGCAGCATCTGCCATAATCCCAACGATCACATAGCGACTGCAGGTGTGCCCAGAGATGCTAAGAATGCCCTTGAAAAAGCCAATGAATTGCAGGCTGAGGTCGTAAAAGCGAAAAATATCGTATCTGATGCAAAAGCGAAAGGGAAAGATGTTACATCAGCCCAGTCGGATCTTGATAAAGCGGCAGGCGTATTGGATGATATCCCTTCGCTATGGCACAGTTTCAATCTGAGGGATTTTGATAGGCAGATAAATAGCGGGATCGACATGGCTAAAAGGGCTCAATCCAGGGTATCAGGAGTTGAACCTACAGTGCCGCCGCGCACGCCTGGTACCGGGATAGCACTGGCAATCGGGATTCTTGCGGCAGTTTATTTAATAAGAAGACGGTGAGTGAGTAAAATGGATAGTGTATCACTTTCAGGGGCTATTAAGAAATGGATCTCAGCACATAAGCTGCCGATAGTTATCGTACTTATCGTCATGATATCAGCAACCGTACTGGTTACTGAAAAAGCTCTGGACATAACTGAGAATCCGGCTTTCTGTGGAAAGAATTGCCATATCATGAGACCTTACTTTGACTCATGGCTTACATCCTCCCACAACGACGTCAGGTGCGTGGAATGCCATTATGAGCCAGGATTGATAGGGCATGTCAAGGGCAAAATCAACGGGCTCGTACAGTTCTACAGCTATGAGACAACTGTTGAAGATTATTCGGGTAAACTGTATGCCAGGGTCATGGATAAGAACTGCCTTGTCTGCCACGAGAAGCGCATCCTTTCATCCGATATCGGATATATGGGCGTTAATTTCAGTCATAAGGGGCACCTGCTCCAGCCCAAGAGAGGGATAGGATTAACATGCACGAGCTGCCACTCCATGCTTGTTATCGGCATGAGCGAGCACAGGTCCGTCACTGATCCTTCATGCAGCCAGTGCCATCCGAATTTCGTACAGCAGGATGTGGGGCATATAGTGGTCACGACCTCAAGCTGTTTTACCTGTCATTTCAGGGATGTGCCGGGGAATACGTCCATTTCAGGCTGTCCGTCCTGCCACGGTCCGCCAAAAGAGACGCATCACAACTATACGAACTTTAACCATACGAGCCACATCGCAAAGGGTTATGATTGCATGACATGCCATACGAACGTATCTGTAAGTGCAAACGATATCGTTCCAAAGAACAAATGCTACTCCTGCCACAATATCAGGGAAAGGGTCGATAAATACGACGACTTCAGTTTCGTGCACGAAGATCATGTTACGAACAATAAGATAGCATGCTATAATTGCCACTCAGAGGTCAAGCATACACCGCAGATAAAGGCTAATCTGTGCGCCACCTGCCACGGCCAGGAGCATCCCGAGGACTGGCTGACGACCCATAAGAAAGAGGTCATGATTGGCAAAGTGTGCAGCGACTGCCATTCGCCGAAGGACTGCTCGAACTGCCATGCCAAAATCGTAGCAGGCGGCAAAAAGGCTGTATAAGATCTTATAAATCCTCAGGCGTGGTTTAAAGCAGTAAGATGAATATCACATACAGGAATACTGCCGTAAAAACCATGCCCCTTGTTTATGAGCCTTCAGAGGATTCTTTTCTGCTCGCTGATGTTGCGATGTCCGAGATAAAAGGTACAGAGAGGGTACTGGAGGTAGGATGCGGGAGCGGCATAGTATCCGCTGTAATAAAAGCAAATACAGGAGCAAAAGTAATCGGGATCGATATTAATCCATATGCAGCCAGATGTACGAAAGAGAACGGGATCGAGGCGATAAGAGGCGATCTGTTGAGCTGTATCAAAGGCAGATTCGATATGATCTTATTCAACCCGCCATACCTCCCGACAGGAGAGAAGGAAAGGACTCAGGACTGGCTTAATGCAGCCCTGGACGGCGGGGATGATGGAAAAAGAACAATCTACAGGTTCCTTGAGGATGCGGGCAATTGTCTTGCCTGGGGAGGGAAAATACTGATGCTGGTATCCTCGTTAACCGGGATAGAGGATGTAAAATCCATGATGAAGACTCTCGGTTATGCTGTTGAAGAAAGGAGGCAGGAGAGGTTTTCGTTTGAGATACTCACGGTCATAGCCGCAGCTAAGGCGTGAGCGCGTATCTTAACCCCGCCTGCTCAAACCTCTATCTCGGCAAACCTGTCAATATCTGTCCTGTGACCCCAGATATCCCCCACAACCAGCTTGACATTTTTCATCTTTAAAAACGTTTTTGTTGTGTTCGAGATTGTCTTCTGGTATGAAGAAGGCAACTGCAACCGTTTTAATTTCGGACTTTTCTGTACAAGATCAAAGATGTTCTTTTCAGAGGGTCTGAAACAAAAGTGTACGTTTTCTTCGTTCGTGTCAAGATCCGTGAGGTCTTCCTCAGAGCCAATAATTCTGAAAACGACTTTCATAATATGTGAATATGGTGATTCTACTACTTATATTTTTTTACTATTAGTGGCATTGCATTACGCTATTTAGACTGCAAGATTTAATAAACCGGAAGCGCCATATATTTAGTGGGAGATGGTGAAGTGGAAATCCTTCTTGCTACTGATGGCTCTCCACAGGCAAAGAAGGCAGAGAGAGCAGCCTTTGGGATCGCAAAATCCTATAAAATCCGTATGGCAGCACTGTTTGTTGTGAATATTATGAGTGCTCACTCAGCCTCTGAGAGGGAAAGATCAATAAAACATGGAGAAAAGATACTGGATGAAGTGGTGAATGAAGGCAGAAAACTGGGAATCGAAGTACGGAAGGTACTGGAGATAGGACGTATCGGCAATACCATACTGAAGGTAGCAAAAGACCTCAGGGTTAGTACTATTGTATTGGGTTCTGATGGCAGGAAAGGATTAAGGTTCCTTGTGGGCAGTGTGACGGACAGGGTAGTGAGGAACGCAGATTGTACTGTTCTTGTGGCAAGGTGAACTACTACCCTATAAGTAATAAATTATATCTTACATGAAGTGTTAATCACCAGATGGTTATGGATTACACTAAAATACAGATCTCGGCAGATTCAGAAGCCTTGGAAATAGCTACTGTTGCGATGGCAGTGCACGAACTGTTAGGACTCCCGGTCACTATGAGGAGCCTGAATAAAAAAGGGGTCAGGATCGAGAGAGGGAAGATACTCGATAATAATTACACCGGTCCTGTGCTTGAGCAGGTCTTAAAAGAGAACAAGGTCATCCGCACCATTCCTACAAGCGGCAGATATACCGGGATCCCTGTGATCGTGGTTCCTGTAAGGAACAGGGAAGGTTACGGGATCGCTGCGATCGGCGTGGTGGATGTTGTGGGCACTATAGACCTGGGACTGGTGTTCGGCAACTACCCTGAGGTCGTAAAACAGGTACAGGAATGCGTAAGATCGAAAGTGGCAGTGCCCTGAAGCCCCGGATCTGCCCTGCCAGGAAGGAGGACTTATCCGGTCTCCTGGCTCTTGAGAACATCTGCTTCAAAGAAGAGACGTTCAATAAAAGACAGCTGGAGTACCTGCTGCTTAAGGCAAAATCCCTTGTACTGGTCGTATCTGCTGAAGGATCTGCTGAAGATAATATTATCGGGTCTATGGTTATTCTGCTGAGGGAACATATCGCTCATGCCAGGATATACTCGCTGAACGTGCACCCATCATACCGGCGCAGGGGTCTTGGGAGTTCACTTATGGATAGTGCGCTCGGGTTTCTAAAAGATAAAGGGTTTAAGAAAATTACCCTTGAAACAGGTATGAACAATACCGTAGCCCTGAACTTATATAAATCAAAGGGCTTTTCTGTTGACAGAATCCTGAAGGGATATTATAAGGACGGCGGTGATGCTTTCCACCTTACTAAAAACCTCTGATCCAGAGAATTGAAAAACCTATAATACCAGAGCATCGATTATCTTCTCGTAAATATCCGTATCCACGGCATCCTCGTATCCCTTGTAGAGGCTTGGATTATCGTTTATCTCGATGACTTTATACCCCTCATCCGTCTCCTTTACATCCAGACCGTAAAGCCCGCCCCCGACGCATTTCGACAGGCTTATGCATATCTTTTCAAGTTCTGGCGAAATTGATTCGCGGGGGACGGCTACAGTGTCGCCCCACACGTTTCTCCCGTTTATCTTCGATTTTACCTTCCACCCGCCCCTGGGTATACAGTACTTGCATAGATAGAGCACCTGGTTCTGAAGGATACCGACACGCCAGTCAAAATCCGACTGGATATACTCCTGGATCACCAGTATTTTTGACCGCCTGAGAAACTGCTTTGAAATTTTGATAAATTCCTGTTCTGTGTTGGCTTTTTCGACATGGGATGAGAACCTGGTATATGGTGTCTTGATTACTACGGGGAATCCGAGCGTACTGAAGATATCATCAAGCGCTTCCCTTGAGTAATCGCCGGTAAACAGAAGAGATTTTGGCGAAGGAATATTATTCTTCTGGAAAAGGTCATGGAGTATCGCCTTGTTCGAGCACGTCCTGATAGAATGCGGGTCGTCGATCACAGGAAGTCCAGCCTGTTCAGCAAGCCTTGACGCTATGTACGCCGAATTACCCGGGTCTGTTGTAGCCCTTATGAACAGTGCATCGTATTCAGGCACCTTTGTGATATCATCCTTAAAGATGAACTCGAAAGTATGCCCCATCGATTCGGCTGTGGACTTGAATTCTAAAAGAGCAAGCTGCTCTGATTTATCGTTGAAGTTATATGCCTCAACAAAACAGGCAATTCTCATAGATCAAGCTCTCTGCTTTATCTCATGGATCCTATCGCTAACAATATCCCACTTCACTTCTCTCATCATGGCAGGTTCACAATGGTTCAGGATAATATTCCCATCATCTATCTGAACTATAAGTTTGCATATGGGAATATTAAATATTTCAAAGAATTTCCTCGTGAACTCTGATGTTTCACTGTTGGTCGATTCTCCCAGCATCTGTACGATTTCCAGCACTTCGCCCTTCACAGGATGCAGCGATACAGGGAACCTGGCGTCCATGCTCATCTTTTTGATCATGCCAGCAAGCCTTGAGCTTGATCTCACTATCTTCATCGAGTTATTGGTGAAAGGGTTTACCGCCAGCAGCATGACAGGTGTATCCAGATCCCCGTTCGATCTCGTAACCAGCCTGTATCCATTGGTCGGCATCCCGTTCCTCCTTGCTTTCTCGATGAGGAGCGGGTTCCTGTAAGCATCCATTATCTCTGTGCAGTTGGGTGTGACATCCATTCCAAAGGTCTCGGCATGTGCAGATACGTAATACCCCATCCTCAAATAACGGTAATCGTGGTTGATATTAAGTACGCTGTCATGCACTGGCTGCCTCAAAAAAGTTAACGGACTAGAGTCACTATCATCTTCGTCTTCACTGACTGTAATCATTTTAGGTATCAGTCCAGGTTTTAAGATTATATGCTGAGTATAAATAAGTAACGAGTGAAAAGCTGTATTTCTTCTGAAAAATTACGTCTGCTGTCTGGTAAAATCGGTAAGTTCCTGCGGGAGGGATTTTTTGGATGCGGAAGTCTTCAATATCGCGTACCAGTCGTAAGAGAATAATACGATACTGATGAATCCCAGCATTTCAAAGAACTCAAAATATACCATAGCGTTGGGCAGGCTTGTCCCTTCAATGATCTCATGGATCATGAAGAATACGCTGAAAGAAAGTACGTACAGGCAATTTTTTTTGAAGAAAGGCTCGCTCACGAACACTTTTACGTTCAATTTGTTCTTATCGATATCTCTCCATAACAGCCATATATGGATAGACAGAAAGATAAATGCGAGATATAAAGAAAATATTATAAACTCTATTATTTTGTATATATCATACTCATTCAAGTCCGGGCACGTCCTTTCCTATCCGATTATCCTTTATCTTTAATAATGATAAAGGTTTCGGGACTACAGAACCCATCCATTAATTAGACCGAAGCGCAGAGAAGAAAAAGGGGAAGGGATCAATCCTTCTTAAGCCACGGCATCATGGCTCGCAGCTCTTTTCCTACCTTTTCCACAGGATGCTCGTTCTCCTGCCTCTCAAGCGCGTTCAGTACCGGTCTGTTCGCCCTGCTCTCAAGCACGAATTCCTTTGCGAACTCCCCGCTCTGTATCCTGCGCAGCGCCTCTTTCATAGCCTGGCGGGACTGCTCGTTGATGACCTTAGGACCAACAGTAAGCCCGCCGTATTCGGCAGTATTGGATACATAGTACCACATCTTGCTAAGGCCGCCTTCATATATTAAGTCAACTATGAGCTTCATCTCGTGGAAGGTCTCAAAGTATGCGACCTCTGGCTGGTAGCCTGCGGCAACAAGCGTCTCAAAGGATGCCTTCATCAGCGATGTCACGCCCCCGCACAGGTCGACCTGCTCGCCGAAGAGGTCAGTCTCAGTCTCTTCCTTGAACGTGGTCTCAAGCACCCCGGCGCGGGTTGCACCTATTCCCTTTGCATACGCCATCCCGATATCCCTTGCGTTCCCGGTGGGATCCTGGTATATGGCAAGGAGCGCAGGAACGCCTTTGCCCTCGGTATATGTGCGCCTGACAAGGAAGCCCGGACCTTTGGGCGCCACCATTATCACGTTCACGTCTTTTGGGGGTGCTATCTGGTTGAAATGGATATTGAACCCGTGGGAGAAGCACAGCGTCTTTCCGCTGCTCATATGCGGCTCGATTTCGCTGTAGTAAACTGCGCTCTGTATCTCATCAGGCACTAGTATCTGAACAAGGTCTCCTTTCTCTGCCGCATCAGCCATGGTCATGACCGCAAGACCGTCATTCTTCGCCTGCGTCCAGGATTCGCCGCCTTCCCTCACGCCCACGACCACATCAAGCCCTGAATCGTACAGGTTCTGCGCCTGCCCTGCGCCCTGGCTGCCGTAGCCGATGACTGCAATGGTTTTATCTTTCAATACCTCTAAATCCGCATCTTTATCATAGAATATCTTGACCATGAATTATCCTCCTGCTCCCTTTGATAGCATTATTATGTATAAAGTTTATTCAATGTACCTCAAAAATGAAATACTTTCAGCCTGTCTTTATAAAATAATTTTTATCCCTCAGGTGCAAAACGATATTTCTCAGAACTTTATCGTTTCATTCGGCTCCTCTTTTGAATATCTCATAACTTTCCCCTTGATAAAAATTAAATTAAACAAAGTTATATATTCTCAAAAAACTTATCCGATGACAGGACTTGTAGTTTCGTTCAAGTTAAAAACGGCAGAAAGGCTTGTGTATTGACAGATAGGATAGTGGAAAAATGGCATCTGATATATTTTATGAAAGACGTACCCTCTGCCGCCGAGGTGGGTTTGGATGAAGCTATGGATGGCGCTGTACGCCATGATCTGGATTGTATTCTTCGAGTTCCTTCTCGCGATGACCCCTGGAGGCTCATTGGTTCTGATTTACCTGCACGTCGTCCTCGGTGTCGCCATCATAGGCATCGCATTCTACAACTTCTCCGGGATCCGGAAGACCCGCGTCGCAGGCCGTGTGAAGCGGATCGTGCAGGCGAGTTTCAACCTTTCCGTCGCAGTAGCCATCTTCGGTGCCCTGCTCTTCTTTGATATCGGCAAGGCTTGGTTCATCCCGCTGATCAATGTCTCGATTTACGGGTTCATCCTTTTCTTACATGTCATCATCGCTTTCGCGATCATCACCCAATCCGCCGCGGTCGCGATTGCCTACGATATGTGGGATGACCACGAGTTCGTAAAGGAGACGGAGCCAGGGATCGTGCCGCCTCTACCCATGCCGCAGGAAGATGCCCACTGAATGGGGAAGGACGTGTTCCCAAAATTTTAGATAAAGAAGTGGAGGAAGAGCTTGTAAAAGGTCGTGTGGTTGAGATAAGATACCTGGTAAATTACTATGTTTGTAATGATTTTTACCATTGGGATTTTTTCTACGATGACCGAAGGGTTTAGCTCTTATAATTTGAAGATTTTATACTACTTTTCCACATTCCGCGCTAAGGATAGATTATTTTAGTATTTCTCCTGATATTGATTTTTGGTAGCGTCCCGGATTTCATAGCATCTATAAAAATAGCCACAGAGGCGCAGAGACACAGAGAAATATCTAAAAAAGCTCTCCGTGCCTCTGTGTCTCTGTGGCTTCATAAAAAACTTGCCACCGAGGCACAGAGAACACAGAGCGTAGCACTCCTGAGGATAAAAACTCCATGTTATCCTGAGAATTCGATGGTTTACTATAGTACATGAGCCAGGATGAGAGCGCCCCCGCCCAGCCGCGCTGCCATCCGCCCATTCCAATCCCCCATCCCCCAACGAGAACGGCGCGCCCCGAAGCATGGGGAGGCGACCCTGCGAACTGCGCAGCGTCGCAGCTTCCTGTTCGCTGGAGGTTTGCCAAATACATTCGATTGTAATCGAGAGATTTAAATATTTGATTCGACTATAATAGAATCTATGAACAAAGAGATCCTTGTAGAATGGAATCCTCACTGGAAAGGGGCGGCAGGATCGCTTATTTTGAGGTCTATCCCTTAAGTTTCAGGGAAATCATCAAAACAAGGCTCACGATCAAAGACAAAATTTCTGCTTTTGCCAAAAAAGATGAAATAAAACATTATCTCTTTGAATACATGGAACTTGGTGGTTTCCCTGAGGTTGTCCTGGAAAAAGATCACGACATTAAAAAACAGTTGCTCCAGTTCTATTTCGATACGATATGAATTTCAGTAAAGTCGGAAAAGATATTTCGCTCTCTGTGGATACAGTTGGAGAGTATGCAGCATATCTTAAAGATGCATATCTTGTTTTTAATGTGCCAGTATTCAGCTTTTCTGTCAAAGCACAGGAAATAAATCCCAAAAAAATATATTGCATCGATAGTGGTATAAGGAATATAAAAGGATTCAGGTTTTCTCTGGATTATGGAAGAATTGCAGAAAATATTGTCTTTATCGAGCTGAAAAGGAGAAACTTTTCTGATCCTTTATCAAGGATATTCTACTGGCACGATAAAAAGCAAAGAGAAACGGATTTTCTTCTGATGAAGGACTCCAGGATAAGCGAAGCTATCCAGGTATGCTGGGATATCAGTCAACAGGAGGTTAAAGAGCGGGAAGTTGAAGGATTGCTTTGCGCCTTGGATGAATTTAATCTGGAGAGCGGTCTTATAATAACAGAGGACTATGAAGGAGAGGAAATCATAGGAGATAAGAGAATAACTTATATGCCTTTGTGGTTCTGGCTCATGTTTCCCGACGCTAAGCAGCTTACCCCACAGCATTCGCAGGCGGATAAGTGATGCGCAGACCTTCCACCGAAGCAAACGGCGTAAGCTTATGTGGCTGTGTGCGTGATATGCTCATGATATGCTCGACCCGTATGCCCCTTATAACGAGCGCATCAGCGATCAGGGAGCGGTGGCAGCGCCAGGGCACCGCTTCTGCATACGGATGAGCAATTCAAGCGTGTTTCATTAAAATACCCATTAAGCTCTCAATAGGGGTAACGTTATCTTTCGTCAGCGAGATCCTGGCAGTTATATTCTTGAACTCAGGTATCCCTTTCCCCCCTGTCTCACCAGACACAAGCGAGTTCGACCAGGGGCTGTTCACCATAAACGCCACCCCGCCGGGCTCGTTCCTCTTTGTCTCCCTGAGTTCGACAACTATGCTGCCGTAATCGTTGATCAGCTTCACCTTATCCCCCTGTTTGAACCCCATTTTCTTCATGTCTTCTTTACTCATCATTATGGCTGCCGAGAGCTTCCTGTATTCCTCACCGAACCGGTTCTGCTCAAGTGCCTCTATCTGGAAAATATCCCTGTACGTGGTGATCTTAATATCGTACTCGGGGCTTTTCAGGAACCTACTTAACTCCATTCCCATCAGAGTTCCTCCGTTAACCTTGTCAGTATCCCGGCATCAGATAGATAATTGTTCTCAACGACCTTTGACAGTTCGATCACCCTGCCGTCCATCCTTACAGCACTGCCTCCTGTTTCAACGCCTGAGACCGCAGCCGGTATCGTGACCGATGCTATCCTGGATGTCAGGGTAACGCATGGATCTATACATATCACAGGTATGTTCGCAAGGTGAGCCAGCACAGAGCGGGGAAGGCTTGACAACGGGTCGGAGCCCACGACAAGCAGTGCATCCATGCTCTTTTGCCGGAGCGACTCCACGATAGAGTACCTGTTATCATGGGCTGCACTGCTGCCGTTGAACCTGGTGCGGTTAACGAACCCGGTCTCTTTGAACAAAGCCTCATTGAACCCCCGCATGTTGTAATGACCTACCATAGGCATGATATGGAAATTGGGGAGCTTATCTGCAAGTGAGACAAAGATATCAAGTTCATCTTTTATCGAATAAGTAAGCCCGATACCTGCGAAGATCGACCCGAACTCGGCTTTTTTCAGTATGCCCGCAAGTTCCAGCATCCTTTTAGCATCGTATGCCGGTACTTTTCCTGAGAGCGCATCCAGAAGAGCCAGGATGAATTCCCTGTCCCCTTTCGGAGGTATCCTGTAGAAGTGCCCTTTGCATATCTTCGCTGTATTGGATTCTCGCACGTCTATGGCAACGGCGATGCGGTCCTCCTCGTACCCGCGCTGCCTGAACTCTCCGCGCGGAAAATACGAGAAGCGCGAGAGGTGGCGCGGCTCTGAGTCCTGTGCGTCTGAGCCCCAGTATACCAGCACATCAGCCCTGTCCCGTATATCCTCAAGTGAGCATGTCCTGAACTTTTTCTGGAGCACTTTCTCTATCAGTATCCCCTGGCAGAACGAGGAGGTGTCGTCTATGGCAGCATTTAACCTTTTAGCGAGCTGGATGCCTTTTGCCTGAGCCTCGGAAGTTGAATTGCTCCATCCGAAGAGCATGGGCGATTTTGCATTCTTTATGATCTCCACTGCCCTCTTTATTGCGGCATCGGTATCAACAGGCTTTTTATCTACCGAAGGAGCGAGCCTGTTAACACAGCCCCGGAATCTTGCAGCGCCTCTCCTGCATGCATTTCTCGTTTCCTTTATCCTGTTGTTCTCAACGACAACATCAATATCCTCACATAACAGCGCGCATCCTGTGCAGGTGACCATATTCCCCCTAAACAAATTCTATCGCACCGGTCGGGCAGGGGTCGATGCAGGCATAGCACAGCACCCTGTTCTTCCCGAAGCGGCGGCACTCCTTGATGTTGGAAGCCACGACTTTTCCATCAATGATTTTGAATATCACCTTATCGTTGGTGGGAGCGCATCCCACAGCCGCGCCCCTGGGGTCGTTGGCGACGTCCACAGGGCATGCAACAACGCAATTGCCGCAGCCGGTGCAGATCTCAGGATGGACTATCATGCCAGTCTCCTCGGCGCCTTTGGTGGGCAGTAGAAGTGAATCTAATTTCTCTTTCTGTTTTTTGAAGTTCTCTTCAAGAATGGGCGTACATTCGGATATATTCTTTTTTCTCGATAGCAGTGCAACTGCAAAAGCCACGCATGTGGATTCGCCGCATTTCTTGCAGTTGGTTTTCGGTAAGAGCTGGTAAAGCTCCATAACAGTAGGCATATAGTGGGGGATTGATTTTATAATGGATAAATGTTATGATTCCTGAAATAATCGCTTTGCAAGCCACCAATCGATTTACATAAGATTTAAGATAGTTAGTAGCTATTAATTTCTCGAAACCATGAAAAAAAGGGCAGAAATCATTTTGAAAGGAAGGGTGCAGAAGGCAGGATATAGAGATTATATTGATGAAGTAGCTTTTGATCTAAATCTCAGAGGCTGGGTAAAGAATCTTGAGGATGGGACTGTTAAAGTTGTATGCGAAGGTGAAAAGAAAGCCATAGATGAGTTCATAAATAAAATACGAATACAGGAGTATCCAATCAGAGTTGAGGATGTAGACGTTGAGTATCTCCCTTCGACAGGGGAATTTAAGGACTTTACCATAATTCGAGAAGAAGATGTCGTTTTTGCAACGTATGAGCGCATGGATGCTGCCGGCAGGTATATGAGGGAAATGAACAGGAATCTGGGCGGTAAGCTGGATAAAATGCTCGATAAGCAGGATAAAATGCTTGACAAGCAGGAATCACTACAAAGTACCGTTGAAGATGGGTCTAAAGTTGTAAAAGATGAAATTCACTTACTTAGAGACGACTTCAAGCAGGTCTTCATGACCGAGGTAAACGAGTTGCGCGGGGAGATAAAGGAGCTGAGGCAAGCCATCACGAGGATTGAGAGCATGATAGTGAAGGACGAAGCCTAATGCCCGAATAGTCTGACATGTGTTTCTAAAAGTTGGGTTTTATTATCCGTAAAGATAGGTTAGGTATATGAAATCTATTGTCTTACTCTCATCAGGTCTTGATTCCACTGTCGCCTTCAAGGAAGCTTACGATAAATCCGATGAGCTTCTGTGCGTGACCTTTGATTACGGGCAGAGAGCTAAGGAAAAAGAGATAGATTTCGCTAAAACCATCTGCGAACTATTCAGAGTCAGACACATTGTAGTAGAACTCCCTCTGTACAGGACGTTCCATGGCGCGCTCACGGGAAAAGAGAAGCTCCCTGAGATCTCAGGCTCAGAACTTGACGACAGGGACATCACCCTGAGAACTGCCGAAGCAGTCTGGGTTCCAGCCCGTAACGTAGTCTTCCTGTCTATCGGCGCAGCCCTTGCTGAGAATTACAGGTACGACGCGATAGTTACAGGGTTCGATGCCGAGGAAGCAGCCACGTTCCCGGATAACACGCCCGAATTCGTTGAGAGCTTCAATGAGATGCTGAAATCCGGGACTCTCACGCACCCTGAGATTTACGCGCCTCTTATCTCCATGAACAAGGTAGATATAGTAAAAAGGGGACTTGAAATAGGCGCGCCTCTTGAGTGGTCGTGGTCGTGCTACCAGGGCGCGGAAAGACCGTGCGGAGTGTGCGAATCGTGCCTGAGGCGGGCGAGGGCTTTTGAGCTTGCAGGCGCGAAGGACCCGCTGCTGGAGAGGCTGGGATAATTTATAGTACCCTAATAACGTGAGAAATGTACTATTTGATACATGCGGGTGATCACATCTTATCAGATAAGAGTATTTTTTCCGGCGCAGCCGCAGCTCTTCTCCCGGATGCCTGGACCTCAAAACAGTGGATATTTTTCGCCCCTACCTTTTTCCTTGTATAAACGAGCTGACCGCCCTTCTCAAGGAATATATTGTATATCTCTTCGAACTGCCTTTTCTCTTCATCGGTAAGCTCGATAGAGGCTACCTTGCCTGAGAGATGGTTTATCGCAACAAGTACGTTGATCTCCCTGATCCTCTTCAGGTCGGTTTTATCCTCTTCCTTCTCGATGTACACGCTTCTTTTAAGGCTGGGAGACCAGCCCACGGTTTTCCGTTTGAATTCGATGAAGGTTATGGGCACATATTCTCCTTCTCTGGGCTTAGGGAACTGTCTGATCAAATGATGTTCGTTCATTATTGGAATTCATCTTCGAGATGTAAAGCGACAGCCTCCCTTAAATTATCCATTGTCTCACCCGGTGTTCTGCCCTGGGTAAAAACATCGATATCTAAAGTTCTGGCACAGTAGTATTCACCATCGAAGTATATCTCAGCTTTGATCATCTTATGCATTAACTTATAGTAAACTCTTTCAACACTTATATCATTTCCTATACCAAAATTTTTGATTATTCACCAGGTAAATATAAAAAAAATCCCGCCTCCCAGACTCGAACCGGGGACTTCGCGGTAACTGCGCGTTAATGTGTGCAATCTGCACATGAGCCATACTACAGCCGCGCACTCTAGCCACTGAGTTAAGGCGGGGTGAATGCTCTGAATAGGCACGATTGTACTTAATTCTTTTCTTTATTGCGAACCCATCCAATAATTAGACCGGATAACAATTGATAGGATGAGATGTAAAAATCTATCCTGTTAATCCTGTCGATTGGCTTATTTTCAACCTTTAAAAACAATCGCCACGGAGGCACAGAGACACAGAGAGGTTTTATAAAATATTTCTCTGTGTCTCTGCGCCTCTGTGGCTCATTTATATGCTCAAGTCGCATTACAGGTTTATTCAATTAAGCATATAAATAGGTCACGATTTATAGGACATTACCGAATTATTGTATGGGCTCCTTTATTGTTCATTTTTGGGTTTCCCCGGAGATGATCGATCATCGGCTGTGTTACAAGCGGCACCACATCATCGATCATGTGCGGCATCAGGTTATCCATCACCTTCGGCATAAGTTCTGGCATCTGCTCTGCCATGTAATCCGGCATGGGAATTCTCTGCTTCACCCGTTCGAGCATCGCAGGCATGACCTTTGGCATCATCATGGGCAGCAGGACAGGGAAAAGCACGGGGAAAACCGGCTTCATGAGAGAAAGCGCGCCCGGCACTTTGCCCATCACGCGCATCATCTTACCCATGCCGAAAGGCATGGCGTCGATAAGCTCATCCCACATGGTGCCCATGAGGTCAGCAAACCCCTGCGGGGTCATGAGCGCTATCATCGCCTCAAACACAGCCCACTGTGCCTGCACCTCAGGGTTCGGGTCAGGGAACTCGTACCCTAAAGATGAAGCTGCGAACCTGGCGAGATCTACTATTTCGACAGGGACTTCCTTCTTGTCTGCGCTAACCCTTAACTGGAACTGGCAGCACGGGCACAGCGCAAGCACCTTTTCAGCACCAGCCTCGACAGCTTCATCCAGGCGTATCTTTCCTATGTCCGCAGCCACAGGAGGCTCTTTGATTAGAGTAAGAACCGAGCCGCAGCAGTGAGCCTCCTCCCTGTTGTGGCTCATCTCCACGAATTTCACGTTCGGGATAGCTTTTATCACGTCGCGCGGGGGTTCGTAGATGCCTGAAGCCCGGCCCATGTGACATGAGTCGTGCCATGTGACCGTGACTGGCTTTGCGGTCTGAGCAGGGAACTTGAACTCACCCGATTTTATCTTCTCGGATACGATCTCGCTGTAATGTCTGGTCGTAATTCCGTACTCGATACCGAGTTTCTTTGCCCACTCAGGGTAGACCTGGCGCCACATCAGGTCGCATGCAGGGCATGAGGTAATAACAGTATCGGCACCTGCAGCCTTCACCGCAGCTATGTTTTTCTTCATGGTCGCGGCGAAAAGGTCCCACCTGCCAGCCACGAGCATGGGCGTAGCGCAGCAGTTCTCCTTCTCGCCCAGGTACGTAAAGTCCACGCCCGCCTTATCGAGCAGCCGCACGCTTGCCATTCCAATATCTTTCTCGACGTAGCTGGCTGTACACCCTGCAAAGTACACGTTCTTCGACCTGTGATGAGGACCGTGTTTCTCTTTCATGTCTTCCGGGAACCAGGCTGAGCGGTCTTTCCGATATCCTGCCCAGATATCTCCCTCGGCGCGCAGTGCCTCTGCCATCATCACGAACGGAGGGAAGGTCATCTGCTTCTCTTCATCTATGAGCTTTCCTCTGAGCTTCATCCAGGAGGGTTCGATGGGAAGCGCGGCAGAGCACCTGCGATTGCAGAGTTCGCAGGTGGTGCATACCAGGAACGTATCGACCATCTTCTGGTCCCACCTGACCCTGCCTTCCATGTACTCGCGCAGCCAGTACCATTTTCCTCTCGGACTCTGGCTCTCCCAGCCGCGCCCGTAGAACTGGGCGCATTCGTCGATGCAGTACCCGCACTGGGAGCAGCTATATGCGTACCATGCCACATCAGCCGGTATATCGCGGATCTTGCCCTCAGGTCTTTCCCCTATCCTCGTAGTTACTGCGTTACCCATCGGGCGGATAAGGGGTTCAAAACTCCCTGCGGCATGCAGAGCAATACCCAGAAGCCCGTTCCCGATCACCTTGCCAGGGTTCATCAACTCCCTGGGGTCAATCCCGGCTTTAAAAGCGCGGAGGTGCCGGGCTCGCTCTTTGCCCAGCACCCCGTCAGCTTTCTTTGAGAAATATAAACCGGTGGCATAAGGTCTGCCGCCGTGTCTCTCTGCTATTTTCAGAATCGTGAGGACAAGACCGAATACGAAATTATAGCTGAACCTGCGCTGATCGCTCGGTATGAAGCCCAGGATAACAGCCTCAGGCTCGCCTTTTATGCCGCTGCGGATAATGACACCTTCCTTTACGATGGGCTGGTCAACCTTGCGCTCTATTTCGCCCATCACATCGCCCAGGCTTGATAAAGGCACGATCACTTCGGCAGGGACAAGAGAGGGACCAAGGCGCTTTACTACCATGAGCTTGAACCTGTGTTCCCATTCGTGCCGTGCTATGCGGTCGTTCAATATCTCAGCCTCGCACGGTCTTATCAGTTCAGGAAGCGCTCCGCGGACCTCTGCGCTGTCCCTGCTGCGGAAAGCGAGGGTAAGCACATATGCGGCAGGCAGCAATACACGTTCCTCAGCAGGATGTCCGTAATGCTCCATAACCGGCGCCCGGTTCTTCATCTCAGCCATACGCGGGTTGATGAATACCATAGACCAGACAGGCAGTTTTGCATCAATGATAGAATTAACAAGTTTCTGCAGGTCGCGGGCATCGGGGCAGGCTAACGCAGCCACATCCATATCCTCCAGCGGCTGCACGCGAAGTGTTACTTCGCTTATGAGCCCTGTAATTCCTTCAGCCTCAGAGACCAGGTCAAGTTCCTCGCCAGTGAATTCCCTGACTTCCCCAGCAGGTAGAACCACTCTTGCAGAGACTGCGTTTTGCCGGAAATAGCCGTACTCGTAGCTTCCTATCCCCGCCCCTCCCTGCGCCAGCCAGCCGCCTACGGTGGAGGAGGGGTAGCTCGTGGGGTACAGTCGAAGGGTAAGGCCATGGGGCGCAAGCCTGTTATCTAACTGCTCCCACGAGATACCGGGCTGCACGGTGACTATCATCTTATCCTTATCTACAGCCAGTACATTCTTCATTCTATAAAAATCAACGACGATCCCTTTCCTGATAGGTATCGCACCACCGTAGCCGGAGGTGGCTTTTCCCCTCGGTGTGAGAGGTATGTTCTTCTTGTTCGCCCATCTGACAAGTTCGATAAGTTCTTCCTCGCTCTCAGGCTGGACTACAGCATCGGGTGTTGTGTCCCCGATAAGAGGCTTGATAAGGGCAGGGATGGCCGCGATGTCATGCCCGTAGAGTTTGCGTTCGATGGGGTCGAAAGTAACACGGTTTTTGAATTTCTCCTCAAGATATTCTTTCTGGCTTGTGTTTAAGGTCATATGTCCTCATTTTCCATTGGTTTTGGCAATACTATACATAACCACCGGGAATATATAGTTTGTGCAGGGTTTTTTGCAGACCATACAGAACATGGCTGAGGTAATGAGATATTTATACAGGATAGAGCAAATATTATACTGTAGATGGCATTATGCGAAAAGAAATGTACTTGAAGAAATTGGAAGCTTTTGAAGAGGAAATTGATTTTATAGAGATGCACAGTATCTGTGATTCAGTCACTGAGAGAGCACTTCTTTATTCTTTGCAGGTATGTGTGGGGGTTTCACTTGATATCGTTTCTATGCTCGTAAGAGACCTGGGTATGGTTGTCGAGGATGATCATACTAATATAGAGAAATTAGCGAAAGAAGGTATCATAGGAACCGGGGAAATGAAAACCCTGAAGGAATATGATGGATTGAGAAACAGCATTGTCCATAGATATAATAATCTGGATGTGGGTTTCGTAGAAACTGCTCTTGAGGGGATCGATAAATTATATAATATTATTGAAAAACTTGTGCAGGTGTATGGAAAAATAGAAAGTAAAAATGTATAGATAAAAATAGAAGCTCAATTTGGTGTTAAAAATATCATATGTTCTCCCAAAGATCCGCAAAGCTCCCACCATTCCACGTAATGGAAGTCCTTGAGAGGGCTCAGGAGCTTGAAAGCGCGGGTAAAAACATCGTTCACCTTGAGATAGGCGAGCCCGATTTCCCGACAGCACCTCATATCTGCGCTGCCGCCCACCAGGCTCTCAGAGCAGGCAAGACAAAATACACCCACAGCCTTGGGCTGCCGCAGCTCCGTGAAGCTGTGGCTGAGGATTATAACCGGAAGTTCAGCCTTGATCTAAAATCAGGACAGGTCATCATTACATCAGGCACCAGTCCGGCTTTGCTTTTGCTTTTCATGGGGCTTCTTGAAAATAGCGATGAAGTTGTGATGTCCAACCCTTACTATGCATGCTATCCCAACTTCGTGGAGTATCAGGGCGGGAAACCTGTATTCATATATACGCACGAGGAAGGGGGTTTCAGCCTTGAGCCCGAAGCGGTCGGAGAAGCGGTGACTTCCAGAACAAAAGCGATCCTTGTCAATTCCCCGTGCAATCCCACAGGTCACATCCTGTATCCCAGGACGCTGAAAGCCATAGCAGAAACAGCAGGCAGGATTCCCGTGATCTCGGACGAGATATACCAGGGTATTATCTATAAAGGCAGGGACCACTCTATCCTGGAATACACGGATAACGCCTTTGTCCTGAACGGCTTTTCCAAGCTGTACGCAATGACCGGATGGAGGCTGGGCTACCTTATAGCCCCGCAGGAGTACATAAGACCGCTCCAGAAGCTGCAGCAGAATTTCTTTATCTGCGCCAACAGCTTTATCCAGCATGCGGGAGTGGCGGCGCTGCGGGGTTCGCAGGAGCATGTGAAGGAGATGATCGCAACTTACGATGAGCGGCGAAAATACATATTCAAAAGGCTCAGGGAAACCGGGTTCGGTATCAAAAGAGAGCCTGAGGGAGCTTACTATGTCTTAGCCAGTGCAGGGGAGTTCGGCGGGAACTCACTTGAGCTCAGCAGGCGCATACTCGAAGAGGCAGGAGTGGCAGTGACGCCAGGAATAGATTTCGGGGACGGGGCAGAAGGGTACCTGCGGTTCTCGTATGCAAACAGCATAGAGAACATAAAAGAGGGCATGGACAGGTTAGATAGCTATCTGAACAGATAACAGGATTTTTATTATTATAATTGTTTTCAGTTAATTATAAGATAATTAAAAGCACACTGGAGAGCAAGGAATCCTGTAGACTAGTAGCGAAAGCCCTATGAGCCGATTAGAACTTATAGACCAGGAGAAACTGCTCAAGCAGATAAGACCGCACCCGGTGGCTTTCTATCCTCTATATGCCATCTGGATATATCTGATAGCTGTCGGCTTTCTATTTATCCTGTATCTGAATGATTTTATCAATGATCCGGTCGCTTTCCGTATTTTCGAGGGCAATCTTATAATCAATGAAAACCCCACGCTCTTTCAGTTTTTCTGGTTTATCTTATTGATTGTGCCCTCTATAAAATCAAGGTCTCTTCTGGCGTATGCGGGATACCTGGCAGGCATATACCTTATCTCACTGCCGCTTATTGGCAGCACGAAGGAAAACCCTGTCACCCAATACCTATTACAGGGCGTTATGGTTGAGTACGATCCCGGTCAGAAGGTTTATCTGCTCGTATGGCTGCTGTTGATAATCGTACCCGGAATAATTATAGCTCTGACAAAAATAAGCCTGAGATGGCTTCTTCTTTTTATCGCCATCGCACTGTCCATATTGTCTCTTAAGTATACATATTCCCTTGATGCCTTCCAGATAAACCTTCTACTGGTAGCAACAGGCGCAGCAGGGATAATAGGGACAGAGTTCTGGCGCAGGTGCCACAGGTACTATATTACCAACATCAGGATAGTAACTGAGGTAATGGGTAAGAGGAGGGCGATATTTTACCATAAGATAACTGATCTGATGATGGAGACCCCTCTGCCCGGAAGGATATTCAGGTTCGGCACCATAATCCCGCTCACAGGTTCTGGAATAGGCGTCGGGACCGATATTTCCCTGGCAGGTGCAGGGGTGGGGAAGAACGTGAAGGGCAAATCGATAGGCGTAGGGTTCGGAGGAGGCAAGACAATCTCAACGCCGAGGTCGCGTTCGTCATATATATTGTTCGGGATCCCAAATCCAGAGAGGGAATATACAAGGATCACAGAGATGATGTATGAGAAGAGCGAGGCAGAGACCTTAAGGAAGATACTGTTGAAGATGGAGGAGATGGTGAACAGGGACGGTGAAGCAATTTTAACAATTCCGAAGCTTAAATAGTAGTCAAGGCAAATCGTGGGAAATGTATTTTATACATAAATTCCATGTTAGAACCCCATGTCCAATTTCCCATCCGACAAACCGGTTGTTGTAACCTGCGGTCTTCCATACGCCAACGGCAAATGCCACATAGGGCACCTGCGCACCTACGTACCCGGGGACATCTTTATCAGGGCGCTCCGGAAGCAGGGCCAGGAAGCGGTATTTGTCTGCGGGAGCGACGCGCATGGGACTCCAATCGTGGTAAACGCGGAGGAACAGGGGATTACTCCCACAGAGCTTGTCTGTAAGTACCACGACCATTTCAAGACAGTGTTCAAAGCCATGGAAGTGGAGTTCAGCATATTCGGGAATACGGACTCCCCGACCAACCATGCGAGGACAACAAGCATAGTCGAAGCCCTGGTAAGTAATGGCTATGTTTACTCGCAGACCATAAAACTTGCTTATTGCCCGAAGGATAAGCGTTTTCTTCCTGACAGGTACGTGGAAGGCATCTGCCCGTACTGCGGCTCGGTGGCGCGCGGGGATGAATGCGACCAGGGATGCGGGAAGCACCTTGAGCCAGGCGAGATAAGGCAGGCGAGGTGCAGGATATGCGGGAACGCAGCAGAATACAGGGAGCAGGAGCATTTCTTCTTCAAACTCTCAGCGTTCAGAGATTTCCTCTCAAAGTACCTGGAGACGCTCAACGGCACGCCCAACGCCATAAATTACGCAAAAGAATGGGTAAAGGACCTGAGGGACTGGTGCATTACACGGAACCTTGAATGGGGCGTGCGGTTCCCATCCCATGATGATCTTGTCGTGTACGTCTGGGTGGATGCGCCCATAGGTTACATCTCGTTCACCGAGGAGTGGGCGAACGCCACGGGAAACGACTGGGAGAAATACTGGAAAAGGGATTCGCGCATCGTACATTTCATCGGTGAGGATATCACCTACCATCACTGCATTTTCTGGCCTTCGATGCTAAAAGGCGCAGGCTACACCCTGCCCTGGGCCGTCGTCGCCTCAGGCATGCTGAAGATAGAGGATAAGAAGTTCTCAAAGAGCAGAGGATACGTGGTATGGGTGGATGAGGATTACCTCGACCACGGGTTCCATCCCGACCTTCTGCGGTATTATATTGTGAATTACACCTCCCATACCAAGGAATTGAATTTTTCCTGGAAGGTATTCCAGGACAAGGTGAACAACGAGCTTGTTGGCGCGCTCGGCAATTTCCTGCACAGGACGCTGCATTTTGCCCATAAGAACTTCGGGAAAATACCTGAGGGAGAGGTCGATAAGGAGATATTTGCAAAAATACAATCGACCATCCAGAACGTGATCCTGGCCTTTGATGAATACGAGTTCAAAAAAGCCACTGACGAGATGATGGAGCTTGCTCAGTACGGGAACGCATATTTCCAGTCGCATGAGCCGTGGCAGCTTATTAAAAAGGACAGTGAGGCATGCGCACGCGTCGTGAAGAACTGCCTGCAGATAGGAAAGGCGCTTGTACTTCTGTTCGAGACCGTGCTTCCGGGAAATATGGAGAAGGCATGGAAACAGCTCGCCCTTGACGGTGATGTTCATACGTCCCGGTTCGAGGATGCGCTCGTTGAGCTGCCCCCGGCAGCACTTGATGCCCCTGCTATACTGTTCTCAAAGATCGAGGATAAGAAAATAAAGGAGATGGAGTCCATCCTTGACAAGAGGATAAAGTTAGCAATATCGAAAGAGAAAAAGGTCAGACCTGAGGAAGAGAAACCTGTTATATCATTCGAAGAATTCCAGAAGCTCGATATAAGGGCAGGCACAGTGCTGTCTGCAGAGAACATAAAGGGTTCTGATAAATTATTGAAGCTGGAAGTGGATATCGGGGAGAAGCGCCAGATCGTTGCAGGGATTGCAAAGTCCCATAACCCTTCTGATCTTGTCGGGCGGCAGGTCGTGGTACTTGCGAACATGAAGCCAGCAAAACTGTTTGGCGTGGAATCCAGGGGAATGGTGCTTGCTGCCGATACTGATGGTGCAGTACTGCTTTTGCCTGAGAAAAAAGTCAAGGAAGGGACCAGGATAAGATAACTGATAATATTATATATTATTACATATTGTAATTTGGAAACCTTAAAAGAAGGGGCAATACGGAATCATCGGAGG
>Ga0209749_1000932_pt1 | contig 31392 bp, 29 predicted proteins | sample EPASupsiteSAE347_FD_187267 | JGI IMG/M metagenome (GOLD analysis project Ga0209749, IMG submission 187267) | Bioremediated contaminated groundwater from EPA Superfund site, New Mexico - Sample SAE3-47 (SPAdes) (version 2) | ecosystem: Environmental > Aquatic > Deep subsurface > Groundwater >...
ACGGCTCAGAGGAGGGAACATACACCCAAGTTTATGACTCTAAACCCGAACATGGAATTTGGATTCCAGCACTCATCAGAGACGAAGTAGCAAAGTTACAAGGTATCCTTCAAAAGATTAAATTTGATTAGAAAAAATAGTTTCACTCCGCTTGGCATTGCTATTTTAAATAGCAATCCGATAGTAAAAACAACATGACGCCAGAAGAACTCTGTGCAGCCCATAACCATTCATGGCTGTGCTTAAAGGACGGTTACTACTGCCCGATCTGCAACAGGTCTTTCCCGCTGGGTATATTTGCTAATGCAAAAGAAGATCAACCGCATACCCTATTGGAACTGACAGCCAAGGCGTCCTGTCCACGAGGTTCTTGCGAGATTTGATTCTTTTACTATAGTTAGCGTTAATCCTAATAGCGGTGGCTCTAAAAATTGTTGATGTTGAACTATTATATCTTCTTCTGGTCGCAGCATGTGTTCTTTCACAGATTAAATATTAATATAAAAAGGTCAAATTTAAGACATGAAGAATTGTGAGAGAAATAGGTAGAATAGAAGCAGGAAGCATGGTATGTGGAAAAAAATTGTTATTATTATAGGACTACTTGTGGCGGTTCAAATACCTTACATATGGTTCATATTTCATTCTGATCAAAAGACCACCTATTTGAAACCTAATCTGCAAAAAAGTGCAGAGATAGATTGGTTCAATCCTGAGAACTTCCGTTTGAGGTGGTATGGATTTGATAATTTATCAGAACCAACAGTCATAAGATCAGGTGATAATCTAACATTATGGATACATGCATATCATTACAACAAGACAGAGTTCAATATTACTGAGATTAAAAACATTCAGTTATGGTTTTTTAATATATGGTCACCAAATGCATCACAATTTGGAGGAGTCTGGAAATTAAATATATATTTACAAGGAAAATTTGATAGAACTCAAATGTTAGCAATTCCAAACAATAATACTGGAACCCAACTAATTCTGAATTGGGATGATGAACGTATAACCAAACCAGGCGAAGTGTTGCGATTTGATATCAATTTTGAAAGTATTGTACCTGCGGATGCAACATTGGAAATTAAGAGTATTGAATTATTATTGATTGGTGAGAGTAAATAAAGTTTTAAGGAGATAAAATCGATGAAGTATAAGGGTATGAATTGGTACTGGTTTTATTAATATCAAGGTATGAATCAGAACCCCTTGATTGCGAGTTTTAATAAGAGTTACCATTTACTTATCTTAAAGCCCCTATCACTTCCTCCACACTCTCATACTTCCTGTCAGGCAGTTTCTCAAGCAATACACTTGCATGAACATGCTCGGTCTCGGTTAAGTCAAATACCTTCCATCCCTGCTTTTCTACCAGTTCTCCCTTTGTTGCAGGGAACTTTGCATCCTCCTCAAGCACCATCTTCAGCGATTCCAGTCCCACAGCCTTTGTGACCTTCGGGAAAGTTCCGTTCTTCTCATAGACCTTGAGCCGTGCAGCATCCGAATACATCCTCGCCCCGTGGAAGGTGAGATATGCCCGCCCTCTGCTTTTCTCTTTTACCCGACTGTCGATCTCCATGAGTTCCGCATCATCGAACTGGTAAAGGTTATGTTCTCCCATCCCGAAAAGGCGGGTATACAGTATATCGGAATCCACCGCAGGCATTTCCCTTGATATATCAGTACAGTGGATAATACCGAGGTCACGCATTAATTCTATTGTCCCCTGTGCCATGCGTCCACGTATCTCCCATGCCAGCCTGACGCCGCCGAAATCAACTGATGTGAGCAAATCCCTGATGTCTTTCAGCCTTTCATCGGGATTAAAAGACGGTGGCGTCTGGATATGCAGTATTTCAGCCCTTAATTCATTGCAAATGCGTAGCGATTGATTGAGGATACCGTAACTCTCCTGTCGAGGGGATAGCAGGAACTTATGCGTCAGGTCTTTATGACACTTTACCGAGAACATAAAATCAGGAGGCACTCTGCGTCTCCATGATCTGACCATTTCAATTGATGGCGTTGTGTAAAAGGTTGAGTTCACCTCTACAAAGTCAAATGCCTTTGCATATGCAGTAAGAGAGTCCATTCCTGGAACATTGAAATATGCCCATCCGCCAGCACCGATGTATATCATAGACATAAGTATTAATCTGAAGGGATATAATTACCTTGTATGGGAACAATTCGGATCGGCTGTTCTGGCTGGGACTACCGTGATTGGGTTGATGTATTCTATAGGAGCACGGATGAGTCGAAACTTAAAGCATATTCACGTATTTTTAACACTGCTGAAATCAACTCCACATTTTACAGCTATCCCTCTCAGGGCATAGTTTTTGGCTGGTCAAAGTACACACCCCCAGATTTCAAGTTTGCTGTGAAGCTTAACCGCCTGATAACCCATGAAAAGATGCTTGATCTATCGAAGGGAGTGGATTCTGATTTAAAACGGTTCCTGGAACTCATGAAACCGCTTCAGGAAACAGGAAAGCTTGCCTGCATCCTGGTCCAGCTCCCTCCTGGTATGAAATTCAGGAAAGACAAGATAGAAGAATTCCTGAAAATACTGCCCTCAGATTTGCATTTTGCGCTTGAATACAGGAATGAGACCTGGCTGACCGGTGAAGCGCACAGCCTGCTGGCAGATTACAATGTTGCAGCCGTTGCTGTGGATGAACCGCTGCTTCCGCCTGAGACAAGGCTGACCTCGGATATCGCATACGTGCGCTGGCATGGGAGAGGCCAAAAGATGTGGTACAACTACCGCTATTCGAAAGATGAGCTTGCAGCGTGGATACCGAAACTTAAGGAGATGTCGAAGGATGCAGATGTCTACGGCTACTTCAACAACCACTACCATGGCTATGCTCCTGAGAACTGCATAGATGTGCTGGAGATGCTGGGGATGGCCACGCCTGAACAGAAAGAGATGAGGCTGCGTATATCCAGTTACTGGAAAGGCAAGGTAAAGACAAAAGCTGTTCCAAGGACGCTCAGCGATTTTCTTCCGCAGGAAAAGGAAGATATAACGACCTTACTCTCTGGATATATCGAGGCTTCAAGGCTTGAGAAGGCAAAGGAGATAAAGGACATTGAGATAATCGAACTTGACACGGATAAGATAGTAGCGGATGTACGGGGTTATTCAATTTACATTGATCTGGAAAAGCGGTTCGTACTGCACGACTGCGGTGACTGGAAAAGAACAATGCGCGAGCGGAAGTTCTGCAAGCATATCGGCGCGCTCATGCTTGCGCTGCCGGAGGATGCGGCGAGAGGCGTGCTTCAGGGAATCAAAAGGCAGCAGTGGGAATTCAGCCAGTATACGGGGAGAGGGGATGTTTTATGATTCAGAGGGCAATTGAAAAGCGCCCGCGCATTAACATCTTCAAGATAATGAAGCACTTAGATAAGAAGGTCGAGGATTCTGGTAACCTCATTTACAAAATCAGCCCTCATCCGATCACCCTCTTCACGATTTCATTCACTGTTTTCGGATACTTCTTTGCGTAGCTCATCAACTTCTCTTTTGAACCCTGCTTAGCCCATTCGGATATATCGAGGACTATCTTGTCGTCTGGAACTCCGTTATACCTCCAAATATATATGAAGTCAAGGACAGTCTTCTCTGGGTCTGAATATCTTACGATCTCATCTTTTTTGTTTATGCCAAAGCTGACCAGCGAAGGCGATAGCCTGGTGAACTTGAATTTGTAGCCAGCTATGTTCATGGGGTTTGCCCGGAACAGAGTATCGTTGATCACATCCTCCACTGCAAAATACTCATGGGTCATGTTATTAAGTTTCAGCGCAGTGTGCAGCCCAAAATACCAGTTTCTCACATTCTTCAGTTCCAGCCCCTTTGCTACAAGTTCCAGATGGCTGTATTTGCTCCTTCCAAGCTTCATTTCATCAAGGGTCTTAACATAAAATATTCCTCTGAATATCCTTGTCAGATAGCCCTGTGCAATGAAATATCGGATCACTGTGGTATAGTCCAATTTCATTGATTTGCAGTACAGTTCCAACTCCTCTGACGTGACGAACTCTTTATTTTCTATACGAAGCTTTTTGAGCAAAACACTCATTCTCATTTATATCACAATATCACATATAGTATGATTTTTTTATATATATCATTATGTGTGATTAGGCCTCGCAGGGCGATTCTAACTAATTCTGCATATGATAGGAAAAGAATATCTTATTAATCCTCCCACCAGAAATATGATTATGCCCCTCTTCGATATAGCAGAAAAGCCCCCCGAATCACATCTTCAAGATCGTGGGCGCCTTTTATTTCAAGCACTTCTTTGATGACCTCGAATTATTCAGGGAACTTGAGCCTTTCTATGAAAAGTCCCGATACAGGTTCAAAATGGTAACAGCGGGAGAACGAAATAAAGTCATGAAGCTTCTCGATAAAAGAGGCTACAACCCCACGCTGATAGAAAATCCAGCGCCTTATACCAATGAGATAAACAGGTACCAGAAATACAGCGAACTCCTTAAAGAACTCAGTGGAAAGTTATCTGATGCGGGATAAGATGGTGTTTGTGATGAAGGACATGGCTGAGGTCGAGCAGGCGGTGGAGATGGGAGGGGTGAGGTGGGAACCTGTAATCTCAACTTTTAGGGCGAAATGAATCAGCGAGTTTTTGGCATGAGGTCGTACTTCACTTCAATTATAATTATACGAGTGTGAACTATACTGAAACGTCAATTTAATATATTATACGACAAATACTATATCATGTTGCCAGGTGTATATGGCAAGATTAACAAATAGGAGATAATGGTCTATCGGATAACTTCGACTGCGTAACTTTGTATTTATTGCGATGGAAAAACGCGAGTAAATCCAAGGCGTGATAAGAAAGGTATTAAAAATAATTGAATTTTATCAATTATGAAAAAAAGAGAAATCAGATTCGGAAGGAAGGTATTGCAGCTTCCATGTTTCTTTGCATCAGTATCCAGTGTTAAGACCAACTTTTCACCTAAAGATTATGTAGAATTCCTTGAAGGATTTGGATTCCCAAGCTATTTAATCTCAGCATATGACATTATCAATTTTAAACATGGTTCAGACCGCCTAAATAATGTTCAACTATGCTCAAAGGAAGAGAGGGATAGCGTGGTTCTTCTTGATAGTGGGAATTACGAAGCATATTGGCTCCGAGACCATAAATGGAATTCATCATCTTACAATAAAGCATTGGAAACAGTTGACCCTGATTTGTTTTTATCATTTGATGATGCATGGAATGGAATGCAAGTTGACCTTGAATCATCAAACTATGAGAATAAAAAAAGTAATGACTTGATACCGATTATTCATGGGACACCGATGGATATCGCAGACAAGGTTATTGGTACTATTAAAAGAAAAGATTGGAAGATTATCGCTGTGCCTGAGAGGGAACTTGGAGATGGAATTGTTCAGAGAGTGGCAACACTATTTGAGATCCGTAAGAAATTAGAACGAGAAGGTCAATTTCCATTACTTCACTTGCTTGGTACCGGGAACCCACGTTCTATTCTCCTTTATTCAGCCTGCGGTGCAGATTCATTCGATGGCCTTGAGTGGTGTCAGACAACAGTAAATCCCAAAAATACTAACCTGGTACATTTCTCGCAAAGAGATATCTTCGAGTGTGATTGTTCTGCCTGTACAGCGGGTGAGGATTCTTACAATGCTACAACTTTGGGTCATAACTTGTTATTCTATATTGAATGGATGGACACAATCCAAAAATACCTAATGAAAGATGAAATAAAGAGCTTGCTAGAGAATTATTTTTCAACCAAATTGATAGCCAAAATAGGACTGGAATAATTGTATGAAAAGAATATCGATAAGCAGCGCAGAGGAAGTAGTCCTACAGATATCCAAAGAAATTGAGGATTATTCTTATCCGACTATGAATTGGAAAGATCTAACCGAACACCAAATCTGGATGGAACTTGTCTCTTGCATTTTGGGTAGCCAAGTTTCTTTTGAACATGCGAACTCAGCTTTGAAACATCTTTCTTGCTCAGGACTATTGAATATTCAAAATCTGATAAAAGAACCTTCTAAATTTGAAAAGAAAATTTCTGAGGAGCTTTCAAAGCCTTTGTATGCTCCTCCTCGAAGAAATGGTTTGGGAAGAAAATATAGATACCCAAATGCGAAGGCAAAACAAATATGTCAGACTGCTGCAAAAATCTATTCAAATAGGTATTCACTGCATAGTTTACTTCAAGAAAGTAAAAGTGATGCAGATGCGAGAAGGAGAATTATGAATACTTGTGCCGGAATAGGTCCTAAACAGGCCAGTCTTTTTCTTCGTAACATAGGTTACAGTTCAAGTCTTGCAATTATCGATTCCCAAGTTCTAAAGTTCATGCGTAAAAAAGGGATGGCTGTGAATAATCCTGGTTATATTAGACATCAATCGGAGTATTTTGATCTTGAAAGAAGATTTCTACAATATGCCCAAGAAGTTAATATCAATCCTGGAGATCTGGACATGGCAATTTGGACGGTTATGAGAATGGCAGATGTGGGTGAAAGTTGATGAAAGGTGTCAGCTTGGTATCAGGAGGATTAGATTCGACACTAATGGCAGTATTACTACGTGATCAAGGATTTGATCAAGTTCCATTGTTCATGGATTATGGACAGTTAGCCGCAAAAATGGAATGGGAAACATGCAATAGAAACTTTACAGATCTCAATTTACCATCTCCTCTAAGGTTAGATCTTAACGGTTTTGGAAAGCTCATAAAATCTGGTATTACTGATTCCTCTAAAGACATAGTGAAAGATGCATTCCTCCCATGCAGAAATTTACTGTTTTTAGTGACTGGGGCTTCATTAGCAGCGCAAACAAAGGGATCTTTCATTTCAATTGGTCTCCTTAGTGAGACGTTTGCATTATTTCCCGATCAGAAACAGCGGTTTCTCGATTCCGTTGAGAGGACAATAGAAGCTGCACTTGGTATGAAAATCAAAGTGCTTGCGCCTTTATTTGATTTTTCAAAGGTAGATGTTATAGTTTTAGCTAGGCAACAAGGTATAGACATTGAGAAGATGTATTCCTGCCACAAAGGAGGCAAAGAACACTGTGGCTCTTGTATATCATGTAAAGAAAGGATTGATGCAATGAAGATTTTAGAACAGCTCGGAGAAGGAGGAGTTTGAATGGGTGGAGGCGGAGGAGGTTATACAGGTGGAATTACAAAAGCTGATAAGTTAAAAGAATTAGCCAAACAAAGAATATCAAAACTCACTGGTTATGAGAAATCATTTAACATTTTTATGCCTCATGCGTGGGATTACGATGAAGAATATGAAAGGTTATTGAATCTTTTAGAAGGGGTAGAAGGTTTCGAATATAAGGATTATAGTGTTCCTAAAGATGATCCAATCGAGACTAAGACTGAATCTAAGAAAGAGCTTGAGGAAGCACTGGAAAGGCAGATTCAAGCGGTAAGTGTTGTTGTAGTTCCCGCTGGAATGTATGCAGCACATCGAGAATGGATAGAAAAAGAGATTCAGATAGCCCGGAGACTTGGCAAACCTATTGTTGCTGTAAGGCCACGGGGAAGTGAAAGGATGCCGGAGATTGTTGAAAAAAATGCTGATGAGATCGTAGGCTGGAATAAGGATTCAATAGTTGATGCAATTAGACGGGTTCGGAGCAAACATGAAGAGCAATGAAGATGAGTCAGTCTCAGTGATTCTATCCACATCAAAAAATGAATATGGGATTAACTATCAAGATCATTTGATCGAGCAATATAAGCTATATGTAGAAATGGCTGATAAGATAAGTGAAAGACGTGCAAATGCGAACTCATTCTTTTTAACAGTTATTACAGCTCTAATTTCGATAATAGGTTTAATCTCTGGATTCGGAACACAAACGGTCAATGTTTTCAATTTTTGGATTATTGTAGTTCCTATTGTCGGTTTGATTCTCTGCTATAGTTGGTACAGAATAATTGAGTCTTATCGAAAGCTCAATAGTGGGAAGTTTAAAGTAATACATGAGATCGAAAGGAAACTTCCTTTGGCACTGTATCATGGAGAGTGGATAATGCTGGGGCAGGGCAATAATTCTCAGCTTTACCGACCCTTAACCCATGTTGAAAAATGGGTTCCAATGATGTTTGCCCTACTTTTAGTGGCTATTCTCATAGTTGGAATCATCTATTTATTTTAAATTAACCGCCATTCTTTCTCAAATATCGGTGTTCTGTAGGTGACACATCGTCTCCGGGTCAAAATCATCCCGGTTATTGCGGGCAATGTTGCATGATTTGTAAGAAATGCGTCCATTGTCAAGAGTAGTCATTCCACCTTTGCTATGTGGCCTTATATGGTCGACTGCTGAGTCATCAAAATCAATTGCACGTCCGCAAACTTTGCCATTGAATTCCATTTGGCAGCATCCACCTGCTCTCCTATAAAGAATCAATTTTTCCTCGTGAGTGAAGCATCGTTGTGGATCAAGCATTGGATGCAAATTAAGCTGAACACCGTTAAAAAGAAACTGGGACAATATATCGTGCCGAGTAGAGATTCCTTCTGACCCATCCGTCCCTCGGGACATCGATAGACTCAAGTTGAAATAAATCTCATCATCAGGTTTGATTGTATAATCTCTATCCATCGCCTCTAAGCGAGAATTGTCTAGTTTCTCAAAATTCTCTCTAATTTTAGGATAATCACTTTCTAGGATATTGTATGTTTCCAATATCCTAGAAAGTGCCCAATAGTGAGAAAGAGCGTAGGAACGATTGAGGTGCGGATTTTTTGCCGTGAAGATTTTACCAAGTATCGTTATGACCTTTTTTACTTTAGACATGATGGCCATATTCACGGGCGCTTTTTTGTAGTGCTCATAGAGTTTATCAAGTTGACGAGAAGTGCAACTCACCACCTTACCTTTGAGTTCAAGATTAAGCATTTGGGATGCAACCAAGCGATGGGCAGCATCGCCATTATCGAAGTAGACCGCCTGCATGAAAAATGGTAGAGTTGCAAGCTCACGGGCAATTTTGCCTATATTGGATCCCATCGCATCGCGTTTTTGCTGAGCGTTCAACGGTGTACCATTTTGCAAGCGCAAGAACATATCCCTAATCTCTTCGATGCTTGCCTTTTCCAGCACCATAATCGTAAGAGTGCTTTCATCAAATTTAATCTGCTGTTCTGCATTGAGTTTTATGTACTTTCTCCCTTTTGCCATGGGCGTATCATCCAAGGCTGGAAAGGAGTCATTCCAACTACCCCGGTAGACTTTGTCGTTTGGAGGCTTTTCATCCATATATTCAAGAATGGTGCGAATTCGTTGTTGTCCGTCAACAACTTCGAAGATGTACGGATCAGGGTCGTCGTTCTCTTTGCGCTTGCGTTCCAGAATTTCCCTATAAAGCTTCTTTGTTTCTCCATCCGGGTAGCCATTAAAAAGGGTGGACTGATCAATCTTCCAGAAATATAGCTTGGGGATATCCATTCCCCGAAAAATTGTGTCGATAAGAAGACGTTTTTGGTCTAAATTCCAAGCGTTTTCGCGTTGATACTCTTCTGGTGATAAAAAGAGATTACCATAGCCAAATTGTTTCCTAACCTGACCGACATTTTGCGGTCCTTTAGTAGTTATAATCATATTTTTACTCCTTATTCACTCGATTTCATATTCGCATCGCGTATTTGAGATTGCCTAAGAACACGTTATTCTTTCGAAATGGTATCATCCAACCCTAGCTCCCTTAGCGCAGCCTTTGTTTCTTCGATCTTCTGAGTTGAAATTCCTCCCTGTTGAGCGATTTCAACGCTAAGTGTCAATTTAAGACCCTTCCCACCTGCAAACTTTGAGAGAACTTTTGTGTAAAAATTCATCCATTTTTGTGGAGGTATGTTGCCATTCCATGTTAATTTGCTTGATGCAACTGCTGGTATTATATTAGTTCCAGAAGGTGTAGGCTGCTCGGCTCCTTTATCAGGTTCTTGAGTGGTATCAATCGGTGTCTTAACAACAGGATATTGAAAACTACCTGGTTTTTCCGATCCAGAGCCCGTAACTTTTGCTGCTTTATATGCTTCTGCAATCTCTTTCTTTATTATAAAAATATTATCTGTAATCTCGACCTCGCCTGCGGTAAGACTATTTGCATAAATAAATGGAGAATAATCACCATCGTTGGTTTTGCCAACATACCCTAAATTACCTCCAGAAACACCCCGAGCAATTGTATCCCTTATTGTTTCAGCGTTCAAAAGTCGAGGAAACTGTGGAGAAGAAAAGAAAGCATCACGTACCGATTTAGTGCTCCATTCTTTAAATGCTGGTGGCCAGTTCCTGATCAAGAAGTTCGGACTAATGAATTCTTCGATATCTCCATCCTGGCGTAAGCGATTTACAATTAACCCAACAAGGGAATCTGCAGCGCTTGAGTGAACCAAACCCAGTGGGGTATGTCTCATCTTATTATCAGTACCGAGCAGCATGATATTGTTATAGGTTCTCCACACAGATTCTTTGAGATCACGCTGCGACTTTTTTATATTCTCATCAAGATGACGTTTTTGTGTATCATCGAGATGGAGTTCTTCTGCCTCATCACTGATATCTTCCCATGCTAACAGTTTACGGGCGTCTTCGTAGAGGGCAGAAGAAGAATCCGGGACAACCCATATCAAAGCGCTCTTAAATGTGCGTGCAGATGTGCCATATTCCCGCGTGAAGGACTCAATCATATCATTGATTTTCTTCCCTTCCGAAATTGATTGCTCAGGTGTGAGAATAATTAGTGTCAATGCTGCCCTATCCGGTATCTCTCCACTCTTTTCCGGGAAAAAGATTTTTTCTATGCTGCTGACTGTTGCGAAAACTTTCTGGATTTCGGCACGCGCTTTTTCATCGATCTTTTTTTCTGATATCGTGGCTCTGCGATCTGCCAATATTTTGTTAAGGGTTACCGTTAATCCAAAACGATAGTGGTTTCTTTCGACCCTGAGGTAATAGCAGGATTCTCCCAAAGTTTCTAACACTGTCTCGATATTCCCAAGGTCTAGTCCCGGTTCGGCAACAGCTAACCGGATCTCTGGAATAGTTGCATCTGTTCTTGATTGCCCTCCATTTGATTCAAAAAATATTGCTGTTGCCACTTTTCGATGAAGTCGAGCTTTCTTGATTGCATCTACTGCTTCTTTATCAAGAATGATCGAATGGGCATCCGGTTTTCCAGCAATATCTGTTGTTATTACAGGTTCCAGTCGAGGTTCGCCCAGTTGTTCTAATAGAGGTGATCTGAATATTGGATCATCCAATGGTGCAGTTCCTAAGGTAATTAGAGGATCCTTATGCGCTCCTTTAAATCCATCTTGATAAGCTCTTGATACCCATAAGGCAAGTAACCGTAATATCCCTCGTGTTCGTTGAAAGCGTGGTAATCCCTGCCATTTGCGTTCAAAGACAGACAAAACCGTTGGATGGAAAGGATATGAAGCAAGAAACGCTTCTTTCGCACTATCTACCGGGAAATCCCCTACCTGATTGCGATGCTCTACTATCCAATCAGCATATTCATTAATGGTCTTTTTTGCTTCCTCTGGAACCCCATTCCATTCAAAAAGCCTTCTCCGGATGATTTCGGAAGTTTCGCCATCGGCTGACATCATTACAGCTTTACCAAGCCTGTCAAGTAGTTTTTTGAAACGCTCATGGTCGGAGTGGTCTTCTGCCGTCATTTCTAACTCTGAGGCAGGTATGGATACCACAAGAACAACATTGTTTTGACCACGTGCTTCTTCAGACAAGTTTTGTAAGAAATTGTAAAATTGTGTAACCATTCCCATCTTTCGATATCTGCTGATATAATTCATCAGTTCATCCATTAAGATCAAGCATGGGCGGTCTTTGGGCAAGATCTTTCTTATTACATCATTGCCGGGGGCGATTAATTGCTTGTCTTGTTCTGCAACAATTTTAAAGGATTCTACACCTCCAAGCTGCCAGGCGATTTCACCCCATGGAGTTTTCCGCAATGGTTCCCCGTTTTCGCCGCCTCGTCCTGCAATGGAGTCGAATTCCGTGCCAACAAATACAGCAATGGCTGCCTGAGGAATATTAATAACCCCAGCTTTTCCGAGGATATTGGTCACTCCTGGCCATGAAGTTGCCTCAGGACCCCCTTTTGACATATGGTAAAGTAAAGCCAGAGCATGGGTCTTGCCTCCTCCGAACTGAGTGCTCAGGTTAAAAACAGCGGAAGTTTCAGTTTTTATTCCTGATAAGCGTCTAACAACTTCGGCAGATAAATCCTCTAGACCTTTTGTAAGATATGTCCTTTCAAAGAAACGTCGTGGGCGCTGGTAATCATCCGGGGCTCGTCCATCTCTTATTTGATCAAGATGAACAGCGAATTCAGAGGCATCCATTGGCCTCCCTTCTCTCAGATCTTCTCTTGGAGTTACAACCTTATACCATGGTTTAAGTGCCAATTTTATTTCCACCTTTTTAGTTTAATATAAATTTTCCAGTATTAATATCTAGTGACCACCAATTAATATCAACTTTTCATATTATTGAATTTATGTTTTCTTTCACGTTTCGCGTATGAAAATCTTATCAAGAATTTAGTCAATTTCATAAAACTTTCATTTATCAGATTTGTTTCTGACATTTTCAATGATTTTTTCAACAACTTCTTCTGGCTTTGTTTTATCTTTCGTTTTCTGTGTAATATTTTCATTCTTAATAATCAAACCTAGGCGTTTCCCTAATTCAGGTTTATTTAATTCCCAGTCTGATAACGATTCATCCAGTATTTTTTCCGTAAGTTTACCTTCTCCTCTCTTTTGTTTTAATACTTCTTGAGTCAAATCAAATTTGAAGCCAAATTCGGAACTCAACTCTTTCATTGCTTGAATTATATGAGTTTCATTAAAGCAGTCTACAAATGTTTTATCCCATGTTGAATAATTATTTTTATCGATTAAACTTGATTTAACAAGCTCATCAACTATTTTGTTTACTCCCTTATCTCCACCATCTAATATGAGATACATAATTACATCCGAATTTTTCATAAATTCCAAGAACTGTTCAACTCTCTTTTTTTTGACATTCGAATTACCTTTAATATTAATAAGCCGAATTCCTTCTTCTTCAAAATAATACCCTAAAGCATCTGCTATAATTGGAAAGGCAGATTCCTCTGTATCTCCTTCTATTAGTACAATACAGTCATAAAAATACAAATCAGTGTACTTTGCGCCCATCTCATATTTGATCGATTTAAGTTCTTCTCTTTCTTTTATTTGTGTGATTACGGTTTCTTCATTAGAAAAAGAAACAAGGTAAGTACTCATTCTATCGGATTGACCAGTAAAAATTGTTGAGTGTGTGTTTAAAAAAAATTGATTGTGATTTGCCTGATTTTTAAAAAATCCCAACAAACCCCTCTGTGCATGTGGGTGCAGATGCAATTCCGGTTCTTCAATGAATATTATTCTTTGGTTATCTTGAAATAAACAATTTGATACTATCCGTAAAACTCGCTGCGTTCCTAATCCAAGATTATGTAAAGGCACTAAGCCTCTTCTATCCTTAAACAAAAATAATAATTTGTCATCAAGCAATTTAATTTCTTGAATGTTTGATCCTGTTATTTTATTTACTTCTCCAATAATCTGTAATAGCTTAGAAGGGTTCTGCGTCATTATTTTTTTCAGAATATTCTCTATTTTTTCTTCATCCATATTAAATCGTGAATCGAAACATATCGTCTTAAATAAACAATATCCCAATACTATTGAGAAATCCCAATCAAAATCCGTATAAATAAAACCCAAGTCTACTCTTGGAGAAGTTGGAATAACCGCAAGCTCTGATATATTCATTAATTCGTTTCGTTCAGAATCCAATAATAAAATTCTATAACTTGGCCCTGAAAAATCATCATGAGAATAAACAATTTTCAAAAATTTCACACTTTTCAGACTAGTTCTTATTTCATCCGGATAAGGACTTTCTGCTAATTTTTTTATGAAACTCGAATAACCAGCAGGGTCCCTACGCCCAAAAGTGAATAATGTTCTAAGTTCAGAAAGTCCAGATTCAAGGACGTTTATGAAAATGTCATAAAAACTAAAATAATTAGGGTGCCCGCGAAGATTTGATTTACTTAAAGAACTTCCATCTTTTTCATTATATTCTATACGTTCACGTATATATTCATCATATGAATTATCGAAATTTGATTGATTTATTTCCGTATTAATATCATTTATTTCAAACAGAAAAGTAATTTCAGTGCTTACTTCTGTTGGTTTAGCTCTATCTTCTATAAAAAGAATCGGCAACTCCTCATGTGTTCTTGTAATGTTTCTATAAAAAATGTTTATTGATTCAAATATGTTTGATTTACCAGCGTTGTTCTTTCCAATAAATACGTTAATATCGGCTAAATCCTTAATAGGCAAATCATACAACGATTTAAAGTGTTTGATCGATATTTCTTTTAGTCTCATATAGTAATCAGAATCCCAGCCCTTTCTTCCTCGCCATCAGCCCTTCCACCCAGCGCTTCTCATCAGTCCCAGATGGGTACAGCGCTGAGAATGCCTGCGCCAACCTCCAGAAGCGCTCATCGCGCCCGATGCCGTCTTCCACAAGGAAGCGTTTTAAGGCATCGCTTCTACCAGCGGCAAACAGAATCATCGCCTGATGAACCCGATCTAAAACCGTTGTTCCTGCAGGAGGCGCTTTCATTTCGCCCCAGCCTCCAGCTTCTTCTTCAGCCTCTTCAAGAACACCGGTAAGCTTGAGCTGTCTGGCTTCTTTTTTCTTACGGCTTTTTGGAGCTTGGATATCTTCTTTTCCGAAAAGATAGGCTGTCCGTTCTTCTACAGGCAAGAGGCGAGCCTTATCACCTTTTATCTCTACGAGCTTTGAGAGCTGTTCAAGATGTGCCCCAAGTCCTTGAGCAATCTTGCGGGCAGCATCGTATTCCAGAACAAAGCCGCTCATTTTTGGACTTTTTCCTGATGATTCAGTATCCTCATCATCTTCTATCTCACCTTCAATCTTCTTGTTACCATTCCCATTCGCGCCAGTGGAAAGCGTCCAGAGCCACATCGCAGTCAGGCGCGCATCCTCTTCAAATCCCGTGGCATCTGCTCCTTGGAATATCATCGCCAGCGCTTCTTTTGCCACCGCAGCCCATACGTACTCCAAGTATTCTTTCAGCGGAACAACCTCGCCGCTTGCTTTTTCCACGTGCGAATACCGCGAGAATATCTCAAGCGCAGGACCCAGGCAGGCAAATATCGCATCTGCACCCACTATTCCTTCCTGCGCCAGACGCGGCATCCATTCGTGGATGCGCACAGGGAGTTCTTGAAGCACTTCGCGCCAGTCGCCGATGGCACTCTCTGAGCTGAATACGCGGGGACGGCAGACGAGATGGATGGAGGACATAAGGCGAGCTTGGCCAATAGCTGCAACCTTATTTGCCATTTCCGTATCTATTGGCCATGAACCAGTTACAATCCAGCCAGCATCTATCATAGCTTGAAGTTGTGTTTCCCAGCCACTTGTAGACTTGTGGGCAAATACCACCGTGCAAATACCATTCGGTTCTAAAATGCGCCGTCCTTCTTCCATGGCTTTTTTTATTGTTTTCTCAAAATATTCTCTCGATTTTCCTGAATATTTATTAACTATACATTCATTCTCTTTGATCGTTAATTGTGATTTAAATAAAGACGGATTCAGTGAACCTATAGTTCGTTTCAACCATACATAAAAAAAATCAGATAAATCCGCATAAGCAATCGCATCGTAATATGGTGGATCCGTAAAAAATAAATTAGTCACATTATCTGGGAGAGGATTAATTGTGGCTGTGGCGTATTCTACGGTACCCTGTGCATTAAGCCCTTTCGCTTCATGCTCTATTACAGATACTAACCATGCAAGAGATTGATCCCAACCACCGGACCTTTCACTTGTGGGATTACCTTCGCCGAAGTCCCATACCATTGGAAGTGCTTGTCTCGCGAAGGTGTTATTAATTCCACTCATCGTTGGACTGGGATCATATCGGCAGAGTGATGAACTTCTATCGGCCACTCTATCAACCACCAATGCGAGACAAGTCTGCATTGCGATTACTAACCCTGGTTCATGGTTTTCTAACATCCTTTTCCCCGCTTCTCGAACCAGCCTTACATGTGTAGTAAGAGCCAAGGCTTGGCGTGGTAAAAAAATTTCGCCCCAACTTTTCACCCCGAAACCTCGGCCACTAATCAAATTGGCATTTTTTTCATCCATTGGTTCATCTGGTACTAAGCTTAATAGTCCTTTATTTTCAAGTATACGTTGCTCCAATTCTTCTTTTGCCTTTTTAATAGCCTTTAAATCGCTTTGTGTTGATAGCCGAAAATATCGTCCTTTATACCCAGATCGAATTGTAACAACACAAAATAGTCGAGCATCTGATGTTCCACCGTTACGTTTTTTTAATTGGCGTCGAACCGATACAGAGGGGGTAGTGTAGCCGCAAACGGGACATGTTGCAGAACCTCTTTGTACTGTTCCCAACCCCACATCATGTGCTTTAACATTCTCGATAATCTCAAAATCTATTTGCTTTTCCCTTATTTTGGTTACTAATCGCAAAGCTGTGGATTGACTTCCCATCTTCGCTAGCCACAGAGAGCGCATCAACGGCACCTCTGCACCACAGCCCGGACCCTCACATATAATTGTACGTGCCCAGAGATATGCTATGGGCGTTGCTCCGTCTGGGTCTTTGGGGTAAAACTCGGCCAGTTCTTTCTCAGCTTCCTGCTTTATCCATTCGCCCCATTTGCGCACCTCATCAGCAAGGTGCATTCCATATTTGGGGATGTATTCAAGCACTACTTTGTTAAGGAGGACTGCCACAGGATTCAGATCGCTGGCAAAGGCATCGGCGCCGACGCGCAGTGCCTCGAGAGGGATTGAGCCGCCGCCTGCGAACGGATCAACTACAAGCGGCTTTGTTCCTGGCACGCCGCCGAGGGATTCATGCGCTGACTGGGTGAGCGCACGGCTGGTTTCCAGGTATTCTTTCTTTGTTGAGTTATCCCAGTTCGCAAAATCCGCAATGAAATCAAGTAGAGCACTGCGAAGCACCAGAGGATCGTTAAAATCCCTACCATCAGTACTCATCGGATCAAAGAAGCGTTTCATTAACGCAACCGCATCTTTCCTGAACTTCTCAGGGCAGAGCGGGTCGGCAGGATCAGGCCAGAGCGCCGCACATATCACGGCGCGGCATGCTGCTAGGGGACGGCGAGCCCACCAGATATGAAGGGTTGAGATATGACCGTGGCGGATACTTTTCTCGCGGCGGGCGTGTTCGCTTATTTTCTTTATCGGAAGATCGACTTCGATGAGGCGTTTGGGATATTGTGTCATGCAAATTTCATTTGATTATGTACTTCTATCAAGATAGACTGTCTGAATTTCTTCAATCATTAAACTCCAGAGGCTTTATCGAAAACAGGATTCTTAGCACGTATTTTCTTTATGTAATCTTTAAGAGGATTTTCAGGAACAGCATCTAAAATATCTTCATAAGGAATCCAGTGCAATTTTAAGAAGGGTAACCTTTCTATCATGCCACTCATATCACATTTTATCCAATCAGCCTTTATTACTTCATTCTCTATTGGAAGTTCAATATCATTTGTAATATTATCTGGGTTAATTTCAGGGCAGGCATATTCTATGAACTTATAGCCATAAAGGCGAGATTTCGGTTTTTTCTTAAAAATCCGGGGAGTAACAAGGGTTACATGGACTTCTTCAGGAAATATTCCTGCATGCTGCAATATCAAAGCTGATCGAATATATTTTGCTAATTGATTATATTTTGGATTGCCTGTCGAGGAAGTCCGTAAATCTTTCCAGGTCTTCATTTCGACGAAACAAATTCTTCCATTCCTACTTTTGGGAGGATTATATACTATTTGGCTATTCTCAATTATAGGACGACTTATATCTCCAAAGGATAAATCTAGTTTGGGGCTGCTTTTCCCCTTAAGAGGTAAAGCTTGAAACCATATGTGATAGTTTTCATCTTCAGAAAAATCATGAAGACTGCCTTCACATAGTAATTTTTCAAGAGAGTGACAACCACTATTACCGTTAATTGCATATGCACATGCTAGAATGAATGTGAGATAATCTTCTTTAATGTTTTTTAGACCTTCCTCTTTTATTAATTTGATGTTATCAATCATGGAATCAGATCGACCTTCCCATTGACCGTTAGTGATCTTTAAATGTTCTCGGATTTTATAATCTGGATTAGTTATTATTTTAACAATGTCTTCACCAATCTCCATCAATTATCACCTTCTTCCTTCAAAATCTTCTCCGCTCCAACATGGTAGTGCTCAATCTTTATTAAAGGCTCCCATCCCAGCCTAACCGGATCCTGTACAATATGCACTTCGGGCTTAGATGAGCAATTAAACACTGCATAAAGCCAGTAATCCTTCTTCAACCGTTCAGCAGTTTTGTACTCATTATTTGAAAGGGCGACCTCACCCACCATATTCCTTCCTTTAACCTCAATAAACCGAACCTCTATAGCAGTTTGTGAATCTTCTGGATGGGGCCTGCGCGAAATAAGATCAAAACCTCTGTCCTCCGTCTCAACGCTCTCTACCTTCCATCCCCGTGCCTCTTCATACGCAATTACTGCCTGTACTGCAATGCGTTCAATTTCATCGTCCCTGACCATTGGCGCAATACTTGGAGATGTACGCTCTGGATGCGGTAAAACCCATGCTCTTCCGTAGTGCTGGATATCGGTAATAGTGCAGTGTCGCTCCTGCTGCAATTCTTCTCGCCGCCGCTCAAGCCGGGCATTCAATTCAAAGAGACGATCCTCAAATTGTTTAATACGGCCATCAAGACCAGATTCCTTGGAACCTCCCTCCTTCATTTGAACAAGGTCAGCGAATTGGCATTGCACCCGGTCAATTATAGCATTAAGACTGATCTCCATGTGATGAGAGATAGTTTCGATCTCTTTTTCTCTCTGAATGACTATCTCCTCTAAAAGAGGTTTAAGGGCTTGTTCTATAAGAGTGTATTCCAATAAATCGCGACTGGGTAATCCTGTATCATCAGGGATTTGAGCAGTTCCATTGGAAATATTAAGATCCAAAAAGAGAGTGGGTTGGCGAACTGTCATATTTCCGTTCATATTTGTCTCAACCACAAAGAGACGACGATGCAGAACATTTCCACGTCCATCACGGATCGCACCTGAGAAAACATCCAGCCTTGCGGGTTCCTTGCGGTGAAGGTCAAAAAATACTGTGCCTCTTCTCATGTCATTCTGAACACGCTGCAATACATCGTCCCGAACACCTTCGAACAATGGATGTCCGGGTGTAACCCATTCAAGGGTTGGATCATCTTTCAAAAACTCCTTAGCAAAAGCTACCTCTTTATATTCGCGACCTAATTTTCCAAAGCGCGGCTCCAAGCGTTCTCCTATTGGCCAGAGAGTACGAGGAACCCGCCCAATGTAAAAGATATGTTCTTTTTCCCGCACTTTTTTAGGAGAAATCCCTGCTAGGGGAGCTGCCTGGATAAAGAAATCTTCTATCACTTCTGGAACTAAACGGCGCTCCTTAGCTTCTGCGGATTTACCTATCAAAGCTCCAAGATTTAGTTCTCTCTTTGCAAGACCTTCCAGTGTGGAATTTGTTATCTTACGGAAGCGTTCAGTATCTACCTGCTCAACGATGCGCTTCTTGATCGCATCCTCTGAGAGATTATTTGAATACATATCTCGCAACATTCGTTCGAGCTGGTTTGATGGGAATATATCGCCAAGCACATTGAAAATCTTACCTGTTTTCTTTGGGTCAAGATCTTCTTCGATCTGTTTAAGTCGTTCAAAGAGTTTCGCAAGTACGCGACCTTCTCTGGTATTCGTGGAAACAAAGTTGAAAATCAGACAATCCTTATCCTGACCATAACGATGTATGCGTCCCATACGCTGCTCAAGTCGTACAGGATTCCATGGTATGTCGTAATTTATCATAAACCAGCAGAACTGAAGGTTAATACCTTCTCCGGCAGCCTCTGTGGCAACAAGAACCTGCGCATCCTCGCGAAATTCCCGCTCAGCGTAGATGCGTGATCCGGGAGTATCACGATCGCCTATCTTCATACTCCCATGGATCTGGGTTACTTTCAAGTTCCATCCCCTCAACTTTCCAACTAAGTAATCAAGGGTATCCTTATGTTCAGTAAAAACCAGAAGCTTCATTTTGGGATCCTTGAAAACCCCTTGATCCGTAATCACCTGTTTGAGTTTGATAAGTTTGGACTCTATTTCCCTTTGTTCCAGCTCTTTTGCACCATCAATGAGCTTAGTCAATTGTATGATCTCTTCCTTAAGTGTTGAAGGATCAACAGATACCACAACATCCTCAAGCTCGCTAATTATTTCTTGCTGTTCTTCCTCAGTTCTATCATCAAAATCTTCAGGAATTTGTTTTGCTATTTGTTCTCTGCGATATGCTTCTGGATCTTCAAGGATTTTCTTGCGTTTGTCACGCATGCGCTCAAGGCTGCGGCGCACTGCATAAACACTTGAAGCAAATCTTCGCTGGAGCATAGCCATTGTAAAACCAACAGCTCTTCCACGGGGAGAATCATCAGTAGAAGCTTTAATTGATTGATCTTCTACATAGTTGGTCAAAGCATAATAGAAGTCATACTCTTCATCATCAATATTGAATTCCGCCGTTTTTACTTCACGGTTAGTAAACAGTTTTTTAACTTGACCCGTATTTGGGTCTGGAAAAGAAACTAAGGCTTCTTTTGTACGTCTCAGGTAAAAAGGAGCATGATTGCGCCGCATAGCCTCCTCAAGGCTAGCAACATCCCCATAAACATCCTTATCCAACAGTTCAAGAAACAGGCAAAAATTAGCAGGATCACCCTTATGCGGGGTCGCTGTCATCAAAAGATAATGATCTGTCATGGAAGACAGATTTTCACCAAGCCGATATGCCAGAGTTTTCTTGTCACTACTATAAGCACTCATTTTATGCGCTTCATCTACGATTATCAGGTCCCAATGGGAACGCAATAGGCTTTCCTTAGCATCCTCTATGACTGAAACCCAGGAAATTGACGTAACAACCTGGTTTTTTTCTTGCCATGGGTTTGATCCATAATTAGCTCGTAGCACATCACTGCGGATCACTTCAAAATTTTCACGGAATTTATCTTTCATTTCCCTTTGCCATTGAAAAGAGAGATTTGCAGGAGTTACAATAAGCGTCCTTTTTACCAATCCTCGGATCTTTAATTCCTTTATGAGAAGCCCTGCCATAATTGTCTTCCCTGCGCCAGGGTCATCTGCCAGAAGGAAGCGAATTCGGGGAAGCGCCATAAAATAGTCATAAACCGCTTCTAATTGATGAGGGAGAGGATCCACACGAGCTATTGATAACGAAAAATAGGGATCATATTCATAAGCCAAACCAATTCGTAATGCTTCAATACCAAGACGAAACCGAGAGGCATCCCCATCAAATGGTTCTTTTTCTGGAGTTGCTTCAAGTTTATCCAATTGTTCCGCATTAAGAATGGGTTCATGAACCTGACCTGTTGAGAGACCTTTCCCGATGAGTTTAATTGCATCACCCATCGGTATACCAACGATGATCTGCACAGGCTCAGGGAAAATAGGTCCCCGCACGATTATGTTGGGTTTAATGTCTTCTTTTTTCATACCTGGGTATCCCTTTTGTTATTTAATCCACCAACAAGGCAGCAAGAGCAAATAACTCATATCATATCCATATTGCCCATGCGTTCTAAATATATTTTTTAGATATTAATGTTTTTTTATCTATTACTACTTATTGATTACTTTGTTTTTCGCTGATATTCATAATTTTAAGAGCCAGCATAACCTCACCTACCTACCAAAATAACAGGCGAATGGATTAGATACCTTGATTCTTGCACCAACTAGAAGTCTATATCTACCATCCTGCTTTTATAAGCCAAAAACCATACTGAAAGAGAACTGCCATGAATAAGAAAAGATTTATACTGGTCATAAAAGCAAGTGATATTGATGTCTCTTCTCTTCCAGAAAACAAAAGAGATACAAAAAGTGAGGCATTCAAAGAAGCAGTGTATGACTATTTTTTGAAAAATTACGGCGTTTCTTTGGAAAATTTTGCAGTTGATATACAAGATGACGTTATAACCATTGAGTGGGTTCCCGAAGAAGATGAAAATGTCGAGGCTGAGTTTGAGAGGGCAATGCATCTGCTATCGAATGGTAAGTTAGAAGATGCAAGATTTATTTTAGAAGATTTAGCGTTCCGATCGCCCAAAGACCCTAATGTGTTATACAATCTCGGGATGTGTTACAGCGACCTCGGAGACCTTGATATCGCTATTGATACCTTGAACAGGTGCGTGAAGATAGTTCCTTTATACTCCAATGCTTATGTCGCATTGGGAGTAGCTTATGGGCGGCAGGGTAAGCAAAAAGAAGCAGTGATACAATTCAGGAAAGCATTAGAACTGGATAAGAATAACTCATATGCATACAGGAATCTGGCTTCCATCCTTGGAAAAATGGGGGACAATTTTAACGCTTTAAAGTACCTGAAGCTTGCTTATGATATTGATGCCTATGATCCACATACGCTTTATGGATTGGGGCTGACGTATCAAAATCTGGGAGACCAGGTTAATGCCACTGCCTATTATAAGAAACTGGTTGATTTAGGCACCCCTCAGGAACTTGTTGATCTTGCAAAGGATTCTCTAAGGAATATAGCTGTAGGAGCTGTAAAAGAGAAGGGATTCCGTGCAGATGCAATGTTTTACTGTCTATCTGCGTTGGAAAAGTTTGAAAAAATGAAAAAGGAAGACATACAAAAGGTAGCTTTTGAAATTGGAATAAAAGGAACAGAAGGTATAGACATTAACGACCCTTCAAAGAGATATACTCTTAGATCTATGCAAGGGGACTTCTCTGGTCTGCAGTTGATAAGCTATATGTATGGAGTGAACCCCAAATATCAGACAACCAGTTAAGAAACTTTCATATTTAAGACTTCCTATGAATTTTCAAATTCTTCTGGAGTGACGTATCCCAGAGAAGAATGAATACGCTTTCTATTGTAGACGATTTCTAAGAATTTTTTGATGTTCTTATGAGCAACATCAAAAGTCTCGTATTCCCAGAGATAGACCTCTTCATATTTGAAAGACTTAAAAAAGCTCTCTGCATATGCATTATCGTATGGATTTCCCCTCCTGCTCATACTTATTCGGATCCCTTTCTCCTTGAGTCGGCTTACATATTCCAAAGAAGCGTATTGAACTCCCTGATCTGAATGATGGATCAAATTCGAAATGTCTGTTCCTTTCCGATTCACTAAAGCCATATCGAGAGCAGCAACAGCAAGTTTTGCATCGATATCTCTTCCCAATTTCCATCCGATGCATTTTCTGCTATATACATCGATTATCGCAGCAAGATAGATGAATTCCCGTGCCAGGCGAATATAGGTTATATCAGCTGCCCAATACTGATTGATTCCTGTGACAAACATATCCTTTGTCAAATTGGGATATACAGGTAAATTATGTTCAGAATCAGTCGTCCTCGGCACAAATTGCTTTTTACTACAAAGTAGATCATTTTCTTTCATGATATCATAAACTACCTTATGATTCACTTCTGATCCCCTGCGGTGCAATTCGATTTTCACTCTTCTGTACCCGTATCTTGGGAAATCAAGAACAATATTCTCTATTTCACTCTTGATTTTCATCCTGAGGTTATCTGGAGCCGATATTTGATCTTGTTTCATCCACGCATAAAACCCACTTCTGCTAACATGCAGATCAGAACAGCATCTACTGATGCTCAATTGATCACAATCTTTTGGAATGTCATTTATCATCATAAAGATCAATTCCCTTCTTTCTGTATTTGATGTTCTTTCAGTTTCATTTCTAATCTTGTCAAGACTTTTTTTAAAAATGCATTTTCAGCATACAGTTGCCCAACTAATCGTTCAGATTCAGCCAGCTTTGCTTCTGGTTTGCTGATAATTCCTTTTCCGGAAAATGCAGTTTCGGGATTCTCTTTATATTCTCCCTTCCATTTTGACAACATTGTGGGATGGATGTCATGTTCGCGACAAACCTGCGCAGCATTTTTCCCATTTTCAAGTTCACGGAGAACTGAAATTTTAAATTCTCGTGAGAATTTTTTCCTTGATTTCATGTTTGCACCTTATCTGTTTTCTTTTGTTAAGAATGTTGCTTAACTACTTGTCCAGATTTTGGGGTGCAGTCCATTTTCATAGCATATTATTTTAAGAATTAATTTTTTTCTAATCTGTTATCTAACTTTTTGCTATCTAACTTTTTATTTTTCTGTTATTTGTTACCTAAAACACCCTAAAATACATAACGGTGATATGCTCAAAAACAAACACGCATCGGTAACATAGAAAACTAATTGCAAATGTTTATATACAAGAATGAATACCCCGTAAAAGTGTATAAAATTTCATGGAGATTTGAATGACGCAAAAAGCCTACAGTTCATTAACAGTATCGGACGAAGTGAAAGCAGAACTGGAGCGCAGAAAGAAAGCCCTACAAAAACACATAGGGCGCGCCGTATCCTACGATGAGCTGTTGCGGACCATGTTGGGCTGGAGGATTCAATAATGGGACAGGTCACTATCAAAATCATAGAAGATTGCTATGAGCAACTGGAAGCACTGGTCAAAGAGGTTGCTGAGAACAAAAAGAAAGCTGGTATACCAGGCAAAACAACAATCAGCGAAGTGATCTCTTTACTTATTCGAGAACGCAAGGGGGCTTCAACATGATTCACGATTATCTTTTGCAGATGCCTGAATCAAGGCAAAATATCATAGAAAAAATGTACACAGTAGGCAAGGCTGAAATATGTGAGCTGGAGAAACCACCAGCCATATTTCAGCTATCCCAGTTCCTATCCCAGTTCTTTGCCAAGCAGGGGATAATACGCCTATCCCCTGCTATCACTCTTATGCAAACGCATAAGGGCGCAGGGTTGCACTGTCTTTTTGCCAAGGTTCACACAATCCCCACCCTGCGTCTCCTATCCATGCGGGTGATCTGAATGCAGAAACTAGAGAAGTGCGCAGATCCGTGTGTTTTTCATGCAAAACCCGAAAAGCTGGACGAATTAAAGAGATATTGCAAAGATAATCATATTGATCTACTATTCGTCGCCGAGAATATTCCTGAAAGCAAATGCAAAGACTTTGACAAGTTTCTGATCGAGCATGGAATACTGGAAGAGATTTTCCCGATAGACATCGCTGTTCCCACAAAAAATAAGGCACTTCTACAGGAACTAAAAGATTTTACAGTTAAAAATAATCTCGAACTAGAGATATGCGGCAACTGTGCGCGAATTAGCAACATATCAGCCGAGTTACACGTATCTCAGGAATTTGAAAATCTCTCTATCAGACTTGAGACGGATTTCAACAAAGAAATGGAGGAAAACTATGAGAAATGAGATAATGATCTTGGCTATTCTGTTGATATCCATTATGATACCAGCGGCGACAGCCATACAGGAAAATCCCAACTTCTTTGAAAATTGGCAAGGTGTTGAGATTGATAGAATCAACGGAGAATTCTACACATTAGGTCAGAAATTCGATTCAGTAGAAGAAGCCAGACGCGCTATAGAAAAATCGCAGGATACTTCTGCATCTGCTATATCCGCCCCTGCCTACGTACCAATACAGGCAAATCAAGTACAGGCAAATCAGGCCCCTGTTATCTTCGATCAGGTCGCAGAGGTCAGATTTGCAGAAAATGTTGCTTTCGGCGGATTAGCTGCTATCGTTTTAATGGTATTTGTTATAGCGAGGAGAAGATAATGAAACTCACTGTAGCAGTTCTCTTTCTTATTATTCTCTCAATACCAGTTTCGACGGCGGATCCTGTGACCATAGAAAAAAGCCCTGAGCCAGCGAAAATTTTTGAGACATACAAACACACAGTCATTTTCAACAGCGGTGGCGGGCAATACTATTGTGTGGGTGATCAGACAGCGAACTGTTTCACTACTGTTGCGGATGCTCACGGTTTTGTTGATGATTTAGTTTCTATGGAAAAATCGTATAGACAGCAGCAAGCACAGCAACAGGCAGATCTGAACGCGCAGATCAAGGCAAATCAAATACAGTCACAAATAAGGGCAAACCAGGCAGCGATGGATAATAGCAGAACCAGCAAAGCAGCATGGATTTTTGTTGCAGGTGCGATTCTTTTTGCTGTGGTTGTATTATCGCAAAAGGGGAGATAAATGAGCTTATTGAGTGGTTGGTTTGAGAAGCGGCAACCAGTAATGACAGACGAGGGCATACAGGAAAAAGCCCCGATTCACCGCGAAATAGCTCTGCAAAATCAAACGCGCGATACTCTGAGAGTTCCACTTCCCGCGCCTTCTCCAAAAATTGAAATCAAACCGCCTGAAGGCTGGACTCATGGACCCGATAACAGCTACCACTATGAGCAAAGATTCGAAAAACATACTGTCGATAATATTATCGAATCCGTTTACAAAGGCAAAGTCTCTAAAAATCATGGACTGTTGCAGGTTTTCAGATATACTAAGGATTTGAGTGATCTTTCAGAACTTGAACGAACATTGGATGAGTTGGAGTCGAGAAGAGTTGGAATGATCATAGAGGATAATGGCTTTCCTGAAGTCGTGGCACGGATTCACGATGTCAAAGCAAAAATCAGAGAACTCAAAAAACAATGTGCTGTTCAAGAGGATAGTGAAACTTTACTGGATGATTACTTTAGAGGCGCTCCTGACAGCGAGGATTACAAAGAATGGGCTGAGGGGTTCATGGAGACCTGTTTGAGCGAAGTGGACAGACACAGTGGACACAAATCAAAACTGCATACTGATAGTGAAAAAGAAGAGGAGATAAAAGAGGATGCCTGATCAATTTGTACTCTATCACTTCAAATTTCTTGATCCAGAACAGCTTGAGTTCCTTGAAACCAGAATCGGGAAGAGCTTTGAAGGACTGATATACGACCTTCTCAGGGACGCTGGGACAGGAGAATGGGATATGCTCATAGAGAGAGAAAAAGTTGCAGAAGTGAACGATCTGCTGGATCAGGTGGGGATCAGTCAATGGTGAAAAAGCAAAAGCGGAAGAAACAAAAAGAGCAGGAATTAGTCGAAATCAATCTCAAAAAGGAGCGGCTGAAATGACTTACTGTACCACTATAGCAAAACCACTAATCAAGAAAATCAAGGAAAAAAAGACCTTAGAGGAGATAGGCGCTGAGCTATGTGGTAAATCTGTTAAGAACCCGAAGCAGAAAGCGATTCGTTTGATAAAAGAATTGTTGGGAGAGGAGTATCTTATCGAACATGCTTATACACTCAAATATGACACAGAAAAGGCTCAACTTGGTAAGAAGCCAAAGAAGTCGTTAAGAAAAATCTCAACAACAGCAGATAACGAATCTAAGGAATCATCTGATGAAAACCAGCACGTAGAGACCATAACTTTCAATAATGAATTTGAGGCGGTCAGTAAGCTCGTATCAATTTTCTCACTCAAAGCAATCGAAGACGCAATCGTAGCAATAAAGAACGAGACGTAAAAATCGACATCAGGAGAAACAAAAAGGATATATAAACCAAGAGCATTTAGAAAACTGAATAAAAGTAATTAGGCAGTGTCCATGTCGCTAAACTGCACACCGCCTAAGCCTTTAATGGAGGCACATGAGACTAACAACAGCTATCCCAATAATTCTTTCGGTAACAGTAATAATCCTTTTATCTGGTTGTGTTCAGTCTGCGCCTGTAGTTGTAACAGTTGACTCAAGCAGTCCTGCTGTTATAAATGTCAAACCTGGCACGCAAACAATCATTAACGTTAATCCAAATCCTTCCTACACTCCTGCTCTCCGTTCCTATCATATCGATAAATCCCACGATATTTGGCATGCTCAAGACTCAAGCTCCTACATTACTCCAAATAACGAGTGGGTAAAATACTATGCATCCCAGCTTTTTGTCGATGAAGATGGAAATATAAAGTACAAAAACAAACCCTTCTGGAATAATAAGTTCAAAAATACTTATATCTCTGATTGGGTTCAGTTCGGGAACGGTGCAAGAGGAAGCATCGCCAACGATGATTATTGGGTCAATCCAGATTATTACCTTGCCAATGGAATGAAAGGCGATTGCGAAGACTGGATGACAACAGTCACGTCTCTCATGCTATCTGGAGAAATGTCAATCGTCCAGGATGGCAATTTCGTGAAGCAGGTAATTCCTGCGAAAGCTGTTCTGGGATACGCAGCGGGATATCCAGATGGTTGGGTTGAGTACCAGGCGTACAATAAAACATGGATAACAGCTACAGCGTCATTAGAGAGACCGATTATAGGAACTGAGTATTCCGTTACTGCATTTTTAGATAAAAGCCAATACTCTGGTTCTTTCGAGACTATTTTCGAGTTCACCGATAAGGAATTCAGGATGGTTAAGTAACATGAGGATATTTTCAATACTGTTAATTCTTTTAATAGTAGGGTTAATAGTTCCCCAAGTTTCAGCAACTGAAATCGAGGCGAGCAAAGAAATCGATAAGATACAGCACTCAAATAATAATGAGGTAAGCACCGACTCTTTTTACCCAAAGAATGTAAAAGAGATTCAAATATACTTACCGAAGAGTGATTCTTATACAGGCTCGTGGACTGTGTATTTCCAAGCGAAATGCCAGACTATGGGTAGTTATGCAAGACCTGAGGGTTGCGCTGATGCTTATTCGATTGCTACTCACGCACAAATTTATAAAAATGGGAAGCCCTGGGGAGCAGAACATCTTATTGCAACATCGAGCTATCCAGCCGAGTACGAAATCCGCACCGAGATGTTTGATAACATCAGCGTATACGGCGGCGATAAAATTCAGATTTATGTCTGGAACCATGACCAGACCAAAAAGGTAGACACATACATCAGGGATTTCGGAATTATATTCGATGCCAAAACCCCCTGGTGGCAGAAGTTAATAGATAATCCTCCCAAATCTGAGGAATTTGTAAATCCAGAGCCAGAAACGAGACCGAGGGACTACGAAGTGTATATCCCCAGGGAACCGTTCGAAAATTTAGATAGAAGGGAGAAACGTGAACGTCTAATACCTTATAACCAAAACGTACTTTATAAATTCAGTTCCAAAGACATCACTGTTTATGAACTTGGTGTCGTAAGCGGTATCAGTGAGGACACGACTGTAGCAGTGGTCGAGGACTTGAAGGGTTTACCTGTAGCAGTTAAAGTTCCGGCATCGGGAATCGTTTATAGATACGTCAACGTCCACACTGGATTACGTGTTTTAAATCAAGCTACTGTAAGGTTCAGGGTAAATTCAAACTGGGTGAACAATAACGCTGACAAAACAATATCACTGAGAAGATGGAACGGGAACTCGTGGGATGACCTTAGAACTATTGCAATCGGTAGGGATAGTAGGTATGTATATTATGAAAGTATCACGCCTGAGCTTGCACATTTTGCAATCACAGCCACTCAAATAAATCCAGCGGTAACTCCAGTTACAACTACAGTCGTGCCCACACCTGTATTTAATAAGCCATTTGTAGGCATGAAAACACTCACCCAAAAAACAGGCGATTCGCAAAACACGCTTTTAGACTTTATAAAAAAGATATTCGAGGGATTATTGTGAAACAAAAAAAACTGATTAAATATATAGCAACGGTACTGATTTTATTGTCTTTGGCAAATGTTGCATATGCTACTGCAATAACAGCAAGTGACGCAATAAAATATTCTGACGATGGTTTAGCATATAACGAGGCTGGTTCATATACACTCTTAAAACAAATTACTGTAACAGACTCGTATACGGGTTCGTGGAGAATAACATACGAGATGTCATGTGTAGAACTCGATGTCGATGGTTGTTCCTCTCAAGGAGCGTATTCAAAGATATACAAAAACGGGGTGGCTTGGGGTACAGAGCACAGTTCATTCACGGATGCTCAATTCAATTCTTATTCACAAGATTTCAGCAGTTTGAGCATTTTATCTGGTGACAACATCCAGATATATGGATACGGCAGCCCTGGACTATCAGAAGTAGACGTGCAAAATTTTAGGATTAAATTTGATTTGCCACCATCTTCAAGTTTCATACCCCCCGCTCCAGCAAATATGGCGGCTGCGACTGGTAACTTCTATGTGAATACTACGTGGACAGCGGGATCGGGCAACGTAACTAATAGCTACAACATATCATTCAATAACGGTAGCTGGTTGAATACCACTAACGCTTATGTACAAAATACTCTATCAGCGCATGGCTGGCAGAATGTTAGTGTATGGGCGTTCAACAACTCTGTCGGTAATCTGAGCTTAACTTCGACTTCTCTAAATACTCAAATACCGAACAACTATATCACCATATCAAATACGGTGGCTTCTTATGCTCTAACCGAAGGTCAAACACTATCCATAGACACCGACTATGCCGATACAGATGGAGATACGGGAACATTCTATACCAACGCTACAAAAGGCAGTATCAATAGCGGGACAGGTGTTTTTACGTGGAATACGGTTGAAAGTGATCAGGGTAACTACAACTTTAACATAAGCGTCTATGATGGCTATGGATCACGTGCTATAGCAAACTTCACAGTAGTGGTTGGTAACAGTACACCCGGAACGCCTTCAAGCCTTACTCCTTCAACCAGTAACTTCTTTGTGAATTACACATGGATAGCCGGTGATAATACAGATACATTTAACGTCAGTTACAATGGGACGTGGTATAACACAAGTTCAGCCACTTCAATAAATAAACAAGTACCACCGCATGGCTGGGGTAATATCACTGTTCAAGCGTGGAATAGCACATTGGACGCTATAAGTGCTATGGTAACTTCAAATAACAGAGTTCCAAATAACGTCCCAGTCCAATCAATAATAGGTAATCAAACCGTGAACGAAAATACATGGTTGAACTTTACCATAACCACTACAGATGCCGATACAGATGCCATAACTTACGGTACTAATGCTTCAAAAGGATCACTGGTATCCAACTCCTTCTCTTGGAAGCCTTACTATAGTGATGCGGGAACTTATACATGGTACTTCAACTCTGATGATGGATATGGCGGAGTAGACAACGAAACCATAACAGTAACCGTAAACGATATGGAC
>Ga0209749_1000940_pt1 | contig 31069 bp, 39 predicted proteins | sample EPASupsiteSAE347_FD_187267 | JGI IMG/M metagenome (GOLD analysis project Ga0209749, IMG submission 187267) | Bioremediated contaminated groundwater from EPA Superfund site, New Mexico - Sample SAE3-47 (SPAdes) (version 2) | ecosystem: Environmental > Aquatic > Deep subsurface > Groundwater >...
AACATAGCTAAATCGGCTTTCTCCGAGACTTTAAGAAATCTGCGTTCATCTGCGTTTATCTGCGGTTTGTTCTCCTGAAATTTGCTACTTTATTTTCCTCCAAAGACTTAGAGATTTAATTATCATTTTATTTGACCGTTTTTTTAAATTCTTGGTAAAATCAAAGTTGTATTATATTAAATATATTTATCATGAATTAATTATTTGCTTTTTTTTCTCAAGATTATCTGTAGTTATACGGTTGCACTCCAATCCTATAGCGGTAAACCTACTATAACATAATCTACTTCTTTTCATTTTAATATTATTCTACTATTTAAATTAATCTCTTGCCTTTTAGCCTATGCATATCAAGCACACAGTAGAACTGTTACTATTTATTTCTTAATCAGCAACTTCTTATTTAAAAATCAAAGACCGATCTCAGCAGTAGCAGTACATTTCTCTTTCTCTCCCTTATCCTCCGCGTCGTATAGGGGAACCAGTTCCTGCCGTAGGGTATATAATCAATAACAGTAAAGCCCTCTTTTACAAGCCCTCGCTTCAGCTCCTCTCTCACTCCCATGAGCATCTGGAATTCAAGCCTCTTTTTGTGCGCTTTATTTGCCTCGATAGCCTCGTTTACCAGCAGGTCGTCATGGGTGGCGACAGCAAAAAAAGGGCTTTTATAGAAGAGGTACGCCATGAGCCTTGAGAAATTTTTCGCTATATCGCTGCGGCTTGTATAAGCTATTTCCTCTTTCTCCCTGTACGCTCCTTTGACGAGGCGGATTATGCCAAGCGATGCTGCTATCCTTTTCACATCACTCTCGCTCCGTCTCAGGTTAGCCTGTATCGCGATACCCGTGTTGGTGTATTTTTTAAGCACGTCCAGGTAGATGTCAACAGTATCCTGCGTGTAAGGAGAATTCTCCATATCTATCCAGATAAAGATGTTCTTCCCTGCTGCGCTGCCCATTATTTTTTCGACTTTAGACAGACAGAGGTTCTTGTCGATGTCAAGCCCGAGCTGAGTGAGCTTTATGGACAGGGCAGCGTTTATTTTCGCCTGCTCTATTGCCCGGAGTATCCCCAGGTTCTCGTCGAGGTTCTTATCAGCCTCTGCCTCGTCTTTTACATGCTCACCGAGGAAATTGATTACGGCGCCTATGCCTGCTCCGTTCTTTTTTCTTGCCTGGGCTATGGCATCATCCAGCGTCTCACCCGCTATCCACTGCCGCGCGAACCTTGTGAATATGCTCATATTCCCTGGTAAAATTAGATGTAGTAATACTTAAGTGTTAAGCTGGATATTGAGAGAAAGTAACCGCAGATAAACACAGATTTATTATATCGGCATCCGTATCTATTCGCGGCTTATAATCTCTAAAGACATGATCACAGCAGAGCTACTAAAGAACAGGGCAGGCTTCGAGGAGAAGATAAGGAAACTCATAGGCAGACCAGTACTTCTGATCGAGCTTGACATGTTCGCCCTGCCCTGCGGATGCGCGGGGATAACAGCGAACATGAGGGGGCTTGAGGTGGACGACCTGGAGGTATTCGAGCCGCAGATACTTCCGCTCCTGAAGGAGATGGCGGCAAACCTTGAGGTCAGGCCCACGGTCACGTTCGCGCGGCTTGTGCCCGGAAGCTCCATCGTGGCGTCGCTCAACTGGCGCGTGCTGTGCAGCCGGTGTTATCCTGAATTTGCGCGGGGAGAGGGGAAGACGCCGAGACCGGATCTGTATTTGCTGCAGTTTGAGAAGAGGAAATGACAACAAGAGAATCTCAGGATTTTAGCCTGAACGACCTTATTTACAGGAAAATAAAAAAGCAATTAGAGGAGCAGTTCCAGGGGAAGTATGCTATCATTGCTGAAGGAAAAATCCTTGGAATAGAGGATTCGCTGGACAATGCATGGGCTCTAGCATCCCCTTATGAGAATGCAATAGTAGCAAGGATTACAAAAAAGACATTACGAGCAAAGATACTTGGAAGCTCCTTGAGAATAGCTGCGAGCCCAACGTAATGGAATTGAATTATGGATCTGACCCCTCTTTTAACAACCTTTAGTCTCATCGCAATCGCCGAGCTTGGCGATAAGACGCAGCTTACTGTAATCGCATTATCAGCAGGGCATAACAGGGTTAAAGTTTTCATAGGCGTTATTCTTGCTTTTATACTTGTGACAGGATTGGGTATATTGTTAGGGGAAACGCTGTTCCAGTATGTCCCTGCGGCTTTGATCAAGATTATAGCTGGGCTGGCATTTATCATCTTTGGAGTCTGGATATTATCCTCCAGGGAGAAATGCGATGCAAACGAGAACCTGCCATCAGGTAACCCATTGATATCTACTTTCAGCATGATAGCTCTGGCTGAGATGGGAGATAAAACCCAGCTCTCTGCCATTACACTGGCGGCAAAGTACGACTCACCTTATTTAGTATTCGCCGGAGCCGTCCTTGCTCTTGCTTCAATAAGCCTGCTCGGCATATTTCTTGGTAAAAAGCTATGTGAGGTAGTACCGCTACCAAGAATAAATCTAGGTGCTGGCGTGCTATTCATTCTCTTTGGGATATTGTTTCTTGCTGGATTCTGATTTTTATCGGTAAAAAAGTGATAAGAATACTAAAGGAGGTATAGCAGAGTTACTCAAATCGCACTATACCTCCCTAAAGCCTGTACTCTCTTCCTCTCTTTTTACATTTACAGGTGTATTACTTCCGATGTGCCGCTTTGATCTCCTCGGGAGTATACTTTTTGACCTGGACGACATGTGCCTTGCTGCGCAGAAATCCGGGCACCATGTTCCGGGCTGCGGATTCATTCGGTACATCTACTGTCGCCCATGCAGTATGTTCGCCAACCTGGCAGCCGAAATCGAACTTCTCCAGAACGTTAGATCCCTCTGCGAGTGTCTCATCCATAGCCCGCATACATTCCTCAGGCGTATGCGGCGATTCTACCATATATCTTGGCATAAAATTTTCCCTCCACTCTCTTTAATTTGTTGGTTTTACCATTAGGGATACATCTGTATCCCAATAATTGTTAGAACCTTTCGGTATTTATAAATTTGCTTCCCTTATGGCTACCCCGGCAGTTCACCAGCGGCGTATATGCGAATTTCCTCGGCAACGATGCTGAAGAATAAGCGCAACCCTACGAACTTCTTCAGTCTGAATCAGGACATCAAGCCCTTTTTAATCTGTTATCCTGCCATTATCATCGATCTTCTCGCTTGCAAATGTTACAAAGGCTTCTGGTCTATTGATTGGATACATATCGAGGAAAACGAACATCTGTCTCAGGTGGTACTGTGCTTTGGAACCCCCAAGCATCCCAGGGGATGCGCTCATTATAGCGACTGGCTTACCCTGAAAAGAATTATCCCCATAAGGTCTTGAAGCCCAATCGATTGCATTCTTCAGGATACCTGGCACAGAGTAGTTATGCTCAGGCGTTGCAATCAATATTGCATCTGCAGTTCTGATTTTATCCTTAAACTCCATAACCCTTGCAGGCATTCGATCTTCTAGATCCATATTGTATGGAGGAATTCCTTCAAGGTCAAAGATCTCAAGTTCTGCACCCTCTGGTAATAATTCTAAAGCAGCACGCAATATTGCTTTATTGCTTCTTAAAAACCGAGCTTCTCATTTACAAAAATGAGAGTCACTTTTCTATTAGGATTTATTTCTCTTTCAAAGAGCAAATATTTTCCAAGGGCGCTCCCCGGATATCCAATGCTCTTCATTCTTTTATCTTCCAAAGGGAAACAGTACTCACGAAGACGCCTGAACCCCTCCTCTACTGTAGGTACGATCTTCTGGGTTCCTACTATCCATATCACATTATCTGATGAGAAACTGTATCCGGGGATTGAGCTACCTGTGGCATTAACTACTAATACTTCCCCTGTATCAACAACGGCATGTACACTGCCGGTCATGTACTCTGCGGTTACACTTTTTTTGCGAAGCTCCATCTGTTTGGCCGGGTCTTTTTCAGCCAGGATCTCACCTTTTAGATTTTTCCACTGATGTTTACCTGATATCAAAAAATCGGTAAAACCTATCTGGTCAAGGGTTGTTGAACCGGCGGTCATGACCTCTGCCCCCGGAGGGATTAATTCTTTTAGTCTATTGAGCGCATCTTTTTTCGTGTTCACGAATTCGGCATTGATACCCCTCGGCTTCAATGCCTTCATTGTTTTTTCAACGATCTCTTTTGATGCTAATATATCGTATTTCATAAAGATCTCCCATTTAATTTAGTGGTTTGACAGTATATAAGCATTATTACAGTCCATCTGGATAATATTATATAGCAAATTATATTTTATAAAGCCGAGCCTGTAATTATACAAGGTTAACCCGAAGCCTTCTGTGTTCTGTCTTAATGCACCTGTCCATGACGACCTCGATCCCGGCGGCGCGTGCTTTTGCCGCAGCCTCCTCGTTCACGATACCCGTCTGCATCCATACAGCCTTTGCTTTTATCGCGATAGCCTCATCCACTATGGGAGGAACAGCCTCAGGGCGCCTGAAGATGTCCACCACGTCCACTTTTACGGGTATTGATTTGAGGTCGGGATAGCATTTTTTCCCTTTCCACTCGGCCAGGTTGGGATTGACGGGTATAACATTGTATCCGTTCTCCTCCAGAAAGCCTGCAATGTCGTAGCTCGGACGCCCGGGATCATCCGAGATGCCCACAACTGCGATGTTCTTGTAATCCAAAATATTCTCAATAGTCCTCTCTATGGTCATAACTCCCCCTCCAGTCTGTTGTTTATATGCTTTTTAAGACTTTGAGCTCGTCGTTCAATGTTTTTCGCAATCGGACTAAGTTTAAGATGTACGCGATAAGTACTATCCACACAATGCCGAATGCTGTATATAGGTAACTCATATGGGTTATTTATCTCAGTATTACATAAAGGTTATCTGTGGTGTTTAAGTCACACGATAAGGAATATGCGGGAAAGGTGCTTGATGGAGCGGCCTATGGGAAGCACTGCAAAAATGAAGCAACGCGGCTAACCCCACTCTCATCTATTACGATAATCCTACTCGACTAGTTCAATGTAATCGATTGCGTGCTTTAATACCACCACAGGCTTATGGGATACAGTAATAACCAATTCGTAAGTTGATACAGATTCCAACCTGCCTGTAAGCTTAGTTCCGCCCCTAATGAAAATATATACCTCTTTACCCAGAAAAGCACTCAGCATCTCTTTCGTACCTTTAAATTCAGGATTTCGTTCCATTTTAGTTGATCTCATATGCGCCTCCTTTTAACTAAGAACGGAATCCAATAAGATTAACTTATCTATAAATGGTAACATTAGGTTAACTTAGAATACACTTTAACGAACTCAAAATATCCCATTTATACATAAAAGTTATTAACCTCCAGGATAATGCGTGATTCTGTTGATAGAACATAAACTAAGACCCCCAAGGCTTGTCGCATGGGAACTCACGAACGCCTGCAATCTTGCATGCATCCACTGCAGAGCCTCTGCGATAAAAGACCCGGCTCCCGACGAGCTGTCCACGTCGCAAGCTAAGCATTTCGTGGACGAACTGGTGGAATATAAACCCATTATTATCCTCACTGGGGGAGAGCCCCTTCTGCGCTCAGACGTGTACGATATCGCAAGGTATGCCTCAGGGCACGGTCTGCGCGTTGTGCTTGCCACGAACGGGACGCTTCTTACCCCGGAGATTGCCCGCAGGCTGAAGGAAGTGGGCATACAGCGGGTGAGCATAAGCATAGACGGCTCAACGCCACGAACGCACGATACCTTCAGGGGAGAGCCGGGCGCGTTCGACTCCGCCCTGCGCGGGATTGATATCCTGAAAAAAGAGGGGATAAGCTTCCAGATAAACACTACGATCACTAAAAGGAACCTTTCTGAAATCCCCAGGATTTATGACCTTGCCCTTGAACTGGGAGCCTCTGCGCTCCATATATTCCTTTTAGTCCCGACAGGCAGGGGCGAGGAGATAGAATCTGAGGAGATACCGCCTGAGGAGTACGAGCGCGTGCTCAACTGGTTCTACGATAAGAGCAGGGGCTCAAGGATCCAACTTAAAGCCACATGCGCACCCCATTACTTCAGGATCATGCGCCAGCGCGCCAAGGCTTCCGGGATAAGGATCACAAGGGAAACGCACGGGCTTGAGGCGATGACGAAAGGATGCCTCGGCGGTTCTGGGTTCTGCTTCGTTTCAAGCAGGGGTGATGTGTACCCGTGCGGATATCTACCTGCGCTTGCGGGCAATATCAGGCGGAAGCCGTTCAAAGAGATATGGGAAAAATCAAAGGTGTTCAATGACCTGCGCGATCCCGGGAAGCTTAAAGGGAAATGCGGTATCTGCGAGTACCGCATGGTATGCGGGGGATGCAGGGCGCGCGCATATGCTGCGACAGGGGATTACCTGGATGAAGAGCCCTACTGCGTCTACGCGCCGGTGAGAGCATGATCTATCTGGATGATGTCGATAAAAAGATACTGAACGCGCTCCAGCTTGATTTCCCGCTGGTGCACAAGCCGTTCAAGCAGATAGGCGAGAGCCTGGGTTTAGAGGAAGAAGAGATATTGAGGCGCATCAGCAGGCTTCAGAAAGAGGGGGCTATCAGGCGCATCGGTCCAATAATAAGCACCAAGAAGACTGGCGGCACGAGCACGCTTGTGGCTATGAAGGTGCCGGAGGCACGGATAGACGAAGTGGCTGAAATTATAAACCAGTACGATGAGGTATCGCACAACTACCTGCGCCCGGCAGAGTACAATATCTGGTTCACGCTCTCGGCTGAGAGCGAGGAAAGGCTTGCGGAGATACTGAGGGAGATTGAGGAGAAAACGGGGTGCGAGGTCAGGAACCTGCCGACGAAGAGGCTGTTCAAGATCGGGGTGAAATTTAATATTAAGTAGAATTCGGGACAATTTTATCTTAAAAGTAGGCAGATCTTAATTAAGGTAAATCGACCGAATAAAAAGGTATAATAACCCAAGTTAGAATAAGAGCTGGTTAGTTGAAATTTCATTAGCAGGCTGTCTCAAATCCAACTTCAATGAATCCAAAACAATTAAAATATCAACAAAAAAGGTTACACTCCCCTGCTTGCTAATGGTTTTAATTTTTGGGTGGGAAACTTGGGTTTTAATAGAATACTTCTAACCCGCATCCCCGCTCGTGGATTGGTGGAAGCGATTAATCAAAGAATTATGGTGTACAATTATACACTACAACCTCGCAAGCCGAATAAAACGTAAAATTGAACTTATCTTACCAATATTGAAAATAGATGCTCTATATTTATCCTCACTGAGCAGACTGGCTCTCTCAAGGTCTATTTCCACAGGATTATCCCTCTTCACGAAGGCCACTCTCGGATGAGCGATTCCCTGGGAAAGAATTTCATGAACTCAGGAACTGTCCCGAATGCTTTTTTTATATCCTCAAGCGTATCCCCATACCGTCCCATGTTTTCGACGCATATGGTATAAACTGCATCAAATAATAAATATTTCCTGTACACTTATTAAATAACCAGCCCGCCGTCCACGCTGAGCACCGCGCCGTTGATGAACCCTGCGTCATCCGATGCAAGGAAGAGATAGGCATTTGCAACATCCCTGGGCATGCCAAGCCTGCGAAGAGGCGTTTTCTCTTTCATCATCTCAAGGACCTTCTCAGGCACACCGCCCACCATCGGGGTCATTATGAACCCGGGTGCGATAGCGTTAACGCGTACCCCTTTCCTTCCAAGTTCTTTTGCCAGTGTCTTCGTCATGCCGATCAATCCTGCCTTGGCTGCAGAATAATTTGTCTGCCCGATGTTGCCGTATAAACCCACAACCGAGGAGGCGTTGATAATCACTCCGCTCCCCTGGTTTACCATAACATCAGCCACCGCCTGGATGCAGTTAAAAACTCCTTTCAGGTTAACATCAATGACCCTGTCCCACTGCTCCTCAGTCATTTTTATCAGGAGGGCATCCTGGGCGATACCTGCATTGGCTATCAGTATATCTACCCGGCCGTACTTCTCAAGGGTATCTTTGACCATCTGTTTTGTTTGTTCCCTGCTGGATACATCAAGTTTAACAAAAAATCCACTGCCTCCGACCCCCCTGATCTCCTCCACAGTATCCATGCCGTTCTTTTCGTTTATATCAGCCACAACGACTTTAGCCCCTTCCTTAGCAAACAGGAGCGAGGTCTCTTTACCTATTCCGCTTCCAGCCCCTGTGATAATCGCAACCTTATTTTCAAGTCTCATATTCCTTCCTGGCACGTAGCCTTTTCTCCGAGTTCAAGTCCCTGCTGTTTTATCAGCTTAAAGGGTCTACTCAGTTCTCTATCCTATTCTTTACTCTGTTCTCTACTCTGTTCTCTACCCTATTTTACCCTGAATTTCCTTAATCCTCCATAAAATTACTGGAGATATCCAAAATCTGATCCCCCGGCTCAGTGCAGCCTGATGGCTGCAATTTCTCTTATCCGTTCAGGGGTCGCCATCTCTATAGACCTTCTGCAATCATCGTTGCAGACAAGGAACTCTTCTCCCGTCTTTGTCCTTGCCATAAGAGCTTTATCCGCTTCAACGAGCATTCCGCAGCAAACAGTTCTTGCTTTCTTTTGATGTTTCATACTCCTGTGATCTGCTATTTCTTCTCCGGCTGAACTCAGATTTTCTTCCAGCAGTTCATCCCCGCTGAGCAGGTATCTGGCTCTCTCGATGTCTATTTCCCCGGGGCTATCCCTCTTCCACGAGGGCCAGTCGCGGACGAGCTTCTCATCGGGAAAGAGCTTCATGAATCCGGGGACTGTTCCGAACGTGTTTTCTATATCTTCAAGGGTTTCTTCATAAACTCCCATTATCTCACTCCAGTCTAAACTGGGGTGTGGTGGGTAATAAATATTTCTATGATGGGCTAAATCACCAGTCCGCCGTCCACGCTGAGCACGGTACCATTAACAAATCTTGCATCATCTGAAGCAAGGTACAGGTAGGCATTTGCAACGTCCCTGGGTTCGCCCAGCCTGCGAAGCGGGGTCTTTTCTCTCATCAGCTCAAGAACTTTTTCAGGTACGTTCGAGGTCATCGGGGTCATTATGAATCCAGGCGCGACTGCATTGACGCGAATGCCTTTCTTCCCAAGTTCTTTTGCCAGGGACTTCGTCATGCCTATCAATCCTGCTTTGGCTGCAGAATAATTCACCTGACCGATATTGCCGTATAAACCCACAACGGAAGAGGTGTTTATAATCACGCCCTTTCCCTGCTGGATCATGGTATCAGCCACTGCCTGTATGCAGTTAAAAGAGCCCTTCAGGTTCACGTCTATGACCCTGTCCCACTGCTCCTCAGTCATTTTGGTCAGGAGGGCATCCTGGACGATACCAGCGTTGGAGATCAGCACATCTATCCTGCCATATTTTTCCAGCGTCTCTTTAACCATCTGTTTTGTATGTTCCCTGCTGGAAGCATCCAGTTTGATAAAAAGCCCTTCACCACCATTTCTTTTTATTTCCTCTACGGTCTCCATGCCGTTCTTTTCATTTATATCAGCTACAACAACTTTAGCTCCTTCCTTTGCGAACAGGAGCGCGGTCTCTTTACCGATTCCGCTTCCTGCACCTGTGACTATTGTAACTTCATTTTTAAGTTTCATTTTTTAAAACACACCTTATTTAAATTCGAGGTGATTCGTATTAAAACGAATGGCGATATATAGTTTGCGTCGGCACGCCACGAAATAAAGCAGGCCGTGGATAGCGATAAATTCCCAATATAAAATAAACGAAGTTAAAAAAACTGCCGCGGCCGCGTACTTAAAAAAATCTGAAAATTTGAGTTCAGATGTAGAGTCCCCCGTTTATGTCTATCACCTGTCCGGTTATGTAATCCCCTTCTGAGACAAGGTAAGCCACAGCGCCTGCGACTTCCTCAGGTTTCCCCAGCCTTCCCAGCGGTATTTTAGCCAGTATCTTTTCCATCGCATCGCCAGAGATAGCCCTCACCATATCTGTTTCGATAAACCCGGGCGCCACCGCGTTCACTGTTATTCCCTTACCGGCGAATTCTTTTGCAAGGGTCTGGGTGAAGCCTATCATCCCGGCTTTTGATGCTGCGTAATTCGCCTGCCCGAAATTGCCCATCCTCCCGATAACAGAGGATATGTTCACTATCCTGCCGTATTTTTGCTCCACCATGCCTTCTATTGCAGCTTTAGTGCAGTTAAACGTGCCGTCCAGGTTCACTGATAATACCTCAGACCACATCTGGGGCGTCATCTTGGCAAAGGATTTGTCCCTCGTTATTCCCGCATTATTGATCAGTATATCTATTTTACCAAAATGCTTTACCACCTCATCCCGCATCCTGTATACCTGCTCTATATCGCTCACGTTCGCCTGGCAGATGCAGGAATGCCTGCCCATGGATTCTATCAGCTTTGATACCTCTTTCGCATGCTCCTTTGTATCCATATGATCTATCAACATGGCTAATTTTTCAAGTTCGTTCCTCTTGCCTACCTGGTCGATCAGCCTCGATACCTCTTCAGCCTGCTCTTTTGTGCGCTGGTAGTTGATGGCAACATCCGCCCCCTCCTCAGCCAGCCGCAGAGCTATAGCCATCCCTATGCCTCTTGAGCCTCCCGTAACCAGAGCGACCTTGCCATCCAGCCGGGCATCATTCCCGTTCCTGTTCATAATATCACCTCTTTACAACCATAGCAATGCCCATGCCCCCGCCTATGCACATGGTCGCAAGACCGTATGTACTGTCCCTCCTTTTCATCTCGTATAGAAGACTGACAAGTATCCTCGTCCCGCTGGCTCCGATCGGATGTCCCAGGGCTATGGCACCGCCGTTCACGTTGACCCTGTTCATGTCCCACCGCAGTTCCCTGTCAACCGCGATTGACTGCGCCGCAAAGGCTTCATTCTCTTCTATGAGGTCCATATCATCAGTTGTAAGACCCGCGCGGCTCAAGGCAGTACTGCTTGCGCACACAGGACCCATGCCCATTATCTCAGGCGGTACGCCGCAGTACCCGTAGCTTACGATAGTTGCCATGGGCGAAAGACCTTTTTCTTTCGCTTTCTCTTCGGACATCAGGAGGACAGCAGCAGCCCCGTCGTTAACACCTGAGGCATTGCCCGCAGTGACCGTGCCGTTCTTTTTAAAAGCAGGTTTCAATTTCGATAGCGTCTCTTTTGTTGTGCCGAACCTGGGGAATTCGTCCGTCTCAAAGAGCACGGGTTCTCCTTTCGGCTGTGGAACAGGTACAGGTATGATCTCCTCTTTAAATTTCCCGGCCTTTATTGCAGCCTCTGCCTTGTTCTGGCTCTTTGCTGCGAATTCGTCCTGCTCCTCGCGCGGGATACCGTATTTCTCTGCCAGGTTCTCAGCCGTTACTCCCATATGGATGTTGTTGAAGATATCCCACAGCCCGTCGTATACCATCGAATCTACAATCTCGTCATTACCCATCCTCATCCCCCAGCGCGCCTTTGCCAGAGTATACCTGGTGGTCGACATGGCCTCTATCCCGCCTGCCAGGACTACGCTCGCATCACCGAGCATGATAGCCTGTGTGCCCAGGACAACCGACTTGAGGCTTGAGCCGCAGACTTTGTTCACGGTATAGGCCGGCACTTTTATCGGGAGACCTCCCCAGATAGAGGATTGCCTTGCTACGTTCATACCCTGTCCTCCTGTGAGGACACTTCCCATAATGACCTCATCGACCTCACCGGGATCAAAATTTACCCTTTTCAGTACATCCCTCGCTACCACTGAGCCAAGCTGCCCAGGGGCCATGTCCTTGAGGCTTCCCCCAAATTTTCCTATTGCAGTTCTTGTTGCAGATACGATAACTACTTTATTCATTTTATCTCCGCCTATTTATTATGTATTACAGGACCAATCCGCCGTCCACATGAAGCACAGCCCCGTTGATGAAACGCGCCTCGTCAGAAGCAAGGTAAAGGTATGCATATGCAACATCACTCGCCTCGCCCATCCTGCGAAGGGGCGTTCTCTCTATTATCATACTCTGGAATTTTTCCGGGACTTTTTCTGTCATCGGGGTCTTTATGAAACCCGGAGCCACGGCATTGACCCGTATCCCTTTTCTTCCGAGTTCCTTTGCCAGGGTTTTCGTCATACCTATCAGTCCTGCTTTTGCCGCGGCATAATTGGTCTGACCTATGTTGCCGTACATAGCTGAGATGGAGGACGCGTTGAGGATCACGCCGCTTCCCTGCTCTATCATATGCGGCACCACCTCCTGGATGCAGTTAAAAGCTCCAGAGAGGTCAACGCTTATGACTTTATCCCACTGCTCCTCTGTCATTTTTGTTATCAGAGCGTCCTGTGTGATACCTGCGTTATTTATTAGAATATCAACCTTTCCGAATGTATCGATGGTCCTTTTGACGAACTCTCTCATATCGTCTCTGCTCGCGACATCTCCCCTCACGTAGAGAGTTTTTGTTCCGGTTTTGTCTATTTCCCTGCAGAGCTGTCCTAACCTCTCCACCGACCTTGCGGTTACGGCTACTTTTGCCCCCTCCTGGCAGAACAGCATCGCGGTCTCCTTGCCGATGCCGCTTGATGCGCCTGTAATGATGGCGACCTTGTTCTCAAGTCTCATCCCATACTCCCTTTTATTATCTTTTCGCCCTGCGCGTCCTTCTTTTGGGTTTCTCAGGTATCTCCCCTCTGGGCTGCTCGGCTTTCCCTGTTTCAACTTCTTCCTGCAGGGACCTGGGCTTTAACCATGCTGCAATCCTTGGAACGACCTCTCTCTGGGATTTGGAGCCCACGAATATCCCGATATGCCCTGTCGGGAAAATCAGCGTCTCAGTGTCCTTGCTCCCCACAACATCGGCAAGCGGAAGACTGGCTTCGTTGGGGACGAGGTGATCCGTCTCTGCCATGACGTTGAGCACAGGCATGGTTATTTTTTTCAGATCGATCTTTTGCCCGTTGATCTTCATCTGGTTCTTGATGAGCAGGTTCTTCTGGTAGCAGTCCTTGATGAACTGCCTGAAGGCTTCACCGGCCTGGTCCGGGCTGTCGAATATCCATTTCTCCATTCTCAGGAAGTTCCTGACAGTCTCTTCGTTCCTGCGCTGGCACTCTGTATCCTCATAACCGCATTCTATGCGCTCAAACAGACCCACGTACTTGTCGATGAGGAGCCTGAACGGGTCTGTGAGCAAAAATCCGATATTCAGCAGGTCTCCGGGCACTATGCCGTAATAATCCACTATCTTATCCACATCAAGGCTTTTTGCCCAGACGTGAAGTAATCCTTTATCCGTGTCGAAATTTATTGGCGTCACTAAAGAGACAAAGTTCTTTACTTTCTCGGTATGCAGTGAGGAGTACATTGCAGAGATCGTTCCTCCCTGGCAGACACCCATCAGCGTGATCTTATCAGACCCTGATATTTCCCTGACCTTATCTACGGCATTGTTCAGATAGCCGTTAACATAATCGTTGAGCGTAAGGTACCTGTCAGGGCCCGAGGGGTACCCCCAGTCGATGATATATACATCAAGACCTTCATCCAGCATCTTCTTTACCACGCTCTTGTCAGGCTGGAGATCGAGAATATAGTAGCGGTTTACATAAGCATAGACTATGAGCACAGGGACCGGATACGGTCTCTCCACGGTCGGGATATAATGCATGAGTTTCATATCGTCCTCTGTATAGACTACCTCGGACGGCGTCGTGGCGACCGAAATATCAGGTGCCTCAAGCATTAGCTCCATACCTGTTAGAAATCTTCTATAATTCTCTATCATGTCAGTAGTATTCATGCCTCATCTCCCCAAAAAAGATTGATACTTCGTTTCATTCCCTGGATATTTCCCTGACCTGGCTGGTTAAATCCTTTATCGCTTTCTTAAGAGAATACACCTCTCTGTTTATCTCGTCTATCTCTGTCCTTGTGGGCAGGCTCATGGGTTTCAGGTAGTTCTCTTCAAGCAGGTCCCTGTTAGTTTTCTGGAAATCCATAAAGTAGGATGTGAGAGCCCCCATATCAGAGGAGAAGTGACCGGATTTAAGGAATTCCTTGAAGGTCTCGCTGTACGTTTCAATCCAGACCCTGTAGAAATCTTTATAGACCTCGGGCTTTATCTCTTCCTCCATTTCGGTTGCCATTTTCTCGCGCGTTCTGCGCATGGCTTCGACGAATACGTTCTGGAAATTGACAAGGGACTCAACCCATGCGGTATAAAGATTGACAGAGACAGAGAAACTTCTCATTACTTTCTCTGATTTCTCGCGCATTGGACCTACAGCAGGCACCTCAAGGAGCCTGCCGTAGGTGGATTCGTAGGTCTTTAACCACATGTCGAAGAATTCATGGGTTAATTCAACACTGGATTTAACGCTGGTCTTGTCCATACTTTAACCCTGGCTTGCAGTGCTTGAAGCACCGGTGCTGGGGACCATCTTCATCCATGCATTTGACATGTTAACGAACATATCAGTATATGCTCTGGCTGCGTTCTTTACAGGCTCCATCATGTTCTTCATTGGACCGACCGCTGGCATGTACCTGAAGAAATCATCTATTGCTCTCTCATTCATCTTTACCCAGGTGCTGTAGAATTCCCTGTAAGCCTCAGGATCAACAGTGCGCTTTGACAGGTCTGCGGTCTTCTCTGACATCTTTTCCAGGGCAGCCGTCCAGGATTTATACATTTTCAGATATACATCTGTGCTTCTCAGGTAACTCTCCATCATCTCTTTCGTAGGCTTTGTGGACTCAACTGCGAACAGCCTGCCGAATGTATCCCTATACGTGCTCATCCATAGATTATAGAATTCCCTGTATGATTCCGGGCTGGCTTCTCCCCTTGAGAGCTCCATCATCTTCCCTGAGAGCTTCATCATGGAATCAACCCAGGGCATGTACAGGTTCATATAAGCATCTCTCCAGAGCCTGGACATATGGGCGAAATTCTGGAAGTATATACTCGGTACTCCGCCATAGCTCTCAAATACCTCTTTTACGCTTCCCCTGGATGGCATTTCAAGGAACTCCTCGAATATCTTCCCGTACGTTCTCATCCATATATCATAGAATTCCCTGTACTTCTCCGGGTCGGGTGCGCCCTCAAGCAGTTCCTTTGTCTTTTTCGCGCTCTCATCCAGCATATTAGCCCATGACTGGAAAAGATTTTTTGTCTCTTCCGCACTGCTCACCAGTTTCTCAAGCGTCTCCCTGTCTGCCCTCCGCGTGGGTACAGGATATATCTTTCCAAAAGTGTTCTGGTACGTTCCCATCCATTCATTAAAAAAGTCCCTGTATCTCTCAGCCGTAGGCTCTTTTGAGAGCTCAACAGATTTATCTAGCATTGCCCCCGTAGATTCAATCCACGGCTTGTACAGGTTCTCATAAGAATCCTCCCACATTTTTGAGACAACAGCATAACTGTCAGCCCATAATCTGAAAACGTCTTTTCTTTCGGCACTCTCTCCTCTCATCGGTTCACTTGTCTTAACCATACTAATTCACTCCTCATGTTTTAGAGACGTTATAATCTTATATAAAGCTTTTTAATTAGCCGCCAATTTATAATCTAATGTTATTATAAATTTATCGGTTGATTGGTTCATGTTTCCCATATCCCACGTTTTTCACAATATATATGAAGTCCGTCTCAGTCTAAAATACGCCATTTTATTATATAAAGTTATTTACCATATTTTTTCATTGTAGAATCCCGATATTTTTTCATTATCTTTTCAATCATCCTCTATCCGGGTAACCCGATGTACCTGCTTTCCAGACCTTCACGACCTTCTTATCATCAGGGTCTACCAGTGCTGAAATCCCTCCCCATGTCACGCTGAGGAGCGTTTTTGGGGCGTAGAACTTCCCGGACGTCACGGGCAGCACGCGCCTTACTGTCGGAGAGCCGGAGCTGGCAGCTGAAGCTGCTACTTCCCGGTCCTCAAGCGCTATCCCGATCGCATCATTCCTGTACGCCTGCGGTATTGCCTCAAGGAGATAGCCTGTCAGCAGTAATTTATCCTCTTCATATGTGAAATCGTAAATATCGAGGTTATCTGAATCTTTTGCTGTGGCTGTTAGCCTGAGGCGCTGCCCGTCAGAGCTTGCGCTTATATTAACGAGCGTATATTCGGTTCTATAGGGGCTTATCTGCGCCCACAGCAGGTTTTCTATCTTCTGGGCATTGTCCGGCTTATACGACCACTGGACCTCGTTCACCCATGAAGGCTTTGCATCGGTCTGTCTCTGGCTTAAGCTAAGCCCTGCGCCGAGCGCTAATGCTACAACAATAAGTCCGATTACGAGTTTTGCCTGTATGTTCATGATTACTTTTTACCCAATACCCGCCTGAACAATAAAGTGAGGATAGCGAGCAGCAACGGAATTGGTTCATAGCTTTTACGCATGTTCCCACCTCAAAGAGGTAAAGGAGGTGTTACCCTCCGATGGTTATGGTGTACTCAAACCTCTCTGTGTTCCTTGGAAGCACTTTCAGTTTCCATTCGCCTGCTGAAGCATTGAATGTATATGTTTCTATATACTGGGTCCCCATCTCCTGGTATATACCGATGCTGTCCATCTCCCATGGGGGGATTTCGCCTCCCATGCTTACACCTCCTTTTATCACGGTCTTTTGGAGTTTTAACTCTGTTTTTCCTTCAGGACCGTCAAGAGATGTTTCAAAAGATGGCTCTTTTGCGCTCTTTGTCCCCATGCCGCTCGCCAGCATTGCAAGCTTGTACAGGTCGCCAAAGTAGCTGGAGCTGATCTCTATGGTTACGGGTGAAGCCTGCTTCAGGGTAAAGCTCCTGACAAAGGGCTCTGCTGGCTGCTTCCAGATATTGAAATTGAGGTTCACCCTTCCCTCAGGCCATCCGCCTCTTCGAAGGGACGGGTCGTCTATACCCAGGTCTATCATGCCGCTGTATCTGCCCTTGGCATCTGCGGGCACTTTGATGTGGATTTTAACACTCTCAGCAGCACCGGCGGGTATGCTCCCGGGCGCGGTTATGGTTATTGCGCTGTCCGGGAAGGCGGGCTCAACTAACCCGTAGGGACCGTACATGCCGCCCTCCTGGCTGATCCTGGGGTCTATGGCAACCGCTTTATCCCCTTTGTTCTTGAGTTTGATCTCGTAATCGTATTCTTTCCCTGCTTCAAGCTGGTCGCTTATGTAGGGTGTCGTTATCTGGACAGTGGGCTGTGCCCAGACATCAAGTGAAAGGCTGAAGGAGTGAACATAGTTAGGAAAAGGCTGGTACGGCGCCGGTATTACCTCATCCGTAAAAGCGACCTGAGCGTTATAGTAGCCTGCGGACGCATCCTTTGGCACCGATGCTTTGAGCAAGAATTTCCGGCTTTCTCCGGCAGGTATTTCTGCGCTTTCCGGCGTAACTGTTACCCACTCCTTATCCATCATATATTCGCCGTATGGCGGTATCACGGTGTTGGGTTTTACGCTGACCGCTTTTTTCTCCTTGTTCTTAATGGTGATCGTCAGTTCCTTGCTCTCCCCTGGCTGCAGCCTGAGATTGCCGTAGCGGGGCGAAAGCTCAAGCTTCGTGAAATTAACTGACTGGAGATCCCCGGCAGGCATGGGAGGGACGGCGACCGCCTTCTCTACCATCACAGCCTCCTGACCGCCGCTTATTCCTGCGGCTGCGAACATACTCAGGATAATCAATGAAGTTATCACACCACATACATATTTATTCATATTTCCTCCCAATATACACACTTCTGTGATAGCACCTTTTCACACATTATATTTAAACTTGTCGTTTTTTATTTAGCCATTAACAAAAACGACAAAATTTTAATAAAAACTAAAAAAGATATTTATAGCAATTACGCGTAAATGCCTTAAACATCGAGGTCATGCATTTCTCTTAAAACCTCTTTGGATTTCCCTTTTTCACCTGTCTGGAAAAATTCCTTGAGCTTTTTTATTGCATGCTTATCGATGAAGAAATTACTGACCGTCCTGTATTTATTTATAAGCAAGCTTACTTTGATATTTGGATACCTGCCGACAAGATAATTCTTACAATAAACCGCCGCATCCTGATCCGAGGTAGCCCTGCCTATTATTACTCCCATGATCCTGTCCCCGTAGCACTGGTAGACATCCTGCAGGATAACGCAACCCGATATTGTTGGGGTTACTACAATATCTCCCTGCTTTGATGCGTATTCATCCGTCATTATTATGTGCCTTTTCTCGATCTCAAGAAGCTGCTCTTCGCTCTCTGCCTCGGCAAGTATGATGAACTCAGTCGGCAGTCCCACGCGCTTCCAGTTGGGAACAATGGTATAGCGGTCGATGACTCCTTCCTGCTGCATCGTGCGCGTATGGTATGCCACGGAATTCCCATCCTTGAAATCCAGTATTTTGGCAAGCTCGGCATTGGTCATCTTGCTGTCAGCAAGCAAGGTCAGCAGAATAAACATATCGGTCTCGTCCAGATGCGAGACTTCGGATATTATTTGCGCGAGTTTTTTAACCCTGTCCGGATGTGTTTTATCCATTGTAATCAACGATAATACATACTCGTTTAACTAAAATAGTTTTTCGTCTTTAGTATCGAATATCAATAAATAATTATAGGGTCCTGCATCTGATTGCTCCCTGAGTTTGAAACCGGCGTCCGTACAGATCGCGATAACTTCCCCGGCAGTGAGCCTCTCTTCTATGGGGGGACCAAAATCCATCTCTATCCTCTTCCAGTCAACTATTACCAGTCTTCCTCCCCTGGAAAGGATGCGCTTTCCTTCCTTCAATATGGAGCCCCTGTCCTCAAGCTCATGGAATACATTAGCCATGAAGAGCACATCAGCACAGCCGTCCGGGAGCGGGATAGATAATTCCTCTGACAGGACGGTTTCTATGTTGGTAATCCCCTGCTTTTTGATCTTGCCGTTCAGGATGTCGAGCATCTCCTGCTGCACGTCGAGTGCATATACTTTTTTGACCCTTGATGATGCCGGTATCGAGAAATATCCTGTTCCGCAGCCCAGATCGACAAGTACGCTCCCTCTTTTCAGCCCTATCCTGTCCAGTATGCTATCAGGATTCAGGAATTGCATTCTATCGGGGCTGTCGAGAATTTCCGCGCTCCTTACATCGAATTTATGAGCCATGATTTATTGTATAAATGATTTCATGCATCCTTAATTAATCCTTTCCTCGCACCAGGACCATCCGCTAATTCAACATATATTTGCATATAGAAAAACGGAACCGCAGATAAACGCAGATGAACGCAGACAAATGGTTGATAATTTTTGCAAATTGACTGCTGCCTGGGGACGAGGATTGATCTGTGCTCGTCAAAGTTGCATAATCCTGAGGTTGTCCATCAAGCCCACAGCAACTTCTTTTTAAATATCCTATGATTCCTCCTATTTGCGTTTATCTGCGTTCATCTGCGGTTTATAATTTCCTGAAAGCATCATTGAAAAGAGCTACTGAAACGTTGAATAATGCTTAAACTAATACAAAAGTTATAAGGATTTAGCGGATGGCCTCAGCCCAGCCGAAAGCTTGAAAATGTACCGCGGCGATCCAGGTATTTGGATTGCTCTTCTCTTTTTTCTGCATCCGGAAAGCATAGTATCTTTTCCTGAAATAATTTCCCCTTTCGTAACTTCTTTTACTTTTTGTACAGTTTTCATAAAATTCACCAACCAAACATCTTAAAAGCAAAACCAAGCCAGACCTCAGGATGCATCTTCCTTATGAAAGCCTCATTTGGGGTCTCAGCTCGTCTCAAATTCAACGCTCCGTGAGGTCGATCATTATACCAGGTGATCATCTTATCCGAAGGATGATTTACACCGCATAAGATATGATTGATTCCTCTTTCTTTAAGAAAATTTTCAAATGCGTGATCTGCCTTACCATTTTTATCCCTCTTGTTGGCATAGAATTGTGTCCCATGGTCAGATATTACGGACCTGATCGGATACAAGTAGCCATATTTATCAATTGCTTCTTTCATAACATTAAGAGAGTTCTCTTCAGTAGCATTGTCAAATTCACCTACAGCCAGAACTTTCCGGGATGCATCATCCAGGATAGTACATAACTGCTTCCCATTGACCTTACTTTGGTGCCAATCGATATGAACCGCTGATAGTGAGTGTTTTCGTTCATATCTTATCCAGGGCTTTCTTCGTTTTTGCTTGCTCTCCTGCTCTTTTGCAAATCCGAATTCGAGCATGATTTTGTGTATTGTATTGTGAGGTATTCTTATTTTGCATCTTGCATAAATCGTTTTTTCCTGGTATAATGCATTCTGCCTGAACTTTTCATATTCCTGCTTGATGATTTCTTTCCATTCTTCTGGAGGATCCTTCCTGGGTCGTCCCAGATTGAGTCCTATTGCAGGTATATACCCTGTTGATCTGTATATTTCATTGATCCGCCTGAACCGTCTTGGAGTAATGCCGAGAGCCTTGGCAGCTTGTTTCTGAGATATGTTTCCTCTTTCATAATCCTTCAAATAATATCTGAGCTTTCGCTTGTTATTGATTTTCACCACATATACGCATTTATTTAGAATGAGGAAATTTTTTTGGGAAAAGATAATCCGGAAAGCATAGCGAAAAGTCTATCTATAGTAAAAAGTTACAATGTTTTCCGGCCGGGCTCTAAATAATTATAAGAATAAGTAAGTTTAATTCTTATCTGGGAATGAGATAATGCGTTTTGAGACTGCCGTAATACAAAAAATCCAGATAACATCTGATGTTATAAGTATCAGATTCAATAGGCCCGAGGGATTTGATTTTACTGCGGGGCAATACATGTTTATAAAGCTAAAAAGCGGTGGGAAGCAACTTGAGAAACACTTTACTATCTCGAGCAGCCCCACGGAGCTGGATTACATAGCAATGACAAAGAAGCTGACCGGTCATGAATTTGCAAATGCGCTTGCAGCACTGAAGGAAGGAGATAAGGTGACCATCAATGCCCCTTTCGGGGATTTCATGTTCAATGGAGAATACGACAAAATAGGTATGCTCTCAGGAGGTATAGGGATAACCCCGCTGCGAAGCATAATCAGGTATTGTACAGATAAAAAGATTGGAACAAACATAGCCCTCCTCTACTCTAACAGCTCTGAGAACGATATCGCTTTTAAAAACGAGTTTGAGGAGATGCAGAGGCAAAACAAGAACCTTAAGGTCGTGAACACAATAACGCATCCTGGCAAAGAGTGGAAGGGGCTTACAGGGCGTATTGATAAAGAGATGGTACAGAAAGAGATACCTGATCACATGGAGCGCGTTTTCTACATAAGCGGACCGCCGAAGATGGTAGATGCCATGGTATCAATATTAAAAGAACTGAACGTACCGGGTAAGCAAATAAAACAGGAGTACTTCCCCGGGTATTGAGCCGGTCAAATTTACAATCTGATCATCGGGTAGAAAAGCTTTTAGTATCTTAAAGTTCAAACTGAAAATGGGAACCCAGGGGGAATATAATACGAATAAAAATCCAGACCTGGAGGTCGCATACACAGTAGAGAATATAGAAAAATGCAGGTGTCCAGGGGGCCCGGTGCAGACTGGAAGCCAGTGTGTGAGTGAAAAACTGGGTAAACTGGATGATGTAATGAAAGCCGTAAGCAGTGGTAGATCTCCAACTGCAGGGGACGTTCCCGGAGTGTACTGCTCCACAGGCATTGCTGCCTGCAAGGATCTTAACCCTACACAGCCGTGCATCTGCGGCACCTGCGCCGTCTGGCAGCAATACGATCTGGTAAGCGGAAAGCCGGCGGATTATTTCTGCAGGAGTGGAATGGCAGTATGACTGCACCGGGGCGTAAAGAGATCAATGAACAATGCAAGTGCTATAGCAGGCAGAGCTTCAGCCAGAGTTTTAACCGTTTAAAGCTTATAATAATTAGATCTTCTTGACATTGGCCGATTCACAGGAGGGGCATTTCACTTTTTTCCCTATCCCGCGGAACTTGGTATTGCAATCCAGACATACATACCGTGTCCCGAGGTCTGCGGATTCGATATCTATGCTTGTTGAGGAATCTACTAAACACATGGTCTCACCTCTGTTATACTCAATGGTTCCTGTGTATTAAGGCTTACGCGTGATAGTACTACGCGTGATAGTACTACGCGTGATAGTACTACGCGTGATAGTACTACGCGTGATAGTACTCACCGCTTGCGCGCTGCTGCACCGGGGAGCCGCACGGCTCCATGCCCGGGACGCCTATCGCATCTGCGCGGCACTGCCTGCACAGCCGGAACTGCGGCAGGAATTCTTCGGCGATAGTCCTTGCCATGGTAAGTTCATCGCAGTCAGGCGCCCTCTCTTTATCGAATTTATTCAGTGGTATGAGCGGGATTATGTTCATAAGCACAGCGCCGCTCTGTGCCGACCTCCTGGCTATCTCCTTTATCTGCTCAAAGTTGATCTCCGGGATGAGCACGGTATTAACCTTTACGTTCAGTCCTGCCTCACTTGCCCTCTTCACGCCTAGGAACTGGTTCTCTATCAGGAGTTTTGCCCCTTCAGCGCCCCTGTAGGTCTTGTCATGGTAGCGCACGAAGGAGTAGATCTTTGCGCCGATCTCAGGATCAACAGCGTTTATGGTCACTGTCACGCTCGTCACTCCTACCTCTACGAGCCTGTCGACTTTTTCAGGGAGCAGGAGCCCGTTGCTTGCCACGCATTTTATAAGCTGCGGGTACTTCTCGTGCACAAGGCTCAGGGTCTCGAAGGTCTCCTCGTTCGCAAGCGACTCGCCCGGCCCTGCTATTCCCACCACGCGAAGGTTCGGCATCTCCTTTATATATTTATCAACCCTGATGAGCGCCTCCTGCGGATTGAGGATGCTGCCTGCAACACCGGGGCGGTGCTCGCATTTATCCAGTTTCCGTATGCAGTAGTTGCACTGGATGTTGCAGCGCGGCGCCACGGGTAGGTGGATCCTCGCCGTTGTGAAATGCGCTTTCTCATTGTAACAGGGGTGCACACTGGTAAGATGAGCGAACTTTGAACCGATGTTTCCCCAGCGTTCTTGTTTCATATCTATCTCAGTTTTGTTCGGGATTATACGAATGAATATCTGGCGTCAGTACTATATAGGCGTTTTCCCGAATATCGCCCTAAAAAACCTGTTGATTAATAAATCTACCGTTATTTAGCTTTTGTATTCAGCGAATGGCATGCGGGGCAGCGGAGGTCCTTCCCTATTCCCTTGAACTCCTTTCCGCAGTCGCAGCACACGTACTCGCGCATCGTGGCATCGCCTGAGATGTCCACGTCGAACATATCGCCAACACTGCACACGTTCTCACCTCCTTTACATTTTTTCGAACATATCTTTGCCAACACCGCACTGAGGGCACACCCAGTCGTCTGGCAGGTCATCGAAGGCTGTACCCGGTTTTATTCTCGGAGCGTCTCCAGCTTCGGGGTCATATATGTACCCGCAGACTGTGCATCGATATTTTATCATACATTCCTCTAACCAAAAACTATAATTCTATAACATTAAATAATTAACGATTGGAGAGCACAATGACAAAGATACAACTGACAGACGGAGTTTACTGGGTAGGGGTCGTGGACTGGAACCTTCGGGATTTCCACGGCTACACCACGCCCCGCGGCGGGACGTACAACGCGTACCTGATAGTGGATGAGAAGATAGCGCTTGTCGATACCGTGAAGCACGGCTTCAGCGGGGAGATGATCGAGAAGATAAAAGAGATCGTAGACCCCTCTAAGATAGATTACGTGGTCTCAAACCATGTCGAAATGGACCACTCAGGTTCCCTGCCCGATATCATGAGGGTAGCAACGGGTGCACAGGTCATAGCTACCGAAAAAGGGAAGGAAGGGCTGCTGCGGCATTACAGGGGAGACTGGGATTTCAGGACAGTCAAGACCGGGGATGAACTGAAGCTTGGCAAAAAGACGCTATTCTTTATAGCAGCACCCATGCTCCACTGGCCTGACAGCATGTTCACTTACCTTAAGGAAGATAAGATACTTCTTTCCAACGACGGGTTCGGGCAGCACCTTGCCACGTCGTTCCGGTTCGATGAGGAGGTATGCAGTCTTCTGGGGTACGAATGCGATACAGTGATGGACGAAGCGGCGAAGTACTATGCCAATATCCTGATGCCGTTTGCCGGTATAATCCTTAAAAAAATCGAGGAGATACAGAAGCTCGGCATCGAACTCAAGATGATAGCGCCCTCGCACGGCATGATATGGAAGGACCCTGGGAAAATAATCGAGGCCTACCTCAAATGGGCAAACGGTGTCTCAAAGAAAAAAGTGCTTATCATCTACGATACCATGTGGAACAGCACAGAGATCATGGCTCAGGAGATACTGAGAGGAGTAGCCGATTCCGGCGTTGAGGTCTCGCTTCTCCACCTGCGCCGCAACGAATGGAGCGAGATAGTAAAGGAAGTGCTTGAGTCAAGGGCTGTCCTGATAGGCTCACCGACACTGAACAACGGCATGTTCCCGACCGTGGGAGGCTTTCTAACCTACCTCACGGGCCTGCGCCCCAAGAACAAGCTCTGGGCTACCTTCGGCTCCTACGGCTGGGCAAGCGGAGCTGTGAGGGCAGTAAACGAGAGGTTAAAATCAGCAGGATACGAGCCTGTTGAGTCGCTTGAGATAAACTTCAGACCCGACGGGCAGGACCTTGCAAAATGCTATGCGCTGGGTCAGAAGATGGCTTCCATGGTAAGGGCTTAATGCCGTATCCACGTATGGCGCCAGCCATACGTGTGTGCGCCCTCCCGAGGCGCGACTCGGGCTTAGCGCAACTGCATGGACTGCGGTCTTATGAAGTAGAGGCGGTAGCGCAGGCACTGTTTGAAATTATCCCCGTTAAAATCGCAGGGAGCCAGATCTGCTGCCACGCATTTTTCGTCCGAATAGAAATTGCATTTCTCAGATGGCATTGTTAGACCTCTGATATAGGATATTGGAGCTGTGTATTATTTCTTTCGGTTAATGTACAGAGTGATGGTTAATGTACAGAGTGATGGTTAATGTACAGAGTGGTGCAGCGACAGGCATATATATCGTTTGAAGCCATATGAGTGAGTGGAGTTCACCGGGGATCGAGGCGGCTGCGAGCGAAATTATCACCCTGAAGTGACGGGTATCAGAGGGATTATTGCATGTTGAGATTGAAGCGCATCCCGAAACATATAGGCATCATACCTGACGGGAACCGCCGCTGGGCAAAGGCCCGCAGCATGCCGAAGGAGGAGGGGTACGAGTACGGTATCGAGCCCGGGAAAAAGCTCTTTGAGGAGATACTTGGATCAGGCATCAGGGAGGTATCGACCTACATGTTCACCCGGGAGAACACGTTCCGTCCGAAGCAACAGGTGGCCGCCTTCCAGAGCGCCTGCATAAAGTTCATAGACTGGATAAAGGAAAAAGATGTCTCAATACTTGCGGTGGGGGATGCATCATCGCCATTCTTCCCTGAGGGGCTCAAATGCTATACTGTGCCGGAGAAAGACAGGGGCGGGAAGTTGAGATTGAATTTCCTGGTCAATTACAGCTGGAAATGGGACCTGAACGTGGCGCTTGCTAATTCCAGGAATAAACAACCGGGAAAACGGGACATTCTTGAGAGCATAGGCTCAAAGCATGTATCAAGGATAGACCTTGTCATACGCTGGGGCGAGAGGAGACGCCTCAGTGGTTTTCTACCGATTCAGTCTGCTTATGCGGATATCTTTGTGGTCGATGAGCTCTGGCCTGATTTTAGTCTGGAGCAGTTCTACAGGGCTTTAAGGTGGTATGAGAGACAGGACGTGACGCTGGGTGGATGATTACTACCGGGTCATCCCTGCATCAGTGATTGCTCCATCTCTCTTATCCTCTCCAGCACCAGCACCGCATCTTCCCGTTTCACATCCACCTCATACTTCTTGAATAAATCAAGCAGTTCTCCTTTCTCAGCATCTATGATAACCCCTTTTTTAACACACTCGGTTATGATGTTCCTGTAATTCCTGTCAGGATAGAATATCTTCCGGGTAACATCCACGATAGATGCCGCCTGTCCCTCACTTAAAACTCCTGCCTCCTGCATGGCTTTGACCGTCAGCCTAACGTTCACGAGCGGAATAGAGAGTGCCTCCATCGTCTCGGCGTTAAAGGTCACCGCAACTTCGTCATCCGATTCTATGGCGCCGCTCTTATACATCTCGTATATCCTCCCGACGCCTATCATGCCGTAGGGCGCAAGCTCTGATGCCCGGAGAGCACCCATGCTCGCACCTCCCACTACAGTCACGCCCTTTTTAAGTGCCTCGATTATCTCGCGGTGCGCCACAGCCGCGCTGTCAAAGAAAACGCCGTCTATTATCCCTATTATATCCGGCGGCGAACTCATGAGCTTCCTTATATCTTCGCGCTTCACGGGCTGGCGGTACTCAGCATCCAGTATCTTTCTGGCGTCGCTGTGGCTTATGCTCGTGCCTGTGAACACCACGACTCTCATCGTGCCACTCTCTTCTTTTTCCTTTTGATGCGCTCCCCTTTCCTCTCCCGGTCAAGCGTATAAAGTTCGAACATGGGGATTATCGCCCTGATAACGGGTATATCCACGCCCCTTGAGAGATTGACGATTATGGCGCCGTCGGCAATGCCATCAAGCCGCTCAAGCACAGCATCGATATTGGCCGCAGGCGTACTGTCTGAGCCGTCCTTCAATTCGTCCAGCCGTACCGTCTCCAGTTCCTCGTACCAGTAGCTATTCATTTTTCTCATGTGGTCGTACCCGAAGGTGCGCACCACGCGCTCCCTGTCCGTATCCTCGCGCGCCCCGTGTATCTGCACTACGCGGCTCTGCGCAGCCTCGGTAAGCGCCCTTGTCACTGCAATTGCGGGATCAAGGTGAGAGCCGGCTCCCATGACAAGAAGGGCAGGGTCCCTCAGGACAGTATCATCCAGTGCTGCAACGACCGTGGGGATATCCACATCGGATTCAAGCAGCCATAATTTCACTTTGATCCCCGCCTCCTCCATTTTACGTTCCAGTTCGTGATTTATGCCGTCGCTCTCATCGAGCAGTATTTCCCTGCCCGGATTCCGGGTGTACTCTGCGATGCTCAGGGCATCCCTCTCAATGACTTCAAGCAAGCCGTGGAGCACAGCTTCCTCGATGGTGTTCCCCGAGGCAAGACCGTTGGTATTGCTCCGGAAAAGCTGTGTCCCGTCCCGTGCATTATATGGATGGAATGCTGCATTTGCAGGCACGAATACCTCAACATCGTTCATAATATCGTGCCCCATCACCCACTCAAGGCCTGTGAGTTCAGAAAGCGGCTGGGGTAAAAGAAGGGTATCGGGGTATAATGTCGGATAATTTTCACTCAGGCTCTCGTAAGTATCGACAGTTCTCTCTGCGCCAAGCGGGACACCGCTCAGGTTTATGCTTACCTCAGGCTGCTCGGCAAGGCAGCGCTCAAAGCTCTCCATGATGGCTGATATCCTTGCATTGGTCTCTGTTGCGCCTTTACCTGAATAGATGGAGATGGCGCCAGCCGCCGCACTCGGTCTTATGGCTGAGAAAACGGGAATGCCAACACGGTCAAGGTCCGTGATACTGGCGATGCGCGTTACGCCTATCCTTGAGAGGAGCTTTGTGGTATTCTCAAGCGTGGCCTCAGGTGTAAGTACGCGCTGCGTGCCTTCTATGTACCTGACGTTCGGATCGATCTTTATTTTGCTCATTTCTCCGCAATCTTACTGGATAATGGTTAGTTCACAAGCCCATGCTAATTTACAAGTTATATGTTATAAATTTTATTAATTTCATATAATCTATATCTATGCATCTCAGTATGTTTTTGTGATATAAAAAAGTAGGGTAGGGTAAATTCCACGGGTTCAAATCCCATCCCGCACACATGATAATTATGTTAATGACTCTCCATACCTATCCTACCTAAAAATCTTTTTTGCCTCAACCTGACCTGCAACCATACCCAATTATTTCCTGGCGAATAAAAGAATTGGAGTATAGCTTCAAAAAGGAATATCGCAGGTAGGTATAGAGATGTTTATCTCAACTCGATGCAGCTTAAGGTTAATTGAGTAGGTTTTAACCATTCTCATTAATAATAATGGTCGAAAAAACTATTTCCTGTTGGGTGATTGTAATCATTACGAGGTTGGTAACCACACCACTTAATACCACCATCCAATAACTCTTTTTATTACCAACCTCATCCCTCTCTATTCTTTTCACAAGCATTTCACAACTCCATTTATATACCTTGCGATGAGGGATAAATATAATATTAGGAATGAGATAAATACATGAACCGTTATATTAGATACTGAAAGGAGGGATTATCATGACACTTGACTCAAGGATTTCCGAGCTTGCAAAGGCGGCAAAACCTACAGTAGCGATAATAGGTCTTGGTGGTGCGGGATGCAATATAGTTTCGTGGATAGTACAGAGAGAGATACTGGGAAGCAAAATAACAGCGGCTGACACGGACGCGGCTCATCTCATGGGTACGAAAGCCGACGTGAGGGTACTCATGGGAGAACAGCTCTACCTGGGGAAGGGCTGCGGAGGCTTCGCTGAGCGCGGCACTGAGGCTGCAAGAGAGAGCGTAAAGGAAATGAAACAGGAGTTTAAGGATTCAAACCTAATATTCATAATAGCTGGCATGGGAGGTGGCTCAGGCACTGGAGCTGCGCCTGTCGTTGCTGAGGCTAACAGAAACGATCACCCAGCCAAGCCTTGTCAACCTTGACTACTCAGACCTGCGAAGCGTAATGGAGCGGGGCGGGGTATCAGCCATAGGTTTCGGCGATGCCGAGGGGGAGAACCGCATCCAGAAGGCGGTCGAACAGGCGCTTTCCACACCGCTCCTGGATGTTTCTGACCTCTCTTCCACATACGGCGTCCTGATACATATCGCGGGCGGAGAGGACATGACGCTCGGAGAGGTCACGCAGGCTGGCGAGCTCATACTGCAAAAAGCCCCGAACACTGGCCGCATAGTATGGGGCGCGAAAGTGGATGAGTCCCTTGCCGGTCACGTCAGGGTGACGGCAGTGCTTACAGGAGTCATGGATCCGGGTAAGTTAACTTAACAATGGAAGGAGTAAGTTAAAGTAACCATGGAACTTGAACTGGCAGGAAAGGTGGACAGCCTCTGCGATTATACGTACAACTTCACTTGGCAGAACAATAAGATTCGTCCTGACACCATCGTCCCCCTCCAGAAAAGCACAAATTACACCTTCAAGAACCTTGTAGATGAGTTAAGGAAGGGTAAGGAAGTACGGATTAAAGGGAGTGCTGGGAAAAGACTCGGCTACAGCATGGGTGTTGACCTGAAGCACTTCGGAGGAAAGGGGGCGCAGGAAAGGGCAGGAAAGCTCTATATCGATGGCGATGCTGCCTCCGAGATGGGGATGGGCATGGTCTCAGGCACTATCTACATAAAAGGCAATGTAGAGGAACCTATCGGGAATGTGGTCGAAGTGATATCCGATGAGCCGGGTTACCGAAAGTTCAGGGCAATCACTGAGATCCTATGCAAAGGGCTGGGGAAGGACAGACTCGTTAAGAATAGCTTCGATGAGCGAAAAAGAGGACTGGTTCTGGACGACGGCGTGCAAAGAGGCACAGTGGCGGCGCGGTGCAACTGCGAGGCATCCGTTACAATAGAGGGGGATGCCTATAACGGTACAGGGCTGCTGATGCAAAAAGGTACGGTACATGTGGAAGGCGGCGCCGGGATGAACACAGGTGCCCACCTTGACGGCGGGACGGTTATCGTGGATGGCACAGCGGACGAGTTTGCAGGCGCGTACATGAAGAAAGGAGTGCTGGTGCTGGGAGATGCTAAAGGTTACGCTGGCGCAAATTTGAAAGATGGAGCAATTTTTGCAAAGAAGAAGATCAAAACAAGCCCTCCGGTCGAGGAGCTTGCCATGTCGCAGGATGACGCCAGGCTGATAGTAAAATACCTGGGCATCGGTCATGTGGAAGCCATGAGCTACCACAAATACGGGATAAAAAGGGAGAGGCTGGTAAGGATGCGGGACGGGTCGGTGGTCGTTAGGAGAATTGAAGATTAATTTATAAAGAGGGTAAAATGATCGAAAAGCCACATAAGACCGTAGAACTCATGCTACCTTCTCCGGCAGGAGAACTTGAAGCGCTCCTCATGCTCCCGGAGGCTGAGGAACATGCTATTGCTGCAGTTGTATGCCATCCCCATCCCCTCTACGGCGGCTCGATGCATACCAAGGTCGTGGTCACAGCCTCCCATGCGTTCCTTGATGCCGGCATACCTTCCCTGCGCTTTAACTTCCGTGGGGTGGGAAAAAGCAGCGGAAGATATGACAACGGCAGGGGTGAGCTGGATGATGTTAGGGCTGCTCTCGATTACATGGCAGAGAGGTATGAGAGGTTCATCATCGCCGGGCACTCTTTCGGGGCTTGGATGGGCATGAGGGCAGGATGCGAGGATGAGCGCGTGCTGATGGTCATAGGGGTAGGGACGCCTGTCAATTTTGCAGACATGGGATTTCTGAGGGACTGCCCAAAACCTAAAATTTTCGTCCATGGTACAATGGATAAGCTCATACCGATCGAAAAAGTGGAAGAGCTTTTCACGGCGATCCCCGAACCGAAGAAGTTCGTTAAAATCGAAGGTGCAGACCACTTTTTTACGGGGAAGCTGGACGAACTGGAGGGAGCGGTGAGGGGCCTGACGGATAAGTATTTACCCTAGAAATAGTTGCCAGTACTGGAAGAGTACGATTTTCATCACTGGTCACTGTTCCGAGAAAAATACAGCTATCGATACAAAACCTATTTTCTGGCACGTTTAGACCGTGGGGTCAAGGGGTAGAGAAGCCCACCGTACTTGTACGGTGGATGAATCGTACCCCTTGGAATAGTATAATACTTGCCCCCAAAAACAGTTGTGTAGGCTGCATTTTAAGGGCAAGCA
>Ga0209749_1000942_pt1 | contig 31036 bp, 28 predicted proteins | sample EPASupsiteSAE347_FD_187267 | JGI IMG/M metagenome (GOLD analysis project Ga0209749, IMG submission 187267) | Bioremediated contaminated groundwater from EPA Superfund site, New Mexico - Sample SAE3-47 (SPAdes) (version 2) | ecosystem: Environmental > Aquatic > Deep subsurface > Groundwater >...
TGCAAGGAATTAGTCAATAACAAGAAGATTAGTTCAACTCTCTTACCGGCAGACTATTCTATTAACAACCCTTGGGAACACTTTACAAAAATTGTACAGGTGGCAAAGCTCATTCCATCGAGCCTGAGCCACTTGGCAAATACAAGAAAAGGTACATATGGCATTTACAGAATACCATCATCAGCGTTCTATTACGAAACCATTGACGCGCTTCTTGATGAAGCATTTACTCATTCGAAATCTTATGATGTAATATCCCATTTATTGCAGCCAAGGTACAGAAGCCACTATGTCCATAGCTTTCTGGTGGGCGCATTGGGATGGTGGATGTTGCATAACGTCAAGTTCAAAGGTAATTACCTGCATGAATGCTATGTAGAATCTATCAAAAAAAGATATTCCGGGCAGGGATATGATCTGTGGGACATATGGTGGTCAATTGCCACGCTTCACGATGTTGGATATCCCGTTTCGCTCTTTTTGAGACGTATTGAATTGTTATGTAGTTTCTCTTACAACTACCCAGCACTTGGTACTGCGCATAGCTCTCATGTGCCTGATCAAGTTATTCTGTCAGGTATAATCGAGTCGTTGCTTTTATCCTCTTTCAAAGGAAAACTTTCAGAAAGCCTGATCGAGCTAACCATGCTTTTCCTAAATAAGATGAAGTCCAAGAGTAGTTTGTCATCTTTTAATTTTAAAGAACTTAAGGGCGAATTGTTCAAAGCAGTATATCAAGCAGTAATTACTTGCTTAGAAGAGATTGCAGAGTCGTTTATACGTGATGATGGCGGCAGTAGCAGGGAATCATTCAAGTCAAAACTGTTGAAATACAAAGCATCCGGGCGGCCAGCGGAAAAGATAAGGAAGTTTGTGTGTCAGTTTGATCATGGTGTAATGAGTGCAATTATCGCCAGTCAGTTTATCGGGGAGACAGCGCGTTGGAAAGATGATCCGATTCCAGACCTTATTTTTTCACCGATTGTATTTCACGGATTAAAAAGTGTGGGACGTGGAGAAAAGATTACATGCGAAATAACTGACGATTTTGATATATTTTTTTTGCGTTTAGTAGATGAGATGCAGGAGTGGAACCGGAGCATCCTGAGTGACAAAAGGGAGGAGATACTCATAGAAAGCGAAAGAATTGAGATAGGACCTTTTAAAGGGGCTCACCAATATATCGATTTGGAAAAAATGGAAATAGGATTTGAAATGAATAACATAGATGCCCTTTTGAAAACAGGCTGGTCTTTTAAGGAATTTTTAAATGCGAAGAAAAGTTCTTTTAAATTGTTAGAGTTAGCTGGTCACAAATTCAAACCAAAACTCAAGCTTGGAATTATCTGATTTTGACTTACAAGTGGAGCGGGAACAAATAATGCCGAAACGCCAGCTAACATGGTGCAAAAGACTAACGTCCAAATCCTTCGGACTCCTTTTGTACCAGAAACATTATTCTCTATATCCATCGTAACTGATCGGGTGCTGATAGGTACATATTCCCGTCATGCAGATAAGTTGTGTGGCTGGCGAACGAGATGCGGGCTGAAAATAATGAAAGTCTAAACATCATTTAACTGCTCACTATCATATCATATATAGATTATGTTACGTGTAGGTAAGTGAAGAGTTCATGACGGCGGCTTGCCGTCATGAAGGGATATGAAAATGGTTATACAGACCCATCCCCACCCTGGCCCCCCCCTAAGGGGAGGGAAATAGAATGCAATGATTTAAATAAGTTGTTGAAACATTTCCGGGTGAAAGAAATCGTCATCCTGAAGCGATATTTCGTTCCAAATGAGGATGTACACATTAATCAAAAGAACCAGTTTTTTACTTCCGGCCGGGCCGGATGGAGTGAAAGGTGAAGATAATTGTTTGCGGCTGCGGTCCCGGTTCCCCCGATTATCTGACCCCGGGCGTCTACCGGGAGGTGGCGGGGGCGGCGGTGCTGGTGGGGGCTCAAAGGCTCCTTGATCTTTTCCCCCTGACCGACGCTGAAAAAATCGCCGTAGGCGCCGATATTGAAGGGATTTTGAGGATTATTGAAAGTTGCCGGCAGCGGCAACAGGTCGTGGTCCTGGTGACGGGGGACCCCGGCATTTCAAGCCTGGCCCAGCCCGTAATAAAGCGTTTCGGGAGGGATGCTTGCTTCCTGATTCCGGGAATCAGCTCCATACAGTTGGCTTTTGCCCGCCTCGGCCTCGACTGGACGGATGCAAAGATCGTCGACGCCCACGGCAAGAACCCGGAATACGACCCCGATGATTTGGGAAAGGAAAAAAAGCTTGCTATTCTGGGAGGGAGGCAGGAAGCCTCCGCCTGGGTTCAGTCATGCTGTCGGCGAGGGGGCGACGATTACCGGCTCTTCTGCTGTGAGAACCTTTCCCTTCCCGGGGAAAGAATAAGTGAGGTGACACCGGAGGATCTCGATGATATGGTGCTGTCGTCTTTGACCGTGTTTCTGCTGATTCGCAGAGACTGCTTATGATTAGCAACCCGGGCGAGTTGAGGCCCATCGGGCCGATTGTTTTTTTGCAAACCCATCCCCACCCTATCCCTCCCCTTGAAGGGGAGGGGAGTGATCATGGAATCTGCTCCTTGAAGGGAGGGTAGGGATCGAGGAATTTGCCCTTTCAAGACGAGGGGGAATTTAGATGAGTGCACTCAAATAGCTGAGGTGTGATTTACGGTGAAAGATAATAGAGAAATCGGCACATTGTACGGGATCGGCGTTGGTCCCGGAGATCCGGGGTTGATGACGGTGAAGGGGGCTTCCCTCCTCGGGGAATGCCGCCATCTCTTCGTTCCCAAGGCCCGGACGGAGGCGAACAGCCTCGCCCTCTCCATCGCGAAGACGTATCTGCGGGAACAGGCGGAGATTCATGAGCTTGTCTTTCCCATGTCTGCCGATGAAGAAGAGCTGAGCGCCCATTGGCGAAAAAATGCAAAAGAAATCAACGATATTTTGCGGGCAGGGGAAGACGCCTGCTTTATCACCCTGGGCGATCCCTTTCTGTATTCGACGTTCATCTACCTGGTCCGGGAATTGCGTCAGCTTTGGCCCGATGCCCGGATCGTCTCGGTTCCGGGGGTGACGGCCTTCAGCGCCGCCGCATCCCTCTGCACCTTTCCCGTCGGCGAGGGCCGAGATGGGGTGACGATTATCCCGGCGGTGGAGGATATCGACCATATCCGGCGAGTCCTGCAGGATAAAGGAACGGTCATCCTCATGAAAATCGGCAGGCGACTTAGGGAAGTAATCGATCTGCTTGAGGAAGAAGGCGTTATTGACGGGAGCGTCTTCGTGTCCCGGGTGGGGATGGCGGATCAGCGTATTGAGACGGATCTTCGCAGTTTACGGGATGTCGCCCCGGAGACGGGGTATCTGTCCATAATCCTTGTTCATGCCAAAGGGAGATCAAATGGTCTCGGGTAACCCATCCCCACCCTGACCCTCCCCTTGAAGGGGAGGGAAGTGATCGCAGAATCTGCCTCTTGAAGGGGAGGGGATATTTAGATGAATGAATTTGAAGAGATGAGGTGATATTTTCGAATGAAGGTTTATTTTGTCGGGGCCGGACCCGGTGATCCGGATCTGCTGACCGTCCGGGCCGAACGCCTGCTGAGAAACTGTGGGATCTGCATCTATGCCGGTTCCCTGGTCAGCCCTGCCGTTGTGGCCGTCCTTCCTGAAGAGGCTGAACGCCACAATTCGGCGGAAATGAATCTTGATGAGATTCTGGCGGTCTGCCGGTCGGCCCGGGACGGGGAGACCGACGTCGTCCGCCTCCACTCCGGCGACCCCTCGATTTACGGCGCCATCCGGGAGCAGATGAATGGTCTTGATGAGCTGGGGATCGCCTATGAAGTCGTTCCCGGGGTGAGCGCCTTTCAGGCTTCCGCGGCGGCCCTGAAGGTGGAACTGACGGCGCCGGAGATTGCCCAGACCATCATCCTGACCCGGACTTCGGGACGCACCCCCCTGCCGGAGGAACAGGACCTGAATAACCTGGCCCGGTCTCATGCCACCCTCTGCATCTATCTGTCGGGGCATAAAGTCGGGGAGGTAACGGCGGCGCTGCTTCCCCACTATGGCCCGGATTGCCCGGCGGCGGTGGTTTACCATGCCTCCTGGCCGGATGAAAAGATCATTGCCGGAACCCTTGGTGATATCGCCGGCCAGGTCGAGGAGCAGGAAATAGGGCCGACCTCACTTATTATCGTCGGCCGGGCTTTGGCACGGGACATTCCCGCTTCTAAACTCTATGACGCCGCCTTCAGCCACCAGTACCGGAAGGGGAAAATATCATGATTACCTGCCGTTACAGAGGGGGATGAAAGTGCTGAGCAGCCCCATCCCCACCCTAACCCTCCCCTTGAAGGGGAGGGGAATTTTTATTGCAATGATTTATGTTAGTTGCAGAGGATTTTTCAGATGAAGACAGCCTTTGTTACCCTTTCCGACTCCGGCGCCCTCATCGTGCAACAGTTAGCAGGGGCCTTTCCGGAGGCCCAGGTCTTTCTCCATGAGGCGGTGAACAAGGTTTTCGCGGGGGAGAGATTTGACGGTATTGTAACCCTGACGAAGAACATATTCAGCGACTTCGATCGGATTGTCTATATCGCCCCCTGCGGCGTGGTCGTCCGGTCCCTGGCGGGTAACCTCCGCAGCAAAATGACCGATCCGGCGGTGGTGGTCGTGGACGGCGGCGGGCGCTTTGTCGTCAGTCTCCTGAGCGGACACGAGGGAGGGGCGAATGAACTCTGCGTCAAAGTCAGTAACCTCCTCGGGGCGGAGCCGGTAATCACGACGGCGACGGAGGCTTTGAAGAGCGTCATCGTCGGGATTGGATGCCGCCGGGGAACGGCAGGAGAAACCATCGGCGCCGCCGTCGGGGAAGTGCTGCTTATGGCGGGCATTGATCTTAATGAAGTGCGTTTTCTGGCCTCGGCGGATATCAAGTCCGACGAGGAAGGGTTGATCCGGGCGGCGGAAAGCCTGGGTGTCCCGTTGCGTTTCATCGCTTCCGAAGCGATCCGGGCGGCGGCGGGACAAGTGCAACCGAATGCTTTTGTGGAAGAGAAGGTCGGATTGCCGGCGGTCGCCGAACCGGCGGCCCTGCTGGGAGGAAGGAGGACGAAACTGATATGGCCAAGGACGATCTGCAACGGCGTCACGGTGGCCCTGGCAAGGGAAAGCTTTTCGTGGTCGGTATCGGACCGGGAGACCCCTTAGACCGGACCCGCCGGGCCGAAGCGGCAATTATCAATAGCGACGTTGTCGTCGGTTATCGGCAATATCTCGATCTTGTGGCGGACCTGACGATGGGTAAGGAAATCGTCGCTTCCGGGATGACCCAGGAGGTGGACCGGTGCCGGGCGGCCCTTAGACACGCGGCGGCGGGCAAAACCGTGTCCCTCGTCTCGTCGGGCGATCCCGGCGTTTACGGGATGGCCGGGCTGGCCCTGGAGATGGCGGTGGGGGAGGATCTTTATGCAACTATCGAAGTAGTCCCCGGGGTGCCGTCGGCCAATGCCGCCGCGGCCAGACTGGGAGCCCCCCTGATGCTCGATTATGCGACGATCAGCCTCAGCGATCTGCTTGTTTCCTGGGCAACGGTCCGCGCCCGTTTGGAGGCGGTGGCGGCGGCCGATCTGGTCGTGGCCCTTTACAACCCCCGGAGCCGGAAACGGATCAAGCAGCTTGAAGAGGCGGCGGAGATCTTCCGCGCCCACCGGCCGGGGGAGACGCCCGTAGGCATTGCCACCGCCGTCGGGAGAAGGGACGAGCAGATCATCCTGTCGGACCTCGGCCATTTTCTGAATGAACCCATCGGGATGCGGAGCATGGTGATCATCGGCAATTCGGCGTCCCGCACCGCCCGCGGCTGGTTCATTACCCCCCGGGGCTACCGGCTGTGATGCTCATCAGTAGTTTCAAGGAGCAGTTAGCGTGATCCTCTTGCTGGGCGGGACATCGGAGACGGCGCCTCTTGCCGCGGGCATGGTCAAGGCCGGTTTTGCCGTCCTTGTCTCGACGGCGACGGACATTCCTTTGGAACTCAGTGATCATCCGCAACTCCGGAGACGTTCCGGTCCTCTCGACGCGCCGGGACTGGAGAAGCTGATCCGGGACAACGCCATTCGTGTCCTCGTCGATGCGACCCATCCCTACGCGGCGGCCATCCGCGCCCTGGCGGCGGCGACGGCCCGCCGTCTTTCCATTCCTTACCTTACCTTTGTCCGACCGGGGATGACTTATGGAGATGCCCTGGAAATTGCTTCGGAAGACCCTTCGATGCCTTTGAAAAACGCCCTTTTCTGTCATTCCGGACTTCGCCGGAATGACGACAGGGAAGCTGAAAGGGAATTTTTCAAAGGTTTCCCTTCGGAAATCGAAATGGACGGGATTACCTTTGCCGCCGACCACGACGAAGCCGCCCGCCTGGCCTGCGCCGGCGGCAAGGCGGTCCTTCTCACCACGGGTTCCCGGAACCTGCGTCCCTATGCGGAGGAGGCAAAACGGACGGGAGCGCCGCTGATTGTCCGCGTTCTCCCCCATCCCGATTCCCTGACGGCCTGCCGGGCGGCGGGCATCCCCGCAGAGATGATCATTGCTGACAAGGGGCCTTTTTCCGTCGAGGAAAACATAAACGCCATCCGTAAATTCGGGATTGCCGTCCTGGTGACCAAGGACAGCGGCATTGCCGGGGGGGTGCCCGCAAAGATCACGGCGGCCAGGCAGGAGAAATGCCGGCTTATCATGGTCGGACGCCCGGCGACCGGTGCTGGGCCGATGTTCCAAAGTATTGAAAAGCTGATAAAATATCTTGAAATGAATGAGCATATGAGGTAAGGGACGTGCCGTCTGAATGGAATAAGGAGGGGAAATTCTTTTTCCAAGGAGACTATCATGCACACGTATCAATTGGATAAACCGGATAACCTGGTGGCGCTGTTAGAGGAGAGCGTCGCCAAATATCCCAACAATCGCCTCTTCGGGACAAAAAACAAGCAGGGCGTCTACGAATGGGTTACCTACCGGGAAGTCGGCCGGCGGGTGGACAACCTGCGGGGCGGCCTGGCGAAACTGGGCCTAAAAAAAGGCGACGCTTTAGGGCTCATCGCCAATAACCGCGTCGAATGGGCCGTTGCCGCCTTTGCCGCTTACGGCCTCGGCGCCCGCTATGTGCCCATGTACGAGTCGGAGCTCCTCCATGTCTGGAAGTACATCATCAAGGACAGCGGGTTAAAGTTCCTCTTTGTCGCCAACCCCGGCATCTACGAAAAGGTTAAGGATTTTCCGCAGGACATTCCTGCCCTGGAGAAGATTTTCATTATCGACGGCCCCGGCGGGGACTCTATGGCGGCAGTTGAGAAATCGGGGGCGGCCCATCCGGTCCCCTCCACCCGGCCATTGCCCGACGACATTGCCGGGCTGATCTACACCTCGGGAACGACCGGCGACCCCAAGGGGGTGCTCCTTTCCCATGCCAATTTTACCAGCAATACCCTCGCCGGCCTCAAGAAATATCCGGAACTCACGGAAAAGGGCCTCAGCCTGGCCATTCTGCCCTGGGCCCATTCCTACGGGCAGACGGCGGAACTCCACGCCATCATCAAACTCGGGGCCGCCATGGGCATCGCCGAGAGTCCGGCGACCATAGCGGGCGACTTGGCCCTGGTGAAACCGAACTGGCTCATTGCCGTGCCCCGGGTCTTCAACCGGATCTACGACGGCCTCCATAAGAAAATGGAAGATACGGGCGGTCTGGCAAAGACCCTGTTTGACATGGGCGTGGCGGCGGCCAGGAAGAAGCGGGAGCTGGCTGCCGAAGGAAAGTCCTGCCTCCTGACGAATCTGAAATACGGAATCGCCGATAAAGTCGTATTCTCGAAAGTACGGGAAAAGATGGGGGGACGGCTGCTGGGGGCCATGAGCGGCAGCGCCGCCATGAATCCCGACATCGCCCAGTTTTTCTTCGATATCGGCATCCCGATCTACGACTGCTACGGCATGACGGAGACTTCTCCGGCCATCGCCATGAACGCCTCGTACTCTTATCGCCTGGGGAGCGTCGGCCAGGCCATCGACAAGGTCAAGATCGTCATCGATTCCTCCGTCGTCCAGGAGGGGGCCACGGACGGTGAGATTGTCGTCTATGGGCCCAACGTGATGAAGGGGTACCACAACAAGCCGGAGCAGACCCGGGAGGTCATGACCGAAGACGGCGGCATCCGTACGGGCGACCGGGGGCGTCTCGACAAGGATGGGTTCCTTTACATTACCGGCCGGATCAAGGAACAGTTCAAACTGGAAAACGGGAAATTCGTCTTCCCCGCCTCCATGGAGGAGGATATCTGCCTCCATCCTTATGTTCAGAATGCCGTGGTCTATGGCGAAAACCGGGCCTTCACGATCTGTCTGGTCGTGCCGGATTTTGTTGCCGTCGAGGCCTATGCGGAAAAAAACCATCTTCCCAAGGACATGGATGTGCTCATGGAACGGGAAGAGATCACCTTCATGATCGGCAACGGGATTACGGAGCAGTTGAAGAAGAAGTACGGCGGCTATGAAATACCCAAGAAGTTTCTCTTTTTGAAGGATAACTTTACCCTGGAAAACGGCCTGCTGACCCAGACGATGAAACTCAAACGCCGAGTGGTCGTCGATAAATACAAGGAGCAGATCGAGGCGCTCTACGCCCGGAAGTGAGGCGGCAATGGCTGCGATCAGCCGCCGCAGAGACCCATCCCCACCCCGGCCCTCCCCTTGAAGGGGAGGGGAAAAGATGAAATATCGAGTAACAAAAAGGCTGGAGAATCGAAGCTCCAGCCTTTTTGTTACTCCGGGTGAATGTCGGGGAAAAATGTGCTAATTGTCCCCCGTATAAAGGAGTCATCGCTCGATGATCTGCATGTGACAATTGATAGGGCGTTGTGTTATTAGAAACGGCGTATGTGAAGGGAACGGTATGGAAATTAGGGGGGATGTCTCTCTGTGAGAACGGATTCCGGACTCAAGGCCCTGCGGCAGAAAATTGTTGAACTGGAGAAGGAATCGGAGGTCCGCCGACTGGCCGAGGAGTCCCTGCGGCACAGTGAAAGTCTCTTCAGGACCCTGGCGGAGAAATCCTTTGCCGGCATCTACGTCGTCCAGGACGGCCAATTCAAGTATGTGAACGCCAACGCCGCCTCTTATGCCGGTTACACTCTGGAAGAGCTCACGGGCAAGAAATCCGACAGCATCGTCCATCCCGATGACCGGGAGGATGTAAAGAAGCACGCCCGGGCCATGCTGCGCGGCGAAAGCTCCTCCCCCCATGAATTCCGGATCGTCACCAAGAGCGGAAATATCCGCTGGATCATAGAAACGGTCACCTCCATCTACTACGGAGGCAAGCCGGCGATTCTGGGCAATTCCATGGATATCACCGAGCAACGCCACATGCGTGAGGCCCTCCGGGAGTCGGAACAACGCCTGTCGGACATCATCGAATTTCTCCCTGACGCCACCTTTGCCATCGACAAGAAAGGAACCGTAATTGCCTGGAACCGGGCCATGGAGGAAATGACCGGCGTCAAGGCCCTTGATATCATCGGCAAGGGCAATTATGAATATGCCATCACCTTCTATGGGGTGCGCCGCCCCATCTTGATTGACCTGGTCCTCAAGCCTAATGCTAAGATCGAGCGCGGCTACTATGTCCTGAAAAAAGAAAGAGATCTGTTAATCATCGAAACGGATGTCCCCCAGGTAAAGGGTCAGAAGGCCTTCCTCTGGGCCAAGGCCAGCCCCCTATATGACAGCCGGGGGAACATCGTGGGGGCCATCGAGTCCATGCGGGACATCACGGATCGGAAACTCGCGGAAGAGGCGGTCAGAAATAGGGGAAAAGAGCTGGAAATCAAGACCCACGAACTGGAGGAACTCAATGCGGCCTTGCGTGTCTTGCTCAAACGCCGGGAAGAGGACCGGGATGAACTGGAAGAACGGATGCTTTTGAATATCAAAAGGCTCGTCCTGCCTTATCTGGAAAAGCTTAAAACGGGTCGTATGGATGCCAGAGACATGGCTCACATTAACATTCTCGAATCCAACCTGAAAGACCTTGTCTCTCCTTTCGCCCGCAAACTATCCACAAAATATATTAACCTGACCTCCCGGGAGCTCCAGATCGCCAACTTCATCAAGGAAGGGCTGACCAGCAAGGAAATAGCCGAAATAATGAATGTTTCCACCAGCGCCGTCAATATTCACCGGTACCGTATTCGTAAAAAAATAGGTATAACCAACAACAAGCACAACCTCCAGGCCTATCTTTCCACCCTGACCTAAAATTACATTTTATGTAATTTATTGTTCAATTCTTTTAATATTGCGTAATTTTCAAAATATCTTAATATCCCCCAACTTTTGCCGGGGTTCCCGGATGCCATAACGGTTGACCCGGCAGGAAAATGCCACTGAAGGGGCGTGGTTTGTCGCCGAGCTCCTCCTTAAGAAGGGACCGGAGCCGAAAAGTTCCGGTCCCTCTCTTTAATTTTGAAGCCTACAACGACGGCACAGCACTTGTGGGTGTTGTCATTTGGGGGCCGGGTTCTACGCCGCCCGGCCCCCCTCCTTTATCCTCCGTTTTCCCCCGTAATCCATCCTTGCCGGCTTCGCAAAAAGTCAATAATTGCCATTTTTGTCATTCCGGACCTGATCCGGAATCCAGTAATATCGGTTAGTTCTGGATGCCGGCTTTCGCCGGTATGACGGTTAAAAGGACTTTTTACGAAGCCGTCAGTTATGGCCAAATTTCCGACTTTTTGAGAGTCTATCATCAGTAGCGAAAAACTATTGGCAGACCCCCAAAAAAAACGGCTGAAGAATGAATCCTCCAGCCGTTTATGTTTGTTATTGATGGATCGATCTCAGTAATCGTAATCGTCCATGCCTCCGCCCATACCACCCATACCACCCATACCACCCATGCCGCCCATACCGCCGGGAGGAGGTGTCAACATCTGGGGGGCCTTTTTCTTGGGCGCCTCGGCGACCATTGCCTCCGTAGTCAGCAGGAGGGACGAAACAGAGGTCGCGTTCAGCAGGGCCAGACGGGTCACCTTCGTGGGATCGATAATGCCGGCCTTGATCATATTGCTGTATTCGCCTTTATCGGCGTCGAAACCATAATCGTCCTTACCGGCCTTTACCTTTTCCACAACGATCGAGCCTTCGAAACCGGCGTTGTTGGCAATCTGGCGCAGGGGCTCTTCCAGGGAGCGTTTCACGATGTTGAGGCCGTATTGCTCGTCTTCGGGAAGTATTGCCTTTTCCAGTGCCTTCAGGCTGCGGATAAGGGCCACGCCGCCGCCGGGTACGATGCCTTCTTCCACGGCCGCCCTGGTGGCGTTAAGGGCGTCTTCCACCCGGGCCTTCTTTTCTTTCATTTCGATTTCCGTTGCCGCCCCGACCTTGATTATGGCGACACCGCCCACGATCTTGGCCAGACGTTCCTGCAGTTTCTCCCGGTCATAATCGGAACTCGTATCCTCCATCTGGGCGCGGATCTGCTTGACCCGGGCCTGGATATCGGCGCTCTTGCCGGCTCCGTCGACGATCGTGGTATTGTCCTTGTCGATGGTTACCTGTTTGCACTGTCCGAGATCAGCGAGGGTCAAATTTTCCATTTTCACGCCCATATCGTCGGAAACCACTTTTCCCCCCGTCAGGATGGCGATATCTTCCAGCATGGCCTTGCGCCGGTCCCCGAAGCCGGGGGCTTTGACGGCGGCGCATTTGATTGTCCCCCGCAGTTTATTGACGACGAGGGTCGCCATGGCTTCTCCTTCCAGGTCCTCGGCGATAATGAGCAACGGTTTCCCCGTCCGGGCTACCTGTTCCAGGATGGGGACCATATCCTTCATGATGCTGATTTTCTTTTCGTTAAGGAGGATGTAGGGCTCTTCGAGGCGGACTTCCATCTTTTCCGGATTGGTAATGAAATAGGGAGAGATGTACCCCCGGTCGAACTGCATGCCTTCCACGATCTCCAGGGCCGTTTCCATGCCTTTCGCGTCTTGAACGGTGATTACGCCTTCCTTGCCGACCTTGTCCATGGCCTCCGAGATCATTTCTCCGATGCTGAAATCGCTGTTGGCCGAAATGGCGCCGACCTGGGTGATCTCTTTCTTGTCCTTGACTGTTTTGGAGATCTTTTTCAGTTCTTCCGTGACGAGGGCCACCGCCTTGTCCACACCCCGTTTCAGGGACATGGGATTCATCCCTGCCGCCACGAGTTTTGATCCTTCCCGGTAGATGGCCTGGGCAAGAATGGTAGCGGTCGTGGTGCCGTCGCCGGCCAGATCCGACGTCCGGGAGGCCACTTCCTTGACCATCTGGGCGCCCATGTTTTCAAACTTGTCTTCCAGTTCTATTTCCTTGGCGACGGTGACGCCGTCCTTGGTGACCGTCGGGGCGCCCCACTTCTTCTCGATCACAACATTACGTCCCTTGGGGCCCAGGGTGACTTTTACGGCATTCGCCAGGACATCCACGCCCTTCATGATCCTTTCCCGGGCGACGGTATCGTATTTGATTTCTTTTGCTGACATTATTTATTCCCTCCTGTTATGATTCCAAAACGCCGAGGATGTCGTCTACTCTCATCATGAGATGCTCCACACCATCGATCTTGATTTCCGTGCCCCCATAACGGCCGAACAAAACGCGATCCCCTACTTTGACTTCCAAGGGGATTCGCTTTCCTTCACGATCCATCCTCCCCGGACCGACGGCGACCAGCTTACCCTTCTGGGGCTTCTCCTTTGCCGTATCGGGGATGATGATGCCCCCGGGGGTTTTCTGTTCACTTTCCTCCCGGATAACCAAAACCTGATCGTGCAGCGGTCTAAACTTCATAGGCCATACCTCCCATAGATAAAAATATTTGATTGCTCTCCGAATAAATTATTGAAATCTTAGAAATAAATTTACGCCCCCAAATATAATCACGATCCTTGTCTTGTCAAGGGTTCCACCAAGGAAAAGGTCCATGAAAAAAATGTTGACAGACGCCTTTATTATGCATAATATACCCCCTAGGGTATATTATGGACGAAAAGAGAAAAAAAATTCTGGATCGCTTCAAGAGAATCGAAGGACAGTTGCGGGGGCTCCAGAAGATGGTTGAGAATGAGGGGCCCTGTGAAGATATCCTGATCCAGGTATCGGCGGTCACGGCAGCGATGAAGAGGGCGGGCGCAGCGGTAATTCAGGCTTATATGGAAGAATGCATGCGCAAATCCATAGAGAATCCGGAGCAGGCGATGACGGATTTTCAAAAGGCCCTGACCCGGTATGTCGATCTTGCCTAAAGGAGGTATTTATTGTGAGTGCGGATAAGAAAGCAGGATTGAACCGGCGGGCGTTCCTCAAGGTATCGACGGGCGTTGCCGCCGCAGGCGCCGGTATTGCCCTGCCGGGTAAGGGGTTTGCCGCGGGTCCGAAGCGCCTGGCGACCCTCATCGATCTGAGTCGCTGCGACGGATGTCCGGGTAAGGATATGCCGGCCTGCGTGGGGGCGTGCAAGACCATCAACCGGGACAAGATCCCAAAGATTCACGAACCCATACCGGAACCGTGGCCTCGGAAGACGATTGAGGACTGGTCGAAAAAGCGGGAGGTTTTTAATCGTCTGACCCCGTATAACTTTATTTATGTCCACCAGGCCGAGATAGAGGAAGGCGGGCAAAAGCGAACCGTTTTTGTGCCCCGCCGGTGCATGCACTGCGACAATCCGGCCTGCGCCACGATCTGTCCCTTTTCGGCGAATCATAAATATGAAAACGGGGCCGTGGTTATAGACCAGGATCTCTGTTTCGGAGGGGCCAAATGCAAGGCCGTCTGTCCCTGGGAGATCCCCCAGCGCCAGTCCGGGGTGGGAATTTACCTTCATATCCTGCCCAGCCTGGCCGGCAACGGCGTCATGTACAAGTGCGATCTCTGTAATGACCGCCTGGAGGCAGGAAAGCTTCCCGGGTGTATCGAGGCCTGCCCGCAGCAGGCCATGCTCATCGGTGACCGCAAGGAGATCTATGCCCAGGCGGAAGAACGGGCCAAGGCGATGAAAGGTTTTATTTACGGAAAGAAGGAAAACGGCGGTACGGCAACCCTGTACGTGTCCCCCGTTTCTTTTGCCGCCCTCAACGGGACGATGAAAAAGCAGCCGGGAAGGCCCGACATGGGTCCCGCAGCAAGACGGATGGCCGAAACCGATAAAATGGGGAAGGTTGTTCTCCAGGCGCCCCTTTACGGCATTGCCGCCGGGGTGGCCGGGGCCTTCATGGCCCTCTCCCGGAGAAAAGACCGGCTGAAAGGAGGGGAGGGCAGCCATGAGTGATAAGATTATAAATGAGAAGGGACTCGTTGTCCGTCATGACCTCGTCGAGCTTGTCGAGCATTGGGCCATTGCCCTGTCCGGTTTGCTGCTGCTGGTTACGGGGATATTTGAACTGCCCATGGCCAACCGGTATTACATCACCTCTCTTCCCGGGTTGTCCTGGTCGGGAGACTTCATAAAGTCCCTGTACATTCATTATGCCGCCTCGGTGGTCTTCATCGCCGCCGCCGTTTTTCATCTGCTGTATCACGGTATCCTCGGCGAAGGGGGAATGATCCCCCGGCGGGGCGATCTGAAGGTTTCCCTCGAGGTTATGAAGAGTTTTTTCGGCAAAGGTAAGGAGCCGCCTTTTCATAAGTATCTGCCGGAACAGCGCCTGGCCTATGTGGGGATGGCTTTTATTATTGCCATGCTGATCCTGTCGGGGCTGGTCAAGACCTACAAGAACCTCTATGCCCCGGATATGTCCCTGACCTTGGTCCTCTGGGCAACGTGGGTCCACAATGTCTTCTTCATGCTCTTTATCCTGGCCTTTGCGGCCCATATCGGCGCGATCCTTCTGAAGCCGAACCGGCCCATGATCAGAGGGATCTTTATGGGAACCGTCCGTCTCGACTACGCCCGGCACCGGCACCCGCTGTGGATCAAGGAGATGGAACCGGAATCGCCGCCTAGGGATGAAGTCAAACCGGAACCGGTGCCTGGGGGCGAAGCTGCAAAGGATGAAATTAAAGAGGAAACCGGGGAAGATCCTCCCCCTCCCCCTGTCGTCGTTTCTGAAGAGGCCCCGCAGGAAGAATTGAAGGAAGAACCAAAGAAGGAACCATAAGAGACGCCTTCACAGAGAGGATAATACAACTAAAGAAGGGCCGCAGCATGATTATTGATGCTGCGGCCCTTTGTCTATCCCGTAACACTGTTGATTTCTACACGATGACATATCTTTCTTGCAAGTTTGTCATGCCGGACTTGATCCGGCATCCAGTGTTTTTATGGATTCCGGCTTTCGCCGGAATGACGATATGCGTAATAAATTATGCCGTTGTGTATAAGACTATTCTATAATCGCCGTTGCCCGTCTGTTTTCGTATCTCCCCTTGCTTGTTTTATTCGGGGCGATGGGGTCCGTTTTGCCGAATCCCTTGATCCGGATCCGAGAAGCGTCAATGCCGTACTTCTTTACGAGGACCTTTTTGAAGCTCTTGGCGCGCCGATCGGAAAGGGCGAGGTTATACTTGGCCGAACCGATATAATCGGTGTAGCCGTCAATCACTACCTTGGCGTCTGGATTCTTGACGAGGATCGCGGCGAAATCGGCAATCGTCTTTTTAAAGGCCGGTTTGATAGCTGATTTATCGAAATCGAAATGGATCGTTGCCGACACTCCTTTCACGGAATATGGCGCGGCGGCAGCCTTTGCCTCTCCCGCCTTCATGACCCCGGCCACCGTACCAGGTCCCAGGAAAATTTTTTCCACAAAGGCGCCCATGGCGGCCGCGGTTCCTAAATCATCGGCATTCACGCTTGCCCCGCATCCGGCGATCTTTACGATCTCCCGGGCGATAATCTTCCCCTTGGGGGCATTTCCCACCTGGACGGGATAGATGCAAAGCCTGCCTCCGTACTGCTCTTTCAGTTTAGCCACCGCCGCCATGACGTTTTTTGGTATCATGTCGTCAAGATTTTCTATATGTTCGAAATCGCTGACAATAATGATGGCTGAGTTACCCGTGGATGCCGCCATGTCGTTGCCTGCCGCCAGGATCGCCTTTGCCATGGGAGTGTTGCCGCTTCCCCAGATGATGCAATCCAACGGCTTGATAAAATTAGCTTTGTCATAAGATGTCATACCGTAAACAAGTTTGGTCTCGTCGTTCCAGAAGGTTCTTAACCCTGAGTTCAGCTTGAGGCTGGGAATTGTTGCCGCCATCCTGTTGACAACATCTTTCGCCAATTCCAGGCGGTTTGTCCCGGCGTAAGGGTCGTCCATGGAAGAAGACCTGTCGAAGAGAAGAACAAAATTATCTGTTTTTTGAATGAATTGACCCGCTGCGAGCGGGGTGTTGAGGTCATAGGGCTTGTAGGACATTTTTTGGGTTGCGCATCCCACAAAGGCAATACATAGAAATACTAACGATAAAATAACCGACCACTTTCTTCTCATAATATTTCACCTTTCTGATTTGACATTAATTGCTCCATTACGAAAACTAACAAAAACCAAGTATCGATGTCATGACATGGATTGAGCCTCATCCCGCCATTGATGATCCAACATAGAAAATAATCGCTTGTATGTCAATGACTTTTCCCCCGTACGAATTGCCAACGGTTATGCATTATCCTCCCTGTCGATTATCTATAGCCGATGCAAAATATTCACAAGGAGAGAGCCCCAGATCGTCAACACCACGTTTGCGACGGCATAGGGAGCCGCATAGCCCAAGACAGGCATGGAGCTTTCGGCCTGTTCCTCAAGTGTAAGCAGTGCCGCCGTAAGGTTGCGCGATCCCGTGAGTGACCCGAGCAGGAAAACGGGATTCAATTTCATAAACAGCTTGGCAAAGAGAAGGCCCGCGAGAACGGGAATGATTGTCAGGAGAACCCCGGCGATGAAGACCGATAACCCCGTAGTTTTCAGCGCGGCCAGGGCCTGACTGCCTGCACCCAGTCCGACGCAGGCAATAAAGAGGTTTAATCCCAGATTCTGGAGAATCCACCGGCTTGCGGATGGGATCTGTCCATAGGTCGGATGCAAGGTGCGCAACCATCCGAAAATAAGGCCGGAGACAAGGACGCCGCCCCCTACGCCAAGAGAGATAGGGATGCCGGCAATATTCACGACCAGAAGACCTATCAGCGTGCCGAGCACTACTCCGCCACCTACTACAACCATATCGGTCACATCCGTCGGGCGTTCCGCAAATCCGATCATTTGGACGGCCCGTTCCACGTCTTCTTTCCTTCCAATCAACTGAAGAATATCGCAGCGCTCGATAACGGTTTTGGGCAAAATCGGAACGGTATTGCCCTGTCGGGTAATCTTGCGGAGGAAGAGGCCGTGCGCTTCCTTCCTGTTCCCAAGTTCGGCGATGGTTTTCCCGGATATTTCCTTGTTCAGAACACAGACTTCCATGACTTCGCCGACAATGTCCGTCAGCCCGGCGATGTCCTGTTCGGGACCTATAAGTCCCGGCGCGGCGAGCATGCTTTTTCGTGATGGGCTTCCTATGATGAGGATGTCACCTGACTGAATGGCTAGCTCAGGCTGGATCGTTAGGGAGTCCTTGTCTCTTTGCACAGCCTCGACAACGGTGCGCTGAGGAAAAAGTCCTTCAATGAAACCTACCGTCTTGCCGAATATTTTTTCGTTTTCCCCTCGATAGGCGCGGAGGCTCAACTGCTTCGACCAGGAAAATAGATCGGGACTTTTGTCCGCGTCGTCTCCTCCTCCGGAATAGCTTTCTTCAAGTTTTTTGGATTCCTCCTTCAGATTTATCCCCATAAGACCGGGTAACAAAGTGAACATGAGGATGCCGCCGACGGTACCGAAGATGTAAGTTATGCCGTATGCGATGGCTACATCTGTTTCCATAGCTGTCTTGGCGGCCGCAGAAATCCCGGGTAAATGGGTGATGGCCCCTTCCGCGGTCCCGATGGCTGCCGATGTGGTCAGCGCTCCGGCCAAAAGCCCCGCGGTCGTTCCCGGACTGAATCCAAAGAGTTTCCCGAGGGCAAGGGCTGTTACCAGTGCCGCTACCGCCACGACCAGGGCGACCCATATGTAGCTCAGCCCCTGCTTCTTCAATGCCCCGAAAAACTGCGGTCCGACGCTGTATCCGATGCAGAATGTAAACAGGGAGAAACTGACGGTTTTCAAAAGTCCGGGAACCTGCACTCCCGGGATTTGCCCCAGAACAAGGGCAACCAGCAGCACCGATGCCGTGGCGCCCAGACTGAATCCTTTAAATTTGAACTTACCGAGGTAGTAACCGGCGCCCAGCGACAGAAACAGCAATATCTCGGGATTTTTGCGGCAAATCTCCAGAATGTCATTAAACATACACATGAATTCTCCCGTTAATATTTTTCATGACGTTATTTACGGACAAGCTCTTTTCCAGGTATCTTGATATTCAACAAGGAGCTCGCTGATCGCCTTGCCGATCTTTACATAGTCATCCCTGAACAGGTTCGCAAGGGAGACGCGAACGGACATTTCCGGAGCGGCAAAACCCCCTCCATCCATCAGCACAACGCCCTTTTTATCGGCAAGGTTCCACACGAAGTCAATCGGTTCGTAAGTTGATTTGAGCCACTTCGCAAAGTCTGCTCCGAATCGTTTTTCCGCGAGTTGCGGAATATTGATCGTCGTGTAATACATTGCATAGCAAGGCAGTTCGGGTGCTTCGACGCCGAGGGACTTATAGAGCGCCTCATAGCGTTCTCGTACCAGGTCCTGCGCCTCTTTCTTGTATAGGTGGCTATCCGAGTCGAGGAGTTCCTGAAATGAGAAGAGTGCCATCATCACCTGCTGTGGCGTCGAGAGACCCGCGGTATGGTTCAAAGCGACCGCCCGGCTGTCGGCGACCAAGCGGTCGATGATCTTGATACTGTCCGGATCGGGCGAGATGGATGCATAGCGTTTGTGCATCCCCCCGCGTTTGTCCTTGGGAAGAGCCGCAATAAGCTTGTCCATTACATTGTCCCGGTATATGCCTATGACTCCCAGCCTCCAACCGGTAGCCCCGAAATACTTCGAGAATGAATAGACGAGAATGGTGTTTTGCGGGGCGATGGCCGCCAGAGATTTAAAGCCGTTCACGAAGGTTCCATAGACATCATCAGTCAGTATTATAAGATCCTTTCTGGCGGTTTGAACCAGTTTCGCGATTTTATCGAGAGATTCCTTCGCGACGCTTGTCGACGGCGGGTTTGACGGATTGACGATGAAAAAGGCCTTGATGGAGGGGTCGCTTAGTTTGTCGAGTTCCGAATCGGGATATTGCCAATTGCTTTTTTCATCCATCTTGATATCAACCACTACCAATTCGTAATCGTTGAGGGTGGGAATATCGAGGTAGGGAGTGAAAATCGGTGTGCCGATGGCGATTTTATCGCCGGGATTGATGAGAAAATTTTCTTTCAGTGTGTTGAAGATATATGTCATTGCCGCGGTTCCGCCCTCGACCGCGAAAAGGTCCATGGTTCCTGCCGGCGGCTGACCGTCGCACATTGTATTATCAAGATATGCCTGAACGATCTTTTCGCAGTTTATCAACATGCGATCAGGCGTAGGATAGTGGTCGCCGAGAATGCCGTCTACCATCTCTCCGGTAAAGGAGTCTCCGTCAAGACCAAGCCTCTCCGTCGCATACTTATACGAATCGGCAAGGAACTGGGAGCCGAGCGCTTCGGCGTGAATGCGACAGAAATCGAGCAGACGTCCCCCCATGCCTGTGGATTCGGGAGCGCCGGCGATTCCGGGGCGGCTCAGAACCCGATGCGCCTCCGTAAGGGCGAAGTTTCCCAGCAGGAAAAAGGCATATCTCGGGTTTGTCGCAACCCAGTTTGGGTTTCCCCTCCCCGCATTCAGCATCATCCGTTCCCGATTCGAGCCGGCCATCTCAATCTGTTTGTCCTTCAGCTCAAACGGGCTCAGTCCTTCATAACGTTTTTCTTCGTCGCGGCTGTTCATTCTTCCCTCCCGGGTTTAGGGCTTGACCGTAAAAAATGCGTCATTTACGGACAAGCCATCATTAAAAGCTGTTAAGATCATGAAAGGACAAAAGTGAATGTGTAATCCTTTTTTCCGCCCGCAGCATCAATATAGAGAGGCATTTCGACGCTGAATTCCTGTTCGAAATCTATGGAGCCGTCTGCATTCCGCCAATCATCCTCATCGGCGAGATAAGGGATGGGACCAAGTGGTGAGAGGCTATCCGTGAGCACCGACATGGGTTGAACTACCGTATCCGTGCCATTGCCGCTATTGATTAGTTGCGTTACCGCGCCGATCGGGAATTTGCACAATACTTCATCCCAATGGATTGTGATGGGGCCGCTGGTCTTATTCCGAAGGCGGAAATTGATCTCCTTTTCGCTGATTACCGTAAAGGTTATATCAATGAATTCGTCGGAAACGTGCAGGTCGCCCGGCAGCCCCGGAGAACTTTGCGGAGCGCTCTGCTGCTGAGTTTCCCACATGGTAAATTGCTGCACAGATCCGCAAGCGTTCAGGGCCAAGATAATAAAAAGAAGAAAGAGACAGTGAATTCTTATCGAGATTGCCATAAACATCACTTCTGATTGCGGGCTTCAATTTTTTTGATCGTATCCAGAAGATGCTCATTTACAGGCGTCGGGACCCCATGTTTCCTGCCCAATTCGGTGATTTTGCCGGCCAGCATCTCCACCTCCGTCTTTCTTCCCGCCTCCACGTCCTGGAGCATGGAGGTTTTCCCGGTGGGGCTGAGGCTTGCGAGGACCGCATACCATTTCTCAATATCCTGATCGGAAAGGTCAATGGCCAGTTGCTTTGCCAGGGCGATAACCTCCCGCATGGACGCCTCCATGAGCCCCTGGGCCTCTATGGATGTCTGAAAGAGGCCATAGGGTCCCCTCAGTGCCGCCGATGCCTGATTGATGCCCACATTGATCATGAATTTCCACCAGAGGATACGGATCATGTCGGCCGGTATTTCGTGAATGATTCCAGCGCTATTGAAAATATCTACGACCCGCCGGACCCGCTCGGAAAGGACATGGTTCAGCTTCTCCCCAAAAAAGATCTTTCCCTGAGTTGTATAGATGACATTATTCCCCTCCCGCAGGGCGTCGATACCCACGACAGTGGCGTAGAGGATCCTCTCCGCGCCGTAGACGGCGCCGATGCGCTCTTCGCTGTCAATGCCGTTCATCAAGGAGATAACGATCGTATCGGGTCCGACGCCGCTTTTCATTTCTCCGATGGCCTGATCAAGGTGATGATGCTTTACCGTAACTATAACCAGATCAGCGGCGGGGAAAGGCTCCTTGCTGTTCAGCACCGGAATGGGATAGTTCTTGCCGTTGACGATGACGCCTTCCCTCTGGAGCCGCTCAAAACGCTCGCCCCCGGCGATAAAAGAAACGCAGCCCGGGTCCATATCGTAGAAAATGCTTGCGTAAGCGGCCCCTACGGCCCCGGCGCCGATGATGTAAATCCTCGGGACCGGATCTGTCGAGCTTGATAGACTCTTGTTCATTCCATTCCCCTCCCCTTTTTTTTGGAAGCAAGTCATGCTTGATAAACTCGTAAGAAGTCGAAAATATACCCGTATCGTCATGCCGGCGAAAGCCGGCATCCAGGAATATCAACGTGTTAGAAAAGCACTGGACCCCGGCTTTCGCCGGGGTGACGACTTTTTTACGAATGCGTCATGCTTGGCGAATTCGCAAAGAGTTTACCAGCATTTGTGAATATTATCAAATATTTTGTCTTTTCCGTCTTTGAATGGCGGCGGGGATTGTCGGGCTTTTGTCCCGGAAATGCCTGGTCGCCATTTCTTTGATTAATCTCTTGGAGAGTTTGTTGACATCAAAAGGAATCTGGGTTAAGCAACATCGCCTTAAATGACTCCTTGAGGAAGAATATTGCCATGAAGAAGATTCAACGCATCTTGATTGCCAACCGGGGCGAGATCGCCCTCCGGATCATCCGGACGGTCCGGGATATGAATATCGAAGCCATCGCCGTCTATGAAAAGCCGGATAGCGATGCCTATTTCCATCGTTTTGCCGACCGGGTCATCCAGATCGGCAATGAACCGAACCGGGGATACCTTGATATTGAGAGGATTATTCAGGCGGCCGTGAATACCGGTTCGGATGCGATTCACCCGGGATACGGTTTCCTATCCGAAAACGCCGATTTTGCCGAGGCCTGTCTCCGGGAAGGGATTATTTTCATCGGACCTCCCCCTGCCGTCATCCGCGATCTGGGGAATAAGGTTTTGGCCCGGGAGATGATGACGAAGGCGGGAATTCCCGTGGTTCCGGGGACGGAAAGCCTTCCCGTGGGACCGGAGGGACTAAACGCGGCAAGGGCCTTTGGGAAAGATGTCGGTTATCCCATTATTCTCAAGGCGACGGCGGGCGGCGGTGGCCGGGGGGTGCGAAGAGTCAACGGCGATCAGGAATTGATGCTCAATATTTCTTCGGCCCGGGCGGAGGCGCTGGCCGCCTTCCGCGATGACCGCATTTACGCCGAAAAATATATTGAATCCCCTCGCCACGTCGAGGTCCAGATCCTGGCCGATAAATATGGCCATGTCGTCCATCTGGGGACCAGGGATTGTTCGATTCAGAGGCGTCACCAGAAATTACTGGAGATCGCTCCGGCGGATCTTCCCGAACCTGTTCTCGATGCCATCCATCAGGCGGCGGTCAAGGCGGCCCGGGCGGCGGGATATGTCAATGCGGGAACCGTCGAGTTCCTTGTCGATTCCCGGACTAATGAGTTCTGGTTCATGGAGGTAAACACCCGCCTGCAGGTGGAACATACGGTCACCGAGATGATTACCGGCGAAGACCTTGTTCAGGAGCAGATTCGGATCGCCGAAGGCAGGCCCCTGCAGATTCGTCAGGAGGATGTCCGCCTCAACGGCATTGCCATTGAGGTTCGCATTAACGCCGAGGATCCGAAAAACAACTTTATGCCCGAGGGGGGCAAGCTCATCGAGATTTATCATCCCCCGGGAGGACCGGGGATCCGTGTGGACGGCAATGTTTATAAGGGCTACTTTGTTCCTTCCGTTTATGATTCCCTCTTGGCCAAACTGATCGTCTGGGGATATGAATGGGACCAGACGGTAAAACGCCTCCAGCGGGCGCTGAAGGATTTCAATATCGTCTGGCCGAAAACGACGATTCCCCTTTATCTGGCCATCTGCGAAGAACCCGACTTTCAGGTTAGAAAATTCGACACCGGTTACCTGGATGCCCATCCCGATCTTTTCAAGTACCCCGATGCGGAGCACTACGTTTTTGACGACGCCCTCTATAAGTTGATGTTGGCGCCTCACGAAGGGATGGAAGGCCGATCGGAAGAGGATCAAAAAAAGGATCGCCAGGCAGGGTGGTGGATGTATAAGCGCACCCTGACGGCCCAGGAAATCGATGAACTAAAGAAAGAGGGGGTTGTCAAGTCTTCCATAAAGGGAAAGGTGACCGATATTCTTGTGGAAGTGGGTGACGAGGTGATGGTGGGGGATGTCCTGGTGGATCTGGAAGCAATGAAGATGCACACCCACATCATTTGCGAAGTTGATGGAAAGGTAGCTGATATTCTTGTAGAGCCGGGCGATGCGGTGGACGTGGGCGATACCCTCGTTATGGTGACCATCCGCCGTTAAGAGAGAATCTTGAATAGAAAGCCCCGTCAGCAGCAAAGGAACTGACGGGGCTTTCCTTTTGGTCTGTACGTGTGCGTTACGGGACTTCGCCGTTAACGATGCAGCTTACGATCCTCTTTTGCAGATCCTCTTCGTAGCGAAGTTTACCTCTCATCCTGACCGTCTTTTCCTCGCCTCTCTTTTTCGCGTCCATATCGTACCTCCTCTCTCTATCCGTTTGAGGCTATTTTATGGATAAGGCGAATTTTTCACAATCGGTGCACACCTCAATCTCACTTGCGAAATTCCCTGAAGAAAACCTCAGTCATGTGAGAATCGTGCTATGAGATTTTGTCTTATGGCTTCAGCTTGCTACTTCGATGACCAGGAGCAGGTCGTCGACTTCAATCTCGTCGTTTTCCTTGACCCCGATCGCAGTGATCGTTCCTGCCGCCGGGGCGTAAATGGGATTCTCCATTTTCATCGATTCGATCTTCATGACTTCGTCGTCTTCATTGACCACGTCTCCCAAACTGACCAGGACTTTCATGATCTTTCCAGGTATAGGCGATGTCAGTTCAATCTTCATGCTGTAGGCCTCCTTGCAGTTATATGATCCCCATCCCCTTTAGCACCGAGAGCATCACGGCGGCGGCGATGACCGAACCGATCTGGCCGGCGGCGTTGGCCCCCATGGCATGCATAAGGAGATAATTTTTCTTGTTGTATTTTTGCCCCTCCTTCATGACCACCCGGGCGGACATGGGGAAAGCGGAAATGCCGGCGGCCCCGATGAGGGGATTGATTTTGCCCTTGCTCGCAACATAGAGAAACTTGCCCAGAAAGACTCCGCAGGCCGTGTCCAGGCAGATGGCAATAAAGCCGAGGGCGAGGACAATCAGGGTTTGCGTCTGGAGGAATATCTTGCCGTCCATCGTCGCGCCGATGGAAATGCCCAAGAGCAGCGTGACGACATTGGCGATTTCATTGGCCGAGGCCTTGGTCAGCCTTTCCACGGCCCCGCATTCCCGCATAAGGTTGCCCAGCATGATTGTACCGAGGAGCGGCAGGCCCATAGGGGCGATAAGACCCCCGAGGATGGTGATAACCAGGGGGAAAAGCAGGCGCGTCGTTTTGGAGACCGATTTTCTTGTTGCTCTCATGACCGCCATCCGCTCTTTTTCGGTGGTCAGAGCTCTCATGATCGGCGGCTGGATAACGGGAACGAGAGACATATAGGAATAAGCGGCGACCGATACGGCTCCTAAAAGGTGAGGGGCATACTTTGCGGTTACGTAGATCGCCGTGGGGCCGTCGCAGGCGCCGATGACACCGATGGCGACAGCGTCAAGTTTTGTGAAGCCCAGGGTGAGGGCCAGGGCCAGGGTGAGAAAGATCCCGCATTGTCCGGCGGCCCCCAGAAGAAAAGTCACCGGATTCTCCAGGACCGGGGTGAAATCGGTCATGGCCCCGATGCCGACAAAGATCAGGAGGGGAAAGAGTTCCGTCATGATGCCGGCGTCGTAAATTGTTCTGAGAAAACCGTGGGGTTCCATCAGATTAGCGAGGGGAATGTTGACCAGAATACATCCAAAGCCGATGGGGACCAGGAGGAGGGGTTCAAAATCCTTCTTGATACCCAGGTAGAGAAGAACACAACCTACAATAATCATCACGACATTTGATATTTGCAGGTGCAAAAAACCGGCGAGCAAGCCGGAGAATCCGTTGGCAAAGGCCTCTAACATGTCATTCTTCTTTCTTATAGGGGAAGATCTTTTTCAGGAGCGCGATGATCAGGCTCATGATACCCAGAGTCAACAGGGTTCCCCCCATGCCGACTACGAGCATGGTGACGCCGAAGGTCCATTTGTCCATCTGAAATCCCTTAGGGTGGATTATTTTCTTATCCTATATATGGAAAACCGCGCCCCGTGTCAACAGTAAGTAGCATAATGGATGAATTGCAAATTTTAGTCTGCCGCCTGTTGTCATTGTCAAGCATCGTTTCTCCGGAAAAAGCTTGCCATTTTATTTTCGCTGTGCAAAATTTCCGGAAACCGCTGTTATTTATTTTCTTGATGCGTGGTTTTTCATCCTTTGAGATGGCCGCGTGTCGTGAATGTTTGACTTTAAATGTGTCTTCAGGAGGTTGCGGATGCCCCAAACCATGATCAGCAAGTGTGCATTAATCGCCTGGTGTCTGTTTTTGCTTTATCATCCCGGAACAGCCATGGGGGGATCAGCGTCCATCCCCGCCGAATTTACGGAAATCCGTGCCGTCCTTCCCGATGTACTGATGGATATCCGGTACTTTACCCCTCATAATTTTGTGGGTACAAGGGTGGACGGTTACAAGGCCCCCAAGTGCTATCTCACCCGGCAGGCTGCCCAGGCCTTGGCCGGAGTGCAGAGGGAGCTGGTTGCGTCCGGACTGACCCTCAAGATATATGACTGCTACCGCCCCCAGAAGGCGGTGAACCACTTTGTCCGCTGGGCCGCCGCAATCAGGGACACGCAGACAAAGGCCGAATTCTATCCCCAAGTGGACAAGAAAAACCTCTTCAAGGACGGTTATATCGCCGAGAAATCAGGACACAGCCGGGGCAGCACCATCGACCTGACAATCGTGACGATCCCCGCGGCACCGCAGGAAAAATACGTGCCCCATGCGAACCTTCGGGCCTGTTACCTTCCCCGGGAGCGGCGTTTCCGCGACAACGGCATCGATATGGGCACCGGTTTCGACTGCTTCGATGAAAAGGCCCATACCCTGAACAAAACCATCGGACCCTCGCCGCGGCTCCATCGGGCCCTGCTTAAAACCCTCATGGAAAAGCACGGCTTTGTCAATTACGATAAAGAATGGTGGCATTACACCCTGAAAGGGGAACCTTTTCCGGATACATATTTTGATTTTGCCATCGAATAACCGGGAAGCATGGACATCTTTCTCTTCGGCCTTACTATTATTTCTAAAGTTCTTAACGATTCCGCCCGATAGCATAGATAACAAAAAAACGGGGACTTCTTATATGACGTTCGATCCGGCAAACATGGATAAGCATGCGGAAGAACTTATGTTTCTTCGCCGTCAGGTGCGTGTCCTCGAGGATCGAATCGCTCATTTAACGGCGGAGAAAGACGCGTCGGACAAAACCCTGCGAGACAATGAGGAAAGGCTCCGGCAGGTAATCGATCTGGTTCCCCATTTCATCTTTGCCAAAGATCGGCAAGGACGTTTTATTATCGTCAACAAGGCCGTGGCGGACGCCTATGGGACGAGCGTTGAAAACCTCATCGGCAAATCCGACGCCGACTTCAATCCAAATCGCGAGGAAGTGGAACATTTTCTGAGGGACGATCGGCAAGTTATCGACAGCGGCGTTGCCAAGGTAATCCCGGAGGAAAAGATCACCGACGCTCAAGGGCGATTGCACTTCCTCCGGACAACAAAGATTCCCTTTCATCTGTCCTCCACGGGCGCTGCGGCGATCCTCGGTGTTTCTACGAATATTACAGAGCGAAGAAACGTCGAACTGGCCCTTGAAGCAAAGGAACAGTTTTTCCGAGCTATCCTGAATAATCTTAACGATATGATCTTCATTCTCAACGAAGACGGTATTGTCTCCTTTGCCACCTCTTCGGCAACCAAACTTCTGGGTTATCCTGATGATTATTTTACCGGTCAAGATCCATTCTCCCTTATTCACCCCGATGATCTACCCAAAGTGATCGCTGACTTTAGAGATGTGGTTTTATCAAGACAGGACGGCATCCCCACGGAGTTCCGCTTCCGAAAGGCCGACGGCGCGTGGGTCCATGTCGAGGCCCTCGGACAGAATCTCCTCGTCCATCCCGCTATTCGCGGGATTGTGGTCGCTGCTCGCGACATATCCCAGCGGATCGACATCCAGGAGAAATGGTATGAGAGCCTCGCGGTCAACCGCGCCTTGATCGATGCGATGCACAACGCCGCCCTGCTCATGGATACGGAAGGCAGGATCCTGGCGGCAAACAAATTCGTAGCAAAGGCGCTGGAAAAAGAGGTCAAGATACTCGTAGGGGACAATTTCTACCACTGCCTCCCCCCGGAGTGGTTGTCGGTATGGACGGATCACCTGCAAAGAGTCAAGGAAACGGGCCGTTCCTCCAGATTTGAAAGGATCATCAATGACCGCGATTTCTATAACGACATCCATCCCATCTTCGACAAGGAAGGAAATCTCATCCAGATCGCCATCTTTCAATATGAAATCACCCGCTATAAAAAGGCGGAAGAAAGGATTAAAAATGAGCAGCGCTTCCTGAGGCAGGTTATTGACGCCGTCCCTGCCTTTATCGGCGTCCGGGATCGCGACGGTCGCTATGAACTGGTGAATATCGCCGTTGCCGATGCCTACGGAACAACGGTGGAGAACATCATCGGCAAGACCGACGCGGAACTGAACGTCCCCGTTGAGGAGGCGGAACGTTTCCTCAATGACGATCGGGAGGTAATGCAAGCGGGGGCGGCTAAATACATTGTCGAAGAAAAATGTACTTATGCGGACGGATCCGTCCACTGGCTCTCCACCTATAAGGTTCCCCTGATTGACAGCAAGGGCGACTGTTCCCGGATTCTGGCGGTTGCCATGGACAGGACCCACCTTAAAGACACTGAGGAAGAAAGGAGAAAACTTCAGGATCAGTTGCTTCAATCGCAAAAAATGGAAGCCATCGGCGCCATGTCCAGCGGCATGGCCCATGATTTCAACAACATTCTTATGGGCATTCAGGGTTTTGTTTCCCTCCTCCTCTATGAAGTGTCAGCGGATCACCCGCACCGCAACAAACTTGAGAATATCGAGCTTTATATCAAAAGAGGGGCAGAGCTGACGCGTCAATTATTGGGATTCGCGCAGGGGGGTAAATATGACGTTAAACCTACCAATTTCAATGCCTTTCTGGAAAAAAGCGTAGAGATGTTCTCAAGAACCCGTAAAGAAATATGGATTCACAGGCGCTTTGAAGAACAACTATGGAACGTGGAAATTGACCAGGGTCAAATGGACCAGGTATTTCTCAATCTGTTCATTAACGCCTCCCAGGCCATGACGGAAGGGGGGAACCTCTACCTGGAAACCCGTAATATCGTCTTTCAGGAAAACGAGATAAAACCGGTTGGAATCCAGGGGGGAAAATATATAAAAATTTCCGTAACCGACGAGGGTATAGGCATGGAAAAAGAGGTTCTGGACCGAATCTTCGAACCGTTTTTTACAACCAAGCCCAAGGGCGTCGGAACCGGGCTTGGGCTTGCCTCCGCTTATGGGATTATCAAAAACCATAAGGGCGCGATTCATGTCTACAGTGAAAAGGGAAAAGGTACGACCTTCAGCATTTACCTGCCTTCGTCCGATAAGCTCCCCCAAACGGAAGCGGAAGAGGAACACCACCTCGCCGCAGGCACCGAAACCATTCTCATCGTTGACGACGAACAGATGAATATCGTCGTCATAAAGGAAATGCTGGAGATGCTTGGTTATAATATTTATGCGGCGGGAAGCGGACAGGAGGCGCTTGCCATCTATTCGGAGCGAGGAGACGAGATCGATCTGGTAGTCATGGACATGATCATGCCCGGTATCGGCGGCGGCAAGACCTTTGATTACCTCAAAGGAATAAATCCCAATGTAAAGGTCATTCTCGCAAGCGGTTACAGCGTTAACGGCGAAGCCCGTTCCATTATGGAAAGGGGGTGTCGGGACTTTATCCAGAAACCTTTCCAACTACACGAATTAACGGGGAGAATCAGAAAGATACTCGACGAGCGTTGAAGCGGAACCGCTTGCGCTCGGATTCCCCGCGCCTATTTTATCATGAAACCCCCATGATGCTGCGATCACTTTATAGCTGGGAATGAAAATCAAGTCCTAGCCTACCATCACCCCGATCCTTTTTTAGTTTATATGTAGGTGTTTTTTTGTTGACAATATAAATATTTTTTAGATAGGTATAAATTATGAATATTCAACAGCATCTTTGGATGGCATCGAAAGGCTGGCATCCGGAATGGGCCAAAGACCGCCCTCGTGATGCGCAGCTCGTCTTTGTCTTCGGACCGCCTCACCTGTTAAAAAACAAACGACTCCTCGCAGAGATCAAAGAGAATTATCCCGCTGCCTGGCTCTTCGGATCTTCCACTGCGGGGGAAATATTAGATGCCCAGGTCTTTGACGACACCCTGACGGCAACGGCGGTCCAATGGGAACATACCCGGTTGAGCTTTGCCAGTGAAATGATCAGGAATCCGGAGGACAGTATCACCGCCGGCAGAAGGCTTGCCGAACATCTCGACCACGAAAGCCTTCGTCATGTCTTTGTCCTTTCCGAAGGCATACATGTAAACGGCAGCGAGCTTGTCCGGGGCATAACGGGCGGTCTGCCCGCTCAGGTATCCGTTACCGGGGGATTGGCCGGGGACGGCGGCCGTTTCGCGGAAACCCGTGTCCTGTGGAACGATCAAGGTGAAAGTAAGCGGGTGGCGGCCGTGGGTTTCTACGGGGATCGCCTGCAAGTCGGTTACGGATCTTTCGGGGGGTGGGATCCTTTTGGTCCGGAAAGACTCGTGACCCGTTCCCGGGGAAACATCCTCTATGAAATGGACGGCAAATCGGCGCTGCATCTCTACAAACGCTACCTGGGGGATCAGGCAAGAGATCTGCCGGCCTCCGGGCTCCTCTTTCCGCTCAGCATCCGCACCGAAACCACCGACGTGCCCCTTGTCCGCACCCTTTTAGCCGTCAACGAAGAAGACCAGAGCATAACTTTTGCCGGCGACATTCCCACCGGCTCCTATGCCCGGCTCATGAAGGCCAATTTCGATCGCCTGATTGACGGGGCCGCCGAGGCTGCCAAGGCAAGTCTCGGTACTCTCGGTTCTTTCAAACCGGAGCTCGCCGTTCTGATCAGTTGCGTGGGCCGTAAAATCGTCCTCAATCAGCGGATCGAGGACGAAATCGAAGGGGTGCGGGATGTCCTGGGCAGCGATGCCGCCTACACGGGATTCTATTCCTATGGGGAGATCTCCCCCTCCGCACGAGAGAAGAGGTGCGAACTCCACAATCAGACGATGACCGTTACCGTCTTTGCCGAGGGAAGTCCCCATGCATAGCCTGCTGGCGCGCCAATTGAAAAAAAGCTTTGGGAGCACCGACGGCATATCAGCGGAATGGCACGATTTTATCAAGAGCGTCGACGACGCTTATCGCCAGCACGACA
>Ga0209749_1000945_pt1 | contig 30873 bp, 53 predicted proteins | sample EPASupsiteSAE347_FD_187267 | JGI IMG/M metagenome (GOLD analysis project Ga0209749, IMG submission 187267) | Bioremediated contaminated groundwater from EPA Superfund site, New Mexico - Sample SAE3-47 (SPAdes) (version 2) | ecosystem: Environmental > Aquatic > Deep subsurface > Groundwater >...
TATACCGGGGCAGCCAAGCACAACATCATCGTGCCACATCCTAATCAGGGAGAAGAGTCACCCTGCCATACGCCTCGCGACTTTTTGCGCAGAGGCAAGCCAACGACTTCAGTCGTTGGTAGGTGACGCGGGACATGGCATACCGATATCAGCATCTGGCGAAAAAATAGAAGGCCCGATCGATGCGGCTAATATCTATGTGATCGGCACGTTGGGGGATATTCTGTATTGGAATGGAATTTTTGAGGCGTGATTATGGCAGAAGGATCTTTTCATTGCACTATATGCGGGGCGAATTTCACTGAAGACGTAATATTAGGAGACTACAACGTAACATGCCCCAACGGACACGTATTGCCATACGAGACTCCTGCGGGGGAAGAAAAATCAGAATGCGCCTGCCCAGTTTGCCATCAAATCGTGCCTATCGATCTTTTACCAGGCGGCGTAGATCTCGATGAGATCCCCGGCCTATTGGAATTCAACTCAGGTGTTAACCTGATAAATATGTGGATGTGAATTTAAATGGTAGACAACCCAATCCCTGTAAAGAAGTCATCTACTCCTGATTGGTACATGGCTGGAGAGCACGCCGGAGACGCGGGCGACCCATCAGAACCGATAGTAATCGCGAAAGGACCGAGCGATGTGGCATTGGCGACCGCTGCCAAGCAGGACACCATCAAGACGGCGATCGATGCCATCACGACCAAGCTCTCGGCAGATCCAGCTACCCAGACCACATTAGCGGCCATCCTGGCTAAGCTCATCGCAAATCCTGCAACTGATACGTTGCAGACGGCAGGAAACGCGAGCCTGAGCAGCATTGCAAGCATTTCTGACCTGATCGATCTCGGAGGAGCGCAGCGGCTCCCTGGAAACGGTGCATCGCAAGCCCTGACAGTGCCGGCCAATACCCTGATCATGCGCGTCGATGCAGAAGGCGGGGCAGTGAGGATATCGCATACCGGGGATGCATCGGCAACCACAATCCCGCGAGTCCCTGAAGAGGCCATTGATTACATTCCGTTGGAGTCTACTGACACACCACAATTCTATGGAGCATCGGCTTCGGTGATTGCGAATATCAATTATTACGGGGCAAGAACATGATGCGTGGAATGCCGGGGATGAGTACCGGCAAGGCAGAGCGATACTTAGAGGCGAAGGGATATGGCGTTCGCCCATCTAATCTTGGTCGGACGGTCTATTACGTTGATTTTACGCTTGGAAATGACTCGTATGACGGCCTGAGCCCCGAAACTCCTTGGAAAACCATAGAACAAGTAAATGAATTTACTTTTGGAGCGGGCGATAATATACTTTTCAAGCGGGGTGAGACATGGACGGGCACGCTACTTCAAGTTCCTAGTAGCCATCTTAGAATCGCTGATTATGGCAGCGGAGATAGACCAATCATAGACGGAAATAACGCAGTAGATTGTGTCAACCTCACCGGTGCACACGACTTAGTTCTCGAAAATTTGGTAGCTGCCAACGGAATAAATTTTGGATATCTCGGAACGGGAGCAACAACCTATGGTATCACATTTAGCAACTGTGACGCTTACCACGCTGGAAACGACGAATTAAATTTCATGGGTCCGGCGCATGATATAACCATATTAGGCGGCGCATTTTACAATGGGTATAATCGGTCTGGAGTTGGTGGCCTCGCTGCTGGGATGGAGTTTGCGGATGGGGTTTACAATGTTCTGGTAGATGGCGCCACAATCCACGACCAAACCGCTGAAGTTCCTTCTGGTGTTGGTATTACTATCCACACACATTCGGATGAACCGGATGGTATGCCCTGGAACATTACAATTCAGAATTGCAATATTTACGCCAATCAGCATCGGGGCATATCAATCTCCAATGCATTTACTACCGCGCAAGGCAATCGCAATATCGTTATACAGAGAAACAAAATATATTCTCCGACTACTGGAACCACATACCCTGTATTTGTTCTTGGAGACGGTTCGCCCATAAGCGGTATCTCTTTCTATCAGAATGAGATGGAGGCCACGTACTCTGAATGCATCTATTCCCGATCTGTCAAAGACATGAACGTGTATAATAATACGTTCTGGAATAACAATTCCGCATACGGCGGGTGTATCAAGGTCGATGGCGCTGGATGCTCCAACATCCGGGTCAAGAATAATATCATGTTCGGCAACAACAGCGGCGTATATATGATATGGCTCTACGGCGCAACTGGACTAACTGGTTTCGAGTGTGACTATAACGTGTATAGTTATCTCGGAACTGCTAATAGATGGGCCGGAGTAGCGACAGATAACACTTGGACGCAATGGCAAGCCTTGGGATACGATGCACATGGTGTCCGTGGCGATCCTCTCTTCATTGACGCTGCTAACCACATATACACCTTGGGGGCTGAATCTCCTGCCATCAACGCCGGTGTCGATGTCGGGCTGTCGTTTTTGGGAGCAGCGCCTGACTGCGGTGCGCATGAAAAAGCGTAGGCAGCCGTGGCCTTGAAGGCCGCAATAGCCGCGGACCAGGCGTGGTACTGTGCTGAGGCTACCAGGCACATCGATACACTGCCTCTCCGGGTCCAACGCTACGAGCTGCCATGTACTGCCAGATACATGGCTACCAATAAATATTATTGTTAAGAGGTGAATATGTTAAATACAAATCCCACAACGAACTCAGGCAACGGTTGGCTTGAATGCCTTGAATACGCCGGAAGGGGTGCGAAAGACCCGGCGGGTTACTCGCTGGCATGAGGGTTCAAGGGATCTCAGAAGGTTTACGATCACCGTTCCGTTTCTGGAGGTGAAGGCTTGACCGCCTCGCCGGATGGCAGAACCCAAACTGTCGATGTGCGGCACTCATTCCGAGGCTCTATCTCTGGTTGGGCCGATCGCAATTCCTGACGGCGGCAACGATTATTATGTGATTACTGAACCGGGGACGGTATCCGTGGTATCCGATGGATCGATTTATCACGTTTTATATCTTGAAGGTATCTGGACAGCATCAGCATAGGTATCATTGCCCTATGAAAGCCGGAAGGAACGCCGGGTTGATGGTCACGCGAATAGGTGAGAGATGATCTTATGACCGACATTGCTGCATTTCCCTCCAGCTACATAGTATCTGATGCCGAGCTGGAAGCCCTCATCGGCGCCGACAAGCGCACGTCAGCCGTGGCACTGAAGGCGGCAATAGCCGCGGACCGGGCGTGGTACTGTGCTGAAGCTACCCGACACATCGATACACTGCCTCTCCGGGGCCAGCGCTACGAGCTGTCGTACATCGAGAATGGCAGCCAGAAGGACACCGACGAGGACGGCCTTGTTCAGGTCCTGGAGTTCCCTCGGATCATCGATGAAGCTGTCTGCGATTGGGATTATGGCACCGATCTGCCCATAGTCCCGGCTGATGTGAAACGAGCCTGTCTGGAAGAGGCCATAGCAATCTATGCTGCAGGATCGAGCGGCAGCCTCAAGGACCTGCAGGAACAGGGCGTGGTGAGTATGTCCATAGGCGGGAAGCTGAGCTACTCATTTGTCCAGGGGGGCGGGTCTTCGCCGCTCCTGAGCGCCACTGCAAAGCGAATTATGCGGAAATATGTGGGGGCGGTGATGAGATGAACCTCCTGCCGCCTGGCCTCGGCGAAACCGTCACACTGCGGCACAAAACCGGGGCGAATGAGTACAACGAACCCACATACACAGATTCTTCGATCACTGTCGTTTGGTTCGATCAAAAGCGCACACTCCACCAGGAGGGCCGGGAAGACGTGCTCTGTGATGCCTTCTGCCTGACTGAGGATACCACTGCAGTCCAGGGCGACGCCATCACCAGGGACGGCGTGTCCTGGCCGGTGCTGGACGTGGCCATCACGAACGGCTATTTGGGTATGTCTCTGCGAGTCGTGAACCTGAGCAAGTATCGGGGTGGATGATGCCGAAAGTTGAATGGGCAGGTACTCGGCTCATGTTGGCTGCACAGGAAGCAGTTATCGAGGTCGCCCAAATGACGGCAGAGATCGTGAAGGGAAAGGCCGTTAACCTGTGCCCATATGATTCATCGCACACACGAGAGTCTGCAACAGTCACAGACCTTGAGAAAGCCTTCGAAATATCGTTTAACACGCCGCAAGCCGCGTGGCTCCATGAAAGCCAGGGATATAAGCCGAGCCATGCCGGGACAGGGCCGGGCTACTTGCGACAGCCACTCCTGGAATCAGAAGAGCAGTATCAAAAAGACGTAGCCGCCGCTCTGCAAGCCATTTTCAGCTAATTCTATTCTATTTTTGGGATGATTCAATTGAGTGCAGACTTAGATTTCTTGGATGAACTTCTCCGAGGTCTCGATAATGACGCGCTCGATTGGGCAGAAACCAGAATCAGGCGAATCAAAGAATCTCGAAACCCCACGATAATAGCTAGAAAAACAATAATCAGGAAAAGGTGAGACTGTGGTAATACTGAAATGTCATAATTGCGGCTCCGAAAAGGAGACGGATAACCCGCCAAAAGAGTTCCTCTGTAAGGTTTGCGGCGGGGCAAATGTCGTTGCCCTCACAGACGGTACCGCGGATTCGGCAGGAGGATGCATAGCTCCGACAGGGTTTGAATGGCAACTTCCGGCAGGAGTTTTAGAAGGTCCGACTGGAAAGATCTTCGTCACAGCCCAGGGTACCCACATGACGAAGGCTGAGTTCATCGACGCTTACAAGATAGATCCTGAGATCGCCCTGGCCTACATGAGGGCGCATAAGGGGGTAAGGAAGCTATGAAGGCCTTCCTGCGTGGGATAGCTTACAATTTCCTGCTCATCATGATAGGTGTCACCATCGCACACTCCGCGCTGCCATCCGAGGAGATCCGGCATGTGGCTGCACCGGGCGTGATCGACCTGCAGAACGTTGATCCGGCTGCTCCGAAGGCCTTCGCCGTCCAGGATGGCAATCTGAGCATGTTCTCGCTCCGAGAGCTGCCGAACCTGGGCCATTATTGCTCATGGGCAGACCAGGAAGTACAGACCGAGGCAGTGCTATCAGATTCACAAAAGGCCGTGCTGGCCGTGCCAAGCAACAGCACCGGGCAGAATGTCACTGCGATCAATTCTACAGAGTTGATCTATTTATGATCGCTCCAGGTGAGCAGATCATCACAGACGAAAACGGAAAACGGTTCGTTGTGCGGTGGAGAAGGGAGTCCGGGGGTCCGGAGCCCGTCCTGATCCCTGAAGAAGAAGCGTGAGCGGATGGTATCTCTTGAGATTTTTCTGGAAATCGTAATCATCGTTGAGCTTCTAATCATAGCAATTATTGGAGGTAGAAAATTGACAGCAATCGAAGATCTTGCGGACGTAGTGGCCGCAACAATGGACAGCATGAACAGAGCCGCAACCAAGCTCCAGGAGCTAGTTACCGCGCTGGCGAACGCCTCTGGTGAGGCCGAGATTGCGGCCCTGAATGAAAAGATCGCAGCCCAGACAACCGCCCTGACTGCCGCCAAGGACGCCCTGAATGGAGTGATCGGATGAGTGATAAGTTCTTCTGCTCTCGAAAGGGCGGAATTCATAGGGGCGATTTCGGCCCCAAAAACCTGAGCGAGAACGTGAACAGTGAACTCATCGTCCTGGAGGGCACCAGAGTCAATGGCCCGTGGTACAATGCTCTCGATTTTTCAGATGAGCAGATCGAGTTCTACAGGGCAAAAGGATGGATCGAGTTTGCGGAGGTGGAGTAAATGGATTTTGCGGATGCGCTCAAGGCGCTAAAGAGTGGCGCGTGTATCAAAAACGGGCGCTGGAATGGCCGGGGCATGTACTTGGCCCTCCAGGTACCTGATCAATTCTCAAAGATGGGCGCACCATATATCTATCTATGCATGCCCGATTCCCATCCGAACTATCCGCATGTGATGGTGCCCTGGACGCCCTCCCAGCTCGATCTTATGTCAGATGGGTGGGAAGTACTAAATGAGGAGTTGAAATAAATGTCACTACTTGGTGAACTGACTGCAAAGGGCCTGAGTCTGGCCCTGGGAACCGCACTGAAAGCAAGCCCACTGGATGCAGGGACAATCTCATCCGCTCTGTCGATGGTCGGAGCCGCCCTGCAAGACCTGGCACTGAAGCTGAAGGACGGTAAGATCGATGAGGCTGAAATTGAGGATACCCTGGCCAAAGTGGGTGCGCTCGGCAATGATTCGGTTGCGCTGGCCGCCAAGGCCGCCGTTGGCCGCATTTTAGAGCAGATACTCTGAGGGTCTCCACAATGGAGACCGAATTTATTTCTTTCCTCACCAACCAGGGGCTTGCTATCGGAATTGCGGTATTCCTGGTCTGGTGGGTGACTACTCAGATGGGGCAGCAGCTCAAGGCCACATGCGAGGGCCAAACCCGGCTCTGTGAGCAGCAGATCAAGCTCGCCACGACAATGGATCGGATGCTTGAGCGGCTCAATGATCACGATCAGCAGGCTAAAGAGATTCTGAAGAAAGTTGATGGGATCGAGCAAAAAATATGAATCTAATTGATCGATGCCGGGCCGCGTGGGCAGCATTCCGGAAAGAGCCTGAACCCCGAAATGGCGGCCATCGTTTTGCCATTCAGTCCACATCTGATATATATTGCTGGGCGGATGCCATCAGACTCGACCCAATGACGGGCGAGCCAGAATGGATATGCGACCGGGGAGATCACATCGAGCTGAAAAAGAAGCTTCCAAGTTGGGGCATCTTGGTAGATCTTCAGCCAGACATTACTATTGAAGAATTCCGGCAGGGAAAATCGTAAGCCAATTCAGGGCCACCCGGATTTCTCCGGGCAGGAGAGGCCCAACCCGCCCTCCTCCATCACTCTATATTCTCCTGTTCGAGTGACTTTGACGGTCCGGGAATTTTTGGCATTCATACAAATCTTTTGGAGTATATATGTCTTTCTTAGAAGATTTGGCCGCGGCCCTCAATACTGCAGGAGTCGGCGTCTACCCCGGCACCAGCTCGACCAGGACCATCTATCTGGCTGAAATGCCAGCAGATCCGGACGCCGTAATAGCTCTCTATGCCAGGCCAGGCCGGCCAAAAGCCCTCTACTGTGATCTCCAGTATCCAGAGCTGCATGTCGAGGTCAGGGCTGCCACCTACGCTGCCGCTCAGACGAAAGCCGAAGCGATAGACACTGCCCTGCATGGCCAGCATGACGTGACCCTCAGCACCCACAAGTACCTCACAGTCCGGGCGTTGGGCGTACCGGCGAAGCTTGAGGTAGACGGCAGAGGACGGACAATCTTCTATCAGAATTTTGAGATAGTAAAGGGAGCATGAAATTATGGCAATCTCAGATGCACAACATACCGGTCCGGTAAATGTCGAGATCATTCGCAAAAAGACAGGCGGAGAGCGTGTTCTCATAAATGGAGAGGACATCTCCATGATCTGCACAGACTACGAAATCCTGGCCCACCCGGGCGACTTGAAGCGGTTGCGCGTGACATTTCTAGTAGGATCTCTGAAAATGTCGGATGAGCGAATGGAAGTCACCACAGCAGACGACGCCAAACCAGTGCATATTTAGCTTTGTTTTTATCTGCTAGTAATTTTTTCTATTAATAGTTTTCACACATTATTATAGACCCATTTTAGGGGTAAATATCCCATAGGAGAGTGATAAGAATTGACTAATGCAGTTTCCGGAATGCAGGGCACCCTATGGCTGTGCGCCACAGAGTCCGGCACATACGTTAAGCTCGGTGAACTGTCCGATCTTAAGTTGAAAGTTGACGGTAAGGAGATTGATACTTCCAATGTGGACGACGCCGGGTGGGGCAGCTCCATAGCAGGCTCCAAGAGTGCCGAGGTGTCCGCAACAAACAACTTGATCATGAGCGATGCTGGCTATCTGTTGCTGGCCGCGGCTATCTTCAGCAGCACCATGACAATCTACGCCAAGGTCCTCCAGAGTGGGACTCCCACAGTAAGCCCCGTCGGGTGGGCAGGCCTCATGCGGGTGACCGCACCGAACTTCACGCTCGCTGGCACAAGCACACAGCAGAAGCTCGACTTCAGCCTGAAGAATGTCGGCGCACTGGCACCGATCACGTGAGGCTGCCTCATGAAAAAGTACCTGGCCATGCGGCTCCGCCGACTGGCCAATTTTCTTGATCCTCCTCCAGTTGGAAATTTTACTGTCAAAATCGACTGCCATGCGATGCAGAACGCTCTTGAGAACGCTCTTGATAAGATGAAAAAAGAGATGTTAGTGAGCAGCAGGAGGAGAGGATGACATCAGCCGTGAGCGGCCTTTCCGCCGCCCTATTTCGGGATGAGTCGGAGGAGTACCTATGTACCGCTCTCGGCTCAAACCGTGACATCTGCTTTGTCAGCAAGAACGGCACCACGCCCTCGATTGAGATCGCCGTGAGCGGCCTCGGCACGTCACTATCTGTCGCTGTTGCCGGGTCCGATGTGGTAGTGCACAGCGCCACAGACGGCAGCGGGGTAGCAACAAGCACTGCAGCCCAGATCATGGCTGCCGTGAACGCGAGTGTGGCTGCATTCGCCCTCTGGAAAGCCCGGCTTCCGCCCGGTCAGACAGGGGCGGGCGTTACGGGTGCTCTCGCCCACACGCACCCCTATGATGGTGTCCTCTTCACAGATCTTGCGTTGGTCGATAGCGGCGATCACAAGACATATCAGGCCGCTTCAGGCTATCGCTATTGGGATGAGGACGAAACGCTATCCGTCGAAGTCGATGGCTCGGCGGTGACAACCGGATTCTCAGTGAACTATCTCAGGGGGTCCGTCACTTTCGATGCATCTCAGGGCAGCAGCACCGTTACGGCATCCGGAACCAGGCGATCAGAGCTGGCATTTCAGAAGGTCATGGGCCTTTTCGACGGAAAGCTGAAGATCGACGGGAAAGAAATCGATACGACAAGCGTCGATGATGACGGTTGGGGCAGCTCCATCGCCGGGGCGAAGTCCTGGGAGCTGTCGGCGGGGACGTTCTACTATGATGGTGGAATTCCCATTACCGACATCGCCGCCGAGAGCTTCTGGAAGTTCTACAGCGTGCTCTCCTCTGATCCGTTCGCTATCGGCATGGGAACCGTTATGGGGTTGGAGCACGTTCTTGCCAATCCGAATGAGGCACAAAAGCAGACTGTCACAGTGAAAGGAAAAGGCGAGATTTATCCAGAGTAAGCCTCTGGATATTCATTATTTTTCGCGAATAATAGTAAGGAATGATAACTATGTCTAAACCGAAATTGAATGAAGAACTCGCTGGCAAGCGCGAGATATCCGCAATGTTCGATGAGATCAGGCCTCTGCGATTGGACATCATGTCCATGTCCTGGATCGAGGATAATGTACTCGCGGGTCGGGCCGCGCCAATCGAGCAAGTAATGAAGAACCTTGGCCGCATAGGATTTCTGAGGGTCGTTCTGCAGGCGGCCCTTGGGATGGTGCACAACGCGCCAAGATGCAAGGCAGAAGACATCCCGGCCATATTCAACGGTTACATCGAGAATACCGGCAATGTCGAGGATCTGGCCGTGCTCCTGACGGAGGTGTACGATCTGGCAACAAAAAACCCTGCCAAGCGAGCGGAGGAGAAAGCAAAGAAGGAAGCAAAAGAAATGGAGGAGAAAGCAAAGGCCCCAGTGAGCCCCAGCGAACCTGGTGGCAGCACGTAGCGCATATTGGCTATGAAGTACTCGGGCTAATGCCCGATCAATTATTTTCGCTCACAATCGGAGAACTCGATGCCCTTCACGCACACCATTTGAGGGAGCGCGCATGGGTGCGAGAGCAGGCGGCATATTCGGGCTGGTGCGCCGCAAAGGGCGTTGCGTCCTGGTTCAACGATGGCCTGCCGTCGTTCAATGAATTCTATGGCATTCCAGACGAGGCACCACTGCCTAAGCAGTACACTTCTGAAGAGTACGTCGATAGGTATAACTCCTGGAAATAAATTCTAAAAGTGCTCATCGCGGCCCGATTCGAACGGGCGGGTTTGCTTGGTCAATTGTTGACCTCACGTTTCTTCCCATTTTTAGGCAGCCTGTAGCTGCTAGCGTTAGTCCACTTCGCCACGCGACGAGCACATCCCATCTCTTGCCTCAATATTTATATTTTTGGAGCTGACATGACCGACGCAGGCAGAATTACCGCAATCATAGACGGAGACATCTCGGCCCTCACGTCCAAGATGGCTCAGGCGAAGTCTGTCGCCACCTCAGCCGCCACGGATATCGAGAAGGACTTCAAGTCCAAGCTCGGCTCCGGCATGTCCGGCATGGGGGACGGCCTCAGCAAGTCGTTTTCCTCCGGCAAGTTCTCTGATGCGGGCAAGAAGGCCGGTGCCGCCCTGGTCGATGGGGTATCGTCCAGCTTCGGGCCGCTCGGCTCGGCAGTCGGTGAGGTAGCAACAGCTCTCGGCCCCACCGGAATCATAGCTACTGCAGCCATCGCGGGCGCGGCCATCATAGCCGCTTCTGCCTCCTCTGCTGCCATGGAATGGGAAGCTGGCATGAGCCAGATTTCCAAGACAACCGGCATAGAGAAGTCTTCAGCTCAGTTCAATACGCTCTCCAAGGATCTGCAGAACCTGTACTCTCAGATGCCCACAACGGTATCTGAGATCCAGAGTGTCGCCACCTCCGCAGGCAGCCTCGGCATAGCGCAATCAGAGATCGCTGGATTCACCGAGACTGCTCTCCAGATGGGCAGCGCCTTCGACATCCCCGCGGAACAGGCTGCCGTTGGTGTAGGAAAAATCAAGAGCCAGACAAAGTCCTTCACAGATGAAGTCAAGAACCTCGACGGCTCTGTCAGCGACTCCAAGTTCGCTCAGCACTTCGGTAGTGCGGTGGACTATGCAGGAAACAGCCTGAACGCCACAGAGGCCGATGTCCTGGACTTCTCGACCAGGACGGCAGGAGCGTTCTCCAATCTCGGTGGCAACATATACGAGCTGGCCGGATGGGGCGGAGAGCTGTCCTCAGTATTCTCTTCCTCGGAGCTTGCGTCCGGCTCGTTCAATGCGGCTCTGAATCAGCTCATGGGCACCACCAAGGGCTCAGAGAATGCCAGAGCCAAAGCCGGAGAGCTGTTGGGCGTCACGCCTGAAGACTTCCAGGAGCTGATGGTCAACGATCCAACAGATACCCTGTTGGATGTCGGAAAGGCTATGGAGGGCCTGTCGGCTGCAGAGCGTTTCCAGGCAGCCGGTATCCTCGGCGGCGGATATGGCGACGACTTCTTCCAGAAGATGGTCGGAAACACCGAGGAATGGCGCGAGAAGATAGCAGAAGTTAAAGAGGAGGGAGAGGCAGGAACCTCAATCGGCGGCAGCTATGAGGCGGGCGTCGAGAACATGAAAGCCCAACTGGAGATCCTGGGCAATTCTGCCGGGGCTATCTTCCAGGACATCGGCGGGCCGCTCAACGAAGCACTTACGCCCGTCATCAGCACCGCTGCAAGCGGCCTGAACAGCCTCCGGACCATAGGAGAGAACCTCTGGGGGCCGCTCACTACGGCGCTTGGTCCGGCAATCACCGGAGTTAGTACCCTGGCCAGCGCCGTTGCCGGTGTTGGGAGCATGCAGCTAGATTTGCTAGTAGCTGCATCCGGGGCCGTCAGCACGGGCTTTGAAGTAGGCAGCGCGTTTGTGTCTGCCTTCGGCGAAGAGCTATCCGATCTTGTCACAGGCACAGAAACCTTCCAGGAACTTTCCGCCGCGGTGGAAAGCTTCGGCGACACCCTCTCAGGAATAGGCGACGGAATAGGCGATATCGCAAGCAAGATCGCAACCGGCCTGGCGGACGCTGTACCAAAAGCCCTTTCCGGTGCCGGGGATGCGGTGGGAACCCTCCTGGAGAAATCCGGCCTGGGCGGAGTGGCTGAGGCGTCCGGGGATGTCCAGGACTTCCTCGGAGGTGTCTATGACAACGCGGCTGAAAAGCTCGGCTGGGGCGTCGAGAAGGGCACAAAAGACGGGATGGAGAAGGGCAGCGAAGCCGCGAAAGATAAAGTCCAATCCGATCTAACCGATGCTGCCAAAGCCGCGGCAGATGCATTTGCAGCCGATAATGACAGCTATATCAAATCCCATTCCAGCGGAGGCTATGATCTCCAGACGATGGAGCAGATGGCCAAGGACGCCGGATTCAAGAAGGACATCAACACCAAAGATGAGGCATTTAGCGTTCTCGGAACTGAGTACACCCTCCGCACAGTAAGCACCGATAGCAGCAAATACATTCACCTGTTTGACCCGGTAGCCGATGCCTGGCAGGGAAACCTCCAGTCCAGCGGCAGCGATGCCGTTGAGATCGTAGCTCAGAATTACTACGACTCGATGAAAGACAACATCATCGACTCAGCAGATTTCCTGGAAACCCAATATTCTCAGATGAGTGATGATCTGGGAAACATCCTCTCAGATGGCATTTTCACACCGATGGAGAGGAAGTCTCTGGAGGTCTACAAGGAACTCCTGGAGACCTACAAGCAGGACATGCCGCTCAACTTCACGGCAAACGATCAGGAACTCCTCGACCAGATAAGCGCAACTCTTGAAGGCAAGACCTTCGAAGTCACTGTCGATATAAATCCTGAGCAGCTTGAGACCAACCTCCAAATCTGGCTCCAGGAGAATTCCGGACTATTCGAAAAGATGGCCTCGATGGGCACGCCGGCCACGCAGCCACAAGCTGAAAGCCTGCATACTCTCCTGACTGGCCTTGAAGGCAAGAAACAGGAGACCAACGACCCCGAGACTCAGGAGAAGCTGCAGAGGGAGATAGACCTCATCGACAAGCTCATGGCCGCAACAGAAAGCGGCGACGTCGCCAGCCTGGGAACAGCTCATGCAGCCTATGATGAGCTGATCAGCATAGATAGTAGCCTGCTCTCAAACACCGGCCTGCAGATGCTGGCCAATACCCTGAATCGAGAGGAGCTAACGCAGCTCCAGCTAGTGAACGGCAACCTGGTAGCTATCGGGGACTCGATAGAAGCCGGGCAGTTCGTTAGCGCCAGCAGCATCATAAACAATTATGGGGATTTCGGAGAGTATGCATCCGGAGAGGATACATCAAGCGGCTGGAAATATGTGGCCTCGACCAACCTCGGCCCCTCCAAAGAGGCCCTAAAAAATGCGCTGGCAAAGGCCACATACCAAGACGGTGGTGTCACTGGTTCGGAGGGGCTGGCATGGGTACATGCCAACGAAGTCATCTTGCCCTCTGACGCTTTGCCGTGCGCTGTTTCCAGCATGTACGGCGTCCTGGAGAATCCAGATCTTTTCTATTCGACTGGTGGTATTCAGTCTACTAAGGCCAGTGCAAGCTCTCAGGCCGTGGTTGCTGCCCAAAACAACTATGCGGCAGCCACCAATCAGGCAGCAGTAGCCACAACAAAGTATGCCGTGGCAACGGAAAGCGCCGCTCTGGATATCGCACGGTTAGGGTACGATTCAAATGCAGAGAGCTTCTACTATAAAGCCCCAGAAGGATACTCGGAAAAAGATGTCAAGATGGGCCGGGCTCCTGCCGATGTAGTTGCGGAGTACAAAGCCGTCCAGGCCGAGATAGATATCCTCAACAAGAAATTAACAGATGCCAAAGAGAATTATCTGGACTGTTGGGACATCTCATCTTCGTATTCGCGGTGGCTCTGGCAACCTGAGCAACAGGCCACGCTATTCCAGGGATCTTATATTGGGTCATCCGCAGGATATCAATCATGGGCCGGGGCCGGAAAGTCTGGATCCGTTGGGTGGGATGCAAATGCAGATCTGCTGTCCGGATTTCAAGAGGGCTATGCAGCAAGCCTGTTCCGAAATACTGGCGATGTCTCGGCCCTGGTAGCTGAGAGCAAGTTCAGCCAGGCAACGGTGGCGTCTGCCATCAAGAATACCGAGATTGCCAAAAATACAAACGACATAGCAAAATCGTCCGAGACCACGGCCCTAACTCTCAAGTCGACATCTACGACATGGGATGAGATTAACGAAGGCGTGGCAAAGCAGTCTTCCGAATCATCCGGCACAACGGCGGGGGCAGGAGATCTCTCATGGGGTGGGGCGGCAGGCCAAAAAGTCAAGGGGTCCCTCACAGAGTTCGATGCGTTTGAGTCCGGCCTGGCCCGATGTGTCGAGTACATGTCTGATTGGGGCCTGGTGCAGGAGGGCATTCTCTCAAGCGAGCTGTTCTATGGTGGCTTTGAGGGGGGCTACATCGGGAAATCGGAGTACTACGATCCCGCATTGCATTCAGCCGTTTCCGGTGCCGAAGAGCATAATTTCCTGTCCTGGTATCCAGTGTCTCAGCCATTCGCAGATCAAGCCGCTGCAAATGGCCTGATGGGGACAGGCAAGACGACCACGGCGGAGAGTGAAAGCGACACCAAAGCAATCGCAACAGGCGTCAGCCAAATTCAGAGCCAAGTCTCTGAGCTGGGGGGAACGCTGGTTGGGGTGGAGCAGAACGGCTCTGTTCTGATCGGGACCTACGAGACTTCGGCGGGCATTCAAGAACAGATGGCAGTTGACCTCGACTCGATCAACGCCAACACCGCCAAGCAGACAGAGTATGTAACCGGTGGGGCCTTGACTGCAGGACTTGTGTCCGGGTCAGGTTGGTTTGAGTCGGCCAAAGGTGCATATGGCTCCGTCCTGGTTCAAAATACCGTTAGCGCGAACCCTGCAGGTGATTGGGGCACTTCGGGCAATGCGGCCTCCTGGATGACGGCAGCGACGCCCGGATTTGCGTGGGCGAAAGGCGGCCTCGCAGACTCTCCAGAATACTTCATGAATGACGGCCAGCTATCCGTTCGAGGTGAGGCCGGGCCTGAGCTGATCCTGCCCCTAAATGATCCCGCCCGTACAGCCGAGCTAATACATCAGTACCTACCAGGCATCCGGAAGTTCGCCAAAGGTGGGCTGGTGGGCGGTGGCATAAGTGCGGCCATCAGTCCTTCGGAGATCCTGGCATCAGTTCAGCAGACTCATGTCTACGCGCCTGTAATCAGTGGTTCTGGACTATCGAAAAAGGAGATCGAGGATTTGCTGGAAAAGGATCATGCGAAGTTCATAAAAGAATTGGATAGAATAGACGCCCTGGCAAGGGGCCGGAGAGGATAATCCCCTAGAGCCAATTGCCAACAGACGCGCTCAATCTGCTTCCTTGGCCGTCCACCGTTTTAGTCACATCCCCATAACCATCAGAATAGGTTAGATACTTCCCATTTGCGATGACCTCATTCACATAGCTGAGGAGTATGCTGCCGGTGGTGGTATCATAATTTTGGCGCGTCCGTTCCGGGTAAGCTTCCCATATTGCGACTATCTGGCCATTCGACCGGGCCGCTAATCCTATGCGAAGAGATCCGAGATAACCCGGCGTGGCATTTATGAGGTAGCCATAATCAGCAACAAGCATTGCTATGGTTTTTTCGAGGTCTTCAGAGGTAGCATAAGACTGAGGGCGAATCGTTATGCCAATGTGGGATTGATCGACTACCACACGAGCATCATCGACACCAGGGCAAGCCTTTACGGCAACAAGGAGTTCATTTGCATCAGTTGCCTGAGCGAATCCTGCCAGCATCAGCAGAGTGCAAACGAGGACGTTGAGTTTTGGAAGTAGCATACTCTGTGATTTCACTGCTTGGAAATAAATGTTTTTAGGAGCTCTAAATGGAAATCTGGATTGCCAACCCCGGCCAGGTCAAATTTCGGGCCATATCGGATGATGTGGCCGGCCTGAAGTGGTCCTACAAGGCCGAGCGGATCGCAGACAAGTTCAAGCCCCGCGAGGTCAAGCTCGACTTGCCGCCAGAGGTCCCGGTAAAGCAGTTCGCAGAAATTATCATGCTCGACAGCCACCGGCCAGTATTTCGCGGCTACGTCGAGAACTACTCAATCGACGAAAACCGCGAACGAGATGTCACTGTGGCCGGGATGGAGCGGCTTCTCCTAAAGCGTATCATGCCGGACGCCTTCTATCCAGAGGGAACGCTGTTCACTGAGCTATTTTCGCATACTCCTACACTGAACAAGCTTCCAGGGATGCTCATGATAGCAGACTCGCTCGTAGCTCCTGGCTGGAATTTCAGCTACAAGAACGAGACCAATAACACCATCGAGCTGCCTGGCATGGGCACCGCGAGCCAATGGGCCGAGCGAGACCTCTATTTCATCGGCTATCAGTATTTGCGGCCCCTCACGGCAGTTCACGACGTTGATGAGCTGGCCTACAATGATCTGACTTACTACCGCAATTCCGCGGATCTGTGGGTCCGGATCGATGAGGACTATTCTCGTGGCTGGCCCTACCGCGGCGGCCTGATAGTTGACGGCGCTTTCGGTACCTCAATAGAGCTGGGCGAATGCCCGGCAGCCGCGGCCCTCCAGGGCGACCTCCAGACCTATGCAGGAGAGGACAAGATGGCAGACCTCATGGTCGATATCATCCGATCTCATGAGTATTACCTGCACCTCCGGGACGGGATCGACCGGCTGTACCTGGACATCACTGAAAACGAGGGTAGCACATGATCGACATTTATCAGGACGAATGCTCCAAAGCCAAGAAGTCGATCACTCAGGAGCCCCGGCCACACGGCCTCATGGCGGCAGGATTCGGCGACCAGATCTACACCGTGGCCGATACCGAGTACAAAGGCAAGATCTGGCTGTGGGAGCAGATGGAGGTTGAGAACGGCTTCCGAGACGGTATCCTGGTGACTCAGGCGGTCGAGAAATTCGAGACACTTCTCCAGGACTTCCAGTGGGCCATAACGACATTTCGGAGGATCGGCAACCTCCGAGAGGGCGACACGGTAAAGTTCCACCCAACGAGAGAGGATGCGGTAGAGCTGCCCGTCATCACCCTCGAGAGGAACTCGGAGGGAGAACTCTCGCTGGAGCTCGGGGCCAGGATGCCGAGCCGGTCTGATGCCTGGGAAGCCGAGCAGGGCATCTCAAGCGGCTACACAAACAAGTACATGACTTCGTCACATGCCGATATTGAGGGGCAATCGACGAACGAGGACGACGACACCAGGCTATTCTACCCCGGAGATCCTGCTCATATCTCTGACGGGGGGACAATTGAGTTCTGGGTACCGGGAAACGTCCTCGACCCCAGCCTCCGACCAAAGGTCACCATGGATGTGTCGATTGACCCTGAGAGCAATGAGTCTCTGTACTTCGGGGCCTGTGCGCTGCAGTTCAAGATGGCCGGCCTGCATGTCCGGGGCGGAAACATCATCGGATGGACGCCCGGATCTGAGGTGAAAGAGATCGATGTCACCAATTGGCTATCCGGCCAGAGCACCGCATTATTCTCAGGCCTGTCGAGCGCCGCGGCCCTCACGGGCTGGCCTGCAGGAGATATCAAGGTCGAGGTGGTGGTGTCCACCAGGACCGGCCATACCGATACCGTGGGCTCGATCATGCTCCTCCAGGGCACCACAGACGAGACCATCACGATCGACGGACCGGGGACGTACACGTTCACAACCAAGTGGGATGCAGTGCCGGAGATCTCCTGTACCGATCTGGATTGTTATCTGAAAATGTTTGCAGTCATTGTAAATACGCTATCAGTTGAGGTCGTCATGGCGAACGAGTACGAAGAGGCTCATGGTAGCTACGAGGAGCATCCGCGGCTGAACGTGAACGCAACGCTTCACTGCTGGAAGAGGCAGGACCGATGACGACAAGCGAGCAGTACGCCCGGATCCATGGCCTGGATCTGACGTCGGTAATCACTCCTGATGTGTCGGCCTCGGACGGTGGAGATCGGGACATAGACGAAGAGTCCTATCCCGGCTGGAATCGGGCGCGCGTGAGGGATAAGGGCCGAAAAGCAGTCACCTACTCAGGCCTCTGTAAGTCCATCGACCCTGAAGATATCGAGGCCGTGATTGCGGAGTTTAACAACGCTCCGCAGGACTGCGAGTTCTACCCGATAGATCCGGATAGGTGCATCTATGCTGCTGCCGCTTCGGCTCGATTCGCAAAAGTTGAGGGCACGGCAGAGTCCACAAACTACATTCATGCCAACTTCAAGGTCACGACCAGGGAGCCGTTCTGTTATGCTCCTCGGCAGGGCCTTCTTCATGCGATGGACGTGGCCCTGCCGGCCACCAGTGCCGCAATCACCGCAGAGGGCACAGAGGACAACACGATCAATTACCTCCTGATGTCCGGGGACCTGATAGATGGGATCTATACCAAGAATGTGTACCTCACGGTGAACGGATGGTACAAGCTCCTGATAACGAAGTTGATGCATAAGGACAACTTCGAACTTTCTCGATGGGGTGAAGTCATCCACTCCTACCGGATTAACTGGTTTGAGACCCCCACATTTTCCTATCTGCAGGATGATCTTTGGGGCAGCACATATTGCTACGGTGGCGCGATCGCTAACGAGCAGCTCACCATGACCAACGGGCGGCTCATGTTCCCCTTCGCCGGGCCGTTGCCTGTGGCCGATACGCCTCCCCCGAAGTTGCAGTTCTTCTTGATATCTGGAGCTCCAACCATCAGGCGAACGTATTCTGCCGACTTGACGGACTATGACGTTCTCGACATCGATCTTGTGCAGGGACATAATACTATCGAAATTCCTGAGTGCGATGGGCACAGTTTCATTTCTTTTGGATTGTATGGTAGCTTCGTAGTGTCTGATGTTTATGCAGAAGTTCATCGATACCTGGCAGAGTCCGAGCTTCCCAAAATCAAGCCGCGGGACGTGTTCACCATGCGCGTATCGGACGGGGCTACATCCAACCACTCGATGAGACGGCTGATAGTAGACTATAGAAATAAATTCTGGTGGTAATTTTGATCTGGGAAGATTATTGGGAAGAAGAGAAAACCGGTCGGCAGGGACCTGTCGGAGATGACGGGACGACTGCAGATACTGGTTATTGGGTGACCGGCACAACATACTATGAGAATCACCGATGTTACCATACCAAGTCCGATCATGGCCAGAGTGTCTATCGGGCGAAGGTGTACCATATCGCCTCGGCGGCCACGGAGCCAGAGGTAGGGGCTCTATGGAACGATTATTGGGAGTTGTTCTCGGAAGGCGGCCAGGATGGGGCGGGGTCTGGGGATGTGACGTGCTCATCAGTGACTGCAGCCGGTCAGATAGCAGCGTTTTACGATTCGGGCGGGAAGAGGATAAAGCCACTAGTGGCGACTATAAACGATATATACTTCCACGGCCTGGGTGAGATGACAGCAGACATCGATCGAGATGCAGACTATATCAAAGTACTCGATACGTCCTCATCCGTTTATCGGAAATGCCTGATAAACAAAATCCACCGGGCCACAGAGACAATATCCCTGATGAATAAGGGCCTCCACCCCCGAAGCACCTATCTGCCATGCAAGGTGCTCACCTACAAAGATCTGCCAGTCACAAGGCGCGCCCTGAAAGTTCTGCCATTCGAAAAAGATGTGATCTCTTATGCAGAATGCAGCTTTGTGATGCCGGAGGCGTGGGACGGCGGGGCCCTGTCGGTTCAATTCTATGGCTGCCTGGCAACTGCCGCGCCCGGCACCGTCCGGATGGCTATAGCTGGCCGGTGTGTAGTTGACGGCGAAAGCCAGGACTTGGCAGACTGCACGCTCGTTGGCGTGACTATGCAGTCTCATGAGGGCGCATATTACCTGATGACCTCTGATCCGGTGTCACTCACCCCGGCAGCTTATGTATCCACATCGAGACGGGGCGGATGCAAGATACTGCTTTCGATTTGCAGATACGGGATATATGCTGATACAGTAGGGGAAGACTTTCTGCTAGAGGATGTCTACATTACGTACGGGGTGAAGGATCTGTGACGGATTCGGTTCTTACCCTTATCCCAAATGGGGGGTCCGAAGGATGGGATCGGATGGGGCTCGGCTATGATAGCCTGCCGATAGCGTTTACTCCGCTCAATGCCGGTAGCACCGCAGGCAAGAGCGTCATGTTCTCGCTCACCGATGCCGCTGTAGCCGGTGACATTTCAAAAATCGTGATAGCCTATCGGGTCGCTGCAAGCGAAATGTACGGGGCATCGAGCACGGCCAGAGGGAAGACCAACACGGACGGCACCGACTACGAGACAGCTCCGATAGTTCGGGCCGAGGTTGACCCTACTTGGTATTATGTGGATGTGACCACCAATCCGGCTACCGGATTAGCTTGGACATGGACGGACATAGACTCGTTATCGGCTGGCATCAGGGTGAACGTGAACTATGGTGGCTGGCTGAATTTGCACCAGTTCAAGATACTGGTTTACTACGATCCGGGGGTCTACGAAGAAGAATCCGATGTTGGCGGCAACGTTGGGATCTCGCCCGGAATGATAATGTAAGAGGTGATATTTTTGGATAGAACATATCCTACGTTCGACGACATTGGCAATCTTTTCGGTGGCAAGTGGGAGACCGGCGTCTGGATGAAGAAGGGCGAGCGCCGGACGAACTGGGGGGTGGCGTTCGTTTGCAAAGTGGCCCACCTGTCCAGCTCGGCCAATGAGCCGATAAGCGACGCCACTGCTATCTATGCCAGGGTGTTTCTAGGGGATTACAGTGCAACCACTGTCTACAGAAAATATGATGGAACGAAGTACAATGGCAGCGCTTTCTTCTCTCGGATCGAGGACAATGTAGGCCATACCCCGCCCGCTGACGGCACGAGCGATGCTTATTGGTACTGTTATGCCGAGAGGGGCGCTATTGGCTTGCAGGGGCCTTCTGGAGGCCCGGCAAACCACATGGCATGTGATGTGCCAGTGGGGGTCAAGGATGGAGTAAACAAGAGCTTCACCCTTCCAAATACACCAACCGGCCCGATAATGCTCTTCTATGGGTCTGCCGGATCTCTGGCTCTGATGATGTACGGCGATGCGTTCACTAATGACGGTGCTGCTATCACGACTATCACCTTCGCACCAAATACGGCAGAAGGCGACCAATTCCTAGCATTTTACCCGATCGAATAGGCGGTTTTTCATATGAGAATTTTATACTTTTTGATCGTAGCCTTGCTGCTCTTCGGGCAGGCAGACGGATTGCGATGGGATCAGCTAGGCCTCAACAGATCGCTACCACAGGGCGCTAACATCACCCTGAATGGCGGAGATATCCTCGGCCAGGCATTCGCGACGGAATATAACACAATTGTCTATCCGGATGCGGATTTTACTACTCTGTATGCGATTTACGGCGGAAACCGAACCAGGATATCAAGCGGTCCGATCAGCCCGGATTACAATACCGCTATCATCCGGGCAGGCATCAACGCTACGCCAGAAAACGGCACAATTCTGATAGCAGGCGGGCCGTACAGCATGGAAGCAGACATCAATTGCACAACGGGCACGTCGTCGTACATCTATTTCTGGACGGCTCTGCCAATCACAAAAGATATCCACATCAAGGGCCTAGGCCGAAATGCCACAGTCCTAAAGTATGCTGCAGATCAGTACAGCTCCACTAGGCCCGCTCTGCTGATGTTCGATTTCTGCCCATTTTCCGAAAGCGGGGGAGATGGAGTTGGGCCTGGCCATAATGCATTTTCGATGGAGGATATAACTTTCGACGGAAATGTCGCCGAGCAGGAGCCATACTATCATGACGGCGCGGGCCTCTTCCTGTCAGGATCGATGAGATCTAACACCCTCATCCGAAATGTGGAGTTCAGAAACAGCCCGAACCATGCCCTTTACCTCGGATATAACGGCGGGGGTTGGGAGAATCATGCTGTAGTGGAAAACATTTATAGCCATGACAATTGGGGGTCGAGTCAAATTGACAATACCGAGGACACAGTGATAAACAACTTTGTCTCCAAAAACGACTCTTACGGCATGTGGTCCGCGTCACGAATGGCGCTGGTATTGGACGGGATGCACGCGAATAGCGGCCACCTGATAGTGAATAATCTACACATCATAGATGGCAGCCTATATATCTTCGGCTTCTGGAAATCGAGGGACGACTTATCCATGAGGTTGTCAAACATCTACATAGATTCTAGGGAGGTCAGTAAGCACGGAGCATATATATATAATTGCAATAATGTTACTCTCGATGACGGAAAGATTTTATCCGGCACGGCAAGTTACGCCGTGTCGGTGAAAAACGCCACAGGAGTTACATTGGACGATATGGAGCTTAGAGGATACCGCGGCTTCGTGACAGAAACAGGTTACAAGTCCGATGTCAAGCTCGATGGCTGCGATATCAATACCTCTGGAGATTGCTTCATGGTGTTTGGTACCGGTTCCACTGCGCTGTTGACTTCATGTGATCTGTACACATCAAATCCTACAAAATATCTGGTCAACGTGCAATCCGGCGCTAGCGCCACTCTGGTCGGATGCCGTGGGACGGGGGCGGGCCTCATTTACGTGGGTGGAAGCGGCGGCTCGCTAATACATGCAGGAACAGTTGGATTAGGCTTAGAGGTCCACGGGACTGCCACCGTGGCGGATGGGGGGACGATAGCGCACGGGATGAAGATCACGCCGCGGGGGTGCTTCATAATGCCATCATTGACCGGAACGATGGTGGGCTACAGCCTGGATGCTACGGATATCACTGTGGACTTTTCAGGGGTGGAGACCACCCAGACGGTCAGCTATTGGGCCTGGTATTAGCCATGCCTGACCGTGCAGGCCGCCTATTCTTCGGCGGCTTGGACAGCCAGCTCTTGCGCCAACGCATCCCGGACGACCTGCGACCGCTTGCCTCGTGGCCACCGATCGATAGCCGCGGCGATGTCCGGCGGCAGCATGAAGTGCCGCGAGACGTACTTTTCGCCGGGGGGCTTGGCCCGGGTCATGCCACCTCCCAGTCTTCCACCTTCGCCACACGGACGAAGGCCACCTCTCTGACCATACATGTATCTGCCTCAATTTCAGTGCACCGCCGGAAGGCCCACGGTCTTCCGTCATGCCCTACGGCCACGTATGGCCACAGGGCCCGGACCTCTTCGGGAGGTGTCATGGCCGCCACAATTTCCTCCCGGGCGAGATACTTGCATTGAGCGATGGCCTCCCATCGCCCCTTCAGTACCCAATGCTGTACCCACCCGTTCGGGAATGCGGCGCGGACAGCATCCTCGTTGTTTGTTTTCCGCAGCTCTGCCAGCCTCTCGCCGGCAGTCTTCCATCTTTCGATGGAGATGGGCCGCATTGGACCTTGCAGGACGCGGCCCTGCGCCCGGTACTCTTCTACCATCCGGGCCATTTCTTTCTCGACTTCTGGGAAGATCACATCTTCCCGATAGCCATGAACACCGATGACATGAGGGCCATTGCCCCCGTCCTCGCCCAGGCGCATCCAGAAGGACACGCCGGGCCCCATCGCGTCGGACTTGGAAGCCCGATCGCACCACCATTCGCCGTCGTCGGTGGCGGCCCCTAAGTACTTCATAGAGGAGGCCATCTCAGGCCACCCCCTTCAATCGCAGGCCATCAACGGCCACAAAGAACTTCTCGTAGTCAGCCACAATTCCGAGCGTCTCGGCCCGGATGCTGGAAGGCCTGGTGTCCTGGGCTCTGGCTACCTGCATGATTGCTCTGGCCTGCTTCGCAATCTCGCGGGCCACTTCCTTTCTTCCTGGAAAGGCTGGACTCCAGGATGTTGCGGCCCTGGCGATATCTGCATCCAGCTCGCCGATCTCTGCATCTTCTTCAGCGGCGATCTTAGCGCGGAGGCTTTCATCATTCGATTCCATGATTCTCTTTACAACGGCTTCAGTTACCATTTTTCTCATCCTCGTATTCCAACAATACCTACATATAGCCGCTAGTATATATAGCCATCGGTACTAACGGCTATTAGATGCCCAACTGCGGGATGTGGGCCAGGTATGCTTTTCTGACATCGTCGGGATCGATGTGAAAATAAACGTCTATCGCCTCCTTCATGACATCGCCACGCAGCCACTTCACATAGTCTCGATTCATGCCGGCCCGCAGCAGGTGGGTCACGAACCAGTGCCGGCAGCAATGCGGCGTGAAGCGATCCGACAGGCTCTCTGAAGCCGGGTCATGCAGCCCAACGGCCTGGGCGTACTTCTTCACCAGGGTGTCAATCTGCATAGGATTGACTCGTTGGGACTTGGTGCTCGGAAAGAGGGCCACGTCTGCCCTACGCCAATTCGATCTGACATCGAGCCAGGCCTTCAGGGCGCGCGCGGTCTCATGATCATAGAACAGGACCCTGTTGCTCCGCTTCGCGGTGGGCTTCAAGGTCAGGCTCATGTCCTGCAGGTCGATGTCCGACACATCCAGGGTCACGAGTTCACCGCGCCTCATGCCGGTCTTCAGAAGTAGCAGCAATATGGCCCGATCTCTGCTGCTCAGAACCGAGTTCACCAGCATGGCAGCCTGATCTATCGAGATTAGCTGCCGGGGGTCCGTGTCAGAGTCTTCCTTATACCGCCGGAGATATCGCTTTCTGAAGGGGTTCACGGGATTTGCGGCGATCAATTCCTCATCGACCAGGTAGGTATAGTACTGCGAGATACAGGAGAACGCTTTGGTCTGGCTCGCGAGCTTCAGTTTTCGGCCCCGGAGCACCTGCAGGTAGGCTCTGAGGTCGTTGCGATCGGCCTTCTCAGGATCTTTGCCGCGCTGCTCCAGGGTCCGGCAGAACTCTCCGACATAGCAGATATAGGGCTGCAGGCGCGAGATATTCCGCAGCTCAAGATCTTCTATGAAATCTGAGAAGGTGGTTAACCTACCCACCTCCAGCCGTTATGCGACTCTTTTACCAGGCCATGCAGGCTCAGATCCCGGAGCTGCACGGAGACGGCCTGGACGGCTTTGCCATCCTTGGGATCTATCCCCAAGTCACTCAGCAGCTCGCGGGTGTCGAAGATCCCGCCGCGCTGCAGCAGGGAGACCAGGGCGCTATCATACTCTCGCGGGCCCATGGAATCCGGACGATCGAAGCCTCCGAACCGGAGCTTATAGATCTCCGACTGGGCGTTCTGCAGAGTGATTTTTAGGAGTTTTAATTCTTGCTCTAGCCCCAGGCATCGACTTTTTAGCTCAGAGTTTTCTCGGATTACATCAGGCCGGGTCTCGTCCTGGCCGGAGCGCCTGCCCCGTTCTACCATCTCAAAAATATATTTTGAAATGCTGCACTGATATTGTGCAGCTTCACTATTCCACCTCTCCATCAATTCTTCAGAGGGGAGGTAGACGGTCGCAGTCCTGCCGCAAAATTCTTTGCCTGCCATGTCATCATGGCAGGGCGATGAAGATATATAATATATACGGTAGCCATATAGACTCTATGGAGAGAGCCTATCTGAGTACAGTATAGGTATCCACTTAGCCCCATTCCCAGCCGTTCGCCACGAGGGCACGGGCGAAGGCAACCGGATCTTTCTGGGGGCCCATGATGGCCTCAGCGTAGTTTACCTCGACGGTCGAGACTGAGGCACCAGCCGCTTCAAGCTCAATGATCGCACACTCCGGAGGCATTCCGGTGATCTTCAGATGTACCGTACCCATATGGATGCAGATCGTCTTTCGGGCAACTGGGGCTTCGGCCCCTTCTCGCATATCACATTTCATCATTTTCAACCTCTCGGATTGACCGAATTTCTGAGACGCGCACGACTACCTTGCGCCCCTTTTCATCTTTTCCTTTCGCCCACTCCTGGGTGAGGTCGAGTTCGCCTTCACATGCGAACTCCATCCACCCATTTGGGAAATAGATCATGTATTGGGCCATCTAGGCCACCTCCCGTTCCATCGCAGCCACGGCCTGCGATGTAGTCATGGCCATGAGCCTCGCGGCCTTCTTTTCGGATATCGGGGCATAGCATACCGGCGCGCCCTGCTGATTGGGCTGCATCTGAATCAGGTAGGACCCTGCCGGATGCTTCTGGTATCTGAGATCCCCGAAGTCCTGCACGGTCTGGAGGGCACCGTCGCCCTCCTCGGCCTGCACCAAATTAGTCCAATGGCGCAACATTCCTATTTCAGAGCTATTGATGATGGTTTTCATTTTTCATTCCTCCTGGAGAGGGCCCTAAAGGCCCTCGGCCCTCCTAGCCTTGAAAACATCCCTCGGATCGAGGCCCGCCACATATTCCTCTACGAACTTCTGCCAGTCCTCGAAGGACCGGATCACCTCACGAGCATAGATCTGTCCGGCTTCTCGATATGTATCATGCTCCTCAAATGGATAGTAGGACATGAGGTCCTTGTCTCCGATTGCGCCCTGCAGGAATTCCACTGTCATTCCCGCAATATTGATCCAGGCTCGGAAGTCCCATCCGAGGGCGGCCTCGTCTACCTTGCAGAGATCCACTGTTGCCGCATTGACTGCTCCTCGTTTGTACTTCAGCCCGACTTTGATTGTATTTTCTTGCATTTTCAACACCTCACATTTCACTATACCATACTGGTACGGTATGGTATATAAGGATATCGGATCAGTCCCACGATTCCAGACAAGGGATCTTCTCAGCCATCCGAAACCGGCATGGGCGGCTGAAGAGCTGCACAGCTTCCCGGCCCCATGCAGAGAACTCCATCGCGCGCCCGTGGTCCTGCGCGGGCAGAAGCCTGTCTACCTGCTCGACTCCGAGATGCATCGAATACGGGGCATCGGAGTCGTCGTCGAAAAGGATCTCCATCATGTCCTTACGGCCCATGCCAGGGCCGCGAGAGATCACGACGAGCTTGGCTGTCATCATCTCAGGGATCTCGGCGGCTCGGCTGTCTGGAACGAGGAGACGCGCTGCACCGGCATTGAAGCTAAGAAAAAAGAAGCCTCGGCAGGCCATCTCGGAGTCCCAGAAGTTCGATGAGACTATCCGGGGGCCATCATTCTGAATTCGCAGGGCCATTGGCGAGCACCTCCTTCCCCCGGATCTGGCAATACTCCCAACTGCACTCCGCACATTCGTGGGAGGCCCCCGGATCTCCTTCGATCTGGCATCCCACGACCTTGCCGTCTCGCATGAGGGCAACCAAGATGTTGCCGTCTTCATCGAGCTGCATGAGGGTCACTCAGGGAGCCTCCCTCGCGGCTTTCTCCCTGATGGCCTCCGCCACCCAGGGGGATCGCTGGCCGACAGGCACGGCGTCCACCAGAGCATCGACATCCGGTGGCAGGGAGAAAGTGCGGTCCCGGTTCTTCTCCACAAGAGACTTTCGGGCGGACATCAGGCCACCTCATTTCCGTCTGAGTCGTAATAATACCACGACTCGTGGAGTAGATCTCCGGTCGCCTTCAGTTCGTTGCCCTCTCGGAAATGCAGGGCGCGCTTGATCTCACGGGGCTCCCGGACGATACCGGCGGACGCAAGATATGCCGCCAGGCCCATGACTCGCTGCTCTTTCTTGTTGAGCAGCTCGCGCAAGATGAATGCCACTCAGGCCACCTCCGCGCGGTTGGCTCCCGGCCACATGCATGTGTCTGCCTTCCCACAATCCAGGCAGAACGCGCTTCCGCACCCAATCACGCTTTCCTCATCACCGAATACGAATTTTTCATGCTCGTAGTTCTTCATTTTTCCCAGCCTCGCATTTTCACTATACCATACTGGTACGGTATGGTATATAAGGATGTCGCCCCGGTGCGGAGTTGCCGCAAATGGTAGTGTCACATCGAGCTGGCTGAACGGCGGGGGTGTGGCACTACCATTTGTTCATACTTGCATGCAAGTATCAAGTATTCCGACCATCTCGCATAGAATCAACTTTGTATAATATATTTTATTATATTTTATCTCTATCTCAAAGTAATCAATATCAATAAAACTCATAAATCTCTTCGAATTCAAGAAAAATCAAAGGATCTCAAAGAGAGATGTGAGGATACTTGATACTTGCGTGCAAGTATCGTCAGCCTTTTGCAGCTCGCAGAATTAAGACATTCTTCTTGCGATCTGCATGGAAAGGCCGAACCTCGATACTGTCTAACATGGTCGCGAGGAGTCTCGAAAAAACGGTCTCGCTCAGACCCATCCGTTGCCGCGCATCCTTCGCGAACATCTTGCCTTGATTGACCGTCAGAAGAGCAATCAAAACCTCTTTGCGGTCTCGCTGGGTGGGGGTAGGCTCAGGCTCTTCCTTGAATCGCAGCTCTGCGATGTACTCGCTGTGCTTGTCTAGCCGGGCCTCATGTTCTTTTGTGACCTCCGACAAGCGGCAGACCTCCGCGAGCAGAGCATTGAACATCGTGGCCGGTAGGGCCACGAGTTCCGCGCTCTCCGCACTGTCCGCAATGCTTATAGCCGAAGCTGGGATAGTATCAGTAGACATTGTAGTACCACCTACGTTGTCTATGCGGAAATGGGCTCAAGAGTGGCCATCTGAGGGTTTTCGATTCCACTCTTTTCCATCTTCGCGTTCACTTTCTTCACTATCCCGATGACCTCATATTCTATGATGTCACCTGGCTCGATCCCCATCACTTCAATTATCTCAGGGGGGAGCGAGACCTGGCCGCTTTTCGCCACTTTTCGTATTGCTCGCATGTTTCTCACTATATACCCTTTCAGTATATAAATGTATACGCTTATCGCGTTAATCGCATTTATTTTGGGTCGTAATTGCTAAAAGATAGTTATTTATACTAGAAATTACTAATAGGTAATTGTGATGTGAATGGTACATACAAAGAATCTCTCAGCCAAGGCGCGTGCCAGCTTCCTGGCATCCGCAGATCCCGCAAGAGTGGCCGCTACCCTGGCCGCCGAGGAAAAGATGAAGTCCCTCTTCCAGGCCGGTGCCCTGAATGGCATCGTGCAGTACGGCAGTCTGCCGCCCAGGGTCCGGCCAGCGCCGCAGGGGGCTTTCTGAGATGGCAAAATCACAATCAAAGAAGGTCGGTCGGGCCACCAATGCGAGCCAGATCTATGAGGCCCAGGTGGGCCTGCATTGCATGCGGTGTGGGGGGGCAATCCTCCCCGGTGAGCATTTCACCAGGCCATCTCTGGGCGGGAGGCCGGTTCGCACTGGCCCGGTCTGCCGAGAATGCAAGCCGTTTCAAGAAATGCCTGCAGGGGTGGCCTGAGATGGCATGCACCAATGAAACTCCAATCGGCATCTGCTCCCTTACAGGTGCTGCATGTGTATATGTGCAACTCTCCTTTCTGAGGTGGCAGGAAGACTGCACGGATTACAGGAGGCACTCTGAATGAAGGTGAGAATGAAAGTGAAATCCAAGACCGAACTGGAGGGCACGGCAGCCCTTCTGTTTGCAACGATTGAGCACGGTTTCAGGCCGTGTGAGATTGTGTACATAATCTCAGAACTGACACGGTTGCAGAGCCTTGCGATGCTCCGGAAGGAGCGAGACGGAGGAGAGAGCTGATGCACCAGTACGGCTTCTCCGCTCGCTGCAAGAGCTGCGAATATGCGGCGGATTGCGCCGCGATGGATGACGATTGCGTTCATGAGTTGGGGGAGGTGGACGACTGATGGCCGCTTCCCAACAGCTCAGCATCCAGGAACGCGCCAGGACTGCCAGCATAGTCGAGCAGGTCCGGGAGGCCGCCAAGGAATACGGGCCGCATGTCTGCAAATGCGAGAAAGCCCGTGATCCTGGCGACCTGGCCAAGTTGGCCGCCAAGCTCTGTCAGGTCATGAAGGCCTGCGCGGTGGTCTCCAAGGACAAGCAGAACCCTCAGCAGCACTACCAGTACGCCAGCTCGGATGCAGTCCTGGCGAAGGCTAATCCGGCCTTTGTGGCCGCGGGCCTGGCGACGGTCTACGAGATCGAGGTTCTGGATAGGCAGCTCCGGACCACCAGCTCCGGCGCGATCTGGGAGCTAGTGACGGCGAGAGCAAGGCTCACCATCATAGACAGCGAGACCGGGGCAACCTTGCAGACAGATGGGATTGGGCAGGGATATGACCCATCCGACAAGGCATTTTCAAAAGCCCAAACACAAGCTCGCAAATATGCCCTCCTCCTGGCTCTGAACATCTCAACCGGGGACGATCCAGAGGGCGATGATCGCTCAGATAAGGCCCAGGTCCCTGCTGCGATCTGCAAGAAATGCAAGGGTCCGGCAGCTTACGTCAAGGACGAAGAGTTCGACGGAAAGCCAGTCAAGATATATTTCTGTGAAAAGTGCCGGAAAGAAACGAGGGTGGCGGTTTAAATGGCCCCAATTTGCCCGATCATGTCGGCCAATTACCATGATCATGAGTGCCTGCAAGAGCGGTGTGCTCTGTGGGATGACGGAGTCTATGACGAATATGAGCCTGGCTGTGGCCTGGTCCCGCGGGAAAATCGGAGGGCCTGAGATGTCATCCGATCCAGTACAGGAACAGCTCAGCCAGCCAGCAGAGCTGCACCGCTACTGTCTGCGGTGCCACAGAAAGCTTAGCTCCGAGCGCTCCATGAAGGCCGGATTCGGGCCGGTGTGCCTGCTGAGAGAAGGGCAGGAACGTAAAGAATTTATGCAGTCATGACAAGATGTGAGAAAATGTCAGACATTAGCAGTATCGTAAGATCTCCTGTCCGGATGGATGTAATGCGACATCTCCGGCGTGGCCCCATGTCGGCGGCGGGGCTATCCGGCAAACTGGGATCTTCACAGTCAACAATCCTGCACGCAATCAATCGAATGGCCGCGGAGCAGATAGTCGAGAAGTGTGCCGAAGGCTATCAGCTCACGGGTGCAGGCTTAGTCCAGGATTCCATTCTTCAGCAGACTGCAGATGGCCTGGCAGTTCGTCACCTACCAACGACTGAAGTCGTTGGCTTGCCTCTGCGCAAAAAGTCGCGAGGCGTATGGCAGGGTGACTCTTCTCCCTGATTAGGATGTGGCACGATGATGTTGTGCTTGGCTGCCCCGGTATA
>Ga0209749_1000946_pt1 | contig 30852 bp, 27 predicted proteins | sample EPASupsiteSAE347_FD_187267 | JGI IMG/M metagenome (GOLD analysis project Ga0209749, IMG submission 187267) | Bioremediated contaminated groundwater from EPA Superfund site, New Mexico - Sample SAE3-47 (SPAdes) (version 2) | ecosystem: Environmental > Aquatic > Deep subsurface > Groundwater >...
AGATTGAGGACAATAAAGGGACTCTTTATGATGCAGATGCGGTGGATGCGTGCTTGAGATTATTCCGGGAGAAGGGCTATCAATTGGACTTACGGTAAGATTGGAGAGAAAAGGCGAGCAATGGCAGAAGGCAAAATAAAGTGGTTTAATGAACAAAAAGGCTTCGGTTACATCGAAAAGGACGGCGTTGAAGAGCTGTTCTTTGATCACACCGCCATTCTGGAAACTGGCGTCAAGAAGCCGTCCTTCGGCCGGCGCGTCAGTTTCGATATTGTCCAGGGACCCAAAGGGACTGAAGCGGGAAACATAAAATTCCTATAAGCTTAACGGCCAAACAGAAAAGGCATTTCCTCTCCTGTTTCTCTGAGACAGAGTATTAAAGAGCCGATCTGGCGAAACTGGACGTCTGTCCGATAAATAAAGCTCCGCTTTCAGACGGCAACGTAGCATCTTCTTAAGAATCACTGATTGATGACTCGTAGGTGGCTTTTGCCAATTCATTGAATGATATAGACATAATATTCTACAATTCCAATTCCCTTACATCGATTAAAATCCTATAATTATCATTCCCCAAAGACCTCTCAAGCAAAGAATATGGAGGTGAGCCATGACCACAAAAGAAGCGATAACCCTGTCCAAATATTATCTTCAATCAAACCATAAACGAAGGACAATAGAGAGCTACAGCCACCTGTTGTAAAGGTTTGGATCGATTCATGCTCAGCGAGAATTGGATGCCATCGCATCCGATGATATTTTCCATTTTCTGGAGAGCATGACGAAGAACCTCGCCAAATCAACACGAAGACTCCGATATGCCCAGTTGAAAGCCTTTTACAATTTCATTATCGACCGATGTTCACTGAACATGAGAAATCCCTGTAATGCATCGTTGCTGAGTAAGTCATTCAAGGCACCGAAACAGATTCCCCGCAAGATTCTCGACCGGGAAACTGTGGACGAAATGATATACAATACGAAAAGACTGCGGGACCGGTTGATATTGGAGCTTCAGGCGCGATGCGGATTGAGGATTGGTGAACTACTGAAGATCAAGATGGCGGATGTTTCAGACAGAACAATTACCCTGTGGGAGCCCAAATCTGGCAAAGAGGCTGAAAGAGCATATATGCCTGAGAACGTATCAAGAAAATTGGCAGAATACATCAAGGAGAAGGCTCTTCAGGGGGAAGACCGGATATTTCCCATATGCTATTCGACGGTAAGATCTCTTGTCAAAGGATTGGGTGCCAAAGTGAAAGTCCATGTTTCACCCCATGATCTCCGGAGATATTCAGCGACTTATGCCAGCAGAAACGGTGTCCCTCTGGAAGTAGTATCGAAAGTAATCTTGAGGTATCAGGACTTGAAGACGACCCAGATCTATCTCGGCAAGATCAGTGATTCAGAGGCGATCCGCTGGATGGACGTCCTTCATGGAAAGTAGCCTTTCCCATTATATCCATTTGAAACATTGAGGTCTTTGCGGCTTGTTAATTATGGTCAGGCGAAAATGATAGTATGTCCTTTCATCAGAAACTGGGAGTGCCAACCTGAAATGTTTGCTTGATAACTTTCATCAATTATGCAACATTACGAATGGTTATCAGTGGATATATATCAATTGATAAAAACTGACGGACCTTTTTACAGGCCAAGGGATTGAAAATAAATCGTCCCCTTTTCCACGCTTAAAAGTATAATGCTACAGGTGAGTAATTATGGGAAAGCAAGAAATCATCAATATCATCAGAAACAGCAAGCCAGAGATGGAATCCCATTATGGAGTACAGCGGCTCGGTTTGTTTGGCTCCTATATTAAAGATAAACAACGTAAGAAGAGTGATATCGATATACTCGTCAAATTCAACCGTGATATTGATCTTTTCGACTTTTTGGACCTACGCGAATATCTTGAAAGCCAGCTCAATGCTAAAGTTGATCTGGTCATGGAATCCGCCCTTAAACCAGCGATCGGTAAACGTATTCTGGCTGAGGTTGAATATGTCTAAGGGGCGGGAAATCTCCGATTACCTGGACGATATTATAACGGCTATTACTGATACCGCTGAGTTCACCAAAGGAATGTCTTATGATGTGTTTGCAGCGGACAAGAGGACTATCAATGCGGTGATCAGGTGTCTCGAAGTTCTCGGTGAAGCAGCCAAGCATATTCCGACATCATTCAGAAAAAAATATCCAGATATTCCCTGGACTAAGATGGCTGGCATGCGGGATGTTCTCATTCACGATTACATGGGGGTCGACTTGATGACTGTCTGGAAGGTTGCACAAGAACGTTTGCCGGCGTTGAAGCCCATGCTCAAAGAATTAACAACGAGAGAAAAGGATATATAAGACGACTTGAGCTAAGGAGAAGGTTCACTTACCATATATAAAGTCTTCGGAGGTGACAAGAGCCATGCGATGATCATTGGTGGAAGGAGAGCGCCTGAGCCAGCAAAAGTATTAGGGCTTGAGGTGCCGCAATCTCGGCGTATAGCTTCCTGAAAGCAGTAAAATGTCAGCCTCGATAAAAATGCATGATTTCGAACGGTAAGCAGTATTTGATGGACTAGGTTCCATTCGAAATCTCAATGGGTATCCGGTAGCTTCAAGAAGGCTTTGCTAAAGCAACAAATATAGTCACTTTTTGTTTCCAGCCAGCATTTTTATCACGACAGTGGCACCAGATGACAGATCAAACCATGACAAATATAGAACTTCTCAAAGAGATATCCGTTTTAAAAAAGAAAATCAAGAAACTAGAAAAATCAGAACCTCAGCAAAAGCTGACAGATATGGAGCTGAACAAGAGCGAAAATAAATATCGCAAGCTTGCTGAGGATATGCCGGCGCTTATTTGCACCTTTTTGCCCGATAGTACTTTGACCTATGTGAATAAGGCCTACTGTGAATTGTTTCAAAAGCAGCCTGAAGACCTTGTTGGGCAAAAATTCCTTGATTTCTTGCCAGATGATATGACCCGCGAAAATGTTAGACGTCAATACTTATCACTCTCGCCTGAAAATCCGGTGAAGACTTATGAGCATAAAGTGATTTTATCTGATGGAACCAACCAATACCATTGGCATCGCTGGACCGACCGTGCTTTTTTTAGCGATGATGGTCAGATCAACTATTTTCAGTCCATTGGGCAGGATATCACCGACCGCAAGCGGGTGGAGGAGGCGCTGCACGAGAGCGAGGGAAAGCATAGACTCTTGTTTGACAACGCCGGCGACGCGATCTTCATCCACGACACGGAAGCGCGGATGCTGGCGGTCAACCCCTTGGCCATCGAGCGAACCGGCTACACACACGCTGAAATGATGTCCATGACGATCAACCAGATAGACTCACCGGAGGAAGCTCCTTTCGCGCCGGATCGGATCGCCAGGCTTATGGAACACGGCCATCTCACCTTTGAAACGGTGCATCAGCGCAAAGACGGTTCACTCGTCCCGACCGAGGTCAGCGCACGGCGGATCACATGGAATGGTCAGCCGGCGATGCTGAGCATTTGTCGCGACATCACCGAGCGCAAACGAATAGAGGAGGTGTTGAGGGAAAATGCCGGTCGCCTGGAATTGGCACAATCCGCGGGTAAATCGGGTATATGGGACTGGGATGTCGTTAACGGACAAATCGAATGGTCCAGTCATATGTTCAATCTCTTCGGTCTTGATAAACAGAAATCGATGGCATCCTTCGAGACATGGGAAAGTGCCCTTCATCCGGAAGATTTGGAGATTGCCGGTCAGAGGATTGACAATGCCTTGAAAGAACGGATTCAATTGAACAGCGATTACCGGATCATACTTCCGGACGGGCAGATACGTTGGATCAACGCTGTTGGCGAGGGCGAATATGACATTCAGGGTCGCCCTGTCCGGATGCTTGGTGTCTGTATTGATATCACCCACCGCAAGCTGGCGGAAGAGGAGCTGCGGGAAAGCGAGGAACGCTTTCGTAGTATGTTCCGCGGACACGATGCGATCATGCTCTTGATTGATCAAAAGACCGGTGCAATACGCGATGCCAACCAAGCTGCGGCGCGGTTTTACGGATATTCAGCAGAGCGACTCTGTCAGATGACTATCCAGGAGATCAATACCCTGGATGCCGAAGAAGTCGCACATCAACGAACCCTGGCGATTGAGGAAAAACGCAACTATTTTATCTTCCCCCACCGCCTTGCCAGTGGAGAAGTCAAAACTGTTGAGGTACATTCTTCACCCATTACTATCCGGGGCGAAACAATTCTCTTTTCGATCATTCATGACATCACCGACCGCGAGCAGGCAGAGGATGCGCTGAGGGATAGCGAGGCAAAATACCGCAACATCTTTGAAAACGCGATGGAAGGCATTTACCAGTCCACACCGGAGGGCAGGTTTATCACGGCCAATGCCGCTTTGGCCCGGATGGCCGGATATGATTCACCGGAGGAATTAATCGCTGCTATCGAAGACATTGGAACCCAGCTTTATGTTCATCCCGAAGATCGAAAAAGATTCTTGGAGATCATCACAACCAAAGGTATGGTCAATTATTTTGAGGTTGAATTTTACAAAAAGAACGGCCGCATATTCTGGGTCGTCATCAATGCCCGAGCGGTCAAGGATAAACAGGAGAAGACTCTCTACTATGAAGGAATCGTAGAAGACATAACGCTTCGTAAACAGGCCGAGCAAAAACTTCTCCATACCCTTGATAATCTTAGGAAGTCGTTTAGCACGACCATCCAGGTTTTGGTGTCCGCCGTGGAGACAAGAGATCCCTACACATCGGGGCACCAGACCAGGTCGGCAGACCTTGCCAGGGCGATTGCCACGGAGATGTGTCTTTCTCAAAAGAGAATTGACGGCATCCGCATGGCGGGTAGTATTCACGACATCGGGAAAATGTCTATCCCGGCGGAGATATTGGTTAAGCCTACAAAATTGTCTGAACTCGAATTTTCCCTGATAAAAGACCATGCCAAAAAAGGATTCGAGATGCTGAAGGATGTGGAATCACCCTGGCCTTTAGCGGAGATCGTCTATCAGCATCATGAGCGCATGGATGGTTCTGGTTATCCAAGGCAGCTGAAGGGGGAAGAGATTATCATGGAGGCCCGTATCCTCGCCGTGGCGGATGTAGTGGAAGCCATGGCTTCACATCGACCTTACAGACCCGCCATCGGATTAGATGCGGCTCTGACAGAGATTGAGAACAATAAAGGTGCGCTTTATGACGCAGATGCCGTGGATGCCTGCCTGAGATTATTTCGGGAAAAAGGTTTTCAACTTGTATCCTGAAGGCAACGGATTTTGGAACTTCGCGCCGGACACTGACGGTTGTTAGCTATGAACCATTATTGCGCTTGTAAGCCTCGGGCATGGGGGTTATGATGATTGGGAGGATTCTCAGCGCCAGATTAGGGATATTTCTGAATGTGGTTGTTGGTGCCGTATTCATTATTGCTGCCGTCATTGTTGTCATAACTGTCAATTACAGCATGCGCCAACAGTCGCTTATGGAGGCTCAATCGAAAGCCCGGATCATACTCGACAGGAACCTTGCCACCCATGCCTACTTCTCCCAGATTATGAAACCCAGTATCTTTGCCTGGAGTGAACCATTCCGGACAAAGGAATACTTCGACCACACCTGGATGTCATCGACCTATGCAATACGCGAGATCGAGAAGTACTTCAAGTCTTTTAGTCCTTCAGGATACTCCTTTAAAGATGCGGCCGTAAATGCAAGGAGTCCTGATAATGAGGCGGATGAATTTGAGCGTGCATTTATTGAAAAACTGAATACTGACAAAAAGCTTGAATCAGAATCCACGATCAGGAAAATTGGAGGGGAGCCATATCTTGTTGTCTTAAGAAAAGGCGAGGTCATGGAGGCATCCTGTCTCAGATGCCATAGCAATCCCAAAGATGCTCCGAAAGGAATGACTGATTACTACGGTTCCGAAAGGAGTTTTAACCGCAAGGCAGGCGATGCGATCTCCGTTGTTTCCTTCCGAATTCCCCTCTCGGAAGCCTATGCAGCAGCCAATGTCTTTTCACTACAGCTTTCCGCCATCCTACTCATTGTTCTTGCCTGCCTCTTTAGCGTTCAATATTGGTTTTACAGACGTTACCTTCTGGAACCGCTGAGCGTCATGCGGGGGAAGGCGAATGAGATTGCAACACAAGAGGGGCATCTGGGCGAACAACTCCCGCAGCCCTTTGGAAGAGAATTAAGAGAACTTACATCCACTTTCAATGAGATGTCGGTAAAGCTCCGTCATGATCGAGACAATTTGGAAGAACTCGTAAATAAACGAACCGAAGCGTTACGTGAAAGTGAGGAAAGTTATCGTTCCCTTTTTGAAAACATGCTTGACGGGTTCGCGTATTGCAGGATGCTTTATGACGATCAGGACCGCCCGGTGGACTTCGTCTATCTCGATGTCAACAAAGCCTTCGAGCGGTTGACAGGACTGGAAAACATTATTGGCGAGAAAGTCAGTGAGGCGATACCGGGCATCAGGGAGTTAAACCCGGAGTTAATTGAGATATACGGTCGCGTGGCTTTGACCGGCAAGACCGAAATGTTTGAGATTGATTTTAAACCGTTGGCAAAATGGATGTCTGTCTCGGTTTATAGCATGCGTAAGGGATACTTTGTCGCGGTGTTTGATGATATAACCGATCGTAAACTCTACGAAAAGAAACTGGAGCATTTCGCTATTCACGACCAGCTTACCGGGCTTTTGAACAGGCACTCTCTTGAAGACATTTTAACCAGAACCATTGCGAAGGCGAAGCGCGGGGTGGTAAGTTCTCTTCTCTATATGGATCTCGATAACTTCAAGGACGTAAACGATTCTGTCGGCCACAGCGCTGGAGATGAGGTGCTGATCACCCTTGCCGGCCTCCTCAAAGACGCACTCAGGACCGAAGACATCGTATTTCGTTTGGGAGGAGATGAATTCGCCGTTCTCCTCGATGGGATGACCAGCAGAGAGTCTCTCCCTGCGGCGGAACGTCTTCGTGTTAGCGTAGAAGCGCATCGCTTTGAGTTGGCGGGTCGGATATTCCCTTTGAGTCTGAGTATCGGCCTCATCGAGATCGGCGGGAGCCTGGCAACTGGTGAGCTGCTTTCCCAGGCCGATGCCGCCATGTACCGGGCCAAGGCGGAGGGAAAAAACCGGGTGGTTGTGGCGTAGCCTATCATTCCCGTCGCGACAAATATGAAGAAATCTCATTGGCCTTATCGTCCGGTTTTGGATCTGAATGCCTATCCGATAGATAAAGTGCTGTTTTCAGATGGTAATGCAGAATCTTCTTAAGAAACGCGGATCGTTGACTCGTAGGTGGAGTGCGTAGGAAACGTTTCCTAATACTTTCTATGGGGACCTCTCATTTTTGGCCAAAGTTATGGCCTTATGTACCGCAAAAGATACGCCAAGTATTAGCCAAGAAGCAAAATCAAGCGATGCCGCCCGTCTGTGCCGGTTCATCTTCCCCAGTACACCCCAACAAAACAAAAACGTTGACTTTTTTGATCTTACAGGTTATGCGCCGTCAATTTTAATCACCAGGAAAAGGAGAGCGGGAAATATGGGAAAACTATTTGGGACGGATGGGATCAGAGGGGTGGCCAACCAATACCCGATGACGTCAGATCTGGCTCTGAACGTCGGCAAGGCAACGGCCCATTATTTCAAGCGCAAGGATCACCGGCCGAAGATCATTATCGGCAAAGACACGCGGATATCCGGCTATATGATCGAAAATGCCCTGGTATCGGGAATTTGCTCCATGGGCGTGGATGCCATCATGGTCGGGGTCATGCCGACGCCGGGCATCGCCTTTCTCACCCAGAGCATGCGGGCCGACGCGGGCATAGTCATTTCCGCATCTCACAACCCCTACCAGGATAACGGCATCAAGATTTTTTCGAATGACGGCTACAAGCTTCCCGATGACACGGAACTGGAAATTGAAGATCTGATCCTCAAAAATGTCATGCACACCCTCCATCCTTCCCCCCAGGAACTCGGCAAGGCCTATCGTATCGAAGGGGCCAGGGATCGCTATATAGTTTTTCTGAAGAGCGCCTTTCCCAAGGAATATACCCTCGAAGGGATGAAGATCGAGCTTGATTGCGCCAACGGGGCCACCTATCGCGTTGCTCCCCAGACATTTATCGAGTTGGGGGCGGAAGTGACGGCCCGTTTCGACCAGCCGAACGGTTCCAACATCAACGACAATTGCGGATCCCAGCATACGGATATGCTGGTGGAAAAGTTGATGAAGAGAAAAGCAGACGTGGGATTTGCCTTCGACGGCGACGGAGACAGATTGATCGCCGTGGATGAAAAGGGCGATGTCCTGACGGGGGACCAGATCATGGCTGTTTGCGCCAAGGTCATGAAACAAAAGGGGAAACTCACGAATAACCTGGTTGTGGCCACGGTAATGAGCAACCTCGGCCTCGGCCAGGCACTGAAGTCAATGGGGATAGACATGGTCGCCACAAAGGTGGGGGACCGGTACGTCCTCGAAGAGATGAAGGCCAGAGGGGCCTCCATCGGGGGAGAAGAATCGGGCCATCTTATTTTCCTCCAGGAACACACAACGGGCGACGGCATTCTCAGCGCCATCCAGTTGCTCATCGCCATGAAGGAAGAGAATAAACCCCTCTCCGAACTGGCAAAGATCATGACTGTCTTCCCCCAAAAGCTGATCAATATCGATGTCAAGTCCAAGCCGGACATCACCACGGTGCCGGAGATTGTCCAGGCCATCAAGGTTGTAGAGGACGACCTTGGCGAAAAGGGGCGGGTCCTGGTTCGCTACTCGGGAACGCAGAATATGTGCCGCGTTATGGTTGAAGGACCGACAAATGAGGAAACGGAGCGGCATTGCCGGCAGGTGGCAGATATCGTAAAAAAGGCGATCGGATAAGGAGGTCCTATGTCATTCAAAGTTATCATTACCCGGGATTACGACCATATGAGCGAAGTAGGGGCCGGGATTGTCATGAAGAATATTCAGGATACCTTGGCCGGCAAGGGCAACTTTGTTCTCGGCCTGGCTACGGGAAACTCCCCTGCCGGTCTTTACAAAAACCTGGCCCGGGAAGCCAACGGCGGGGCATTTGACGCCGGAAGAATCGAGAGCTTCAATCTCGACGAATATATCGGCCTCCCCGGAGAAAACGCCCAGCAGCGGGCTCTCCACCCGGAGAGCTATTCATATTTCATGATCCAGGAACTCTTTGGATTGCTCGGAAAGAAATTCCGGGAAACAAGCGTCCCCTGGGGAACATTGATCGATCAGCGGCAGTTGGAGGCAGAGCTTGCCGCCCATCCCGGCGACTGGGAGGGACAGGGAACGGACAAGGGTAAGGCCATCGTCATCCGGCGCGACGCCGCCTCGGACTATCTGCGCTGGATCCGCAGCGTCATTCTCGACGCCTATGAAAAGAAGATCAAGACCCAGGGCGGCATCGATCTGCATATTATCGGCGTGGGCGGCAGGGGCCATGTGGCCTTCCATGAATCAGGGATACCCTTTGGGGGAAACCGGATGCTCCTGGTGCAGCTTGACGACAATACCATTGACAACGCCGTCGCCGACGGACATTTCCCGCGCCGGGAGGACAGCCCCCGTTTTGCCATCTCCATGGGGGCCGAGCTTGTCTATGAGGCAAGAGCCGTCCTACTGCTGGCCAATGGCAAGCGCAAGGCGGACCCCGTCGCCGAATCCCTCCTCAGCGACCCCACATCGCTTGTTCCCATCTCCTACGGGCAAAAGTATGCCAAGGAGGGGGGCGCCATGATCTATGTTATCGATCAGGACGCCGCGCAAAACGTCCTCGCCAATGCAGAAAAGATCAAAGGGCGGGGGATAGAAATCGAAGATAAAAGATTAGGATAGAACGCTTTATAGATGCAGGCATTACAAGAAACCCGTCGTCCTGTTATCGCCATCGGCAGCGGGGCATTTGAAAATATCCTCCGTTGCGACGGCGTGCTCCATTTGGGCAGAAAACATATCGTGGCACAGAAAGAAAGCCTGGGGGGAAGCGGATTGAATTACACCCTCAGGCTCCTTGCCGCCGGCAGGGAAGTCTTGCCCATCCTGCCCGTGGGCAATGATCCGCTGGGGCAATTGATCCGGGAAAGCATCCTCGCCGCCGCAGAAATAATTCCGGCCCTGGAACGTCTTAAAAAGTTCCTGGCCCCCCGTAAATTTTTTGTCCCCAACGTCAGAACCCCCCGTTCTACGATCCTTGTCAATCAGCTTCAGACAACTGTATTTTCGGAAAAATTCGTCGAGGGTAAAAGCTTCCGCCGCCACCTGGAAAAACGCTTCCACGAGATAGAAGAGCGCCTCGGGATCATGCCGGGGGCGGTCATGATCGGTCACATCTACAGCGACAAGAGCAACGGCCATCCCCATGTGCCCGGCGAATGCACCCGGTATATCATCGACCGCTGGCAGGGGAAATCGCCAATTTTTCTGAATCTTGGCCATAGCCAGATCGAATTGGGCATCGATTTTTGGGAAGAAGCGTTCCGGCAGGCGACGGTTATCCAGATGAATATCTGGGAATACAAGAATCTGATGAAAAAGGAAGAGCGTCTTCCCTCCCTCCGGGAGATCATCGACTGGTTTACGGACCGCAAGATCAACGCTGTCATCAGCATGGGCCGTTTCGGCGCCCTGGGCACTTATGGCGACGGTAAGGACGGCCTCATCTATGGGCAGTCCCTCCTTCCCCCTGAAATGGTTATGGATACGACCGGGGCAGGTGACGCGTTTGCCGCCGGCCTGGCCGCATCACTGACAGGAAAACGGGATTTCAACTTCCATAATTTCCATGACGCCATGGCGGAGGCCGGCGTCTGGGCATCCTTCGCCTGCACCACTTACGGCGGTTCCGGGTCCTGCCCCGGCAAACACGCACTGGCAAACTTCCTCCGGGAAATTGGGGGAGATCATCATGCGTCAGTCAGGATTATCAAAAAAGAGTCGGCCGGGCCGATGCTCGAAATGATGGACCTACTGTATCGCTAAAACCACACTTTCTTATCTGAAAATGCACATCTATATAACTGGATTCATTGATCATAATATTTCCTCCCCTTCAAGGGGAGGATTAAGGTGGGGATGGGTCTCGCATTTTCATCCCTCTTTGTGACGGCATGCTGTCGTGAGCGTTTCATCTTGACAGCCCTGCCTGCCGGATCAACGCCTCTAAGTAACGTGATTTAACCTGTTCACTGGCCATGAGCTGCTTGACCGGTGGAAGCTTGAGGATGGCCCCCAGGATGGCCGCCATGAACCGGTGGCTCATGAGGGCATGATTGTCGAAGATGAGGTTCTGAAGTTTCCCCCGCTCGATGGCCATTACGACGGCCTGATGAACGGCGTTCAGAGGCGGGATAACCCGTTTTGAGCGTTCTTTCAGAACAATGGCGCCCTCGGGACATTCCCGGACGCAAAGTCCGCAACCCAGACAGATTTCTTCGTGGAGATGGGCTTGCTTGCGTTTTGGCTTATGGGGATCGTTGGCCGAGACGAGGCCCATCGCCGCAACGGGACAGACCGAAACGCAGCGACCACAACCCTTGCACTTTTCCTCCCGCAAAGCGGGCAGGTAGCTGGTAGTGTGAATGGGATGCATCAGGCCGAACCGCCGGGCCGACGCCATGGCCTCGCAGCAACATCCACAGCAGTTGCAGATGAAGCCGATCCCTTCCCGGACGTTGGATCCGAACTGGACGAGCTTGTTATCCCAGGCGACCTGGAGGAGGTCCAGGCATTCCTCTTTGCTCACGGAACGGGCGTGGCGGTGCTTGATCAGGGCCTGGGCGGGTTCATTGAAGGTCATGCAGATCTCTTGCGGGGCGGCGCAGGACCTGCCTAAATGTGCCATCTTGTGGCGGCAGTAACAGAGGCTTACCCCCCGGTGAGCTGCCGTTTTGATCACCTCCGTCGCCCGTTCATAATCGAGGATGCACAGGGTGACATCATCAGTTTCGGGAATGGGAATGGCCGGTTCATGTACGAAGATGCGCCCCACCTGGGTCTCCCCCGTCATGAAGAGGGCCTTGAGAAAATCCTCTTCTACATGGACATACTGATGAAGAAGCTCGCTCAGGACCTTCTGGTCAATATCTCCCCGGAGGCGCATCAGGGAAAATTCAAAAAAGCCAATCATGGGCGGCGGCAGGATATAGGTCTGGACCCCGTCTTTTTCCACATCAAGGAGGATGGCCCGCTTAGCCAGGTCTTCGAGAATCTTCCCGGTTTCCGCCTCGGAAAGCTTCCAGATCCGCGCCGCTCTCTGCACGGAAAAAGGACGGATGGGCAACTGGGAGACCATCGCCGCATCCCGCTCGCTGAAAAGGATCTTCAGAATCTTGAAGAGGGATTCCGAAGGCGTCGCCCCCTGGGAGAAGCGGTTGAGACGCTCTACGAGTCCGGTGTAACCTGTCCTTACAAGATGATGGCTCAATCAGACCTCCCGACGAACAATATGATTGTCGCCCTCGACGGCGGCGACTCTATACTCGGTTAAAGCACAAAAGATCAATCTCCACAATAATGGATATAACATTCCAGAGGTATTTGCACTAATCCCTACATCCTGCTATAGAACACAGCCATGTATAGCACCTTGCTCCTCATCCCCGCCGCCGTCAAGGTCGGGGGGACATTTCTGGCCATCCTTATTGCCAACAGGATCGGGCTGCCTCTGGGCCTGGCCATTCTTATTTTTTCCGTTGCTCTTTCCTCATGGGCAGGAATGGACGGGCATGATCTTCTCTCTCAACTGGGCCTTTTCAAAAAGCCGGAGAACTATCTCCTGCCCGTTGTTATCCTGCTCCTGCTCTTTTTTACCGAGGCCCTTAACAAGACAGGAAGAATGACCCAGACCCTGGAGGCAATGAAATCGTGGCTGGGCAACCGGAAGTGGCTGTTTGTGGGTCTGCCGGCCCTGGTGGGCCTGCTGCCGATGCCGGGAGGGGCGCTCTTTTCCGCTCCCCTTGTAGACTCGGTGGACAGCGAAAAAGATCTCGATGGCCCCCTCAAGGTTGCCATCAATTACTGGTTCCGTCATATCTGGGAATACTGGTGGCCCCTTTACCCCGGCGTGATTCTGGCGATCCGTTATTCCGGTCTCCCTTTTGAGCTCTTTTTACTCTTGCAAGCCCCCTTCACCATCGCCGCTCTGGCGGGCGGGTATGTATTTATTCTGAAAAAGGTGAAAAAGGTCAACTCCGATCCCAATGAGAATTCGCCCCTGCCCTTTCAGGAGATTGTTTCCGGCAGCGGCCCCATTGTCCTGCTGATTGTCATTTCCATTACCGGATCAGTCGTTCTGCCCTTTTGGCGTCTATCGGGTACCCTGTCCAGTCTGCTGGCCATGCTGACGGGGTTAATAATCGCAACAGGCATGGCGTTTCGGGGGCGCGGCCACGCATGGAAGGAGACCATGAAACTGTTCACTAAAACCCACGTCTGGAATATGATCCTCCTGGTGATAAGCATTCAGGTCTTCTCCGGCGTCCTGCAATACCCCCTGGGGACGGCCGGGAAAACCATTGTCGCAATCATGCGGGATGAATTTGTCGCTTACGGGATTCCCATCGTGCTCCTGATGGCTATTATTCCGTTTATCTCAGGAATGGTAACCGGTGTCGCCTTTGGATTTGTCGGGGCCAGTTTTCCCATCATCTTTGCCCTTATCGGGGAAAATCCCGGCCTGAATGTCGCCGCCGCGGTTACCGCCCTGGCCTATGCCTGCGGTTACGCGGGTATGATGCTTTCGCCCATGCACATCTGCTACGTCGTCACCTGCGAATACTTTCACACCCCCCTCTGGAGAACCTACCGTTATATAATCGGTCCCACTTTGATCATTACCCTTGCCGCCATTATCCTGTCGGCCCTTTATTATCACCTGCTATAAATTTATTCACCCGATTCATCTTATCTTGAATATTATCATATGCCGTGTTACATGGTTTACCGAAGGTGGCGTGTCTTAATGGGTGAGCATTTCCATGTCAATGAAATCTATTGCCAATGCATGTCAAGATGTTCAGGATAGCAGATTACACAATCAGTTTATCCTTGATTACCTGCATTCCGTCGCGACCATTCAGGATGAACGTATCCAGAAGCGCTTGCTGGCGGAATTGATCCGGGAATATGTTGTCCTGGAGAAAAGGGTGGACGGACTGTTGAAAAACACCCTGCCCGAAACGGTAGCCAATGAAATAAAGGACAGCGGTAGATTTGCCCCCCGCCCCTTCGATTGCACCATCCTTTTTTCCGACATTGCCGGTTTCACCCGCCTGGCGGAAAGTATGCCGGGCGAGGCGTTGATCGTGATGCTCGATCGACTTTTCCAGGGCATGGACGACCTGGTCAAGGAATTCCGGGGAACGAAGATAAAGACGATCGGCGACGCCTACATGGCCGTTTTCGGGGCGCCCCTCACATACGACGATCATGCCGTAATGGCCGTGCGGACGGGGATGGCGATGCTGACATTCGTCGCTTCCTTCAACAGGGAAAATGATCAACAGCTTCAGATTCGCATCGGCGTCCACACGGGCCGGGTCATGGCCGGGGTCGTCGGCAAGGAAAGGATGCAGTTTGACGTCTTCGGCGATCATGTCAACATCGCCTCCCGGTTTGAATCTGCGGGAAAAACCGGTCGAGTGAACCTGTCTCACGAAACTTACCTGTTAACCAGGGACTTTTTCGCCTTCGAGGAACGGGGAGAAATAGCCCTGAAAAATAAAGCAAACATGAAAGCATATTTTGTGACGGGAGAGAAGTGATGGAGTCGATGAATTATCAAAGAGGATATGACCGGCCGATCGAGGTCGCGGACAATATCTACTGGGTCGGATTTCACGAGGAGCGGTCAAACTTCCATTGCAATCCATATCTTATCGTCTCCGGGGACCGGGCGGTTTTGATCGACGCCGGAAGCCGTCCCGATTTCGCCGTCGTCATGATGAAAATTCTCCAGACCGGGATCGCGCCGGAACAGATTAACGCCTTGATCTATCACCACGTCGATCCCGATTTGTGCGGTTCCATGTCCAATATGGTCGACATCTGCGCAAACCCCGAACTGGTAATCCTTTCCGCGCCGGACAACAATATTTTTCTCAGTTATTATCTTGAAAAGGATAAACGCGCCCTGCTGAGATCAATAGACGCATACGGCGGCGAGTTTAATTTCGGCGGCAGAAGCCTGCAGTTTTTCAAAACGCCCTATGCCCATAACCCGGGTAGTTTTGTTACTTACGACGGTCAAACCAAAACTGTCTTCAGCAGCGATCTCTTCGGCAGCCTTTCGACGGAATGGGATCTTTTCATCGAGTTGGAGGACGACTGTTATTCATGTGAAGATTATTATCGATGCGTAAGGCAGAAAAAGTATTGCCCCCTCCCGGACCTCCTCAGCTTTCACAAGAACGTTATCCCTTCAGAAAAAGCGTTGCGGTATGCCATGGGTGTCATTGACAATCTTGATCTGGAGATGATCGCCCCCCAGCATGGAAGCATCTTCAAAAAGAAGCAGGACATCCATTTTATCGTCCGGAAGCTAATGGCCCTGGAAGGGGTGGGCATCGACGCCTATTAGTCAGGCCGTCAGACTTTCACCTTCAATTCCGCAATTTTTTCCAGAATGATTTTTTTGTGTTCCTGAGTCTGGGAGAGAATGGATTTCATGAGGTTATTGTATTCAATATCAGCGGCCTTCACGATCTCGGCATAATTCGACTCGAGAACAGATTGTTCAATGTCTCTGGCCATGATCAACATCTTGTCCCGGGAAAGCTCTCCCAGCGTCAAGCGTCTGATACTGTCTTTTAACCCCGCCGTTGCCGTATTGAGGGCAATCAGGTTGAACGGTCTGCCGATGGCGAATATTTCCTGCTTTTTGACGATGATATCCTTCATCTTTTGAATATTATCGGCATGCCTGATCTCGGCAAGGGCCAGATTATTCCACAGCGACTGATCCTCCGTCCATGCATCAGCGCAATGTTTATAAAAGTCGGAAAGCAACAACTCATATTGACTCATCGCTTCCAGCACCTTGGTAATTTTGTCGATATCCGCAACACTCATCATAACATCAATCCTCACTGGGCCGATTTATTGAGACCTTTGAAAAATGGCTTCGCCGCAACTCAAAAATCTTTTTCGCTTATCCGATGCAAACGCTTCCTTCTGCCAGCGGTACTATAAAAAGAAGACCTCTTCCTGTCAAGGCAAATGATATTTTGCTGTTTTCCTTGACTAAGGGAATGATTATTCTTATATTACCAATCAAATGCACATCAGGGTAAATATGAAAGAGCGTCCGAAGCACCTTTTTCCTTGGTAATCATAAATCATGAATTCTTTGCCCATCGAGGTGATTGTCCTGCTGTTCCTCGTGTTGCTTAACGGGTCCCTGTCCATGGCGGAGATGGCCCTGGTATCCTCACGGCGGGCAAAGCTGAGGGTCGAGGCGGAAAATGGGGATGCGGGGGCGGAAAAGGCACTGAGCATATCGGAGGAACCGGGGAGCTTTCTCTCTACCATCCAGATCGGCATCACCCTCATCGGTATCTTGTCCGGGGCCTATGGCGGCGTAACCATAGCTAAATCTCTCAGCGCCTACCTTCAGCAGTTTTCGATTTTCCGTCCTTACAGCGAGACTTTGGGGCTTACCCTGGTAGTCCTGGTGATCACTTACTTGTCTCTTGTCCTGGGAGAACTTGTCCCCAAGCGCCTGGCCCTTTTCAGAGCGGAGAAAATCGCGTCGCTTGCAGCCTATCCGGTATATTACCTTTCCATTATCGCTTATCCCCTTGTCTGGCTTCTCAACGTCAGTTCCGAGATGTTTATGAAGATTTCAGGAATAAAGAAATCGGAAAATTCCGTGTCCGAGGAGGAAGTGAAGGTGCTGCTTGAAGAAGGGGCAGAGGCCGGCATCTTTCATGCCATGGAACACGAGATATGCCACCGGGCCTTCCATATCGACGACCTGGGTGTCAGGGATCTGATGACTCCCCGTCCGGACATTCTCTGGCTGGATGCGGGAAAGCCCTTTCCCTACAATCTTGATATCATCAGGTCAGGCCAGCACACTTGCTTCCCTGTAGGCAGGGGAAGCCTTGATCAGGTAATCGGGTTTCTCCATGTAAAGGATCTTTTAAAACAAGTAGCAGCAGCGGGTGCAGAGGGATTGGACATGATCCCCCTGCTGAAGAAACCCCTTTATTTTCCGGAAACAATATCCGCCTGGCAGGTTCTGGAACAATTCAAGACCTCCCCCATTCACATCGCCATGGTTGTTGATGAGTATGGAATCATCCAGGGAATGGTTACCATCAGCGATGTAATTCAGGCTATCGTGGGAGATATCCCCTCCATCAGCGAGGAAGAGGACAATCCAATCATCCAGAGGGAAGACGGTTCCTGGCTCGTGGACGGCACCCTGTCGATCGAAGATTTCAAAACCCATTTCCACATCGAGAGTCTTCCCGCCGAGGATAAGGGCGACTTTCACACCCTCGGCGGCTTCATCATGTCTTACCTGGAACGTATACCATCTACGGGCGACCATTTCCTATGGGAAGAATGGCGTTTCGAAATCGTGGACATGGATGGCAACCGGATCGACAAGGTTTTACTGAGTTCCAGACCGGCATCTTCCTGAAGGGAGCCTGCTTTGATAAAGATTCCCCGGTCATGTTATAATTGAGTTGAATGAGGGCATCAAAATGAGAAAGGCTGTAATTGCTTCCACAGGATCATACCTTCCGGGAACAGTTGTGCCGAATGAAGAACTCACCCAGTTCTCCCGGGAAGCCCAATCCCTGATCGGCAAGAAGACCGGGGTCCTGGCGCGGCGCCACGCCGGGGAAAATCAGTGCACCTCCGATCTGGCCCTGGAGGCGGCCCTGACCTGCCTGAAAAAGATCGATTTCCTCGCCGATGATATTGAAGGCATTATCCTTTCCACCTCTTCTCCCGACCGTATCCAGCCGGCCACGGCCACCAGGCTCCAGCACCTCCTCGGAGCCGGACGGTCCTTTGCCTTTGACATCAATTCCGTATGTTCGGGAAGCGTTTATGGCCTCCACCTGGCCGACGTCCTTGTGAAATCGGGGCAGTACGACAACATCCTTTTTGTCGCCGCGGAGGTCTATTCGCGATTTCTCAATAAAAAGGATTTTTCCACTTTTCCCTATTTTGGGGACGGGGCGGGGGCGGTCTTACTGCAAGGGAGAACTGATTCTTCCCGGGGCATCCTTCATTCCTGCCTGGCCACCGACGGCAGCCGCAGTGAGACGATCTCTATCCCCGGCGGCGGCTCGATGATGCCCTATGAGAAAATAAGCAATCCCCGGCTGGCTTTTTTTCGTATGAAAGGAGAGGATGTCTTGGCTTTCACCCTTGACAAGGGTCCCGAGATAATCCGGCAGGTCGTATCGGCAGCAAAGGTAATTTTGGAAGATGTGAGATGCTTCATCTGTCACCAGGCAAACATCAATATCCTCCACGGGATTGCCGCAGACCTCGGCGTCCCCCCCGAACGGTTCTACGTAAATCTGGACCGGTATGGCAACACTGCCAGCGCCTCCGTCCTCATCGCCCTCGATGAGGCCCGGGAGGAAGGGATCATTGACGAGGGGGATCTTGTCGTTACCGCCGCCTTCGGCGGCGGGTTGTCCTGGGGGGCCAACATCATCAGGATCTGAACCAGGTATAATCTGAAAGGAGGAAAGATATGGCAGATACGTTTAAAAAACTCAAGACGGGGATCGAAGACCTGTTTCCAGAGGCGGAGCGCCTTGCCGTCAGCTTGGATACACGCCTGGGAGACATTCCTGATTTCGACTCCATGGCAGCAGTCAATCTGCAAACCTTCATCGAAGAGAATTTTACGGTAGTCATTCCGCTTGATCTCCTTGGGGAAGATACAACCCTTAAAGATATCGTTGATTTAATCGAGAACCCCGGCAAGCTTGCCGCCGCGGAAAAACAAAGGCGATAATTATGGATCCTCTGGATATTCTGACTTCTTTCTGGAAGGTCAAACGCTCCTGGATGGACCGCTCTGAGGAAATGAATCAGCGGGTCATCGATCTCTTCCAGCGCCTGGAAGAAGTTACCCGGGAGGAATTTCCCCACCTTCTCTCCACTGAATTGCCTGCGGAGGACAAGTCCGACGCCGGCGAGGTATTTCTTGAATACGTCAGAAGAAATGCGAAGTTAAGCAGGCGATTTCATTCCATATTTAACGAATGGCTCAAAGGTCTCGTAGCAAGAAGCCGGGACCTTAACGATAAAGACCGGCAGCGGGCCCTCTTCTGGACCCAGCAGGTGATCAACGCTCTCGCGCCGGCAAACTTTTTCTGGACCAATCCCCTGGCCATAAAAAAATTCATCGATACCGGCGGCGGCAGTCTCACACAAGGTTTGTGCCAGGCATGGGATGACCTTTCCCGGGGGGATTATCTCTCCAGAATCGCAGATGAGAAAGCCTTTAAAGTTGGTGACAATATTGCCGTAACACCCGGCTTTGTGGTTTTTCGCAACGACCTGATGGAGCTCATCCAGTATGAGACGTCGACGAAAACAACTCATACCCTGCCAATTGTGCTGGTCCCCCCCTGGATCAACAAATACTACATCTTTGACCTCACACCTCAGACAAGTTTTGTCCGTTTCCTTAGAGATCAGGGCTTCACGGTTTTCGTCATCAGTTGGAAGAATCCGACGGCAATCATGCGTGATGTCACCTTTGCCGACTATATGTTCACGGGGGCGCTTAAGGCCATGGAAACGGCGAGGCACATCTGCAAGGTCCCCCATGTCCACGCGGCGGGATACTGTATCGGCGGTACAGCCCTGGCCGCCCTCATGGCCTGGATGAACCGGGGATCAGGGACCGGGGGACATCTGCCCGTGGCCGACTGGACCCTGTTTTCAACCCTGGTGGATTTTTCCGAGCCCGGAGATCTGGGTGTTTTCGTCAGCGAAAGGTCGATCGAGGCCACCGAAACCATCACACAAATGGACGGTTTTCTGGACGCCCGCTACCTGAGCTGGATCTTCCGGATCCTTGGCTCGGACAGTCTGATCTGGAGAAACTTTGTCCAGAATTACCTCTTAGGGGCCACGCCTCCAAAATCGGATATGCTTTTCTGGAACAGCGACAGCACCCGCCTGCCTGAAGCCATGTGCTCCTTCTATCTTCGCGAGTTTTACCTTCACAACAATCTTGCGAAAAAGGATGTCCTGTCACTGGGAAATCGGCCCATTGACATGGGAAAGATCAGACAGCCCTTATATGCAGTAGGCACGCAACTTGACCATATCTGTCCCTGGCGGGGAACCTACCGCACCTGCTGCCTGGTCGAGGCCCCCCGGCGTTATGTCCTCTCCAGTGAGGGACATATCACCGGTATCATCAACCCCCCTTCCGATGGCTCCCGAAGGAAATACTGGGCCGGGGAAGTCATGAAGCCGGGAGAACCGGACGACTGGCTGGAACATCAGGAGGAAAGACGCGGCTCCTGGTGGCGGGATTGGGCAGACTGGCTCGCAGGTCGCGGCTCGATCATGCAAAAACCTCCGACCATGGGATGCAGGAAATATCCTCCCCTGGAGAAGGCCCCGGGGACATACGTTCTTGAAACTTGACGGCTTCGCAAAAAGTCAAAAATGCCCTCCCCTTGAAGGGGGAGGAAATGAATTTGTTTTTACGAATTCATCAAATTTAACAATGAGGAGTAATCCATGGGGAAATGGGCACTGGTATTTCCAGGTCAGGGTTCGCAATACGTGGGCATGGGTTCCGATTTATTCAAGGAATTCGAGACTTTTCGAGGTGTTTTTTCCAGGGCGCGGGACATCACCGGCATGGATATCGCCCACATCTGCCTGGAGGGTCCACAAGACATCCTGGATCAGACCATCAACACCCAGCTCGCCATACTGACCTTTGAAATTGCCGCTTATGAGGTTTTTATAAGTCAGCTCGGCGCCTCCACCGCTCCAGCGATGGCGGCCGGGCACAGTCTCGGCGAGTACAGCGCCCTTTACGCGGCAGGTTCCCTGGGACTTGAAGAAGCAACAGCCATTGTCCAGGCAAGAGCAAGACGACATCAGGAGGCTTTGCCTCCCGGCGTCGGGGCCATGGCCGCCGTCCTTGGTCTCGATTGCGAAGCCGTGGCAAAAGTCTGCGCTGACTGTTCCCTCCCGGGAGAATCCCTCGATCTGGCCAATCTCAATGCTCCGAACCAGATCGTCATCTCGGGAAACGCCCGAGCTGTCGAACGGGTGGGAGAGATGGCCAGGGAAGCAGGGATCAAGAAATTTGTACCCCTGCCCATCAGCGTCCCCTGCCACTCACGTCTGCTTAGCGGAGCCGCCGAGCTTTTCAGCGGTGATCTCGCAAAAATTGCTTTTCGGCCCTCCCTGATACCTGTCATTCCCAATTATGATCCTTCCCGTCTTCATTCCCCTGACGATTCCCGGGAACTCCTGCAGCGGCAAATGGTATCTCCGGTGCGCTGGCAGGAAACAGTGGAAAAAATGATTACCCTGGGCGTAAGGACGGTCGTAGAAATAGGCCCCCGCAAAGTCCTCTCCGGATTGATCAAAAACATCGATCGGCATATGCGACTCCTTTATGTCGGTGACGTGGAATCTCTCCTGAAAACGGCTGCATCCCTGCAATCAGAATAACCTGAAGAAATAAAAAAGATTTGAAATTTCACCGTGAAAAGTGCTACTGGTTATGGGTTTTTAGTATACAGCGATCAGTAAGGAGTCACAGGGTATTATGGGGAGGGGCAAATGAAAAAACAAACGAAAACAAAATGGGTAGTGTTTCTGTGCATGGCGGGCCTGCTGGTTTTTTTGGGGCTCTATCGCTACAGTATGGTGTCGGCTGCCCTGGACCGGTCTATATACAAAAATCTCAAGGCTTTTAACGAGATCCTCGATATCGTCGAAAAGAATTATGTTGAGCCGGTGGATTCCAAGACCCTGCTGCAGGGGGCCATCAACGGCATGATCAAGAACCTCGACCCCCATAGCAGCTACATGACACCGGAAATGTACAAGGAGCTGGAATTGGAAACCCGGGGAAGCTTTGGAGGTATCGGCATCGAGATCACTATCCACAAGGATGTCCTCACCGTTGTATCCCCTATTGAAGATACGCCCGCCTTTCAGGCAGGCGTCAAGGCAGGCGACAAGATAATCATGATTGACGGTAAATCCACGAAGGATATTACCATCATGGAGGCGGTAAATCGTCTCCGGGGGCCCAAGGATACCAAAGTAACTATCTCCATCCTGAGAGGGAACGAGAACAAACTTCGCGACTTTGTCATCACCAGGGCGATCATCAAAATCGTCAGCGTCAAACACAAGCTTCTTGACGACCAGATCGGTTATGTCCGTATCGCCTCTTTTCAGGATAAAACCGCCGACGAATTGAAAAAGGCCCTGCAGGAGATGACGACGAAAAACAAATCTCTGAAAGGTATTGTCCTGGACATGCGCAACAACCCGGGAGGTCTCCTGAACCAATCCATTGAGGTCTCAGATGTTTTTCTCAAATCCGGGGTTATTGTCTCGACCAAAGGACGAACCAAGGGGATGGCAAGCAAGGTCAGCGCCCGGGATACGGGCGATGAGTTCAACGCCCCCATTGTGGTGATGGTTAATGAGGGAACGGCGAGCGCCGCAGAAATTGTGTCAGGCGCACTCCAGGACAATGGGCGCGCCTTGGTTCTGGGAACCCAGACCTTCGGCAAGGGTTCCGTCCAGACCGTAATTCCTCTGGAAGACGGATCAGCCCTAAAACTGACGACGGCCCGTTACTACACCCCCAAGGGGCGTTCCATCCAGGCGGAGGGAATTGCCCCGGACATCGTCGTCAAGTATCTCCGGCCCGGGGGCGAGGGGGATGATGATGATTACGAGCCCATCAGGGAAAAGGATCTGAAAGGGCATATAAAATCCATCAAGGAAATGGAGAAAAAGGGCGACGAGTCTACTAAAGACAAGGATCTTAAATTACCACAGCGAATAATGAAGGATAACGGCAAAAGCAAGGATCTTCCGGTTAAAAGGAGCTTTGGCGATGTGAATACAGACAACCAGCTTAAAGCCGCCGTCGATATGTTGAAAAGCTGGGATATCTTTAAAAAGAACGTAAAGAACTAAAAAGGGAGAATCATGAACCCTTTATGGACGCGCATCATCTGCATCACCTGGATAATGACGCTTTTATGCGGATGCCCGGAGCTTTATGGAAAGAGCGGCCCCTCCTATCTTGCCGCCTACCATTACTCGCTGGGGGTGTTGCAGATGCTTGATGAGAACCCGGGTGAAGCCATTAAGGAATTCGAAAAAGCCCTGCGCCATGATCCAACCGCCCCGGATATCGCCACGGAGCTGGCGGCCGCTTATGTGGAGAAGGGTGAAAGCGGCAAGGCCATCGCCGTCTGTGAAAAGGCGCTGAAAGTTAATCCGGACCACGTGGAATTGAATCTCATGCTCGGGGGGCTTTATATGAATACCAAGAATTACCCCCGGGCCATCACCCATTACCAAACGGTCATCCGTAAGGATGGCAAGAACATTTCCGCCCATTTTTACCTGGGGGTCATTTATGGGGAATCAAAAAAGTACCCCGAAGCCATCGGGATGTTTGAGCAGGTCCTCCTGCTGGATCCCCAGCACCTCATGGCCGCTTACTATCAGGCCAAGATCTACATGGACATGAAAAATTATGCCGGCGCTGAAAGGATGCTCAAAAAAGCGCTGACCATAAGGCCGAACTTTGAAGCGGCCCTCATCGATCTTGCCATGGTTTACGAAAAGCAGCAAAAGACCACCATGGCCATCGACACCTTCAAGGATTATCTTTTCCTTCATCCGGATAAACTCAGTGTTCGCATCAAGCTCGGGGAGATGTATCTGCGGGAAAAAAGATATGGCGATGCGGAAAAGGAATTTCAAAGAATTCTCAGATTGGACCCTGAAAATCGGGAAGTTCTTTTGGCTCTGAGCCTGCTCTATATTGACAGCAGCCGTTACGACCTGGCAATTGAGACTTTTAATAAACTGATTAAAAAATTTCCCGCCGATTACCGGTATACTTACCTCCAGGCGACCGCTTACGAGGAAAAAAAGGCTTATGCCCAGGCAGTGACCATCCTGATGAAGATTCCCGTCAGCTCCGACCTATATGGAAGCGCGCAGATTCGTGCGGCCATGATCATGAAAAAAGAAGGAAGGACAAAAGAGGCCATCGCCAACCTTGAAAAGGTGATTAAGGCAAAGCGGGAAGTTCCGGGATTGTACGTCGTCCTGTCCTCCCTTTACGAAGAAGAAAAGGATTTTCCGTCCGCGGAGAGGATCCTTAAAGAGGGGATGGTGCTCCTGCCGCAAAACGCTGATCTGTATTACAGCCTGGGCGTCCTTTACGAAAAGACCGACCGTTTTGAAGAAAGCATCCGGCAGATGAGGGCTCTTTTAAAGATTGATCCCGATCACGCCGATGCCTTGAATTTCATCGGCTATAGCTACGCCGACCGGGGAATAAATCTTGGTGAGGCCGAGAAAATGATTCAAAAAGCCCTTCAGCTTAAACCGGGGAATGGTTATATAATTGACTCTTTAGGTTGGACATACTTCAAACAAAACCGCATCGATCTAGCCATAAAGTATCTCCGTGAAGCGGCCACTCTCTTGCCTGATGATGGCACCGTAGCTGAACATCTGGGGGATGCCTACGCCAAAGCTGGTCGCGTGAAGGAGGCGCTCGAATATTATCAGCGGGCGCTGAAATTCAACCCTGCCAGTCGCAGCCTGCCAAAAAAGATCGCTGAACTCCCCAAGTAATGAAGATCTTACGCTGTTATTTTCTCGTGATCATATTCCTGATCTCATTTCTGGGCGGGTGCGCCCTTTACCCCCTGCAACCGGCGCCGGTCACAGACTATCAGCTTTCCCCCGGGGAGGCGTTACGAGCCATTGACCTCAGTGATAGCAGGAAAATCTTTATGAAGGCCGTGGTTCAGGTCGTCGTAACCACTGAGGAAGGACGATACCCCATAAAGCTTGCGATCCTTGCGGCCAAGCCGGCGTCTCTCCGTCTGGAAGCCATCCCGATCATCGGTTTACCCAACTTCTTTTTATCAATCCACAACGGGACAATGAAGGTTTACATCCCCCAGAACAGCGAATACTATGTGGGTCCGGCAACCATTAACAATCTCAGGCGCTTCTTCCCCATTGACTTGGCGGTTCCCGACCTGGTCGCCCTTTTAATGGGCTGCCGTCCGGCCGTTCCTCCCGAACAGACCATTCTTAAGGGTTCGGCAGCGGGAAAATCTTATCGCCTGGACATCCTGTCCAGGGATGGCCACCCCTGGCAGTCCCTCTGGATAGATCCCGCAAACCGCTACCTGACCCGTTTGGACAGGTTTGGAAAAAACGGGGAGAAACTTCTGAGTGTTAATTTTGAAGAGTATTCCCAGGATAATGACTACTCTATGCCCAGCCGTGTTCGCTTTCAAATTACCGGCAAGGACGAGCGCGACATTACTTTAAGTTATGACGGTGCGACCTTTGCGCCCTTGAGCAATGAAACAGAGCAAATATTTGATCTCAAGATTCCCGAAGGAGTTAAAACAATCATCCTCAAATGACTGATTCCGAGTCTAAATCAAAGCGCTATCTTCGTTGGCATCGTCATCGGCTCCTCGACGTATAAACAATACGCCTGCGTCGCCTCTTCCTTGCCGCCTTGATATCATCTTTGATTTAGACTCGGAACTAACACCACCACTACCATTCCGATTTCGAATACGATGGGACTGATTGACGGCTTCGTAAAAAGCTCCGCAGGCAAGGCGCGCAAATTATGAGGAACGAGGCGTACTTGTCGTACGCCGAGATGACGAAGAATGCAGCGCAACGCGGCATCCGGACGTTTTACGAAGCCGTCTTTACTTGATTTCCAGCAGCTTGGTCCTCGCCACCCTCGCCTGACTCGTATTTGGATAGTCCTTGATGATGTTCCGCAGGATCAGTTTGGCGCTGGCTTTATCTCCCAGTTGCAGGAAGGAGAGACCCTGCTTCAGGAGGGCCTGGGGGACTTTGTTTCCTTCCGGATAGGTCTTGATTACCTTTTCATACTCCAGGATGGCCTTTTCGTAGTTTTTTTCGTAATAATAGCATTCTCCAATCCAGAATTGGGCATTGCCGGAATATTCCGTTTTGGGATAGGCCTTGATGAAGTTTTGAAATTCTATCCTTGCCTTTTCGTATTTTCCTTCTTTGTATAGTTCGTAAGCGGAGGCATATATGGATTCTTTATCCGACTTTCCTTTTGATCCATTTTTGGAATGGTTTTTAACGGGCTTTTCCCCGTTCTCCGTCCGTTCTTCCTTCTTGCCGATTCCCAGAAAGTTTTCAATGAAATTTATTTTGAATGATGCCTGGTCGAGCCTTTCCCTGAAGTCTTTGCCCATGCGGCCCTGAACATCATCAATATCCTTTTGAAGCTTTTCAATACTTCCCCGCAGTTGCTGAAGCTGTTCACGAATGTCGGTTAGATCCGCCCCCATATCCGCCTGTTTCTTACGAATATCGGCAACAGCTTCCGTATTTTGAGCGGAATCCTTTTGCAAATTTGCCATATCTGTCTGCATAGCGGCAACTTTACCGTCATGATCAGTGATCTTCGTGCCGAGATCTCCCTGAACGCGCTTGAGATCTCCCGCCGTGGCACATCCGGTGAGCAAAGCAATCAAGATAACAATGAGCAGCTTGACAGACCGTTTCAAAAAGTCACCTCCATGGAAATCAGCATCCTCTTCTCTGAGTTTGCGGTTGCTGATGCGTGGCAATGTTTAACCAAAAAGTACGCCAAAGGTCAACTATAAATTGAAGCGCATGGTTATTATTCTGTAATTATTAGAAATACTGCGACCATGCCGGGTTCGATCCTTCGCTCAAGATGCGGATGTTTGTTCCGTTGGCGTTTATGACGGCAACCCGGTCAATTCCCCCGCTCTTGACGGTGATAGCCAGGTATCTGCCGTCGGGAGACCAGGAAGGATGCTTGTGTTCCCTCCCCTGACTGGTCACCTGTTGCGCAGCCCCGCCATCGGCGCTGATGATGAAGATCTGGAAGACCCCGCCTACGGTGCTTTCATAGGCAATCTTGTTTCCCTTGGGAGACCAGGAGGGGGAGGTGTTATAATTACCTTCATGGGTCAGCCTTTTCACATTTTTTCCATCGCTGTCCATGGTGTAGATCTGAGGAGAACCGGACCGGCTCGATACGAAGGCAATCCTTTTCCCGTCGGGAGACCAGACCGGGGAAACGTCGATGGCATAGTCGTATGTCAGCCTTTGAATATAGCCGCTCGCGCTGTCCATGGCGTAGATTTCCTGATTGCCGTCCTTGCTAAGGGTAAGGAGAACCTTGCGGCCGTCAGGAGACCAGGCGCCGGACAGATTCAGCCCCGGATAACTGGAGACTTTCTTCCCCGCCCCCCCCTTCAGGCCGGCGATATAGAAATCGGGGTTCCCATCCCGGTAAGAGGTAAAGGATATCCTTTTCCCGTCCGGGGACCAGCGCGGCGCCAGGGTCAGGGAACGATAGCTGGTAACCTGCTTTTGAGCCGATCCGTCAAAGGCGACCGTCCGAATCTCCGAGTTCCTGCCCTGCTTGTGCACATAGGCGATCTGGGTATTGAAAACCCCCCGCTCTCCCGTAAGGACCAGGAGGATCTCATTGACAAACTGGATCACCATATCTTTTCTTTCATTGATCTTTCCCGTGTATCTTTTCTCCCGCATCAATACGCCCCTGATCGTATCATAGAGGCGCATCTCGACTGACAGATCATTACCCTGGCTACGGAAATTACCCTTGACGAGATAATCGGCTCCGATTGTCGTCCAGTCGCCGAAATTGATGTTTCCCTGATTCCGGGTCTGATCCTCAAGAAAGGCCCTGGGGGGGATGATATTGAAATATCCCGTCATCTCAAGATATTTTGACAAGTTATCGGGAAACCATTTGGCAAGCCCCTCCTTGTCGCCCTCCACTCCTGGTTTTGTGAAGCCGGCAATGGCAATGGGGAATTTTTGAAAATTCGGGGCGTCGATATCGATGTAGTCCTTCGCCACTCCCTGACCGGGGGCAAGGAAAGTGATCAGTAAAATAAATAATACGAAATATAGATTCTTAATTTTCATTTGCAAATGCCTCGACAACTAATTGAAATCATCATGTCCATATTTTATCTCCTCCTCAAGGCAAGACCGTGTCCGCTGGTTTCCGCCCCCTCAAGGGGGTTAAGGCGGGGATGGCCTTGCATCATCTCTGCAGATCCGAGGAAAGAAAGCGAATGCCGAGATCCAGTCCGTTCTCCCGGTACCATGGGGGCAATGGCGGCAGGGGGTTGGCCTTTTTCAGAGCCCTGAGAACGGAATTGTCGAAGTAGGCCAATCCCGATTTTTTTTCAAAACTGATGCCCGTGATGGCCCCGCTCTGTATTATCCGCACCTGCACAATGGCTTCGATATTGCCCTTAGGATTGATGCCTCCAGGAAGGTTCCAGTGACTTTTAATCCTGGACCAGATAACCGTATAATAATCAGCCAACTGGGCATTGGCTTCAGCGCTGTCCGCAGAATTGGCGGCAGGAGACGATTCCGCTCTGGTGTTATTTGCCGAGGTTTTGCCGCCAAGTTTCTTCCGCAGATTCTCCACAGCGGGATTGCTCAGATTTTTCTTCGTCTCCATCTTCCTGATCGGTGCCGTTGTCTGAGCGGTTACGCGCTTTTTCATAACGAGAGACTGATCGCGCAGGGAAGGTCCGGCGATCTCGCGCAAGGGGTCGCTCATCTGTTTCTGGCTGAGCAGGGCTTCGGAGAGGCTGACCAACTGGACGGAATAGGCGGGACCGAGAGTAAAGCGGGGCGACGATGTGCGAGTAGGCCAAAAGACAGCCAAAGACAAGAGCGACAAATGAATGACGAGGGACAATATGATCATTCGGGACAGGCGAGTCCCCTGTTCACGGTGTCCTCCCGAATAACGCAGGGATGTCATCGTGATTCCTCGGGAGACTCGGTTACCATTCCCAGTTTGTCGACGCCGGCCTTTCTGATCTCCGACATGACCTCGACCACGAAACCATAAGCAACCGATTTATCAGCCCGCAGGAAGATTTCCTTATCAATCCTGGCTGAAAAGATATTCTCCAGCTTAACCTTGAGATCATCTTTGGGAATCTTGGTGCGATTTATGAAGATTTCCCGGTCTTTGTTTATCGAAAGCACAAGTTTTTCTTCGTTGACATCGATCGTTTTGGACTTCACCCGGGGCAGATTGACATCGATTCCCATGGACAACATCGGTGCGGTAACCATGAAAATGATCAACAGCACCAGCACCACATCCACCAGCGGGGTGACATTGATCTCGGCCACAAGTCTGCTTTCGAAGTACCGGCGCTTACGCGTAAATCTCATTATTCTCTCCCGCTACCTCAGGTAATTCCTTTCAATGATATTGGTCAGTTCCGAAGCAAAGGCGTCCATATCCATCGTCAGATTTTTGATCTTGTTCGTATAGTAATTGTAGAAGATAACCGCAGGGATGGCGGCGGCCAGGCCGGCGGCCGTAGCCACAAGAGCCTCCGAGATGCCGGGGGCGACTACCGCCAGCGTCGCCGAACCCCGGGCGCCGATGCCTTTGAAGGTGTCCATGATACCCCAGACCGTTCCGAAAAGACCGATGAAAGGACAGGCGCTCCCGGTCGTCGCCAGGAATCCCAGTGCCCGCTCAAGTTTGCCGGTTTCGCTGCTGCTGGCCCTGTTGAGGGCCCTTTCGATATTATCGATGCCTTTCATTTCAAAACCCGCTTCCCCATATTCCCCGGCTTCTCTCACGGAGACCCTCTCCCGTGCCGCTTTGGTTATTTTAACCAGCTCGCTGTATCCGGAACGGAAAATTTCGGCCATGGTAGATTCGGGAAACTTTTTCGCTTCCGAGAATATATCCGAGAGTTTTGTCGACTTCACATAAATATCTAGAAACAGATCATTTTCCTTCTTGATCTTCTTGATGCTTCTATGCTTCAGCCAGATAATCGCCCAGGAAATAACGGAAAATCCAAGGAGGAGGAGCAGGACGAATTGAACCATCAATCCTGCATCCAGAATCATCCCGAATACACTACCCTGAAATTGCCCACCCAGGCCGGCAACGGCAACATATGGTATTTCTTTCACTTTTATCCTCTCCTGCCAGTGATTTGCTATAGTGGCCTTACCTGTAAAGGAAAACCCGGTCCTTGTCAATAACACTTTTCACTAAAACCTGTAATGATGACCCCGTAAGCCATCTAAAATTTTAGCCATTTTAGACGGCTTCGTAAAAAGATTCGCAGGCAAGGCGCGCAAAGCCTGAGGACTGAGGCGTACTTCGCGTACGCCGCAGGGACGAAGGATGCAGCGCAACGAAGCATCCGGACTTTTTACGAAGCCGTCTATAGTGTTTCAGGGGGAAAAGCCACAACATCATCGATATGCAAGGCATCGGCAAAAATCATCACCAGGCGGTCAAGTCCCACGGCGATCCCCGCCGACTCCCCAAGCCCACGCAGGGATTCCAGGAAGGGTTCCGGAGTTGGATAGGGAGGTTTGCCCGCCCGGCGGCGATTATCCTCCTCCTGTACAAAGCGACGGCGCTGCTCCTCCCCATCCGCCAGTT
>Ga0209749_1000948_pt1 | contig 30794 bp, 29 predicted proteins | sample EPASupsiteSAE347_FD_187267 | JGI IMG/M metagenome (GOLD analysis project Ga0209749, IMG submission 187267) | Bioremediated contaminated groundwater from EPA Superfund site, New Mexico - Sample SAE3-47 (SPAdes) (version 2) | ecosystem: Environmental > Aquatic > Deep subsurface > Groundwater >...
ATTCATTCCTTTCATGGACTGGAAATAGGGGTTGATTATTTGTATTCTATTTTAAAATATATGTGGCGTAAGCTTTCAACAAATATATAAAATTTTAAAATTATTTTTAAAAATTTCACAATTTATTTGCGAATTTTATGGACTATACGCATCAATTTTATGATGTGAGTGGTAATTGCTTTAAACATCACAGGTAACAGTCAAATGAGCATCATGATGGCCTTGGAAGAATCGAGAAATCACTCGATTTCTAGATTGTGCCCACTGGTCACATTATGAATGTGCGAAAATCCTCTTTCAGCAAGGAATGAATCCACTCCTCCTTCTTTAATACCGAATTGAAGAGGCTCCCCCTGCTCTATAACATAATTGCGAATATTCTTTGCAGCTTCAAGTTCGCTCGTTCCGTCAACCAAAGACTGCGGGTAGTAATCGAAGATTATCCTGCTTCCCTTTCCCGAATTCCTGACTATAAATGACAGCATCATGTCCACGGCCTGCGGTGGCAGGTACATGACCAACCCTTCCATGACAAAAAGACTCTTTTTGGATGCATCGTATCCCATCCCCAGCAGCTTCCCACCCAAGTCTTCCGACTCAAAATCGACTGGAACATACGCGACATGCTGGGGAAGCTGCCCGAAAATCTTCCTTACCTTTTCCACTTTCACCTTCTGTGTAGCGGGATGGTCCACATCAAATACAGTTATCTTATCAAGGCCATCGATTCTGAAGGCCCGCGTATCATATCCGGCTCCAAGGATTACAAGCTGCTCCAAGCCGTCTTCAATCGATGATTTCACAAAATCATCGAAGTAGCGCACCCTGGCCCGGATCGAGTTGCCAAGTCCTGGAAAGAGACGCTCGTAATGCTCTCTCATCTCCTTTGTTTTTTCAGGATTTCTGCGGGCAAATTCCATCGTCTCCGGATCTACGAAGTGAATTGCATACGGGTCGTAGCAGAGGCGCTGGCCTTCAGGCATCATAGATTCTGCTACCCTGTGAAGAGCAATCATCTCGGCCATCTTGCTTGTTCTCTTTGTCTTCATGTCCATATTCGCATTGGCCTCTAAGGATGTCGTATCCTGATTCGATTTCTGCATATATCCCTCAATTATTCTCATCTTTATTTTCTTTGTCGGCAGGCATAGGATGTATGTAGCCAGCCACCACATGAAGATATGATCCAAGCCAGCTATATGGGAACTGATAGCGCCGAATGGGCCGCATCTCACATAAAGGAAGAGCATTCTATCCTGAATTGATCTGGGAAGGAATGATGGAGAGTGTGCTGGATTTAAATTGGGAGCCGTGATTATTTGTTTGGAATGTATGCTACATATCAATGCACAAAGATTCTATGAGAAATACTAATTGACTGCATAAATTAATATAATTAAATACTCAAGCATAGGTTAAGAAAAAATTCATGTGATCATTTTTAGCAGGGTGGTGAGAATATAAAAGTCACAAAGTATGTATTAACCTCTCCAGAATGCACAGATATCCTTCCTTCAGACATATCCACGATGGTCTATGAATCAAAATCTGGCATAAGAGTCAAAGAAACCTGCTTTGGGGCGATCATAGAGGGCGAAGAGCAGCCGATCAAGTCGCTGGTCGAAGAGATCCGGGCTCTTGATCCATCGGGAATTTTCATAAAGGACCGGGGATTCTCCATGGGCGATCCCAATCACTGTCGAGGATCAGTTTTTAGCCCCTCACTTAGAATGATTTCTTCGGTTTCGGGCTGCCGAAGCGGAAGCGCCAGGCCAGGCTGCTATATGATTGAGGCTGAATCGAAGTTATTGCCCTCGATTTCCAAGGCCCTGGCTTTCATGGCCAAAGGAGAATCAAAACCAAGTACATGCAAGCTAAACGATAATATTCAAAATATCACAATACATGTCTGAAGATGAAAACTCATAAGAAAACACTGGAGCAAGATGCCATGAGTCGCAGGATAATTGATCAATCGGTGCACCTAGAGAATGAATGCCCATCAAACCCGAAAGGGTATGGCCCTAAATGAGAAGCAGGGCATTCCTCTGGTTCCGGGGATGGAGATCGGCTATGTGGTGAAGGATGCCGGAAAGTGGGAGGTGGAGCCGGAGAGGACGGCGGCGGGGTTCGATGCTGTGTACTACGGGAAGCTGCTGGGGAAAGCGTGGGAGGAGGCGGGGTTTGTGTTTAGTTAAGTAGCGGACTAATGCGATCCCATGCGCGTTAAGGCTCTAAGCCGATCGCCTTTAGAAATTCGTCCCTTCCGACCCGATCGATCAACATCCCTAATCGCTCCTTTGGCCTTGCATTTTGTTCCATGTAGTCGATCACCCTTTCCGTCAAAGCGACTGCTTCATTAAGAGACAAAAGCGGACCTGCTCGTTGACCAACTCTATGAACCCTGCCAAACGTGCCACCAAAATATGCCCGATAGCCAGCCTCGCCCGCAGCCTCGGAAGATTTCCATCCTACGAAACCGAGATCGTTTAGCTCTGCCTTAGCGCAGTCGTTTGGACATCCAGTGATACCTATCTTGAATTTTGCTGGCAGCTTCTTCCCAAAGAATCTCTCATCGAGTACTTTGCCTAGACCTTGAGTATCAACAAGGCCTTTGTCGCATATCGTACCTTTGCAGGCTACAATCGGACGCACAGTTGGTCCTGTTCCACCAACCATTAGCCCAACTTCCTCCACTGCCTGTTTTACAGCATCAAGATTTTCCTCTGCTACCCACGGGATATCGATATTCAATCGGTTAGTAAAAGTCATGTAGCTTCTGCCATATTTTTTGGCGATATCTGATAGCATTGCCATTTGTTCTGAGTTAACATGACCTACTTGCGTCTTCACCCGAACAACAAAGTGCTCCTTATCTTTTTGCCTGATAAACCCGCGCAACTTAAACTCTAGGTTATTCATTTCGCTCACATCCATTATTTTCCACCGGCTCTAATTGGTTCTGCAGGCTGAAAATCAAGGCCATCAAGTCCCTGCGGATACGAAGCTCATCTCCTCAATGGTCCCTGAATAGCTATTTAAGATCGCTTCGCACTCTTCAATCAGGTTCTTAAGTGATCTAGCGATAACGTCGATAGCTTCATTCCCTTTGCCCCTTCTTTTCCCTTTCAATTCTAGGAGGGCATGTCAGGATAAAAATGTTTCAGGTTCAAAGGGCTACCTGCGGGATGTGGGTTCTCTTGAGATTCAATACATAACAAAAGCAAGGAGAATCTCGCCAACCACTACTGTGATCCTCGATCCTATCGCATTTGAGAAAATTATATTATCATGTGAATGGATCAGGCCCTGGTGGAATTAGACCCTCATTTCCTTCTACTCCAAAGCTGATCCTGATGCAAAACTTCATCTACTATCGTTTTTTCTAATTCTCCACGGGCAACACGTTGTTCATCTACGTCTATGATGCTTGTAGCGAGTTCCTTTACGAAATTCTTTTTCCCGGATATCATGATTTCAGTACCATCTGGACGACGCATGCAGAATTGACCATCATCCTCTTCCCCACACATGATTTCAGTACGTTCAGGTCGACGCTCGTATAATTGACCGTTATCATCTTTCATTAGCATGATTTCAGTACCATCAGGACGGCGCATGTAGACTTGAACTTTGTCTTTCTTTTCCATGATTTCAGTACCATCAGGAAGACGTATGTACAATGCAGCTGGCCCCTCTTTAGGGAAGAATCTTTTATGAGCTTTGTATATGATCTCTACTAATGAATATATGTCGACAAACGCACCAGCAGCGACAACGAATGGAAGCAATATGGCGTAATCAATTGCCGCACAGACGATGCGTCCACGGGTTTTATCGGGATCTATCCAGTATGTCTGAACATCCCCCGAGTTTGTTTCAATGTACCTGTAAAACTCGTCAAGATTTACCTCGAGAGCTTCGTCATCAGCGATGGATATTAGGATTGGCATATACTGCTGCATCAAATCACAACCGTTAGGTGGATCTCCTTGTAGTATGTATCTTTTGTGTCAGTCCGGATTGCTCTTATATGCTTAGAGATCTCTAATGCTATCACGTCACCGATTGTAGTGGATTCTATTAAAATATAGCCGAGCAAGCAGATACAGATAACGTTGAGATCCTTTCCAGCCCAGTAGCAGGCCCGTTCTATACGTATACTGTGGGGACTATTTGGCTATTGCATTCTTGGACTACTACAGCGAGGCCGAAATAGGACCATGATTAAGACCATCCACTGCGACGGTTTTTCCTTGTTTCATTCATGGTCTTAATTAAGCCTCGCTGTACTACGACCTTGCTTACGCGAGGCCCCTCTTGGGTGAGGGTGGACTGCACCCCTGATAGTAGACAGTAAGTTAAGCAACGGTATTTAAAGCAAACTCCACTTCGAACTGCTCTGGGGATTTATAGCCAAGAGCTGAATGCAGCCTCTTCTTGTTGTACACCTTCTCAATAAAACGCCATATGTTTTTATAGGCATCCTCGAATGTTCCGTATTCATTCAGATATACCTCCTCGACCTTTAGGGTTTTGATAAAGCTCTCTGCAAATGCATTGTCATATGGATTTCCTTTTCTGGACATGCTGATCAGGATGTTATGCTCTTTGAGACAATCTACATAATCGTGTGATGCATACTGAACGCCTTGATCCGAATGATGAACAAGTTCATGAGTAGATTCTGACCAGCGATTTTCTATTGCCTTGTCCAGAGCATTCATGGCCAGTTGACTGTCTATGTTTCTGCTCAGCTCCCAGCCGATGCATTTTCTGCTGTAGAGATCCAGGATCACCGCGAGATAGATGTTCTCATGTAACAACTGGACATATGTGATATCTGAAGCCCAAACCTGGTTCAATCTATTGATCTCGGCGTTTTTCAGAAGGTTTGGATATACTGGCAATCCATGACTGGAATCAGTTGTTATTGGCTTGAATCTCTTCTTTTTGCACAGAAGGTTGTCTTGTCGCATCAGTCTCAGAACACGCTTGCGGTTAACCTCAAAACCGCGATTTTGAAGTTCTGCAGTCATCCTCCTGTAACCGTAGCCAGTAAATTCCAGAGCGATCTCCTGAATCTGGTTTCTTAGATCCAGATTCTCTGAGGGGACCATTTCCGGTTGCATCCGCCATTTGTAGTAGCCGCTGCGACTTACTTCAAGTGCCTGGCAGGATTGAGATATCGACAACACAAGACCGTCTGAAAGAACATCTTGAATAGTCATATATCGTCCCTCAGCGTCGGTTTTATTCTCTCCTCCCGAACCTTCTTTTGGGTCATGGCGAAGGCTTTTTTTAAAAGCTCAATCTCGGCATGAGCCTGGCCGAGCAGTCTCTCAAGTTCTGCAATCCTTGCCTGGTCCTTATACTGATTTCCATTACCGCTAAACGCTTTTTCGGGATTCTCGGCCAACTCGTCTCTCCACCGAGAAGGTAGGCCTGGATGGATGCTATGCTCGCGGGCGATCTGAGCGAGAGGCTTGCCACTCTCAAGTTCTGCTACTACTGATATCTTGAATGCTCGGTCGTAGCGCCGCCTCGTCTTTTTCATGCACTTCTCTCCATGAGCTGATGTTGCTTAACTCATTGTCTACTCGGAGGGGTTCACTCTAGTTGAATTGCTTCACATGGGAAACTGAATTTTAATGTCGACAGATCCGGTTTTCCATCCGTCACGTGTGAGCCCCTGCCTGGGCTCATGGGTGTTTCAACCGTTATTTTTCACAGGACCCCTAAGCAATATGTAGGGCCTGCTGTCGTCTTCCTTCACCACCGTCTCCACACCGTAGACCGCTCGGATGTTCTCTTCAGTCAGCACCGAAAAAGGTTCTCCTGCATCGAAGACACAGCCATCCTTGAGCATGAGTATCCTGTCTGCATACCGAGCCGCCAGGTTCAGATCGTGGACGGCCATTACAGCAGATATGCCTCTTTCTTTAGCTAGCCTTCTGATGATCTCCATGGTCTCCAACTGCTGCCTGACATCCAGGTTCGAGGTGGGCTCGTCCAGCAGCAGCACCTCTGCCTCCTGGACCAGAGCTCGAGCCAAGACCACCTTCTGCTGCTGTCCACCGGAAAGCTCAGTGAAGTCCCTCATGGCCAGATCCTCCAAACCCACCAGCTTCAAGACTTCCAGAGCTTTTTTGATGTCGCTTGAGCTGCTTTTCCATCCGCCATGGGGCCTCCGGCCCATGAGGATCGTATCGAAAACAGTAGCCGGAAATGAGTTTTTGGAGTTCTGAGGAACGTACCCCAATTTGCGAGCGATCTCCATCCGGGTCATATCCCGGATGTCAACCCCATCCAGAGTTATCGTCCCGCTCTGGGGGTTGAGCACCCTGTTCATGCACCGGATCAAGGTTGATTTGCCAGTCCCGTTTGGACCTATTACTCCCAGGACCTCTGACTTTTCTAGCTCCAGCGATACCCGGTCCAGGATCGTTACCCTGGAATAGGCGAAGACCAAATCTTTGACTTTGAGCACCATGATTGTCTCTTTGTATAAATGGTTTCTACCAATGCCCCTTTCTCCGCCTCATTATCAGATAGAAGAACAGAGGAATTCCCATGAACGCAGTCATGACTCCGATGGGAAGGATGACAGGAGGCATGATATGCTGGGCGACGACATCCGCCCCTGCCAACAGCAGTCCGCCCACGAGAGCCGATCCCAGCAGGACGAACTTGTTGTCTCCCCCTACGATCATGCGGGCGATGTGAGGGGCCACCAGCCCGATGAATCCTATGGTCCCTGTGAAGGCCACAATGCTTGCCACTATCAGGCTGGAGACAATCATTGACAGGTTTCTCGTCCTGTCCACATCGATTCCCAGACTTTTTGCCGTTTCATCCCCTGAACTCATGACGTTGAAATCCCATGACTTCCAGACGAGGATGGGAATACAAACCGCCAGCACGAAAGACAGCACATATAGCTCGTTCCATGATGCCTTGCTCAGGCTTCCGACCATCCAGAAGACCACGCCTTTGACCGCATCCGAGTCAGCAAAGTACTCCAGCAGTGTGGTGCAGGCCGAGAAGAAGTACATGATTGCGATTCCAGACAGGACCATTATCTCTGGAGTGGCACCCTTATGTCTGGCGATGGCCACGATGGCCATCGAGGAGATCAGTGCGAACACGAAGGCGTTTCCTGCTATGAGGTAGCTTCCGAAGAACCCCTGGCCCAGGAGTATGGCCACCGCAGCTCCAAAACCTGCTGCCGAAGAGATGCCCAGAGTGTAAGGGCTGGCCAGAGGGTTCTTGAGAACCACCTGCATAACCGCTCCTGCTATTCCCAGACCCATGCCGGCCAGGATTCCAAAAAGTATGCGAGGCAGCCGGATGTTCCATACCACTCGCTGGGCTTCCTCGGTTGCCTGGAATTGATCGGGAAGGAAGTTATGAAGAATTACCTCGTAGACCTGCCCGATCGAAAGCTTGATCACGCCCAGTGTGACGGCTGTGCCTGCCAGTGCGACTGTCAGGAGGGTCAGAGCGAGGAGGAAGATATACCTCCTCCCCACGAACTCCGTGTACTGTGCCTCGATCGCTTCGAGGTTTATTGTTTTAGTTTCATGCGACATATTTTGCATCTTGCTTTTCATCTACTTCCAGGTGTAGTAATCCCCGCAGTTCTCCAGCATCCAATCGTACAGCCCATCGACTCCGTAGAACTCCTCGAGAACCTCGTTGCATTCCGCTTCGACGTCAAGGTCTGCGAATTTCTCGGGATAAAACAGCTTGGCCATGTATATGCATTCACATAGACCCGTTGCAGGGTCCCAGCCAGCATACCAGCCCTTTGTATTGTAGACCCGCTTATTCTTTACTGCGCTGACGGTCTGCAAAGCTGGGTCCGATAAAACCTCATCGAGAGTTATCCAGTTGTCTTTGGAATGGCAGGTGATCAGAATTATCTCCGGGTCCCAGTCGATGATCTGTTCCTTTGAGACATCGACATGTCCCCAGGAATCGCTCCCAGCCATTCCTTCTGCGACGTTTTTGCCGCCTGCGATCTTTATGGGTTCATAGACATTTGCGGTACTGGTTACCCCTGAATTACTGGAGCAGGCAATGTAAACCCTGGGTTTGTTCTCATCGGGGACCTCAGAAACGACCTCTTCGATCCTGTTGATCTGCTCATCGCAGTAATCTATCAGCTCTTCAGCTCTTTTCTGCTCATCTTTTCCAAATATTAGACTCAGCAACCTCCAGGTCTCAAAGGCGCCATTTTCTTCACGAAATACTTCTTTCGACGGATTGGCATATACAAAAGGAAGGCCTGTGCTCTGGGAAACGGTCTTTGAAGTAGCTTTATCCGTATGAAGGGTCCCAAAGATCACATCAGGCTTCAATGTGATGATGGTCTCTTTCGAAGGATCGCTGGTAGTCCCTATTCCTGGAAGCCCCCTCAGCTCAGGATGGGCGTGCAGTTCCACCACGTCATCAGGCCTGGCCAGGGTATTGCTTCCCACTCCGACAATCTTATCGATAGCTTCGAGGTGAATGACCGGCCTCAAAGCTCCCAGAAATAAGGTAGCAACGCTTTCCACTGGTGCATTTAAAGTTGCCGTCACGCCTTCATTATCGATGAACGTAAGCTTTGCCGGTTCACCATAAATTATCGATTCAATCTGGTCGATATCATTATCGTCGATATTTCCATCGCAATTTGCATCTGCCAGATCTGTGGCCTTACGGCTGCCCTCAATTATGTCCTGCACGAAACATATATCATTATCATCTATGATATCGTCCATGTTGGCATTTCCATAAACGCTTAAAGTGAAGTCGTATGCATTGGAGGACATAACCGCTAACATGCACGAGGCCAATATCGCCAGATACCTCATTTTGATCATCTTCAACCACATCCGAGTTGCATTATACACTTATGCAAGTTCACTTGCTTTAAGTCTGTTAATTTGATATATCGAAGCAGACCTATCGATATAGACATATATACTTTTTGGCCTTTGACCTATGACCCGCGCCTTATCTGCAAAACCGGTTGAGCCCTTTAGTGCCTTGATCAGTTCTTGTGAAATGAATGCTTAATATTCATATTATATCTGTTTAATTGAGTCAAAAAGTATTTATATCTCATTTTGATACGTCTTTATCGACACGTCTGTATCGATATACCAGGAGGAAACCATGATTATGAAATGCAGAACAATGCAGATTTTATCTATCTTGATAGCGATCGTCGCTTTGCAGGCGGGGTCGGTTGTCGCAGAGGATTATAAGACCGTAACCGACATGCGCGGCATCCAGGTATCGATCCCGGAGGATCCGCAGAGGGTCATCGCAATCAGCCGAGGAATTATAGACACGACCATGTACTCATTCGGCGTGCAGGACAAGCTGGTAGGCGGAAGCATTTACAATAAAGACAATGGGTATGGCAACTACACCTATGACAACGAGACCCATCGCATATGCCCCTTTATTTCCTTCATGCTCAATCCCAATTATCGAAATCTCACCAATGTCGGAGCTTTTGGCGGGCCCCTAGGAATTGCACCCAACGTAGAGGTTGTGGCCTCACTTAATCCAGACCTGGTGATAATGAGGGATCAGGGCGCAGATGAGGAAAACACAGCTAAGTTCCTGGACGCCGCAAAGCGCCTGGAGATTCCCGTAGTTGTGCTGAAGTATGCGGACTGCTACGATGATATCAGCGTCGGCACCATTTATGAAGAGATCAGGCTCTTGGGAGAGGTATTTGGAAAACAGGAGAATGCAGAGGAAATTGTCGATCTCATGAACGAGCAGGTAGAACTGATCAGGGAGAGGACCAAAGATATTGCAGATGAAGACAGGCCAAGAGTGCTGTACTTTGGCGCACCATCCTATGCAATGGATAGAGGAGGCGCAGGATATGCTTTCGGCACAGATACCATAGAGTCTGCTTTCCTTAAGGACATAATCAATGCCAAGAACGCTTATGACGGCGACAATACCGAGCTAATCTCCGCCGAGCGCTTTTTATCCATCGATCCCGATGTAATAATATTGCCGACATACTCCGGCTATCATCCTCCCAGTGTGATGTACAATGAAGAGCAATTTGGGAAAGTCCAGGAACTTAAGGCCCTTAAAGATAGGCGGGTTTATTCCCTTACAGCCACACCGATAATGGATGAGAGACTGGAGTTTCCAATTAACTTGATGATAGCGGCGAAAGCCATCTATCCGGACCGGTTCGATGACATCGATCTCGAAGAGTGGATCGAGAATTACTTCAAAGAACTTTATGGTGTAGACGATGAAAAGGCAAACGAGCTTAAAGACGCACTGCTCCTGCGTTACCTGGAGATAATCCCATGAATCTGCCAGAGGTAAATGTCAGCTGCGAGGAGCTTTACAGGATGCTTTATACTCCTATTAAAGCCAAGCTGCTGATGAGTGGAATCGAGCTAAAAGTCTTTAACCAGCTATCCGAGCCCAAATCAGCAGAGGAGGTGGCGAAGGAGTACGGAGGTCACTGCCGGAACACCATGTTTTTTTTAAATGGCCTGGCCGCCTGCGGCCTGATAGAAAAGCATAACGGCCTTTATAAGAACGCACCAATTGCACAGGCTTTTCTGGTTGAGGGAAGCCCAACCTATTTGGGAGAGGGGTTTGCCCATCAGGCCTCCATGACCGATGCGATGCTGACAAACCTGACAAAGATGATCCGAGAGGGACCGCCGGCAACGCCTCCGGAGGACGATGCCGATCCTCAAAAATGGAGCCAGTTTGCATCCTGGATGGCCAATAATGAGCGCGCAGGCATAGCCCAGCAGATGTCCGATCTGGTCTCTCTGCAGCCGGAGTTCTCATCATTTCAAAAGATGCTGGATCTGGGCGGCGGTCCGGGAATTTTTGGCATAGCAATGGTCGCAAAGCATCCCACCATGAGGGGAGTGATCTTTGACCGAAAGCCTGTCGTCGAAGTTGCGGAGAGGTTCATCAAAGAGTATGGAATGGAAGGCCGGATGGAGGTTCTTGCAGGAGATTACAATCTTGATCCCATCGGTGAGGGTTACGATCTCATCTGGGCAAGTGCCACCCTCAATTTCGCCTGGGAGAATATGGACTCCGTTATGAAGAAGATCTACGAGGCCCTCAATCCCGGCGGCCTTTTCGTGAACCTTTCTGAAGGACTTACCGATGAGGGAACGAAGCCGGACTTCTATGTGCTCTGTACTGTGGGTTGGGCCATGAACGGACCGATGATGGCCTTCGATCAGGGCTTTATTGCTGATGTTATTCTAAAGGCTGGATTTAGATCGGTGCGGTCACGCACCCTTCAAACCGGGTGGGGGCCGATGGATATTGATATAGCTCGAAAATGAAAAATTATTTAATTTTTAAAAATTTAAATTTTTCCACTCAATTGAATCGATTCTTGCGAAATAAATGCAAAATCATCGCATTTATGAATACGAATTAGTCAAAAAGTATTTATATCTTAGTTGATATGTCGATAAAGATAAAAGGCAACTAAGGGGTTGACGGGAGATAATATACGCAATCTCCAAAGAGGCGATTTCTAGAATAGACTGCGTACAATGGCGATTTTCGGGTGACGAAGGCAAAAAATTGTATACTTTATCTCCCGTCAACGGCTAAGAAGAGAAAATAAGGTGAGAATGTGAAAATGGATCGAATTGCAGGAGCAATTCTGCTCATAATAGTCCTGCTGCCTGGAATAGCCCTTTGCAGCGAAGTGGACATGTACCAGCTGGGCACGGATGCCGCGAACCATGCCATGGATGAGTTGGGATTCGAAAAGGGTGATGTAAATGTGCTGGCGCTCACCAACGCCGGATATCCGGTGATCAATGGTCAGACCACAAATTTGTGCCTGGACGCGGTGACGGATATTTCAGGTTGCACACCGGGCAAGGAGAACCTGGTCGATGTTCAAAGTCCTCCCTGGAAACCGTTGTGGTTCGGCTTTTTCGATAAGAGCACCGGCAAGGCGGTCTACATGAAGGTAAACGCCAACGCTACCGGTTTTGAGGTCCAGAAAACGGATAAGATTGACATTGATCATGTCCTGGCCAATATGGATACCTGGGAACCGGGGGTTTTCGATCACATGCTTCCCATCGCCAACATGTGGGCTCATGAAAATGCCACTTACATATTCATGAAAGCAGTCGAGCTACACGATCACCTCTGCCCTGGAATCTCCAGCGGCTTCTTAGAGGCAAAGTATGTAGAGGATAAGCTACCGATTACCGACTATAATAACCAGAGCTACAAGGTAATAAGCTGTCCCAACTGGTGCAAAGAGGACTATTTCCTGGCAGCCTGGGACTGCACCCCCGGAAAGAGCGGCATGTTCGTCAAATACCTCACCACAGACGAGACCAACGCCTTGAAGAAAAAATACAATACCAGCGTAGCAGGAATATTCGTCTGCTGGAATGCGTCATCCAATTCAGGTGACGGCCTGGTGCTGGGATTCAACCTTGATAAGGGCTTCAATATGAGCCACTCCGACACCTGGCCCAGTTGGGCATGGAGATTGAAGATGGACGAAAATCTGATGGACTCTGCCAACTCTCCAGAGGACTTCGTCTCTACCATCAAGGAATTCCATCTAGAGAGCCTAAACGATCTCCAGGTCCTCCAGAGGGCAGGAATCAACCCGCTAAAGGTGCTGGGAGTGGAATCTTCTTAAATTCGATTTGAAGAGATGGATTTGTTCTTTTTTCCCTTTTATGAATTTCAGGATATCTATTCATACTTTACAAGTACAATCGATTCCGAAAGTATATATATCTGCATAGATATGTCTTAATAGACATATGAACATAAAAATTGATTGAGCAATAAGCCGAATGGAAAAATAAACCAACAGCGATATATGCATCGATATGGCGATTGTGATATAATGGCAACCGGTATCCTAAAGATGATGATGCTTCACATAATGAGGGAAAGTGAGGCGTCCGGCTACGATATAATAAAAAAAGTGGACGCGATCACCGGAAAGAAACCCAGCACAGGGTCCATCTATCCGTTGTTAAAGAAGATGGAGCGAGAAGGCTGGATCTCAGGAAGGGTCGAAGACGGCAAGACCTATTACAGCCTGACGGATATCGGCCGGGAACACGTAGCTCAGATAAACGAGGTTAAACACGAATTCATCAAGAAGCTTCATCGATCCATAGCTTTGGCCAGCGAGACGTTCGACAATAGCGATGTGCTGGAGCTTATGAAAGATATGCATGACCTTCACAGAGGAATGAGAGTTCCCGTAAAAGACCAGATGGAGCTGCTCGCTCCGCTGATTCATCAGGTTGCAGATCTCCTGGAAACAGACACCGATCGAGAGAAAATCAGGTCTGTAATTCTGAGAGCAGCAGATGAGCTAAAGAAGCTTTGATTAGAGATGGTTGGATTGAGTGAACTAAAAGCACAACAGGGCTCAGCCGTAGATGAGAGAATTGAAAGCCTAAAGCAAAACCCCAGAGGAGAATTCCTTCAGGCCATACGCGAGAAAGACATGGCCCGCTGCCTCCTGAAGACCGCGGAGATTCATGGGCATTTCTGTCCGGGAAGTGCTCTCGGCGTCATGGCCTCAGTGTACGGCCTGAATATGCTGGGCTTGGATTCGATCTCTTCCGACGGCCTGGAGGACCTCATGGCCGTGGTAGAGATCAACGCCTGCTTTGCCGACGGGGTACAGACGGTATCAGGGTGTACCCTAGGAAACAATGCCCTGGTGTACCGCGATCTGGGAAAGCTGGCAGTGACCTTCGCCATGCGTGGGGCGGACCAAGGAGTCCGCATCAGGGTCAGGCCTGATTTCAGATCGAGTGTGGCCAAGGCCGCTCCGGAGTTCTACCCCCTCATGGAAAAGGTCATCAAGAATCGGGAAGGCGGCGCAAAGGAAAAAGCAGCCTTCCGGAAAGCAGGGAGGCAAGCGGCCTTTGCTATCATCCAGCTTCCCCTGGAGGGACTGTTTGTAACCGAGACTGTTGTGCCTATGCTGCCTGAATACGCCCCAATTACAGAGAGCGTTGTCTGTTCGAATTGCGGCGAGATGATCATGGCCACGAAAGCAGTAGACGGTCTCTGTCTCATGTGTGCGGGGGAAGTTTATCGTCAGGTCGAGGGAAAGGGCATTGTTGCCAAAAAAAATGAAAGGCAATCTGCTTCGACCAAGAGCTGAGCCTGAAAAGTTCCGGTGGGAAAAAAGTGGATACGACAGATATGATGTGCGAGCATCAATGTGATAGACAGAATAGACATAAGAAGAGCAAGAGCAGCTTCTGGATGCAAGATCCAATGCTTGTTTTCGGGGAGCTTAATCTTCAGAGAGGGAACTGCTTTCTCGATTTGGGCTGCGGACCTGGAGATTACTCCATTCGGGCATCAGAGCTTATCGGCGCTTCCGGCACAGTGTACGCGCTGGATAAAAACCAAGATGCAATTGTCGATTTGAAGGACAGAATCATCTCTGGTGGATTAAAGAATATCGAAGCAGAGGTCTGTGATATTGCCGGTCCTCTGCCGATTAAGGATGGCTGTGTTGACATTTGCTTCATATCTACCGTGCTCCACTCCCTTATTCTGGCCGATGTAGAGAGAAACCTGTTTAGCGAAATCAGGCGTGTTTTAAAACCTACTGGACGAGTGGCAATCATCGAATGCAAGAAAGAAGTTCAGCCATGTGGCCCACCAGTTGATATGCGCATATCACCCGAAGAGCTGGAAGGAAAAATAACACAATACGGCTTTGAGAGAACATCCCTGGGCGATCTCGGATATAATTACCTGATTCAGTTCAAAAAAAATTCTGAGAATTTGCCAGAACCATGTGGGCAAACATCCGGCGGCATGGTGCTGCGACCGATGGGGATCATTAAAAACAAGATCGATAGACCATTCCTTGTTGCCGGTGGCGACGGACTAAAAATGCAGGAGAATCTCGAAGACACCCTGGAGACGATTCACAAGAATTTTGAGGTGGTTTCAGATATCGTCATCGAGGAGAGCCTTGCTGGCATTCTCGATGGAATCGAAGAGTATTCTCATCTTATAATTTTATATTGGGCGCATAAAGTCCCTGAAAAGGGTCGATCACTTACCAAAGTGCACCCCATGGGCAGAGAAGATATTCCACAAAGGGGCATTTTCTGCACCTGCAGCCCTGCGAGGCCCAATCCCGTGCTTACGACCGTTGTCCGCCTGAAGGGACGAAAAGGAAACGTGCTAGAGGTCTTTGGCCTTGACGCGGTGGATGGAAGCCCTGTTATCGATATCAAGCCGTATGTTAAAGACTTTTACCCACAGGAAGGAGTGCGCATCCCTATGTGGATGCAGCAGCTTCAAGAAGAAGTCAGCAAGGTTAAATCGCGGAATGAAATGTGACATTTAATTAATATTTTTTATAATTTAATACGATTTTAGGAGGAGTTGACATGGGAAAAATCCGGCCAATGAAAGGGAATGACAGAGCTTTATCCTTAAAATTCCCGCTTGCACTCGAATTCGCAGTCGTGGGCCTGCTTCTCATTCTCTGCAGTCCTGCCCTGGCTTCCGATGAGACGATAGATGTGTTTACCATCGCCGACCCAACGGGCGATTGGGGATATCCCTCCCCTTACGGGCATTACCCGAGAGGGCCTGGATATGTAAGGATGAGCATGATCTTCGATACACTGGTGTGGAAGGACCAGAACGGCTACGTTCCGGCTCTGGCGGAGAGCTGGCAGATGGGGGACAATGCGTATGTCTTCAACCTGAGAAAGAACGTGACCTGGCATGACGGAGAGCCTTTCACTGCTAAGGATGTGATTTTCACAATTGACTATATCAAGGAGCATCCTTACCCGTTGGTAAGCCCAAAACTCGTGAAGTCTGCCGAGGCTCTGGACGACTATACCGTTAAGCTCTATCTGAACGGTTCTTATGCCCCATTCATCGAGATGGTTGCAGGAGCGCTCCCCATACTTCCTGAGCACATCTACAGTGACGTGGCCAATCCTGCCGAGTTCCTGGAGGATGAAGCCTTAACCGGCACGGGTCCCTTCAAGCTGGTTGATTACGACAAAGCCCAGGGAACATACCTCTACGAAGCCTATGATGACTACTACCTGGGCGCTCCCAAGGTAGCGCAGCTCAAGTTCGTCAAGGTCAGCAATGAGATGGCAGCTGCGGCACTGGAGAAAGGCGATGTCGACGCTGCAACCGTTCCTCCTGAGAAGGCTGAGGAGCTGGAGGGGATGGGCTTCAATGTCCCGAAGGGTTCACACGACGGCATTACCAAGCTCATGGTCAACCACAAGAAGGAGCCCTTCTCCGATGCCAGGTTCAGGCAGGCCCTGTACTATGCCATCGACAGACAGGCTCTTGTGGATACAGTCTTGCGCGGCTACGGCATCATCGCCAGCCCGGGCCTCCTTGCCCCGGACAACGAATTATGTAATCCCGATGTGGAAGAATACGCCTATGATCCGGCAAAGACCGAGGAACTTCTGCAAGAGCTGGGCTATACCAAAGATGGTCAGTACTTCACCAAAGATGGTGAGCCCCTGGAAATGGAGATGCTGATCACATCGACGGATGAACGAGCAGGAGAGATGATCAAGCAGCAGCTCGAGCAGGCCGGATTCAAAGTATCCCTAAGAAGCCTTGACTCCAAGACCCGGGACAGCCTGGTTTCCGAGTGGAACTTCGATCTGGCTTTAAACAGCCACGGAGGAATGGGTGGAGATCCTGAGATCCTGAGCAGGCTAATTGGCGAAGGGTTCTCATTCAACAGCGCTCGCTACAAGGAGAACCAGCAATTAAACGATCTCCTGAAGCAGGAGATATCTGAGATGGATCCTGCCAAGCGCAAGGAGCTCGTCGATGAGGTCCAGGTGGTTCATGCTCAGGATCTGCCGACACTGCCCCTGTACTACGCCGATTCATATTGGGCGCATGACGACAAGCTCGATATGTATTACACCAAGCGAGGAATCGCCATGGGAACGCCCATAGCGCAGAACAAGCTATCCTTCGTAAAATAGCTGTAGTAATTTGGCTGGCAAGATAGTTAGAAAGAGACACTACCTTGGCTTATTTTTTCAACATATTTCGATCGGTTAAATGAAATTATCAGGAGGAATTGATATAGAATAGCCTGCGTCTAATGGCGATTTTCGGGTGACGAATGCAAAAAATTGTATACTTTATCTCCCGTCAACGACTAAGGACTATAATCTCATAGTTCTCATGGCCTCATGGAAATCGACATCCTGGAAGACGTTGATCATGCTTATCAACACTCCACCAGAGCCTTACCTGCCTCGTCATCATCGAATCCTGTAGGCCATCACCGGCCCTTGAGAGGGTCTCTCGGAGATGCTGTCGCAGGATCTCCTCTTGGGCAGGGGATGATATCATGTACTGCTCCCGAAACTCATTTACAGCAGCATCGATATCAGAGAACTTGCGGGTGTATTCCATCTGCATCGTCTCCATATTAGGATAGATCCCCATCGAGTAGATGACGTTGTAGAGCATATCAGCCTTTGGACCTGACCGGTATTCTCTGCCATGCAGTTTGGGCCAGAGATCGATCATCGCCTTCTCCCATCCAGTGCTCCCGGCAAACCAGAAGAGATAGACCCATTCTGACGATGCCTCGCACATCGCTTTTATCGCATCTCTGATATTCGGCATTCCGAGCGAATGCCGGGCGATGACGAGATCATAGGGACCATCGAGGTCTTTCTTGAAATCGACATCCTCCCAGCGCTTGCGAACAATTGAGAGGTTTGTTACTCCCTTTTCCAGGGCATGCTCGCCCATCACCTCCGCCATGCCAGCGGCAGGCTCGACGGCGGTCACGGAGGCAACACGGGAAGCCAGGGGGACGGCCAGAGTGCCGGGCCCGGCACCGATGTCCAGCACATTAGAGTCAGCCTTTAGGGGCAGGCCCTCGATATCTTGAAGAATGCGCTCCGGCCTCTCCCGCGACTGTGCCAAAAACGCACGGGCACGATCTCGAGAGGCCCAGATCGAGGCGCAGTCCCCTCGTCCCCGGCACTCTTCATTCTTTTCGTAGAGATCCTTCCAGACTGAATTCCAGTCAATATCTCTGTAGATCATCTCCGCATTGCAAATATTCGATTGCATCAGCATACCTCATTCGAAGCGAAGTTCATTGTTTCATGCACCAGTCCATCCACTGCGTCGATATTAACGCTCTCGCAGTATCGTTATCCACATCATATACGTTCTTGAAGAAATCAATAAGCCACTCATCAAGATCGATATCGGCAAACCGCTCAGGGTAAGCTGCCTTGGCGATCACCATTACCTCAATAGGATATTCGAGACGTTTGGTGCTGCAGCACGTCCAGGGGAGAGCATAAACACGGTGGTTCTTTACAGCCAGAAGTTCGCCGACATTCTGATAGTAGGGAGCAGAGTAAAGCTCCTCCGGCGGATGATAGCCATTGGCAGTATCGAGCACGATAGCATCAGGATTGAGAGAGAGGAGCTGTTCAGCAGAGATAGTAGGTCTGCCTGTTTCCCGGAAGGCGTTCTTCGCATGGACGATCTCCTCGATGAAGTATGACTCAATTGTATCGGTTCCCCTCACCATGCCCGCTCCTCCCGCCTTCCTGGAGTTCGGAGACGCTCCAAATATCAGAACAGACTGCTTCTCAGAGTCAGGGATATCCTTCGTCCTTTCAAAGACAACCTCTGTCTGGGATTCGAGATAATCGGCCAGTTTTTCTGCTCTCTCTTCCTTTCCAAAGACTCTGCCAAGAATCCTTATTTCATCAGACATCGTTGAGAGATTCGGCTTGTCAAAGCATGTGGGGCCCTGGAGCACAACGACTGGAATCCCGAGGCCTTCAATAGTCCTTATCGTCTTCTGTGTGCTTTCATCCTCCATCGAAGCGACATTGCAGCCGCAGGCACGGATGATAACCAAGTCGGGATCAAGCCCGGCAAGCTTCTCGAAGTTCATATCCGTGCCGCTTCCGAGCAACGGGAGATTTTGCAGTCTAGGACTGAGATAGGCCACCGGATTCATGCCACCCTCGCCTTCGAGGGTCCCACTCCCAGTCGTGATTGTGTAGTTGGAGACCTTCTGAGAGCAGACCGACCCGACTCCAACGATCTTCTCCGCCTCGCCCAACACATACATCGTGCCCTCAATGATGCCAGCAGAAACCGTGACCACTCGATCGATCTCTGCCGGGATGGTCACAGCCACACCGCGGCCGTCTACAACGGTTCTTGTTTCCTCGGCTGCCCAGCCGGTGCCCAAGAACAGGCAAAAGCAGCATAATGCCAAAAAGAAATTTTTATTGCTCATCCACATTAAATTCACCATCAAAATCCCGTATCATCAAGCCATTCCAGACACAGTCCTTTCTTTATCTCCTGGGCGGTCTTCTCGTCAATTCCATAGAGCTTCATGTGGTAATCATTCAGCCATTCGCCCACATTCACATCCTGGAATCTCTCAGGATAGGTGAATTTTGCCTCGATCATCAAGCTAACAGGGAAATCAAGCCGCTCAGTTCTATAGCTGATTAGGGGAAGTCCGGTAACTCTTTTTCCCTTGATGGCTTTAAGCTCCATCAAATCCGTATAGCTCTCATTATTGTATATCTGATCAGGTGTATGAACACCCTGTGCAGTCGGCAGATATATGACATCGGGATCGAGAGTCAATAGTTGCTCTGCAGACATGAGCTGTCGGCCTTCTCCTTGGAACACATTCTTCGCATTTACAATGCTTTCAATAAGAATTGACTCGAGGGTATTCTTTCCATCGACGTAGGCTACACCCCCCTTTCCTGCGCAGTAGCTTGATAGCTCAAGATAAAGGAAGCTCTTCCTTTCTTTTTCGGGTATATCTGCGGTTCTGCTCTTGATGAAATCGACCTGCTCCTTGAGCTGGTTTACTATTTCATCTGCCTTAACATCTTTCTCAAATATTTTCCCAAGAAGTGTTATCTCGGCATAAACAGCTTCAGTCTCATCCCCATCGTATTTTGCGACCTGATTGAGGACAACAACCGGGACGCCGAGCTTTCTCATTGTGTCTATGCTCTTGAGATATGTCTCTCCGCTGTCCCTTCCCCACTGCCTGGTGCTCACAATAATGATATCCGGATTTGTCTTGGCAATGGTCTCATAATTTTCTTTGCCGATTGAGCCACAATATGGTATTGCCGTATCATCCAGCATTTTGGGGTATAGTATAGCATCCACATAAGAGGGTATAGTATGGCTGTAGCTCTTGTCATTATATGTATAGCTTGTTGTGGAATTTCCGCCTTTGGTGCTGCCTCCCTTCCCAACGATCTTATCTGCATCTCCCAAGGCGTACATGGTAGTAGCAATAAGGCCGGTGCTTATCTCAAATACTCTCTCGGGCGGTTTATAAAGTGTGACCTCTGTTCCAGTGGCATCGATTATGGTCCGCGGATAATTCTCCTTGATATGGCAGATCCTGTCCAGATCCTCTGAGGAAATATCCCCCTTCTTTTGTGATTCTTCAGCAGCCTTCAACTCATCATTCGAAACAACATTGTCACCATTAGTGTCTCCTGGGACATTTAGCTGGCCTGATGCTGTGTCTTCCGATGCGCATGCTGCTGCCAGCAAAAAGATTAAGCATGCAGCTCCCAGCAAAAAGATCTCTGGTAGTTTTAATATATCCAATTGTTTTAACATACTAGCCTCAAACATGCTGTTTTCCTACGCGTTCATGCAAGTTCTCCCATCCGGCAACGCCATCACACTCATTGCGAAGCGCCACATCCCTTGGCAGCACCATCTTTATGCCGCCAACGTTCCTCACAGAGCACATATCCTGGTAGATCTCGTCCATTGTATCTTCAGTGATGACGTTCTGAGACGACCCTTCCTTGAGGATGCGATTGTCCTTCATCACCACCACCTTGTCGCAGAACCAGCTAACGTGGTTGGGATCATGGCTGCAGGCAAGAATTGTCACCCCGCTCTCTGCGACCAGGCGCATAATCCTCCAGATACGGACCTGATTGCTGAAGTCCAACGCAGACGTCGGCTCATCCAGAAACATGAGAGGTGTCTCCTGGGCAATGGCCCGGGCCATGAGCACCATCTGGCGCTGTCCACCAGAGAGCTGGTTATAAGGATAATCGGCCAGCTCTGTGAGCCCCAGGAGATCCATGGCATCGGCTGCCTTCTTCTTATCCTCCCGGCTGATGCCGAAGAATCCATTCAGTCTCGGCGTCCTGCCCATCAAGACCACCTCCCTGGAGAGGTATGGGAATGGAGGCTTATGCTCCTGGGGAACATAGGCCACGACTTTGGCCATATCCTCGACTCGGAGAGCCCTTACATCTTTTCCATCCATCAATACCGATCCTCCATGTGATTTCAGAAAGTTCAGACAGCACTTGAATAGTGTCGTCTTTCCGCAGCCGTTAGGGCCAAATAGGCCGCAGAGTTCTCCCTCATCCACATCAAAGGAGACTCCGTTGAGCACCGGAATAGTTCCATAATTAAAGCGAAGATCCCGGACATCGAGCATAGGTGTCATTCAAACATCGCCTTTTGATCAGACTATTTCCAGGTACCTCAGAAGCAGAGAGTTCATCAGCTCGGCTGCCTTGTCATCGTCAACGCCATATAGATCCTTGAAATAGTCCCGGATCCAATTATCAAGATCTATGTCCTTGAATCGATCGGGATAGACGGCCTTGGCTTCTATCATCAGGTTTATGGGAAACTCAAGTCTCTCATCCCGACAGGGCGTGGCTGCAAGGGAGTAAACCCGTTTATTTTTAAGCGCACTCAAATCCTGCACATTCTTGAACCGTTCCTCATCATACATCTCTCTGGGCGGATGATGGCCGGAGTAGGTCGGAAGAATGATCACATCAGGGTCTATGGACAAAAGACGCTCGGAGGAAATAATATCAGTCGTACTTTCATTGTAAGCATTTTTAGCATTGACGATATCTTCCAGGAAGATCGATTCAATGGTGTGTGTCCCTAGTGCATAGCCTGCTCCGCCTTTATCTTTTGCTGATGTCGGCGCGCCGAAGTAAAGCACTTGGGCCTTGTCCTCATCCACGATATCATCGGTTCGATCTTTGATCAACTGAACCTGCTTATCCATTAGGCTGACGATCTTCTCAGCCTTTTCCTGTTTACCAAACACCTCCCCAAGAAGCCTCACCTCCTCGTAGATGGTGTCTACAGAAACATTGTCATAGCAATCCGGATATTTCAGTACTACAACCGGTATGTTGAGGCGCTTCAAGGCTTCCAGAAATTTGGCTGTGTCTTCATCATCCGTTCCTAGATCTCTCAAGATCAGCAGATCAGGGTTAAGGGAGGCAATGTTCTCAACATTAGGTGTTCCGTAAGGCCCTCCAAAACCTCCTACGTTGGTGAGATTCCGGTAGTTCGGATTCAGAACAAATGAGATCCAGGTGCATACTCGATGGTCTTCTCCGTCATATGTATAGTTCTCATATCCACCACCCTTCTGGTATATGCTGCCGCCTACCAACTTATCCTGCTCTCCGAAGATGTACATAGTGGTGTCTATTAATGACCGGCTCATGGCAACCACTCTCTGTGGATCTTCCGGAATCGATACCTTTGCGCCTCGCATATCGGTTACGATTTTGGATCCCGCAGCGTCTATAGGATTGATTTGAACAGCAATTATCGCCATTAAAAACAACAAGATCAACATTTTAGTCATTTTCACGTCGTTTCCTCCATTGGATTGATGTTGTCACTTTCTTTCATTTTTTCGCGCCAATTTTGTTCCAGGGCATTCTTCCGAGAATTGGTTAGAACTGGGCAAACGATATCAACATCCAGATCTTCGACCCGGTCTTGAGACTCATCCCAACATTGCCTTCCCTCTCGTTCTGAGAAGATAGAACAGATACGGCGCACCGAGGATCGAAGTGATGATCCCCACAGGAATCTCTGCGGTGGTGAGCGTCCGGGCCATGGTATCGCAGACCAAGAGATACGCTCCTCCAAGCATTGCTGATGCCGGAATCACATAGCGGTGATCTGGGCCAAGCATCATGCGCGTAGCATGAGGCATCATGAGGCCCACCCAGGCGATTATACCCACCGTCGACACAGCCAGTGATGTTACCAATGTAGCCAGGGTGATCAGGACAAACTTGTACTTCTCCGGATTGACTCCAAGAGCTCTAGCTTCGTCGTCGCCCATGGAGAGGATGTTCAGCTTCCAGCCCAATGCCCACATAACAAGAAAACTGGGAATTATGATAGGCACGAGCAGATGGACGTCATTCCATGTGGCATAGTAGAAGCCGCCCATCAGCCAGAAGACGATCTCCCTCAGGGCAGCATCAGTAGCCACATACTTGAGGATAGAGACCATCGCAGAGAAGATGGAGCCGATGATCACACCTGCCAGGATCAGAGTCACTATGGGCGTCTCCTTCCGAACCCTGGCCAGGAAGTAGGCCATGGCAACGGCGAGGGACCCAAAAATGAATGCCGAAAGCTGTATGGACAGGAGAAAGTCGGAGAACACTATTCCCATAGCGGCTCCAAAGGCAGCTCCCGAGGAGATGCCCAGGATGTACGGCTCTACCAGAGGATTTCTGAAGCATCCCTGGAAGACTGCGCCGGCGGTGGCAAGAGCGGTTCCGACAGTCACAGCGAGGAGGACACGCGGGATTCTCAGTTCCCAGACGATGGTGTTATGCAGCTTGGTAACGGAAGAGATGTCACCGAATGGCATCACATGAGCCATCACAATCCTGTAGACATCAGAGACTGAGATGTTGTAAGCTCCGAAGGTTATGGCCAAGCCCATGGTGACGATAAGCAGCGCAAACAGGGCCAGGAGGATCAGCATCTTGTTGAGTTCTGAAAAACCGCCTTCCTGGTCGAGGCCTATACGCTCTGCGATTCGCATCTTTTTTGTCAACCCTGCCATGAGAGTTCACCAGCCAATTTTTTTTGATTCGCCATGTTTTTCAGTTCCAAATCAATTAACAATTGATATTACGTATAAATATACTTGTAGCAAAAAGAGCACCAAACAGGATAAATAGTTATTGCCTAATTCCAATATAATTTATTTCCGTATTATTAGATATAGCGTTTTTTGTGTGTAGTCTACCGATAAGGAGCTGTTACGCATGAAAACAGCAACAAAAGACCTTGTCAGCCGAGAGATCATTTCTGGAAGCTAATCGAATGCAATCAACTCTTCATTTGCCCGCAATCTAGGCCGAAGAGGATCGATCAACTCAATGAAGGTAGACTGCCTGCTTTTTATCTCTTCACAAACAGGCCGTACTTATTATGCGCCTGCCCGAGATTCACCAAAAAGAAAATAGCCGAGCGGATTCGCGTGTAACTGACATGGGCAAGCATCGTACACGCCTCTATATGGCGGCTGCATCTCATTGGTCCTCGCCAGGTTGCTGCTGATATCTCCCGACTTCGATCTCCCTGATTTCCCTTTTGGTGGCAAAAATAAGCACCAAAGACCCGCGGGCACTTCACACATTCGGTCAAGGTGATATTGTTCGGGACCCAACTGGTCAACTTTCTATAACGAGAAGGCTCCAACAGTCTTGGAGCTGCGGTTCTTAATATATAGATATATTATATAACTCACACAATAGTGATATTTGAACAGATACGTATTGTGATGCGTGGTTGTTATTACCAGTATCAATCGCAAGCCCCTCGCTCAGATCATCCACGAGCAACCACATAGCATGAGATCCGAGCAAGAAGAGGACGCCAGAATTTGATCAGAAATTAAAGAGGAGGAGGGAGTGGCCTGGAAGACCGCCCTCGTCTATGCCGCGCCCTCAGCCCGCGATGCTGGCCAGCCCCGGAGCCGCGCCGTTGGGAGTGAGCTTGTAGATTTCGCCGCCCAGATCGACCTCTACATGATCGCCTTTGGGCGTTGCATCGATGCCGTGAGTGGCCAGATAAAAAGCCAGGTCCTCGGCACCCATGCGGGGATCATCGAAGGATGAGACTGTGGACAACAGATCAGACAGAGATGCGCTCGATGCGCTTGCGGTTGGCAGAGCCAGCAGGACCACCAACGAGAGCAGACTTATTGCACTAACTTCCTCCCAGGCCATAGCTACATATAAACACGGCGAGAACCATATAGACGATTGTGTCCAACTTAGCGGTTAAATTTTAACAGATCTGACTTATAAGCATCTTCCGGATCACGCGGTCCGCAGCTCCGAAACCGGAATGAGAGGAAGCTCTCAATTAAACGCCATAACTTTTATAGCAAACCCGCCATGAATACCACAGGAGATCTCCTCATGCAGGCCAATACCTTCGATGCCGTCGAGCGACGGGTGCGCATCACCATCTTCAAGCTCGGCAAGCTCTGGGTCTTCAAACAGTTCTTCGACAAAATGGAGGTCTTCAATGCGCTTCTGGACTACTACAACAAGGACCAATACCGCTTCGAGTTCAAATCCATCGGCGCAAGGAACAACGCCCTCAAGATCCTGGAGCGCAACGGCTTCGACTACGACCTGGTGGAGAGCCTGTTGGGCTACGTGGTCCAGCTCCCCAAGTCCGCCAAATATGCGCTGATCCTGAAGAACTCCGTGGCCTTCAAGGAGACGGCGAATGAGAGGATATTCCTGATGAAGGACCAGGCTGCCGTCGAGGAGGCGGTGGGCCTCGGGGCGAAGATGCGGGAAGAAGAGACCATCTTCTGAATGACAGAAACCAGATTTTCGAAAACCTCGATTACGAGCCCAGCGCCTCCGCCTTCATCTCCCTGGCCTTCCGCCTGGCCGCATCGGCATCCATCTTCCCGGCGCTACCGGCGGACGCCGCGTCCTGTCGCCCTCGCGCCAGCAGGCCATCCAGTAGCAGACATCGCAGTACAACTCGCAGCCATCTGCTTCAGGACTTTTCGTCTCTCTCCTCAACTCGTCCTCTCGCCAGCCGTATGGCCTCATGCAGCTTAGCCTCCAGCATCTCCCTGGGCGGCAGCTCCACCAAATACTCCGCCACCCTGATCTCGCCCCGGTCAAGCTGCAACAGCTCAATCTGCTCCCGGTTCTTCTCGCCGCATAGGATCAGCCCGATAGGCGGCTCCTCGCCAATCCGCCGCTCGTACCTGTCCAGCCAGCGCAAATAAAGTTCCATCTGGCCCTTGTAAGCGGCATCGAAACTGCCCAGCTTCAGCTCAATGGCCACCAGACGATGCAGGCTGCGGTGATAGAAGAGCAGGTCAAGGTAGAAGTCCCGGTCGCCGATGGTCATGCGCTTCTGGCGAGCGATGAAGGAGAAGTCCGTGCCCAGCTCAAGCAAAAAGCGCTCCAGCTCCCGCAGAATGGCCGCCTCCAGATCGCGCTCACTGTAGGTGTCCTCCAGCCCCAGGAAGTCCAGCAGATAAGGGTCCCGGAAGACCAGATCGGGCGTCATGCGGTCCTCATCCTGCAGAGCTTCCAGCTCCTGCCTGGCCAGCTCCTTCGGCTTGCGGGAGATGGCCGTGCGCTCGAAAGCCATGCCCTGGATCTTTCGGCGCAGTGTCCGCACGCTCCAGCGCTCCACCCTGGCCATCTCAGCGTAGAACTGGCGCTGCAGAGGGTCTTTGAGGTAGATCATCTCGATGAAATGGGACCAGGATAATTGTCCAGACAGTGTCTGGACTATCTTGGCATCACCGAAGACCTCGGCAAAACGTATCATGTGGAAAATATTGCTGCGGCGAAAGCCCTTGCCATACTCGGCAGTCAGCTTTTCGCTCACTAGCTCGACTACCTTTGCCCCATACTCGGCTCGGCCCTTGGCTGGTAAGCCATCGTTGATGCGCCTGCCGATCTGCCAATAAAGGAGCACCAGCTCAGAGTTCACCGATTGAGCGACGCGGACTTTTGCCTGCTCAATGAGAGGCCGGATGCTGTCGACAAGCTCTTCTGAGGCAATGGAGATCTCATTCTCATCTAACTTCTCGATCCCGCCAGCAGACGCCTGCTCTTCTCTAAGTCTCCTCATATCTCGCCCTCGGCCACAGGATCAGAAATCATTATAGAACCCAAGAACTCGGAGATATCTAAAACTTGCTCATATATCCAAGTCATAGACCATGCAGGCACGGCGGGCAAATCCTCGCTTACAACTCCTGCATCCCCAACGCCTCCGCTTTCATCTCCCTCGCCTTCCGCCTGGCCGCCTCGGCATCCATCTTCCCGGCGCTCCCCAGGTGCACATTGCGCGTCCTATCGCCCTCGCGCCAGCAGGCCATCCAGTAGATGTAAGTCTTGGAGCCCTTGCGGGTCCGCTTGACCTTCTCCATCTTCCAAACGGTCAGATCCTCCACCCTGGCCTGGAGCTTGAGGGCCTCGGCCTCCGCCTGGGCCACATCCGCCTCTCCTTGCAGCCTCTGGGCCTCCTGGCAAGCTGCGGGAAGATGCTTGGCGGTCTTCTGCAGGGCGCGGGCATCGCGGGAGAGATCGCGGGCGGTTTTTTGGAGGGCTTTTCTCTTTTCACCGGCTGCGGTTTTATGCACGGGATCTAGTTCTATGGCATTTTATTTAAGATTTATGAATATGCCATAGAACTTAGGCGGGAAATTGCAGGTTATTACTTATTGCTTTATATTCAAGAATCAATGACCGCCATGTTGCCAGCCCGGTTTTATCTCGTCTCGACGGAGTAGGCCCGTAAGCTGGCCGGGCCGATGATCTCCAGCTACAACCGCAAAATCGATTTTTTAGAGGCATGAGGCCGCCAGATTCCGGTCTCCACTGGAAATAGAATAATTAAAAGGTAGATAAAAAGAGAAGAAGCTATCCCGTCTGCCCCTCGTTCGCCTTCGTTAGGATCGCCTTTACATCGTCGAAGTATTCCGGCTGGCTCATCTCCTCCAGTTCCTCCGGGGTGAAGTACTCCTGCCATGATTTGGGATGAACCACAAGAACCTCTCGTCCGTTCTTCACGGCTTTCTCAACATGCACCATCCCCGCTTTCTCCAGCCTGCGGGCCGCTGCATAGGTCTTGCCGGGGGTCCAGCCCATTTCCTGAGACAATTTATATATGTTCTCGTCGGGCAGCCTCTCTATCTTGTCGTAAAGCTCAAGATCGGTATCAATGCCCTTTTCCTTGACAGCATCGATGGCATGATGGATGCTCTTCCCGCGCATGAGGATGTATACATGCTAGAAGCTATTTAAAACTTATCATCTCGTTATAATGTCCATTAGAGAAACATTTAAATCCTTTTAAGCTATTCTAAAACGAATGATCGGAGAGTTCGAGCGTCTAGTTCTCATCAGCATCTGCAGGGCCACGAAAGAGAGCAAATCGGCGCACGTTCCCCGACAATACTTCATGAAAAAGTTTCAGGCGGATAAACACCAAAAAAAGAATGCCGAAAAATCGTTGCAATCACTCATAGTTCGTGGATATGTTGTGTTGCATCCCACACGCGGGGAGATGACCTATCAGCTTACCGATGAGGGGCTGCGAGTCTGCCGTGAAGTATCTTCAAGGAGATGAAAACGAGATGCGATTTGAAGGAAATGAGAGGGGCCAGGGTCGGTCGCTGCCTCATTTTTTCGCTTTGGTCTTCACGTCATCCAGAAAAGAACAGGCCGGGGCTCTGGATTTATCCCGAAAGGCTGCCGCAAGCTGAATCCGGTCTCTAGGCGACCTTATCTCAGCATCTCATGACCAGGGGCACGGTAAAACGCCAACTATCTTGATCCAGGACATCCTTGCGCCTTGGATTTCACCAATAATATAAAAATGTCTTGGGATGCCTCCATGCATCCGGACGGTATGGAAGATCCAAAAAGAAATCACTTCCACCTGTTGGCGTAGTACTCCCGCCGCTTCCTCGCCGCCGCAGCGGTGCAGGAGTTGGGGATGAGAGGGATGGATGCCGGGAAGGAGAAGGGGCGATCTTGAAGATATGGCCTGCAATTGGGAAACCCCGGTCTATGCCTTGCAGCCAGGAGGGAATGCATGAAGCTTGTTAGATATCATCACTTCACCCAGAACATCTCCGGCCACAGGTCTATCTCCTCTGACCTGATCTCCTCGCCTGGCAGGCTCTCGTCGGCCAATCTCCTTTGGATCATATCATCCACATCTGATGGACTGGCACGGAAGATCTCTGCCAGAATCTCCTTGGCTGTCTGGAGTTCGATAGCCTTTGAACTGGCTTCATCGAGAGTTAAGCCGGACTTTATAGAAAAGCAGGCAGAAGACCCGCTCCCTTCAGGGGGCGGGATGAATGCCGTGCCTAATGATATTGAACTTGAGCGAAATCGGTATCTAGTTAGGGGTCCATAGATATTTTGATGGAGCAGGAACAGGGATGAAGACTGCCTACAAGTTCAGGATGTACCCTAACAAGCAACAAGAAGCTTCGTTAGACTTGACTCTTGATACTTGCAGGTATCTCTATAATCTGGCATTGGCGGATAGGAAGAACGCCTATGAATCTGAAGGCGTCAGCCGAAGCTATGAGGATCAAGCAGCAATGCTGGTTGCCGAGAAGAAAGATGGTAATTTCAAAGCCGTCTTTTCTCAGGTGCTTCAAGATGTGCTTCGTAGGCTGGATAAGTCATTCAAGGCATTCTTCAGGCGTGTTAAGGGCGGAGAGATGCCAGGATATCCCAGATTCAAAGGACAGGGATGGTACAAGTCTTTCACCTATCCCCAAGTCGGATTCAAACTGGATGGTTCGAAGCTGATTCTCTCCAAGATCGGCTCCATCAGGATATTCAAGCATAGGGATGTTGAAGGGAAGATCAAGACATGCACCATCAAGAAAGACCACTTGGGCCATTGGTATGCTATCCTGGTATCTGAGAAGGAAGATGTGCCTCAGATAGAACCCAAGACTGCCTTGGGCGTAGATGTGGGCCTGAAGAGCCTGGTTGCTCTTTCCACTGGTGAAACAGTTGAATATCCAAGGTACTATGTCCAAGCTGAAAACAAGCTTGCAGTCGCCCAAAGGAACCTTTCCCGAAAGAAGAAGGGATCAAGCAACAGACGGAAGGCAAAAGCCAGGGTTGCCAAGATCAGTCAAGACGTTCAGAATCACCGGGATGAATTTCTGCATCAAGTATCCAGAATGCTTGTAGATTCAGCCGATCTAATAGTATTTGAAAACCTGAATATATCAGGTATGCTTAAGAATCACCATCTAGCAAAGCATATTCAAGACCACGCATGGGGAAAGCTAATCCGGTTCACTCAAAGCAAAGCTGCAAAGGCTGGCAAAATTGTAGAACTGGTAGATGCGAGATACACTTCGCAGAAATGCTCTCAGTGCGGCATAATGGTTCCCAAGACGTTGGCGGACCGAACCCATCTTTGCCCTAACTGTGGGTTGGAGATGGATCGAGACATCAATGCCAGCCTAAACATTCGCACCCTCGGACTGAGGGGAAGAGCCTATCGAGATCCGACCCCTACTTTGAGCAAACGATTCAAAGCAAGTTAGATCGATGACGTAGGAAGCCCTGCCCCTTCAGGGGCATGGGAGGAAGTCACGGTTTGTCAGTGGCTCGACAAAAAGCCCTATTTTCTTGCTGAGATGTTCCTGCGGTTCGCCATGCATCTAATATAAATTCTGGTCCCGCCCATATAAATAAGGAGATTTTTCCCATGTCGGCGATCATAAGTGAGGATCCCAAGATTAGAACCTAATCTCCCCATGATTTAGGCATACTAAGGTGCTTTTCGTTATCTTCAAACGAAATCTATAAATACTATTATGTGCCTAAATATGCACATTGAAATCATTCACTCGC
>Ga0209749_1000951_pt1 | contig 30653 bp, 24 predicted proteins | sample EPASupsiteSAE347_FD_187267 | JGI IMG/M metagenome (GOLD analysis project Ga0209749, IMG submission 187267) | Bioremediated contaminated groundwater from EPA Superfund site, New Mexico - Sample SAE3-47 (SPAdes) (version 2) | ecosystem: Environmental > Aquatic > Deep subsurface > Groundwater >...
ATCGCTCAAAGCACGTCTTTACAGACTCCAAATCAAGGAGATCAAAATCAAAGTTTTCCTCTATAACATCTCTAGATGGATGATTTCTTTTTTCATCTTTTTCAGGTTTCGGGATTTCTACAAGGCCTAGGAATCTCTATTTTATCTTCACCCGCATAAGGAGCTAAACGAATAATACTTGTAAAAAGAGCTTTATGACCTTGTAGAATTCCTGATCGTGCTGCAGGTAGATAGTAACAACGTGCATATTTATGCGAAATAATTGCTCGAATCGCATTTACCACTAAAAAATATGCCGGGTTGAAACCGAGCTCATTCTGAAGTGTTTCAGAATCAAAAGCATGTAACTCTCTATTATTATCATTAAATTCTTTTTTAAGAGTTTTTTTTACTATATTCAAAATTTTTGTAGAGAAATCCTCTTCGGTAATGCTTACTTTTAAAGATATTTGAACACTATAATTAGGAAATTCTGTAACATGAAGAGCACCACCCTTGCAAGAAACGGAGGTTACTTCAGCAGAATCATCCTTATTTGAATCAAGAATTTTGAATGAAAATATCTTTTTTCCACCTTCTTGAATAAATACTAAGTCTTTTAAGGGAGAGGCAAATGTTCTAGTGATTTCTTCAGTTAATTTTTCTTCATATGCTTTTTGATAGGTCATTGAGAATACTTTTTGAACGATATCTGTGGATAGTTCCAATTCTTTTTTTTCTAAAAGATCTCTAAATAACAAGTTTATTTTATCTTTTTCTTCACTTGAAGCAAGATTATAAAAAGTATCCATTAAGGATTCATCTTTACTAATTCTTTCTTGAGCTTTATAGATTGAATAAATTAACATTGCGGCATATGATTTCCCAGATTGGTTTGGTCCAACAAATATTGTTAATGGCTTTATTGAAATTTTACCTGATTTAATAGGACCAAAATTTTTTATTTCGAGATTAAAATTTTTATTTTTTTTCAGTTCTTGCGAGGGATTACTTGTAGATCCATCCCCACTATTACTTGGTTTTGATACCTCATCCATATGTTTCTCATTCTCTCCCGCCATACCATAAAATTAGCTCCAAATATATAAGTGAGATATCGATCTTTACGGCCGAGTGGAGGGATAAGCACGGCCGCGCCATCCATCGCAATGATCTGCTAAGGCCTGACAAAACCAGCCACCCCCCCTCCCTCCAAATCCCCGCGACCCTCCGGACCCATCAGGGGGGTCGCACCAAATATCGTACGACCCCTCCCTGCCCCCCGCACCGGTCCGGAAAAGTTCAGATGAAGAACCGTGGTTTCCTTTGGACTACCGACGGTACGGGAATTCCCACTTAGGAAAAGGGGAGGGGGACCCCCCTGCCATTGCCCGGACAGGCACCCCCCTCTTGAAAAAGTGTACGACCCCCCTTGGGGGTCCCGGGGGGTAAGCGGGCAAGGGTGGGACCCCCCCAGCCCCGGCATTTTGGGAAATTTACCCCCTCCGGGTCAAAATCAGGTCTCCGACGGTAAATTCAGGGGAAAAACCAGCGTTTCCTGTCCGGAATGGGGGGGTATTCCGATTTTTTGGCCGGGTTGGGTGGGCCCCCTCCCACGTTTCCTGACCCCTTCGCGTACGGGGCCGGGGGGTAACCAAAAATTGAGCGGGGGGTCCCCCCTCAGGGCCGGAGGTGGGGGGATCCCCCCCTGCCCGATCCGGGCCCTCTGGGTCAATCTACAGGTCCCGGTCATTTTTTCCGGAGGTATCCCCATGCGACAAAGGCAATCCCAATTGCAGTAACAAGGATCCATCCGGGAAGCGGAGAAGGGCGTGTTGAAGAATTTGGCGGGGGAAAAGAGGGTGAAGCGTTCTCTCCCAAAGGCTGTCTCATCGTGCCATCCTGGGAATCCGGTGCGGCAGTTGCAGGAGAGATATTTTCTATCCTGATAAGCTCTACAGGAGTTCCCCACATGTGAAACGAAAGATGTTCTGGTTTTGTTATTGCTTCGAAGGAAACCGGAAGCCCGTCCATTTGGAAATCCTCCGGCAGGTTCAGCGGGTCATAGTGCCCGCCGGTTTCAGATACAATCCCGTAAAATCCCCCCTCAATAGGGAGATACCAGACGGTTCCATATCCTTTTACCCGGAGAGGAATGGTCTGCATGGGTTCGATCCGGACGGTCGCTTCATCGGAGATATTCCCTCTCTCGACCCGGATCGTATAATCCCCGGGTTTTGTTCCCAGGCTCGTATAAAAACCAACGGATCCTTTCCCGGATTCATCTGTGAGAACCGTACCGTAATATTTGGTAGGATCGTTATAGTGTGTCATTTGCGGGACTTCGTTGAGAATAGTCGAACCATTGCCCATGTATACCTCGTATGATCCGAACCGGAAAGGACCGGTTATACGGTCCTGATATGCCCCGGAGCTGATTTGCGGCGGTGAATCCCCCCACGTCCCGGTCATGGCCCGGGTTCCTTTCACCCAGAGGTAATAGGAGGTTTCCGGTCGACCGGATATCAGAACAGAAAAATAATCTCCCTGGATAACGGGATTTTTGTTTATCTGGGTGATCAGGGTATCGGGGACGGGTGTTTCCGTATCAGTATCCGGGGATGTCGACCGGTCGATATCGATATGCATATTGAACTCGTTTGTCAGTTTATCAAAATACATGTTCCAGGATTTTGTGGGATACCCCTCTTTCCGGACCGAGATGTTCTGCCTGTGACCGACCACCTGTTCGAGCCGGTACGATCCATCCTCGGATGTCAAAGTACTGTCTGACTGGGGTATCCCATTCAGAGTGAGGGAAGATAACGCTGTTACCGTTGCATTGGGAATCGGCTTCCCGAACATATCGGTTACCTTCCCATAGATGGTAATAGCCGATAGCGGGGGAGTGGGAGATGCCGTAGTACCAGGTGAAGTCAGGTTTTCATCCGTTACTTCGGCCGCATTTCCGGTCATTTCAGGACTGGCAGACTCTGCTATGGCTGAAGCAGGAAGAATTACCAGAAATACCGCAACAAAAAGAATGATACGAAGCCGGTTCCCGGTGCCCATGGAGAGTGAGTCGGTGCCCCGGCTCATAAGTCATCTCGTCCATTCATCTACAGGTCCCGGTCTTTTTTCCGGGAGAGCCCCATGCAACAAAGGCAATCCCGGTTACAGGAAGAGTGTCGCACGGGCCCCTCCTCCCCCAAAGCGGACAACTAAGGGATTTGAACAACCAGAACGTAATACCGGCCTTCATACTCCGAAATGAAGTAGTCCTTTGCGATTACGTGATATTCAGCCATCGAAACCCCGCCCATCTTTGAGAAGCCGCGGAATACCGATCGCTCGCCGGTCAGGACTTCTTCGATAGCCGGGTGTTTCCTGAAATCCTCTCCGGTGAGGTGGGTTGCATTCCCGATACGAACCATATCCACCGATCCGTGTACATATATCCCGCTGCCGTCCGGCAGCAGCGTGATCGGATACGCATACAATTTACCCTCCCCTTCCTGTATTCCGTTCCAGTAAAGGACCCCCAGAAGGTACCCGACAACACAAAGGATGGCAATGAGGAACGCCGCCAGTATTCTTCTGCCCCGGGTCATCAGGCTCTCTCCGGCAACAGGTCCACAGGACACCTGGATTCTTGCCCCATGCATCCCACTACGTCATTCCCTGATAAACGATTTATGTCCGGACCCTCTACACATCCGGCTGGTTCCCGGGACCCTCATGAAAAATGAACAATGTCCGGGCCTTATCCCTTCGGCCCCTTAAAACGGCAGCGATTCCCGGATTCCCCCGGGGTTGGCAGCCTTTGTGAAAATACCGGAGATATCTGTCCCTGAGATGGTCGCAGCGGGAATACCCGGTGGTAATATCGGTTTTCCGGTCTCCGAGATCGATCACTCCTGACCGATAACGATCTGGTAATAGGTGTTGTTCCAGTGCACATACCGGTTCACCGGACGATTAACACAATAGGTATTCCGGAACTCCTCAATTCGCTGCTGATCCCGGTAAAGGAAGCGATCAAACGTCACATGCCCTCCGGTCGGGTTCTCCAGCAGTTCCCTGAGCACAGGATACCGGGCAAAATCCGGTTCGCTGATAGTGACGGTTATTGCATCGGGACTCATCTCTGCCCGATCGATGGGAAAGGCATCAGCGAAACTCTGGTGGGAGTGGAAAAGCGCTGCATATGCCGGAAGGGCGAAAAAAGCTACAAAATAGACGATTACGACACCGGCGCAGAAAAGAAGGATAATTTTTCCGATACGGTACAGATTCGTCATAGGCTTCCCCGAATATCAGGAATATACGCTGCAACGGTTCCTTTGGCATTCCGGGTGTTCAGAGCATTACCCCGGGTCCTGTCGCCAGGGTACCTTGGTTCCATGGTGTCGTACCTCCGTTCTTTCACGATCCCCGGCAGCCTCAGCTGTTCCCATGGGTTTCCGTATAATAAACGATTTATGTCCAGATCATCTACACATCCGGCTGGTTCCTGCGATCCTCATGAAAAATGAACAATGTCCGGGCCGGATCCCTTCGGCTCCTTAAAACAGCAGTGATTCCCGGATTACCCCCCCGTTGGCTTAGGGAGTGAGGGCTATTGTCAAGGGAAGTTGCACCCCGTTAGAAAGGGATATCGGAAGAATCGGTTCTCAAAAAAGGATACTCCGTTTCCCCACAGAGAAGTGGAGTCTTTCCGTTCAGGCCCGCTTGAACGTATCAATCGAAACGCTGTAAGGCGTGGTATCGATGAGGTAGGTGATCTCCATCTCATTCTCCGAGATCATCTCCCCAAAGGCGTAGCCGTTGTCCTTCTCGGTCAGGGAAATGCTTGTTCCATCCCTGCCAATCACGCCCGTGAACGGAATCGAGGACTTCGTAGTGTTGAAATTCATCTGGATCTGCCCGGCAAAGACCCGTCCCTTCTGCTCCGTAACGACCATCACCAGGGAGTCTGACGGGTAGTCAGTGAAGCCCATACCCTCTTCATATCCGGTGATGGTCGAGGTCCAGGTGCCGGTAAGGTTCGGGATCGCAGCTGCCGGTGCCTGGCCTGTCGTATTCTGTGCAGGTGTCCCTGCTGCCGTGCAGCCACATGCAACGATTGCAGCGAGAACAATAAGGATCGCAAGAACGATTTTCATCCTATTTTGTTGGGACGGGTTCCAGATAAATCCCCGTGGAAAGATCCTGTCAGAACCCGATCATGTACCCGTACCGGGAATACACTTCCTTCACCAGCTCCCCTGCCTTCGGGTTTGTCCAGTCATGCATCCACTCCGAGACCAGCGACTCCACCGTGATCGGGATCACGCCCGCCTGGAGCATCCGCTCGATCCCGAACTGGTGGGCGGCAGGCGTCGAATCCCCACCCGCATCCATCAGGCCGTACACCTCGTACCCCTCCCGCAGGGCATGCAGCGCCGTGTACGCAAAACACATGCTGGTCCAGAGCCCGGCGATCACGAGCTTCTTTCTCCCGGTCTTCTTCGTGGCGTTCCAGGTATTCTCGTCCTCGAAGGCATCGAAACTCGGGACCTTCCGGGCAAAGACCTCCTGTCCCGGGAAGAGCTTCGTCACCTCTGCCATGAACTCCCCGTTCCCTGCCGGGTTGATGGCCGAGAGGACCACCGGGACACTGAGGATGCTCGCCGCTTTCGCCGCACAGTACGCCGCGTTCCGGATGATGGTCTTGTCACCGGACGCTACTCCCTTGAACATCGTGGACTGGTAATCCACGAGGACAAGACAGCTGTTCCTGTCAGTTAAGAGCTCAAGGCAGCCCTTTGGAATATTCGTCATGATTCCGTCTCCTGATTGAATAAGGAGGCACTGGTATGGGTGACGGTATAAAAGTAGGCAATGCGACCCGGCTCCGCTGTTTCCCGCCGGAAATATTCCCGGGAGGGGATGGGGGGCCTCATCAGGGCCGGTTGGGACCTCCCAATCAAAAAGGGATAGGACCCCACGTACGAATGGGGGCGTGCCTGTCGACATCGCAATGGGGGGTGGTACCTGCCCCCGGACTCATGGACGGGTCACCGGATCAGGGAGCCCCGGGTTCCGGATCCTACACTACAGAAAGGTTTCCCGTCATCCGGAAACTTGCCCTGCACGAATCGTCCCGTGTGAAAAAGAGGTGTATGCCCCGAACCCCACTGCTTATACGGAATCCGGGCTTATCGGGTTATTTTCGGGATATAGGGTATTACCATGGCTGCAGGTCTGCGTTGACAACCTTGGTGTTTTCCATATCCACGTAGACATTCTGCGTAAACGGCTGGAACCCGCTCTTCGTGACCGTTACCGTGTACCAGGTGTACGCAGGTAATGTTTCAAACGTCGCAGATCCGTTGCTGTCCGTGAATCCTCCCCAGCTCATGCCGCCGTTCATGGGGGCTACGGAAACGTATGCATCAGATGGATTCGACCAGACCTGAATGCCCCACCCGTATTCGGTTGCCGCAACCGGGGCAGCACATGCCAGGAGACCCACGAGGATGAGCCCTGCAATCGCACCAAGGCCGAGGAAGGTCTTCTTCTTCGCAACCATCATTCCATCCCTGCTGATTTTGTTCTGGTTCGGGGTCATGATCGTATCCTCCTGCCTGGAGATTCCAGGCCTGATCTCATGCTTTACCGGCCTGTATTATAAACCGCGGGAACCTGGAAAAAAAACCCGGGTATTTTTCCAGTCTTTGGGGATACGCTCTCATCAGGCCCGCGGCCGGGTTGCCGGCCCGGATCCCACATAGTCAGGATTGCACAATTCCCTGCCGGGCAGTCGCCCGGCCCCGTGAAAAAAGAGATTACTCTTCCGGCTTCTCATCTTCCTCGCCGGTCAGGACCTTCATCTGCGGGAAGAGGATCACTTCCTTAATCGAGGTCTGGCCCGAGAGGAGCATCACGAGCCGGTCGATCCCGATCCCGACCCCGCCGGTCGGGGGCATCCCGTATCCCAGGGCATTGATGTAATCGTAGTCCACCATCTGGGCCTCGAGGTCCCCGAGCTGGCGCTTTGCGTCCTGCGCCTCGAACCGCTCCTTCTGATCGACGGGATCGTTCAGTTCCGAGAACCCGTTCGAGAGCTCCATCCCTGCGACAAAGAGCTCAAACCGCTCGGTGAAGCCTTCCTTCTCCCGGTGCTTCTTTGCGAGAGGCGAGTTCTCGATGGGGAAATCGTAGATGAACGTGGGCTGGATGAGCTCCGCCTCCACGAACTCGTCGAAGAAGAACGGGAGGAACTCGCGCTGGGTGATGGGCGTGTCCGTCGCAATCTGGAGCTGGAAGGTCTTCTTGAACTCTGACGGGAACTTCTCCTCGGCGATCTTCCGGAGCTGGTCAACCGGGGTCGCAAGGACATCGATACCCGAATACTCCTTCACGGCATCCGCCATCGAGAGCCGTTTCCAGGGCTTCGCGTAACTGATGACCTGCTCCCCGTACTGGACCTCGTACTTCCCGTAGAGGGAGAAGACCAGCCAGGAGAAGAAATCCTCGGTGAGGTCCATCATGTCCCGGAAATCCTTGTATGCCCAGTAGATCTCCACCATCGAGAACTCGGGGTTGTGGTTCGTATCGATATCCTCGTTCCGGAAGTTCCGGGCAAACTCAAAGACCTGTTCGAACCCCCCCACAATCAGGCGCTTGAGGTACAGCTCGGGCGCGATCCGGAGGAAGAGCTTCTGGTCCAGGTAGTTGTGGTAGGTCGTGAACGGCCGGGCGTTCGCACCGCCGTACACCGGCTGGAGGATCGGGGTCTCGAATTCGAGGAACCCCTTCTCGTCCAGGTACCTCCGGAGGAGCGCGATGATCCGGGCCCTGACCCGGAAGGTCTCCCTGGCATCCTCGTTCACGATCAGGTCCACGTACCGCTGCCGGTACCGCTTCTCCACGTCAGTGAGCCCGTGGAACTTCTCGGGCAGGGGCGAGATCGCTTTGGTCAGGAGCTCCATCCCGTCCACCCAGATCGTGATCTCCCCGACCTTCGTCCGGAAGACGCTCCCTCTCACGCCGACAATATCGCCACGTTCGATGTACTGGTCGATGAACCCGAAGAGTTCGTCGCCGAGATCGCTCTTCCTGATGTACAGCTGCACCTTTCCGGTCGCGTCGCCGAGGTCCATGAAGAGGGTCTTCCCGTGGTTCCGGACCGTGTAGATCCGGCCCGCGAGCGCCACCTTCTCTTCGCTCTTCTCGTGGCCGACTGCCTGGAACTTCTCCTTGACCTCCGCCACGGTCGCCGTCCGGTCGAACCGGTACGGGTAGACCGGGACCCCTCTCTCGCGAAGGGCTTTCACTTTCTCGATCCGCGTCTCGTCAAATGCAAGGTTGGGTGCCGGGGACATCTCGCTGTACTCCACATCTCTCCCGTACCTGCCATTGTCGGGCAGGACCGGCGCCTGCGGGCCGGATTAGGATAAGTACCTTAAGGATTCCTTTTCAACGGTAACAAATCTATTGCTGGCAGGGGGAATGGTTTCTCCCTGAAAGGATCCGGGAACATAGGACGAACATCGATCCATATTCTGAAAATGGTATGGCTTTTGATATGAGCGCCTCTGGCTCTTTGAACATTATTTGATAAACGCGCAATTAAAGATGAGAATACCTCTCTCTTCTTTCAATAGAGTATCACTCGGTAAACTCCCTAATTGAAAATTGAGAATCAGATAATTTCGATCCCTTGTTCCACAATTCTTTCCTCATTGACAAAATAGTTTTAGCAAATGTCTGTTCAGTTGGGGTAAGCAAAAATTCTTTCAAAGAGATAATCGTTGTGTCTCCAGCAAAAATCCATGAATTAACCCATTCTGTTTGCAACTCTCTTTTTAAATCGTCCATATTATTAATATCTGACCGAAGTTTCTTTAAACGGTCAATCTCAGTTGGGTTAAGTAATGCATACATCAATAAAAGGATACGCAAATAGCAACGTTCTTTCAATTCATTTTCTTTGTGTTCTCTCTCTTTTCGTTTTTCCCAAAGGTATGTGAAAAAAGTTGCGAGTATTCCACTCAACCCAAACAGACTAAAAATTGAAATCAAAAGATCATAATTCGACATTGCCAATCCCCTGCTTAATCGATTCCATCCGATAGTGCTAATCCCTTTTCATTATGTGGGTTGTCAATTGCCCAGATATCATATCTCATTGCAATGGCTGTTTCGATGAACGCGTGTTCCGAAGGATTTCGAATGAATTTTTTAATGCAAAATAAAACATCATCAGAGGCATAGAGTAATGAATTGTAATAAAATTCGATTATCTTGTTGATTGCATAATCTTTTTTTTCTGATTCAGAAGCATTAAATGGAAATGAGGGGTCATCAATTTGGAATTGTTTTGTGATATTCGGTTTTAAAAAACATCGCATGAATATTAATGTTGAACGATATCGGTTTTCAGTAATTTTTCGGATTTCCAAGCCGATTTGGTTTTGTTTTTCGAATAGATGTTGGATATAGGCTCCTACAATTCCGCCAATACCAAAAAGTCCAATTGTTGATATTATTAGTTGTATTGTTTCAGTATCCATAATTTAGACTAATTCTTGAAGGATATCAAAGATTCTAACTAAATCAGGATCTCTTAGGGGTTTCACTGATTACTTATGGAAAAAGATATAGATCTTAATTCACGCAGAAACTGAGCCCTAGTCGATCCGGATTATTACAAAATTGATTTTGTTACAGTATCTGGTAAAAAGCGAGTGTGCTATTACCATCAGATATTACAAAAAAAGACATTGATAAACTCAAAGGGTTATTAGACATATTTATTCTGGAGTAGTTCAATTGCGATTGTGATGTGAATGACTAATTTTTCCCTTCGTATCAAGGAACCTGCGGAAGAGCGGCTCAGGAAATACGATAGGGAAATCCAACGACGTTTTGCCACCAAAATCCGGAAATTGAAAGAGCACCCGGAGATTCATGGAAAGCCGCTGCGGAAACCGCTCCACGGATATTGGGAGCTCTATTTTGAAAAACGGTTCAGGATTGTCTATTCAATCGATATGAAGGAACACATCGTCTATATCGAAGCGATCCGGCACAAGGACGAGTTTTAGATCCCAAGATCCCTGGCCATCTCTTCAAAGTCCCGGGATTTCACGCCTTTCTGTCTGCCCTTTTTGATCTGATCCATCAGGGCTTTATCGGAAAGGACCTCGATTGTCCTGTTCATGGAATCATATTCGTCGCGTGAGATGGTGACCCACTCGGTCTCATGCTTCCCATGAACCAGTACGTCATTCATGATTATCCATAGATAGTGCTTTCAGGCTAATAAAAATAAGGTGGTACCGCTCATTCTCATGTTTTCTTATCCCTTCTTCATCCGGTCCGCACAGTACCTGATGAGCCAGTACAGGCCGTCCGTTGAAGGATGGACCTCGGGCATATCCCCCATCTCCTTCACGGTCACGCCCTGGCGCATCAGGAACGAGAGATAGGTCGCGACCAGCCCGGCGCCCGGCGCCGCCGAGTAGAACCCCTCGATCTTCCCGGTCTTGGGGTCGACGCAGAGCTTTGCAAAACCGGTATTCCCGGTCGGGACCTGCCAGAACGACCCGGGCCCCGCAGGGGACGGGATCACGACACAGGCCGCGCCCTCCGGCGGCTGGACATACGCGCATTCGTTGAAGAGGCTCATCGATTGCGGGACGGCCCGGTAATCGGCCGCGACATCCCTGCCCAGGATATTCTCCGCCGCAACGATCCCCTCGTGCCGTGCGACCGGGGTCAGGTTCGGGGGCCCGGTCACGTCCCCGGCCGCATACACCCCCGGGACGTTCGTCCGCATGTGATCGTCCACGATCACCTCGCCGTTCCGCCGTTTCGCGACACCCTCCAGCATCCCGGAGTTCGGGACAAGGCCGGCCGCAAGGAGGACCGTGTCGGCAGGGAGCGTCCTCTCCCCGCTCTCGTCACGGATAGAGACCCCCGACACCCGGGTCGCGCCGGTGAATTCCAGGAGATCGGCGTTCTCGTGGATCGCAACCCCGGCGAGTTCCTTCCGTGCAAGGGTCCGGACGTTCGGGTCCAGCTCCTTCAGAAAACCGCTCCGCGCCACCAGGTCGACATGGCACCCGAACGCCTGGAAGATATGGGCGTACTCGGCGGCCATCACCCCGCCCCCGACGATCACCAGGTTGTCCGGGAGGTTTCCCATCATCGGGATGGTCTTCGGGGAAAAGATCCCGGCCCGGGTGACTCCGGGGACCTCCGGGACCCGGGGGTGGGACCCGGTCGCCGCGATCACCGCTTCCGGTTCGAGCACCTCGTTTCCTACCGTGACCGTCTTTCCGGACAGGCCCGCCTCCTTCCCGTACAGGATCGTGACGCCCGCCTTCCGGGTCTCGGCATCGAGAATGCCCGCGATCTTCTCCTGGATCTTCGCCATCTCGGCAAGGAGCCGGGGGAAATCGATCTCCGGGGGCGGGGCCGTAACCCCGAGATCCGCAAGGTTCTGGGTCTGCTTCAGGAGCCGGGCCACGTCGCCGAGGGCACAGACCGGCATGCACCCGGAATGGAGGCACTGGCCCCCGATCCCGCCCTTCTCGACCAGGGTAACATCCTTTCCTGCGCCTGCAAGGTGCATCGCGGCAAACCGTCCGGCCGGCCCGCCCCCGAGTACCACTATCATATGGTAGTCTTGGCGGAAGCCCTCTTGATGATTCCGGAATGAGTCTCCCGCACGTGCGGGACAAAAAAGGAAAAAACCCTGACTTCAGAAGACTTCGACGCCTTCATCCATCGGGACCGTCAGGATCTCGCCGGTATAGGCATTGACCTCTGCGATCTTCTTGCCCCGGATCTGCCAGACCGGGATGAAGACCTGCTGGAACTCGATATTGATATTCTTCCGGTCGGGCTTGAGGACTTTCTCCTCATAGAAGATAGCGTCGCCCTTCTCCTGCTTGATCCGCACGCGCTGGGTCAGTTTCTCGATCAGTTCGGCCGTGATCTTGTCCTTGACCTCTTCCTTCCCGATGTGGGTGTCCACGATCTCGGCGCTCCCCGGGATCTCCTTCGTCTCGACATCGGTCCCGTCCATCTCGATCCGCAGGCCGTTGATGGCGTTGAGGGCTCCCCAGCCGTCGGCATCGAAGGGGATCCTCCGGTCCTTGTACACCTGCTCCCCGCTGCTCGTGTAGTGGAAGAGCCAGTAGGGTATGAACCTCAGTTTCGCGGTTCCCTGCACGCCCGCCGTCCGCATGGCGCGCTGGACGTCCACTTTCACCGGCAGGTGGGGAATCGCCATCCCGCTCTCGTCGACCGGGGCGGCCTCCTCCTCTTCCGGTTCCCCGGCACCTGCGATCTCCCCGGTTTCTCCTTTCGCGCCCCGGGCGGCAGCCGTCCCCCCGCTCGTCATCCGGGAGAGATCGAACGCCAGTTCGCGCTGGAGCATATCGGCAAGGACCGCTTCACCGGCATACCGGACGAACTCCTTGATCCCCCAGAGAATACTGTTCTCGACAACGACACCCTCTTCCAGCGTGAAGATCAGCTTCCTGCAGCTCATCTCCTGGTCGTCCACCATCAGGTTGTAATTGGTACCATCGAACTGCGCGATCGCTTCGGGATCGTTCGAACAGAGAACCAGAAGGCAGTCGCTCTCGCGCACTGCGGAAAGGTCGAGCGGGTCATCGACCTCTTCAACTTCGAAACGGGCCGCTTCCAGAATGATCTTCATTGCATTCCGGGCCCGTTGCCGCATATCGCTATCCATCACCTTTATTTTCCATCGACTTATAGAACAATTTTTCTATTGCCAGCCCGAGATTAGAGTGATGATCACCCCGCTCAGGTTTGTCTGCCATACGATCGAGGACTATGCGATCCAGGTCACGTACGACCCGAAGGAAGGGACCGGATCGGTGGTCTACAACCTCTCCCTGATAAAAAAGGAGGATCTCGAATACGCGATCTCGGTCATCAAGGACGCATACAAAACCGGAATCTGCGTAAGCGGCCTGATACGGATCTTCCAGGAAAAGGAAGTGATCGACGATTTCCGGATTCCTGACGGCGTTATCGGCATCTGCACCATGTGCAGCCTGACCTTTGACGGGATCCTGATCCGGCGGGGCATCCCCACGAACCCGATCGGCGGCGGGGTCGTTGAGGTCGAGATGCGGGCCCCCCGCAGGTTCACCCACATGATCCGGTACGAGTATACGACAATTGATCCCCTCCAGGTCCTCATCGCCCAGGACATCACCTCGATAACGAAAGTGATGCGGAACGGGAGCGGGACGATCCTCGCGAACCTGCGCGAATGTCACCGGGAGGCGGAATCGGCCATCGGCGATATCCTGGACGAGCTGGCGGACAGCAGTTTCTCCGGGATCCTGGACGTGGGCCTCCCCAACTCGCCGCTCCTCGATGTCAGCGTGAGCCCCGAGTACTTCGGGATTGCGGCAATCGGCGGCACGAACCCGATGGCCGCCATCAAGGAAGGCGGGAAATGGGTCCAGACCCGGGCCATCAAGGGGCTGATGGATGTCGGGAAGATGACCGAGATCCGGGAGATCTGATGCCCGGCGCCCCGTGCGCAACTTCCTGAACGCTCTATCTCGTTCCGTCCTGCAATGTTTTTGGTGTGTCCGACATGAATCCCGGCGTTTTCAGCCAGGGCGTCGCGTCGGGTATTATGTAGATCCAGTGCCCATGGTAGAGGTGATGTTTTCCTGGGAAGGCGTTCTTCCCGCGCCGCAGGTGCGGACTATCGAGGATATGCGCTCCGTGCTGCGGACTCCGGACTGCCGGCATGACACCCCGCTCTATTTTATGTACCGGGCCCTGGCGAGGAGCGAAGAGGACCGGGCGTGGCTCCTCAGGAACGATCTCAGGTACGATGTCACGGTCATCCCCCCTGCCGATCTCTGCGGCGAACTCGTGAAGACCAAGGGGCACTATCACCCGGAGAATCCGGCGGGAGTCGGGTACCCGGAAGTGTACGAAGTGGTCGAAGGGACGGCCCATTTCCTGCTCCAGTCCCGGGACCATGCGGATGCGGTCGTGATATCCGCGAAAGCCGGGGATATCGTGATAATCCCCCCGGGGTACGGCCATATCACCATCAATCCCTCGGACCGGGAGACCCTGGTCATGGCGAATGTCGTCTCGGACCGGTTCGAGAGCGAATACCGGGAATACGAGGCGATGGGCGGGGCGGTCTACTACGAAACCGCGCCCGGGGTCTTTGAGAAAAATCCCCGGTACGGGGACCTTCCCCCCATGCGGGTCGTTGCGGCAGGCCCGCATTCCGCAGCCGGGCTCTGCTCCGGGCCGCTCTACCGTATGGTTGAGGAGCGCGGGTCGTTTGACTTCCTCAACAGCCCGGAACGGTACCGGGAAAAATTCAGAGGACTCCTGCAAGGTTGAGTGCAGGAAGCCGTTTGTGCTCGCTCTTTTTCACGAGGGCCAGGACGTTCTCTTCAATCGGGGTCTTCGGGTTCCAACCCTGGCTTTCGAGCGCTGAAAGAGCGGTATCGATCTCGGCATAGGTAATCCCGATCTCCCCTTCGTCGCTCTGGCCTTCCCAGAGCCCTGCGGAGGGCGGCTTTTCCAGGATGGGCGCAGGGATATCGAGTTCGCGGGCCATCTCGTACACTTCGCGTTTCAGGAGATGGACAATGGGCTGGAAGTCCGCCGCGTTGTCCCCGTATTTGGTGCAGTAGCCGAGCAGGTATTCGCTCTTGTTCGAGGTCCCGCAGACCAGCCTTCCTTCCTTGTTCGCGTGCAGGTACAGGACTGCCATCCGGGTCCGGGCCATCAGGTTCCCCAGGAGGTACCGGTTCTCGGCATAGCCCGGCATGTCCCGGTACGCGGCAAGGACCGGTTCGATGCTGATCACCCGGTGCTCCATCCCGAGCCGGGTGCAGAGGGTGTGGGCATCCTCGATATCCGCGGCCGGGGTCACCGCCGACGGGAGCGTGAGCCCGACGACCTGTTCCCCGCTGATCGCCCGGCAGCACATGGCGGCAGCGACCGCGGAATCGACGCCTCCCGAGACCCCGACAACGATTCCCTTCGCCCCGCTGTTCCAGACGGCATGCCGGATCATCTGCTCGATCCGGCCCATGGCGCATCCCCGGTCCATCTCAGTCATCCTCAGAGCGTATCTCGCCCCGGGTGTAAAAAGGGTGCTGTGGCAGCCGGCCCGCGGCCGCCGGGCTGTGCAGGTGTCAGAGGTGGACGAACTTCCTCAGCTGCTGCGGGTTCCCGACCACGATCAGGGTGTCCCCTTTCCGGACCGGCTCATCACCGGCCGGCAGCACGGCCTGCCGGTCCCCGTCTTCCAGGCCGATCACCCGGACCCCGCTTGCCTTCTCGACATCGCCGATGGTGAGATGATCGGGCCGCAGGACCTGTTTCATGATCACGGCATCGCCGTCCGGCAGATCGAGGATCACGGTCGCGATCCCGGCAAGGACGATCCTCGCAAGGTTCTGGCCGCCGATGGTGGGCATGAGGGCTACGTAATCGGCGCCTGCACGGTACAGCTTGTCCACCGCGACCGGCCCGTTCGCCCGCGCAAGGATCCGGATCCCGGAATTGAGGTTCCGTGCCATCAGGGTGGTGAAGATGTTGACGTCATCGTCGTTCAGGGCGACAATGCAGAACTGGGCGTCCGTGATTCCCGCCTGGGTGAGGACCGCTTCGTCCTGGGCGTCACCGGTCACAGTATGGGGGTTGATGTCCCGCCAGTCCACGACCGTACAGCTGACTCCTGCCGCGTCAAGTTCGTGATACGCGGAGGCGCCGACATCCCCGTATCCCGCGATGACCGCCGCGATCTTCTCTTCGTGGTGCGCAAGGAATTCCTTTGAGACGGCTTCTGAGAGGGCGTCGGCCCGCCCGATCAGGAAGAGGGTGGTCCGGTCGTCCAGGATCTCGTCCCCGGTCAGGGTGGTAAGGAACCGACCCGGCCTGAGAATGAAGAGCGGGGATACGCCGTATGTTTCGGAGAATCGGATCTCCCGGAGGCTTTTTCCCGCAGCACGGCACCCGCTGACAATTGGGATATTGATGAGCCGGAGGCCCCGGGCCTCGATATCCCGGATATTGATATTGAGCCGGTCGAGGCCCGGGATCTCGAAGATCATATCGCTGTGGGGGTTGAGGATTGCCCGGCGTGCAAGGATGCGCCCGGTGGAATGTTTCGGGGAGAGGACGTAGTCCGCGCCTGCGTACCGGATGTACCGGTCGAAGGAGAGCTTGTCAACGACCGCAACGAGTTTCGCTTTGGTCCTGTCCCGGATCCCGAGGATGATGCTCGCGGCCGTTTTCTCGTCTTCGCAGACGATCACGTGGTCCGCCGTCTCCACCCAGGCATGGGACCAGGTCGAGGGATTTGCGAGGTCGCCGCAGATCACGTACGCCTGCCTCCGGTACCACCTGGCAAGGTCGAATGCCCGGTGTTCGTCCTTCTCGATGATGACGATCTCCAGGTCCGCGATCTTCAGGCTCTCGATGAGGGACTTTGCGATCTCCCCGTATCCCACAATGACGACATGGTTCTTCAGGGGACGGGGGGTCTTCCGGGGCGGGCTCGGGGTAAGGATGGTCGTGAAATAGGGGGCGAGGAGGAGCGGGATCGCGATGAAGATCATGAGAACCCCCGAGAAGATCATCGCAACCGCAAGGAATATCGTGTACTGGTTCGTGAATGCGGGGAGTTCCCCGTATCCCACGGTTGTCATGGATTCGACCACGAACAGCAGCGATTCCGGCCAGCTGACGGGTTTCCCTTCAAGGATCGGGTAGAGACCATGGAAGAGGTGTGTGTAAAAAATGACCATCAGCGCGAAGATGGAGAGGTACAGGCCGACCCGGACGAGCGGGGAACTCCGGGCAATCCTCCAGAGAACGCCTTTCCGCATTACCATCGGGCAGACCTCCCCGGGGAATTCCCGGCATGGTGGCGATCCGGGGATCCGGCTGCGGGATTTCCGAGTTCGCAGGACGTTCCGCCCGTCCCGGCCGCCTGCTCCAGCCGGTCCGCCATCCGGACGAGGGAGTAGCGGGTCGACGGATGCCTCGACGTGTAATCGTCAAGGAGCCGGTTCACGTCCGAGCAGAATGCATCCCGGCTGCGCTCACCGGGCGGGAACTCCCGTCCCGGGAACCGGAGGGCTGCCGCAAGGATCGCCTCATCTTCCGGGACGAAGAGGAAGGGATGGATGACGGCGGGGCCTGTCCCGGCACCGGGTTCCCGGATGTCCGCGAGCGAAGCGATGGTCCCGGTAAAGATCCGGGTGAGAACCGCTTCGGCCCGGTCTTCGAGCACGGTCCCGAGCGCTATCTTCGTTATCCCTTGTTCCCGGCCGTACCTGCTGAGCACCGGAACGACCCGGCCCGCATTTCCGGAGCAGGGTTCCCCTGCCGGAAGTTCCTCCCCGCTACCCGTGCCTGCTGCTGGTTTATCAGGGATTATCCCGGTTGCGGGGATCGCGGCAAAGGGAACCCCGCACGCTTCCGCTATCTCCCGGGCGCTGATTTCCCGCCCGGTTCCCGGACCCTCGGCCATTCCGGTCACATGGATCGCCGAGAGCCGGATGTCCCGCCGTTTCCCGACAAGATCCTGCAGGAAGGCGAGGACTGCGGCGCTGGCGGCTCCCCCGGAGAGTGCGACCGCGATATGGTCCCGTGGCTCCAGCCACCGGCGGGTCCGGATGGTCCGCTTCGCCTTTGCGCCGATGTCCCGGAGCAGGTGTTCGGCACAGAGACGGAGCCCCGAGTAATCCTGGGTCACGACCGCTTCCCGGTGGCACCTGCTGCACCGCATGATACGTTCCTATCTGACTGCACATCCTGAGAATTTAAGGATTTCAGGAACGGGAGAGGACGCTGCGGCCGTCCCTCCTCCCGTGCCAACGTTTATCTCCTGCCCTCATGAGATAACATGAGAAGATGGCGATTTCCGCTGACGATGTCCGGACCCTGCACAGGTTCGAGGTCCGGACCCTGACCGCACTCGAGCAACTGATGCGCTTTTACGAGTGGGTCCCCCTGGACCAGCTGGTAAAACGGATCGGCCTTGCCGAGCACGAGGTGAACTACCGGCTCGGCCAGCTCATCGAAAAAGGCATGGTCCGGTACGACACCGTCCCGTACCCCGGCTATGCGCTCATCTTCGGCGGCTACGATGCGCTTGCCCTCCGGACCCTGGTGCAGAAGGAATCCGTACAGGCGCTCGGGGCCCAGCTCGGCGTCGGGAAAGAGTCCGTCGTCTACGAGGCGCTCGGCCTCGGCCCGCTGGTCCTGAAGTTCCACCGGGTCGGCCAGCGCTCGTTCCGGTCCGCGAAGCTGAACCGGGAGTACATGCCGGAGACCGGCCACTGCTCCTGGCTGTACGCGTCCAAGCTCTCGGCAGAGCGGGAGTTCGAGGCGCTGAGCAGGCTCCACCCTGCGGTATCGGTCCCGGTGCCGGTCGATCTGAACCGGCACGTGGTCGCGATGTCGCAGATAGAAGGCGCAAACCTCCCGTCCTGCACGCTGGAAGACCCGGAGGGTGTTCTCAGAACGATCCTGGAGAATGTCCGGGAAGCCTGGATCATCGGGGTGGTCCACGGCGACCTCTCGGAGTTCAACGTGATGTGCGACGGGACGACCCCGTACCTGATCGACTGGCCCCAGTGGGTGGAGGCGGAGCACCCGAGCGCCCGGGAACTGCTGGAAAAAGATATTGACAACATCCTCCGGTATTTCAGGAGAAAATACAATATCGGTTCTACACAGGAGGATGCGGTACGGTTCGTGACGGGCTGAAAGTCTTTGGGATCGATATCGTCCGGGGCTCGGTCCGGTCCCGGTCGAAGCGGCCGATGTATGCCCTGGTCAGGATGGAGGACAGCACCATCCTCTCGGAGAGCGAAGTCTCCGCGTTCCGGCTCTTCCGGCTCCTCGCACTCGAAGAGCCCGATATCCTCGCAGTCGACAGCCTCCAGGAGATAGCGGCCGACCAGCACGAACTCTTCGAGTTCCTCCAGCACCTTCCCCCGGCGACCCGGCTCGTCCAGGTGACGGGCGGGGAGAAGAAGGAGAGCCTCGGGAAGGTCGCGGGCCGGTTCAACATCAGTTTCAACAAGTTCGATCCCTTCGCCGAGTCCCGGACGATAGCGCAGGTCGCGTCCCTCGGCGCAGGGGCGGAGGTCATCGCGTTCGAGAACACAACCGATGTCGTGGTGAGCAGGCACCGGTCCCCGGGGAAAGGCGGCTGGAGCCAGAACCGGTACGCCCGGAAGATCCACGGCGCGGTCCAGCTCAGGGCCCGGGAGATCGAGATGGACTTAATCGCCGCAGGCCTGAGGTACGGGAAGAAGGAGACCCGGGCGTTCGGGGGATGCAGCAGGGTCGCGTTTGCGGTCCAGGCAGTGAGGGACGAGGTCCCGGTGCACCCGTACCGGGGTGCTGACGTCCAGGTCAGGATCGAGGGGAAACGCCTGGACCGGATCCGGTTCCGGCCGCTCTCCGGGAAGCCCCGGTACCTGATCGTGGGGATCGATCCCGGGACGACGACCGCGGTTGCGGCAATCGATCTTGACGGGAACCTCCTGCACCTGGGGAGCTCCCGCGAGACCTCGATGGCAGGGGTGATCGAGGACCTGTACAAGGTGGGAAAGCCGCTCATCGTCGCTTCCGATGTCCCGGAGATGCCGTTCTCGGTCGAGAAGATCCGGCGGGCGTTCAGCGCGATGGCGTTTTGCCCGAAGCAGGAGATCCCGGTCGAGACCAAGATGGAGATTGCCCGGCCGTTCGGGTACGGGAACGACCACGAGCGGGATGCCCTGGCCGCGGCCCTCTCGGCCTTCCGGCAGTACCAGGCCAAGTTCCAGAACCTGGTGAAACGCGTCCCGCCCGGGTTCGATCTCGACGAGGTCAGGGCCCGGGTCCTGCGGGGCCAGTCCCTGGAGCAGGTCCTTCTGGACCTCCGGGGGAAACCGGTCCGGGTCAGGGAAGGAAAGGGAGTGGGGGAGGCGCAGGCCGCCGCTCCGTCCGGCCAGGAACCGGCCGGGGAGCCCGCCACGGTCTCGCAGAACGACGACCGGATCCGGATCCTGGACGGGACCGTGAAACGGCTCCGGGAGTTCGTGGCCGAGCTCCAGGCCCAGGTGCAGGAGAAGGATTTCGAGATCGCGAGGCTCCACGCGAAGGTCCGGAAGGTCCGGTCCGCACACGAGGGCACGATCATGAAGGATGTGGAGATCACGAGGCGGGATGCGGTTATCCTGAGCCTGAAAAAGCGTCTCCGGAAGGAGGAGCGGTACACGAAGAACCTCTCCCGCCGGATATCCCGGATGCGCAAAATCGACGAGGTGGAGGAGAGCGGGACCGGTGTCCCCCTCAAGGTGCTCGACGGCCTGACGAAGGATTCCCTCCGGCGGCTGGAGGAGTATATCGGGGTTGCAAAAGACGATACCCTGTACCTGGTCCGGGGCGACGGCTGGGGGCGGAGCGTCGTAAAAGACCTCGCGGACCGGGGGGTCCGGGCGGTCGTTGCCCCGGACAGCGTGGTCTCGGGCGGCGATCCGCAGATGCGCCAGGCGTTCCTGGAGTTGAAGGTCCCGCTGGTCGGGGAGACGGAGAGCGGTGCTGTTGTGCGGGGAAAGCAGGGGGTCGCGGACCCGGCGATGCTTGACGCCGCGCTGAAGGACTGGGAGGAGAAGCTCGGCGAGCACGAGCGGAGGAAGCAGACGGATATGGTCGAACACCTGTTCCTGGAATACAAGGCTGAGCGGGGGAAGGAGGTGCGGCGCAGTGGATGACCGGGAGCTCCTCCGGAGCGTGATTGCGATCATCGGGGAAGAGAACTGCCGGGATGACTGTGCGGTCCTCCCGTACGGGGAGGATTTCCTGGTCGCGACCACCGATATGCTCCATGAGACCACGGATTTCCCGGCGGGGATGACCGACCGGCAGGTGGGCTGGATGAGCGCTGCGGTCACGATCAGCGATATCGCCGCGATGGGCGCTGCGCCTGCGTGGCTCCTTGTCGCCGCCGGGCTGGACCGGCCGGAACGCCTTGCCGGCATCCTGCAGGGGGCAAAGGACTGCTGCGACCGGTTCGGGGCGAAGATCGTGGGCGGGGATATCGACCGGCACGATGAGCTCACCATCGTCACGACCGGCCTTGGGATCGTGGAGAAGGGCCGGATCGTCCGGCGCTGCGGCTCACGGGTCGGGGACGCGATCTGCGTGACCGGGACGCCGGGGAGGGCGCAGGCAGCGCTCGACGGGTACCACGAATATGACTCCGCGCTCCTGGAGCCGCAGCCCCAGGTTAAGGAAGGGAGGATTCTCGGCGCTGCCGGGGTGACGTCCATGATGGACGTGAGCGACGGTATCGCGCTCTCCCTCCACGACCTCCTGTCCGTGAACCCCTGCGGATATGCGGTGGATACCGGCCTTCTCCCGGTCCCGGAAGGGGTCCCGGAGCCCGCCGCCCGGGAGATGGCGCTCTTCGGCGGCGGGGACTTCGGGCTGCTCTTCACCTGCCCGAAGGACCGGCTCCCGATAGGCGGCGTGCAGTATACCGCGATCGGGGAGGTCATCTCGGATCCGGCCTGTCTCGCGGACGGAAAGCCGCTCCCGAAGCGGGGATACCAGCACCGGTGGGCCTGATAGGAGACCGTGCAAAAGGAAAATACCGACCGGATAGAATACTAGTGCAGGGAACCCGATGGAATCGCTGGAAACCAAGATCGAACGCCTGCCGCCCGAGCTCCAGAAGGAGGTCGAGGATTTTGTCGATTTCCTGATCGCGAAGCACAAGGTCCCGGAGCGGACGCAGGTATCCCTGGACCGCGAGGCCGCGTCACCCGTTGAGACCCGCTCGTTCCCGTTCTTCCCCCCTATGGCGGAGCAGGAACCGCTTCCGGTCCCGGTTCCTGAACCCGGGACCCCGATGACGATTCCCGGTCAGGAAGAGGAAGCCCGGCCCGCAGGCCCGATCATTTTTGCGAGCGAACGCGGGACTACGAGCCGGCAGAAAGAGACGGATGCAGAGACTGATACCCTGGGGGACGACCCGCTCACCCGGAATTACCTGGATTACGGGGCCCTTGCGGATGCGCAGGATGAGCGCCGTCCGCCGACCCGGCCTGTGGTGAAGAACGGGAAAAAAGGCGGAGATCCAGAAAAACCGGTCGAGCTGGACTGGGTGTGAACGGGATACTATTTTCAAACTTAATATTCTGATATTTTAAATATTATAAGCAATATTTTATGAATGTGTGCACGAGTAACCGGTTGGGTTACCGTTTGCCGGTCCTGCTGCAGGTATATCCCTGGTCGTCCCGTCTCAGAATCCTGCGCGGCAGAACTGAGAAACGCTAACCTGTACCAGGGTGCGTGCAGCTGGCAAAACCAGGATATCCTTGGGAGACCGGGACCTCTCCCTTCCGGTTCTTAACCGGGATGGGACAGGGCGACCGGTAGTTTCCGGGATCGTAACCATCATGGGAGTAAAACAAAGTGTCCCGGTCTGGTTTCAGAAATCCGCGTTCTGGACAGGCGTGAAAACACCTAATGGGGAACTTCACCTGGAACTGGATGGCGGGAAAGAGCGATATTTCTTCATCCCACGACAATATATTGAAATTTACACGTACCTTGAAGACGAGTGCATCGATTGCGAAGTTGTCTGGGACCTGGGAATCATTGATTGGTTGCAGGGTTTTGGCTCGTTTGAAGAGAAAGTCCGGGATGCAATCTCCCGTCATGAACAGGAACTGGAAAAGATGTGCCGGATACCGGAACCGTGAGGGAAACTACCCGGAGGTTCCCGTCTCTTGACATTCCGGGTTTACCGATATACGGGATATTTCAGGTGGCCCGGCTCTCCTGGGAAGCTACCTTCATGGGCACGGTTCCGTGACTCAGAATAATCCTTGGATCGAAATGCGCCCCAAAACGTTCCTCAGGACCAAGCCTATCCCGGTTTGCCGGTATGCGGGGCGACCGGTACCGCCCACCCATCTCCTGGCATCGAGGTGCAGGGGAGCCCCGCCACAATGATCTTTCCGGTCTAGCATCCGCCCATACATTCCTGCATCGTACGAAACTGCCGATAAATTCCGTTTAAATTTATTGAATAAGTAATATCATTTACTATTATAATTATTTAAACGATGAATACTCCCCCATCAGATTTCCGGTGGGAAAACGGCCCCGGTTCAATCTGGAACATGGTCAATCAGTGAGAAAGTATATAAATTATATTAGTATTAAAAATAGTAACTTAATTAAAACTAAGTGATACATATTAACAGAAAAATATAACTAGCTTGGGCCCAAGCATACGTTTTGTCCGGGACGTATGCGCCCGGGCGGATATTCTATGATGTCTCGTGAAGAGAAAACCAAATCCACCGGCGGAGCAAAGCCGCGCGCGGACCTGCTGCCCATGATGGCGCTGGCCCTGATTGGCCTCCTTGCGCTCGCTGGTGTGGTAGCGGCGGATGACTACTATAAAGGTGCGGCACCGGTTACCAACGCAACCGGTATTGTGAACGGCAGTGTCTGGGTAGACTGGAAGGATGCCTGGAACACGACACCAATGGACTATAACAACCTGTACTACACGAATATCTCGACCTTCACGTGTGTTCCATATCAGGATGTGAAGTTCGCACGGCTGTATGTCGTTACCTATACCGGTCACATGACCAACAACAACATCGGCAACCTGACGGTAACGCTAACGAATAGTGCCGGAGACACGGTCGTTACCGGTGCCACACCATATCCCCTTGATCTCCCATATTATCCAAATATCGGGCCTACCTATGCATATCCCGGAACGCCGTACTTCCGCGAGCTGAACCGTGTCACCAGCGACTATGTCGCGATCTTCGATGTGGCAAGCCTGATCGATTCCTGCAATTTAACGGTGAATGTCACGACCGGGAATCGTTCTGACCTGTACCCCTACAAGTTCGATGGCCGCGTGAAAGAGGTCAAACTCGTGGTCGCATACAATGACACCTGTAACATGACCGGAGAGACTTACTATTATGTCAATGAAGGGCATGATCCGGTCACTTACAGGGATCCCGGTACATATACGGGTAATGTAACCTGGTTCAATAATCTGCCCGCAGATTTCCAGACAAATTACAAGGCTGATCTCTGGGTTGACTTTGTAGCAGGAAATTCCACATCAGGACCCGGTTATGGCTACTACTGGTGGAACGGGACAGATATCTCCCCTGAGACCGGAACCTATCTGCCCTGCTGGAAAGGAAGCCTCTATTCCGGCCTCGCACACTGGACCTGGAACTCAACTGCAGCGAATATTGGGTTACACACCGATAACGATCTCCGGTATGGCAGGACCAACAACTACTACAAGATCATCGTAGGCGTCCTGGCCGTGAAGAAGATCACGACTTCTGTCTTCGACTTCTCGGGGAACTATTACGGGCAGCCGGGTATCAATGAGTGGGCGTATGAGAACGAGATAGATAGCAGTAATCCGAATTCTGCCACGGAATTTCCCTCTACAGATATCTCGAATGATGTTGGTATCAAGTTCTTTGCAGATGGACAGGTAACACACATTACTTCATCTACTAACGGTTTTTATGCTGCGAAGAAACTAAAATTCCAGATGTGTAGATGTCCATGCGCTCCATGCACATCACCCCCGACATGTGCAGTGTGTCCCATTATTGACATGAGCCTGACATTGAATGTGTCGGGTTACCATGATGATGAAACAACAAATGGTTATGACGTCTGGGTCTGGAACCGCTGCACAAATTCTTGGGAGCATAAGTATGAATCAAATGATGCAGATTTCCATTATATTACAATTGACCTATCACCGGCCTGTTGTTATATTGATGCTGATTGCAATGCGACAGTACTTATAATTCAGAAAGGGGCGCAGGTACAGGTAGATGATGAGACTATATGGTATTCTCATATCGATAATGACTACGACGAACTGGTTGTAGTCGATCCTTAAATTATACCTGGCCAACCTCCTCTTTTTTGGATAGCAATTGAATTTGATATTTCATCGTGATTATCTACGGTATTATCGCACATTGGCCCGAGATACAAAATCACAACAATATCTTATTTTTCACTATTTAGTAGCAAGAAAAAATAGAAAAATTTTACTTTAGTTAGTTGAATACATAACTTTTCATAAAGGTGATACCATGACCATTCTGACCGTTCTTTCCTTGGCGTATTCCGATCCTGAACGATGGATGTATTTCGTATGATCCCCTGTTATTCAGCTCATGGACTCTCTATTCTGCATTCTAGGCCGCCTGTTTTTTTGGCGGGGTTGATCTTTTGCGTGGCACTGATTGTGGTGTCAGCAGCAGCCACAGAAACATCCAATGCCAATGTCACAGCACAGATAATGAATGTGCAGGTACCGTTCATCCAGAACAACGGCCAGCAACCTGACCCTGTGAAATTCTATGTAGATACATTCTATGGAACGGCTTATATCACTGATACGGATCTGACCCATGCGATTGCAATAACGAGAGATAATGAAACCTATGATGTTGCGCTCAAAGAGCAGTTCGTAACCGCACATGATATTGTAATCCCCTTCATACCGCAAGGTGAAGAACCAGCAGAGACCAAGGTTTCCTATTTTGTCGGAAACGATTCCACTAAGTGGCAGACCGGTCTTCTGACTTACAACAGTGTCTCTCTGGGCGAGCTTTATCCCGGCATCACCGTGAGTGCGAAGGCACATGGCGACAATGTAGAGAAATTGTTTTTTGTTGCACCGGGCGCGTCACCAAATAATATACGGGTGAAAATTTTCGGATCCAAGAATATCCGAGTTGCAGAGGATGGCGACCTTTCCATTGCCACGGGTAATGGGGAAGTGATCTTGGAATCACCGAAGGCATTTCAAAATGGGCAGAGCGTGACGGTGGCCTACCGTGTACTGGGTGATGGGACGTATGGGTTTGCAGTCGGGGAATACAATCAGAGTCAAGAGCTGGTCATCGATCCGAGTCTTGTATACTCAACCTATCTGGGTGGAAGCTTAATAGATTATGGGCGGGATATTGCTGTTGATAGTTCTGGCAGTGTATATATAACCGGACAAACAACCTCATCCAATTTTCCAAATACGACCGATGCCTATCAGAAATCTATTGGCAGTAGCGGAAAGAATGATGCCTTTATCATTAAATTGAACCCATCAGGATCAAGTCTCATATATTCCACATATTTTGGGGGGACTAGTGATGATTATGGGCGGGGTATCGCAGTAGACGGTATCGGCAACACAATTATAGGTGGATATACAATTTCAACAGACTTTCCATTAAAAAATGCATCCCAGATTATGTATGGTGGAGGAACGGATGCATTTATCGCCAAGCTTAATTCAGAAGGATCTGACCTCGTCTACTCCACGTATCTCGGGGGAAGTGGAATAGATGTTGCTTCCTATAGTGGCATTGCCGTAGACAGTTCTGGTAATGCATATATGACAGGAGATACGGCATCAGATGATTTTCCAAATACAACCGGTGTTTACCAGCCCACTCGTAAAGGTGGAAATGATACCTATGTTACCAAATTGAATCCTGAAGGAAGCTTGGTATATTCCACGTATCTTGGGGGAGACGGTGCTGATTATGGACGTGGAATTGCCATAGACAGTTCTGGAGATGCATACATCACAGGATATACAGCATCAGATAATTTTCCAAATACAACCGGCGCTTATCAAGACACCCGTAAAAGCACTGGGACTAATTATGATGCATTCGTAACGAAATTGAACCAAGATGGCTCCAATTTGGTATATTCTACATATCTTGGAGGGTCTGGATCTGGTCGTATGACTTATGGTTATGATCTTGCCATAGACAGTTCTGGAGATGCATACATCACAGGATATACAACGTCCGACAATTTTCCAATAACACCTGAGGCATATCAAGGGTCTCGTATAGGTGGAAATGAGCCATTCGTAACGAAATTGAACCAAGATGGCTCCAATTTGGTATATTCCACATATCTTGGGGGAAGTAATGTAGATAGCAGTCAAAATATCGCTGTAGACAGTTCTGGAAATGCATACATTACTGGATATACCGCATCAGATAATTTTCCAATTACAACCGATGCTTATCAAGACACCCGTAAAAGTACCGGAACTAAATATGATGTATTTTTTACGAAACTGACGCCAGATGGTTCTGGCCTGGTGTATTCCACATATTTTGGAGGAACCACTACAAATGTTGGATACAGTATTGCTCTTGACAACTCTGGCAATGCCTATGTTACAGGATATACCTCTTCCACCAACTTTCCGAATACCCCCGGTGCCTACCAGACAACATTCGGTGGTGGAACTTACGACGCATTCGTTGCGAAATTTGCGTTCTCCGAGACACAGGTACCGACAACAATCACGGTCACTCCTTCAACCGCATCCCTTGTAACCGGAGGATCCCAGCAGTTCTCCGCCACAGTAAAAGATCAATATGAAACTACCATGTCCGGAGTTCCGGTCACCTGGTCCTGCGACAACGAAACAGTCGGGACGGTTGACACGGACGGTCTCTTCACTGCCGCCAGTATCGGTACAGCGAACATCACTGCGGCGAACGAGACAATCTCCGGAACCGCGCAGGTCACGGTGTCGGCCCCGGCCCCGGATCTCATCGGTGTTTCAATCGCAGCCGGGATCCCGGTCATCGGCCAGCCCGGTACTGTGAACGTCACGGTCCGCAATATCGGAACAGGAGCGGCCGGTACGTTCGATGTGAGCCTGCTCGCTGATAGCGTGGAAGTCAACCGCACCACCGTGGATTCCCTAGCGGTATCAGAATCGAGGAATGTCAGCATTATCTGGACACCCTCATCCTCCGGCTCGGTCAGCCTTACGGCAAACGTGGACCCGGAAGAGACGGTGGGCGACTCCAATACCGTGAATAACACGGTTTCACAATCGGTCACTGTCCTGGCATATGCTCCGGATGTTTACGTCGTCTCAGTTACTTACGGAAGCCCTGTTATCGGGCAGCCCGGTACCGTTAACGTCACTATCCGGAATGTCGGGACTGCGCCGGCCGGCACGTTCAACGTGAGCCTTCTGGTCGACAGCGTGGAAGTCAACCGTACCACCGTGGCTTCCCTATCAGTCTCGGAATCGAGGAATGTCAGCATTATCTGGACTCCCGCATCTTCCGGCTCTGTAAGTATTACGGCAAAGGCCGACCCGGAGGGAGTCCTTGGCGACGCCAACACCGCCAACAACACGGTCTCGAAATCCGTGACCGTCCTTGCCTATGCCCCGGATGTTGTTGCAGTTTCCCTAACCGAGAGGTCTCCGGTAATAAATCAGACCGGCATTGTAAACGTGACGATCCGGAATATCGGGACTGCGCCGGCCGGTGCGTTCAACGTGAGCCTCCAGGTCGACAGCGTGGAAGTCAACCGGACCCTGGTAGAGTCCCTTGCAGTTTCGGAATCGAAGAATGTCAGTCTGGTGTGGACACCATCATCTACCGGCTCGGTCAGCCTCACGGCCGAAGTCGATCCGGACGATATTCTCGGGGATACCAACACCGCCAACAACACCGTCACGAAATCCGTGACGGTCAGTTCAGAAAGTATAGACCTCATGGTATCCTCCCATTCCACCCTCTATCCACGATACAACACCATCACTGCCACGATCCGGAACCTGGGAACGGTTGGTGCCGGGTCCTTCAAAGCCAACTTCACGATAGACGGCAATACTACGGTCATCGATATGACCGGGCTTGCTGCCGGAAGTTCCACGACCATCAACGCCACGGATACGGTGTTCCGGAAATATGGGGAAACCGTTCCGATTGAAATCGAGCTCGACCCGGAGAATGTAATTGCCGATATAGACCGGACCAATAATTCGTATTCCACAACAGCAACTGTTACTGTCTCGCAGTACCCCGCGGCATATTATCAGGGCGGCAGGTTCTATACCGGGAACGACCTGGAAACCAGCGTCTATGGGGAAGGACATGTGGGAGTTGCCTACTCAACAGGCGGGATCGGCTATCACGGTGCCGGCACTGCGACCTATACTGCCGACCACCTGCCGATACCGGTGAATGCGACCATCCTCTCGGCCCGATTGTACCAGTCCTGGACCTGGTACGGGTATGGCAGCGGGAACACCGTCCAGTTCAACGGCAATGCCAGCCAGTCCCCGGTCGCCCTGTACTTCGATCCGGTCGATGACAAGAACGGGCAGGTTGTCTTTGACGTAACCCCGGACTTCCATCCGGGTGTCAACAATACCGCAGTATTTACGCTCACCAGCGGAGAAAACTACGGCCCGCTTCTCGTGGTGGTCTACGAGGACGAGAGCGAACCCCTGCGGAAGATCTGGGTGGACGAAGGCAGCGACACTATCTTTAATGAAGCTCCCATCAGTACCGATCCCTACGTTGCCTATGCGATGTTCCATAATGTCACCACAGAAAATCTGCATTCCGTAGACCTGGTTGCAATCGTGCCGTCCGGGGACACGGTCACACCATCGCGCGAGAATGTCCTGCAGGTGAGTTACATGAACGGCCGGAACGCATCCCTTACCGGGACTGCCAACAGCGACCCGGTATTTTTATCGTACAATGTAACCGATTACGTCCAGGACGGCACCAACGAATTCGGGCTCCCGCTCCAGTGGGCAGGTGACTACTTCACCCTCGCGGTAGCGATCCTGGAAGTCACGCAGGTAACGGCATCCCAGGCAGACTTCACCGCGACACCAGTCACGGGACCCCTTCCGCTCGCAGTGAATTTCACGGACACCTCGACCGGGACTCCTGCCGAATGGCAATGGGACTTCGGGGACGGGGACAGCACCAATGCGACTGTTCAGAACCCGGTCCACACGTATACGTCTGCCGGGACCTACACGGTCAGCCTTAAAGTGAGCAACTCGCTTGGTGATAACACCGAGACGAAAACCGGGTACATCACGGTAACGCCCCCGCCCCCGGCTGCCAACTTCACGGCGAGTGTGACAGGAGGTTCCCTGCCGCTCACGGTCCAGTTCACTGATACGTCCCTGAACAATCCGACCTGGTGGAACTGGAGTTTCGGGGACGGTAATGTCTCTACGAGTCAGAACCCCTCGCATACGTATTCATCGGCGGGGACCTACAGCGTCAACCTGACGGCCGGGAACACGTATGGCAGCACCTCGTACAACAGGACGAACCTGATCACGGTCACCGATCCCGCGTCCACGCCGCCATCCGTGAGTTTCACGATGGACGCGACATCCGGGTCCGTACCGTTCACCGTCCAGTTCACCGACACCTCGACCGGGTCGCCGTACCTGTGGATCTGGGACTTCGGGGACGGCGGCACATCGTCCGACCAGAACGCCACGCACACGTATCTGGCGGCCGGGACGTACAGCGTCAACCTGACTGCCACGGGACCCGGCGGTATCGCATCCAAACGCCAGTCCGGCGCGGTAACGGTCAGTACGGCACCCATCTCGGACAACTATTTCGGCAGCATCCCGCTTGCGACCGTAAAAACCGGTTCGGTCTCGGGGGACCTCTGGTGGCACGCCACCTCAACCATGCAGAAAACCGACGTGCAGACCTTCACCCTGCCGGACCATACCGGCA
>Ga0209749_1000954_pt1 | contig 30557 bp, 20 predicted proteins | sample EPASupsiteSAE347_FD_187267 | JGI IMG/M metagenome (GOLD analysis project Ga0209749, IMG submission 187267) | Bioremediated contaminated groundwater from EPA Superfund site, New Mexico - Sample SAE3-47 (SPAdes) (version 2) | ecosystem: Environmental > Aquatic > Deep subsurface > Groundwater >...
CCGAACACATGATAACTTTCTTCACGGTCAGTCCTCCTGGTTGATTGGTTTAACGATTCACGGCAGAATAGTTATACCACTTCCTACGAGGACTGACTTTTCTTTTCAGCTACATGGTAACTCCGTGGTGAGGCTTGTTTTGTTTGGGTTGCGGGCGTTAGCCCGCGTTGGAAGGATTAATGTTTGGATGAAAAATAAAAAAATGAAGACTGCGCGCCGGAACAAGGGAGGTATGGTTAAAAACCACCGCGGTTCCCGGAATTTCTCGTCCGCTACGGGATGCCCGCTGGTGAACGAAGCCGATGCCGGCATCGAATGGTCGGCCAAGTGGATCGCGCCGCCCGGCGAAAAACACCCGAACTATTATTTTCTGGCCCGCAAGGAATTTCAGATCGCCTCCCGGCCGCAACGCGCCCTGCTGCGGATTGCGGCCGACGGGCGCTATGCCGCGTATCTTAACGGCAAATTCGTCGGCAACGGCCCCGTGCGCGGCACGGAGCGCCGTTACTTTGCCGACAGTTATGATATTGCCGCCCTGCTGACCCCCGGACCGAACTGGATCGCGGTGGAGGTGCATTGCAGCGTGGCGCCGACTTTCACCATGGTGCCTTATCAGCCGGCCGTGCTCGCGGAAATTGCCGCCATCGCGGCCACCGATGAGTCCTGGCAGGTGATGGTTGATCCCTCGCATCAGGCTGTCGCGCCGCTCTATACATTTCAAATCGGCCATGCCGAATGGAAACGCATGGATGCTGAAAGGCCGGGATGGATGAGCGGCCGCGACGGGCACGAGGGTTGGCTTACTCCCCTGATCGCGGGGTCCCCCGCTGACTTTGGCGGACGCCGCACGGTCGCCCGGCCCATTGCCGCGCTGACGCAAGATATTTTGCACCCCCGGACCATTGTCGCCTCCGGCCAGGTGCCGCATAGCAGCGCCTTGATTGAAACCGTGGAATGGGCCGGGTTGGTCGCGGTCGAGGCTCATTATCCCTTCCGAAAGGCCGCTTGTCACGCAAGGCCTCCTTGCGGCGGATCCAAACCCTTGACGGTGCAACCCGCCGCGCATCGTGAAGGTGCATATCTGATCTTCGATTTTGGACGGGAGGTATTCGGCAATTTACGCATCGAAGTTGACGGCCCGCAAGACGCCGTGATGGATGTGGCCCACAACGACGCGTTGCAGGACGGTCGCATTAACTCTAACCCGAGCACGTCATACAGGTTCGCCGATCGTTTCACGCTTCGCTCAGGACAACAGATAATCGTGCAGCGCCTGCATAACCGGGGTTTTCGCTACCTGCAATTAGTCTTCCGAAATTTCATAACGCCCATCCGCCTTCACGAGGTGCAGTTGATCAACCGCATCTATTCCCAGGAACCTCGCGCCGCGTTCACCTGCCCGGACCCGTTCCTCAACCGCCTATGGACCTTGTGCGCCAATACGGTGCGCGCCTGTTCGGCCGATACCTTCATGGACTGCCCCTGGCGCGAGCAGGCGCTATGGACAAACGATCAGGCCGTCACTAATCTCTATTATCTGGCGCTGACGGGCGATCCGGTTTTTTCCGCGCACAATCTTCGCATGGGCGCCGATGGGGCCCAGCCCAACGGACTGATTCCACCCGTCTATCCCTCGCGCATAGATCGAATGAAACGGCTTTTCCCAAGCCTGCCTTCGCTTTGGACGTTTAGCCTGTCCGACTATTATCAACACACGGGCGATCGCCGGCTGGTGCAGGAGCTTTTGCCGGTTATGGAAAAAGGCCTGGGCAACTACGACACGTGGCGCGCTGCCGATGGCCTGGTCCCGGATCAGGGCGATATGTGGAATTTCATAGACTGGGCTTACATTTACGATGGCGGACCGCATCCCGCTCCCGGCGGCAAGACCGCGGCGCTCAATATGCTGATCGCCGCCGCTTATCGGCGCGCCGCGGCCCTCGAATCGGCGGAGGGCCAGGCGAGCCTGGCGGCGGAATATGACCGGAAAAGCCGCCAGGCGGTCGCGGCGCTTAACGCCGTCCTGTGGGATGCGGCCAAAGGCGCCTACCGGGATTGCACGGCGTTCGCCGAAGGTGTCGTTCCCAGTTACAGCCAGCATCCGCTGGCCGTGGGCCTCTACCACGATCTCCTCGATGACCCACAGCGGCATGCCGCTGTCGCGAGCCTGCTCAGCAATGACCTTATCCACGCCGAATTTTATTTTCAGCATTATGTCCTTCAGGCGCTCGCACAACATGGCCGCACGGCCGAGGCCATGGCCGTTATTCGCAAGATGTGGGGCGCGAACGTTAAATCGGACAGCGATACCATCTGGGAAATACATAGCGGCCGAAAAAAGTATATTACTTACAGCCTGTGTCATGCCTTTTCCTGCGCGCCGCTGTATTTCCTGCAATCGGTTGTCCTTGGCGTGCGACCGACCCGACCGGGGTTTGCCGAGTTCACGCTGGCGCCCCAGCCGGCTGATCTCGATAAGGCCCAGGGCACGGTACCCACCCCGCACGGACTCATTGAAGTGGCCTGGCGCCGCACCGGACCTGGAAAACTGCGCGCGACCGTGAATGTCCCAGCCGGTACCCGGGCTGTTACGCCGGCGGGCGGCGTCTATGGCCCCGGCCGGCATCGAATGGACCTGGTTGTTCATGCTCACCCTTCACATCACGCCCGACATGCGCCGGAAATTGGAAGCCGCGCTGGCTGAAAACGGTTTGTGCCGGCTCTCCGCCATGTCTTTTTCCGCCACGGCCTTCCTGGCGCTGGACCTGCTCGCCGAGTTCCGGCGCACGGTAGTGGTCGTATCCGACAGCATGCACTCGCTGGACGAAATGCGCCGGAACTTGCTGGCCCTGGCCAGCGCGCACCCGGAGCGCATTTTATATTATCCCGCCTGGGAATCGCTTCCCGGTAAATTAATCAGGCCTTCGGCAACTGTTTCATGTAGCCGCGGCGGTGACGCCGGGGCCGCCGAAGGAATCCACGCCCTTACGGGCGCGGCTACTCGAATGCAAATTCCTATGCATCAAGCCGCCACTCAGGTTGAGGTGGTTGGCGAACGCCTGCAGACCTTGGAACAGTTGATCGCACTCCAGGCGCCGGTGGTCATCGCCACCTGTGTCCAAGCCCTGATGCAGATGGCGCTCGCGCCCGCCACGCTCAAGGCCCACACCTTCCGGGTCGCGCTTGGCGAGGAGCATGACCCGGAAACGCTGGCCAAGCGCCTCGAGCAAGCCGGGTATGCCTTCGAGCCGGAAGTCCAGGCCAAGGGCCAGGCCGCCTGGCGCGGCGGACTCCTCGATGTCTGGCCGCTTAACGGCGAAAAACCCTTCCGGATCGAATTTGTCGGCTCCACCGTGGAAACCATCCGCTCGTTCGATCCCGCCAGTCAGCGCTCGTTCACACGCTTGCCAGGCTCCGCCGGAGCGCTTCGCCCAGGCGAGAAGGAAGCGGTGCTCCCCCCCGTCGGCGAATGGGACCTGATGAGGGCAACGCCGCGTGAGGCTTGCCCGCCTCTGGAGGGGCACGCCTTCAAAATCCCGCCGGGTCAGGGGACCCGGCCTACAAAAAATTGTAGGCCCGGTGCCCACACCGGGCGCGGATCGGCAGTACATGACGCAGCCCTGTCTGAGGCACGCTGTCTTTTCATGAATTACCTGCCGCCGGAGCTGATTTATCTCTGGTCGGAGCCCGTGGCCGGCAATCTGCCATCCGCCGCCCGCCATCCCACCGGTATCCGCTATCACGCGGCCATTTACCAGGAAGCTTTGGATGAAGCCAAAATCACCGACTTGACCATTCCCTTCACCCGTATTCACCAAGTCATCACTGAAAATCCGCGCGCGTGGCAATGCCTGCCGGACCCGGTTTTCGACAACGCGATAAACACGTCAAGCGTGGAGCGTGGAGCGGTAAGCGGTGAGCGCAAAGCAGACACGGCCGCCGATTGGCCGCCACCCGCCGAGCGCGCCACGTCGGCAGCCAAGTGGCCACTTGCCCCGCAGCGGGGCGACGTGGTTGATCTTGGTTTCCGGTCCATGATGGACCTGGCCGCCCCGCAGCGCGACCTGCTGACACCGGACATGTTTACCGAGCGCCGCAAGCAGTGGCTGGCAAGCCTGGCCGAACGCGCAAAGCACGGCTTGCGCGTGCATATTTTCTTCTATACCCAGGGCGGCTTGGACCGGTTCCGCGAGATGAACCCCGAGCCTGCTTTCCATTTGCACGTAGGCATGCTTTCGGATGGCTTCATGCAGGCGGATCTCCAATTAGCCGTGCTCTCCGAATCCAACCTGCTGGGCCGGCCCAAATTGCTTCCCGACCGTATTGCGCGGACGCCCGTGACTTCCCGAAGGACCAGGGCGGCGGCGGGTGAAACCATTACCGACTGGACCAACCTGGAGCCGGGCAATCTCGTTGTGCATGTGGATCACGGCATTGGCCGGTACCTGGGGCTTTACGAGATTTTGTTCAACGGCAAGCGCCAGGAGGCGCTGACCATTGAATATGCCGATAAGGCCAAGCTCTACGTTCCCGTTTCGCAGGCCCACTTGCTGAGCCGTTACATCGGCGTGGGCAAGCACGCGCCAGGCGTGCACCGGCTGGGAAGCGCGCGCTGGTCGCGCGAAAAGGATGCCGCCGAGCGCGCCGTGCGCGATTTAGCCGCCGACCTGCTGGAAATCCAGGCCGCGCGCGAAGCAAAAGCCGGGTTCGCTTTCCAGCCCGATACCCCCTGGCAGAACGAATTTGAAGCATCGTTCCCTTACCAGGAAACCGAGGACCAGGAACGCGCCATCCACGACGTCAAGCGCGACATGGAAGCCAACCGGCCCATGGACCGGCTGATCTGCGGCGATGTCGGCTACGGCAAAACCGAGGTGGCCATGCGCGCCGCCTTCAAGTGTGTCATGAGCGGCAAGCAGGTGGCCGTGCTCGTGCCGACCACCGTTTTAGCCCAGCAGCATTATGAAGTGTTCGCCGAGCGCATGGCGGCCTATCCGGTGCGCGTGGAACTGCTCTGCCGATTCCGCACGCCCCAGGAGCAGGCGAACATCGTGCGCGCGCTCTACACGGGGGGCGTGGATATCGTCATCGGCACGCACCGGCTGATCCAACCGGACGTGCGCTTCAAGGACCTTGGGCTTGTGATCATTGACGAAGAACAGCGGTTCGGCGTCGGCCACAAGGAGCGCTTCAAGCATCTCCAACAGTTGGTGGACGTGCTGACGCTTACCGCCACGCCCATCCCGCGCACGCTCTATATGAGCCTGACGGGCGCCAAGGAAATCAGCATGATCCAGACCTCCCCCAAGGCCCGTCAACCCATCGAAACCATTGTGGCGAAGGCCGACGACCAGGTCATTCGCGACGCCATTCTGCGCGAGCTGAACCGGGGCGGGCAAATTTATTATTTGCACAACCGCGTCAACACCATTGAGCGCGTACGCGAGCGGCTGGCAAAACTCGTGCCGGAGGCGCGCATGGTCGTCGGCCACGGCCAGATGCCGACCTCGGAGCTGTCGCACATCATTCAGGATTTTGCGCGCGGCGATTACGACCTCATCTTGTGCACGACGATCATTGAAAGCGGCCTGGATATTCCGAACGTCAACACGATCCTGATTGACCGGGCGGACCGGTTTGGGATGGCGGATCTCTACCAGCTCCGCGGGCGGGTGGGCCGCTCCAGCCGCAAGGCCTACGCTTACATGCTTCTGCCGGTGCACGGGCATCTCATGGACGCCTCCCGCCAGCGCATCCAGGCGATTTTGGAACATACGGCGCTGGGGGCCGGGTTCCGACTGGCCATGCGCGACTTGGAAATCCGTGGCGCGGGCAACTTGCTGGGGCCTGAGCAGAGCGGGCATATTGCCGCCATCGGGTTCGATTTATACTGCCAGCTTCTGCGCTACACGATTGCACAAATGTCGAGTTCGCAGAAAAAACCCGGCTTAACGCCGCGTGAGGCTTGCCCGCCTCTGGAGGGGCACGCCTGCAAAATCACGCCGGGTCAGGGGACCCGGCCTACAGAAAATTGTAGGCCCGGTGACCCCACCGGGCGGGTTTCTCAACGGGATCAAATATCGAGGATCGGTTTGGCGGCGCCCACGCGGATCGTCAACGTGGAAGTTATCCTGGACTTTATCGATCTTTCGGCCCAGGCGGCGGAAGAGGCGCACTCGGCGTTTCTGCCCGTGGCCTACGTGGAGGATGAGCGCCTGCGGATCAGCGTATACCGCCAGATTGCCTCCGCCATGACTCTTGAAGAAATTGCCGGCCTGCGCGAGGAATTCCGGGACCGGTTCGGCCCCCTACCCCCGCCGTTGGGCCGCCTGCTCAAGATCGCCGCCTTGCGGATCATGGCAGCGGAGAAAAAAATTACGATGATCGAAGTGCAGGAAGGCAAAGTCATCTTTCATCGGCACAATGAACTTCTGCAAATCAAAAACCGCTTCCCGCGCTTGCGTTCCGCAAGCGTGGACGCGCAATTGGATGAAATCCAGCAGTGGCTCCGCCGCGTGGAGGACAAAGGATTCAGGCGGTAAGGGTCAATGGGAAATGGTTAATGGTTTATGTAGAGCCGGTTTTACACCGGCTATCCGAACGGAATAGACATAGCCGACGTAAAGTCGGCCCTACATATTGAAATTATTGGGTTTTTGTATTATGTAGAGCCGGTTTTATACCGGCTACCTGAACGGATTAGACATAGCCGACGTAAAGTCGGCTCTACATATTGGAATCAATACGTTTTTGTATTGTGTAGAGCCGGTTTTATACCGGCTATCCGAAAATATAGCCAATTCAAGCCATGAATGACAAAACCATATATCGGGGTTATCAGCGCTGTTCGTTGATTGATTACAGCAATGGGAATAAAGCATTTGCAATCACAATTTGCGTCAAATCGAGGCGTGCTGTTTTCATTTCATCGGAACGGAATAAGACCCTGATTCAAGAAATCTTACAATTACAGGACGAAGGATATTGGGGCGTCTATGTTTATTGCATCATGCCGGACCATTTGCATTTGATCGTTAATCCAGGACACATGGGATTAGATGCAGCGGTAAAGCGATTGAAAGGCAGATATTCTGTGTCATGGCGTATATTCGGCGATAAACAACCGTTATGGCAACCCGGCTTTTTTGATCATTGTATTCGATCCGCCGAATCCTTTAAGGATAAGTGCGCCTATATGCTTCAAAATCCAGTGCGGGCTGGTCTGGTTAAAAAAGCTTCCGAATATCCATGGTTGGGGAGTTTGGCAAGACGATAGGTTGTTTATGTAGAGCCGGTTTTATACCGGCTACTTGAACGTACTAGACATAGCCGACATAAAGTCGGCTCTACATTAAGAAATTTACACGGTTTTGAAAAATGGGTATGGTCTTTATCCGGATGGCTTTAACTTGCGCATGGCCCACCCCTGTGTCATAGTGCTTTTATGAGGGGAATGACATTACCATGATAATTTGCATCAAAAAAATCCTTTTGCCCACGCTGGTTTTTACGGTCGGGCTCCTGTTTCCCGCCGGGGGCCTGGGCAAAACGATCCCGGTGGAAGGCTGTGCGGCCCAGGTCAACGACCGCATGGTGACCGTGACAGAGGTTATGACCGCCATGCAGCCGATCGAGCGCCAGTTGCGCGAGACTAACCAGGGCGCGGAGTTGGACCGGAAACTGGAAGAGGCCTATGAAAAGGCGCTCCAGGCCCTGATCGAACGGGAGTTGATCCTCGACTCATTCCGCCAGCAGAAGGAAATGAATCTGCCGGACAAGATCGTGCAGAGCCGCACGGAAGAAATCGTACGCACCAAGTTCGGCAACAACCGCGTCGCGTTCCGGAAAGCGCTGGACGATGAAGGCTTGACGCTGGAGGAATGGCAGGCCAATCTGAAGAAATCCATGATCGTGTCTTTCCTGCGCGATCGCGAAGTGGACAGCAAGGTATCCGTTTCCCCGCAGGATGTGCACGCGGCTTACGAAAAGGCCGGGGAAACGTTCCGCACCCCCGAGCAGGTTCACCTGCGCATGATCGTAATTAACGGCGGCAAGACGGACGAGGAAATCGCCATCAAGCGCAAGCAGGCGGAAGACGTGCGCAAGCAACTGCTGGCGGGCACGCCCTTTGATGACCTGGCCAAGCAGGTGTCCGAAGGCGCGCACGCCCAGGAGGGCAGCAACTTCGGCTGGATTGATCCGGCCAGCCGGCGACCGGAACTGGCCACGGCTATCCGCGCGCTCAAGTCGGGCGATATCAGCGACGTGATCCCGGCGGGCGGGGATTTGTATATCCTGAAAGTGGAAGGGCGCCGGGATGCCACCGTGATTCCATTCGAGAAAGTCCAGGACACCCTCCGCATCGAGCTGGAAAAACAGGAAGCCAAGCGCCTTTACGATGCCTGGATGACGCGCCTTAAACAGAAGGCGTTTATCAAGAAATATTAGCCAAATAGGCCGAAGGCTGTAGGCTGAAGACTGTAGGCTATGTCACCATGCAAACCATTGCCATTACGCTCGGCGATCCCGGCGGAATTGGGCCGGAAGTGGCCCTGAAGGCACTGTACAAAAACCGCTGGCCACGATATGTGCGCTTTGTGCTGATCGGTAACCGAACAATTCTGCGCCGCCAGGCGACACAGCTCCGTTTGCCGTTGCCGCCGATCTGGCGCCTTGCTGACACCAAACGTTTTCCGGCGCCTGTTGTAAATTGGGAACCGGAGCAGGATCTCAAACAAAAGCCCATACCCCCGACCTGGCAACCCGGCGTCACCGGCAAAACACAAGGAAAGGCAGCGGTGCAGTGGATTCAGGCAGCCGTGAGCGGCTGTATGGCGGGCCGCTTCGACGCCTTGGTTACCGGTCCTATCTGCAAACAAAGCCTGCGCCTGGCGGGCCTGCCGTTTCCCGGCCACACGGAATTTCTGGCGGCCCTCACCGGCACGCGCTCCTTTGCCATGATGCTCCTGGGCGGACCCTTGCGCGTGGTGCTGGTCACGCGGCATCTGCCGCTGGCCAAAGTGCCCGGCGCCGTTTCTCGAGCGGCTATTCAGACAGCTACACAATTAGCCGCGCAAGCTTTGCCTTGGCTTGGCGTGAAGCAAAAAACGGTCGGCGTCTGCGCGCTCAATCCGCATGCCGGCGACAATGGTCTGCTCGGGCGGGAAGAAATCACGACCATCCGGCCGGCATTGCGCGCGCTGCGCCGCCGAGGCCTGGCCGTGGAAGGGCCCGTGCCGGCTGACGTTATTTTTCACCAGGCCCTGCAAGGCCGGTTTGGCGCGGTCGTGGCCATGTATCACGACCAGGGACTTGGACCGCTCAAAATGATTGCCTTTGAAGAAGGCGTCAACCTAACGCTCGGTCTGCCGATTGTGCGCACGTCGCCGGATCACGGCACCGCCTTTGACATTGCTGGGAAAGGGCGGGCGCATGCCGGCAGCATGGCCGCCGCCATCCGGCTGGCCGAGCGCCTTGCACACCGGAAAAATCCATGGAGCCGCGTTATTTCCCAAAAGCGCACCGTGGGTGAAATCATCATGAACCGTTAATCCGCTGGGGTTGAGTTTCTCCGTGCAGCATTCGACTCTTTCAGAAAATATCGAATTTTTCTTTTAACATTGCACCGCCTTTTTGATCTTAAAATTGGAAACACATTGTTCTAATAAAGTTTTTTCATTATCATTGATATCAAAATGTTTGCAATTCAGGCATTGCTTTACGACGCTTACTGTTTTTTTGAACAAATCCTTGCAAAAACGACATTTTTCACAGTCATCATTACAGGAAGATAGTCTTTCAAAAAATTTGACGTTGTTTAATTTTAAATTATCCACGTATTCAAACATACAAAAAGCTCTGGTTGACAGCAATTTTAGAAGGTTGCCTGCATATCTTCTTTCCGAATATGCCACTAAACATTCTTCAAGCGCTGGCGTGTCGAAATTTCGGGTGGATAATTTAAAATCTAAATCAGAACCCAGATAATGGTTTAAATCTTCCGGTCTAACAAAAGGGGCTGAAAAAAATTTATACGGGCGTTTTAACGCATTCATCCTGCACATACTATCGATTTTCGTGCTTTCTGATGATCGGAGAATCTTTTTTGCATTTCTAAATTTGCCCGTGCAATAAGAAATATAATTATAATGTGAATATCTATATATGCAATTTTTCAAACAGCCTTCATTTAAAAGAACTTTGATTCTCAGAATATTTCTCATTTTTTTTATAAGGGAAATATTGCGTATTATCTCTCGGTCAACAGTTACGCAATCGACACGCAGATCCTTAAAATATCTGGCTTCTTCCAAGGTTCTAACATGCGCGACAATAGACACTTCAATAAATATATCTGGGGAAAATTCCCTTATCTTCATAATCAGGTAAGGGTCGGTTACAACAACATGATTCAATAATCCTTTTTTCTTAAGATAATCTATTGACCTGATAATAATATTAACTTTTGTATAATCAATAATTGTCGAATTTAAAAGGAGCAGGGGTATAATGCGTAACTCTTTGCACTTTGCCATCAGAATATACAACTCTTTAACAAAAGCCTTTGCTGCCGGCTGTGACACGTCTCGACAAGATCCCATATATTTATTGGGCATTGGAAAATAAACTGATTTTATCTTATTTTTATGTTTTTCCATTAACGCAAGAAAGCCCTGTAAATCTCCATTATACCCTATTGAAAATTTTAAATTTTCCATCTTACTGATTTCCTTAATCTACCGGGGCTTGAGTTTCAGCCGTCACGGGCTCTTTCAGGTAATGCCTGGCAAACAGGGTTTCCAGCAGGAGTTTATCCTTCTCCTTGTCTGCTCCCTGATTCGCCTTCAGTTTCTGGATGAACTGCGGGTCCTTTTGGGCCCACAACGCCGCCGTGAAGAAATTTGAAATAAAACTTTCACGGTCAATATCACACGTAATATCATTGAAACCGGCCATTGAGCCTGTCCGCGCCTTGCTTCGGGCATAACAGGGACCGCCGCACAGATACCGGGCAAAGCAGGTGCGGCAGGGCTCAGAGACCCCCACAGACGATGGAACCTGTTTCATAACCGCCATGGTTTTGTCCGGATTGATGCCGCCGGTTATGTCACCCAAAGTTACGGAAGGATCAAAGGCAAAAAAATAACACGGGATAAGGGTGCCGTCGGGTAAAACAGCAGGACTTACAATACCAAAGTCACAAGGCGCAGTTTTTCGACGGTCAATTGGCCGGACGGCGCTATTTAACGTTCCAAAAACGCTCTTGATGAAATATACCCCTTGCTGGGTTTGTAAACGATGAAGATACTCTACTAAAAAGCGGTGCCAGTAAGGCCGGCTGGGGCTCCACGCTAATGATTTATCATAATCAATCTGCCCGTTTCTGGTGAAGCGATACGGAAGCACCCGGGCAATCTCCACAGCCTTATCCGGAACTCTTAAACTATGGAAATAATCATAAGCGCCGAAGACATCATACGGCGGCACCAGCGTAGCACGAATACTGATCCCTTCCGGGTATATGGAGAATCCCCGTTGAATTGCCTCAACAACCTGCTGATGCGAGCCGCTTTGTTTTGCAGTAATACGCATGGCATCATGGTTTTTAGTCGGGCCGTCCAGACTAATGGAAATTCTGACCTGATGCTCTTTGCAAAAATGGATTAAATCCGGCGTCAGCAGCAGGCCGTTGGTCTGAAGTAATATAGTAATTTTCCGTCCTTGCTTCCGGGCGGTCTCACATACCAATTCTGTGATAATCCGAAAGGCATCGGGAGCCAATAACGGTTCGCCGCCGAAAAATTCAATCTCTTGAACACCTTCGTCCTGATCATCTGAAGAGGCAATCAGGGAGGCAATCCAGCGTCCTGTCCGGGATGCGGTCTGGCGGCTCATCATGGGCATATCCGAGCGTCCATAGGTACCCCAAGCATTCCAGCAGTAACGACAGCGCAGATTACAGGCAAGGGCAGGATAGACGATAACTTTTTGAGGGATTTGACGGACATCATCTGGGGAAAACGCAAACTTCTCTTCCGGCAATATTGGAACACACTGGCCGACTTTTAAGGCCTGAAAAAGAGAACGGAAAGGACCGGGATGGTCAACCTTCTGCTGACTGATTAGCAATGTTATCTCCCCGGCGCTGCCCGGAACATTTGGCAGGGTCAATAAACTCTTGATACCGGCGTCTGACACTGTGCAGGAGGCCCGGGATTCCGGATTAAACAGGATGGAAATACCTTCCTCTAACCGGAACAGGCTCAATTGATATGGGATAGCAGTCATGAATTCACCCTATGCCATATAAATAATGGTCAATCTATCATCAAAATAATAGGGAACACCGTCTTCAAAACGGTGTTCCCTATTTTGAACCTGCCCTACCATTCTACTGTTGAGTTCTTATCCCTTACTGGTACCCACGTTCAAGCAGATCCACTTCTTGTTAAACTGGCCGCACATACCTTTTTTCGGCTTTTTTAACTCTATCGGCTTTTCTTCATTAGCGTCATTAATCATCTCAAACTTAACTTGCTCAAAAGCAGTCCTGTTGTCCTTTTGCATTATCAATCACCCCCTTTCGGTTATCTTTTTAAACCAGCTTCCTAAATCCGTGTCAGGATTTCCTATCACCTTGGTTTTACTCGCCTTAGGCGAGTTTATCCGGTCGAACTCGTTATCCGATGGTCCAGCGCCGTCCTGATCGTCCAAGCGCATTGGGATCACTGGACACACCGTCTTTTCATGCCATAGGCAGATCCGCTCTCTGGCAGACAATCCATTTCCATCAATTCATAACGCGATCATATGATGCCCCGCTCAGCATGTCAATGCGTTTTTTCACCTTTTATTTCTGTTCTAATTTTGACTGCCCGCGTCCGAAAATATAGTCTCCGACCGTGCGGCGGGAGACGATAAGGGTGCAGGTTGAATGCCGCTCCAGAATCAGGGCGGCGGCGGCATCAACCGGGCCGTATTGTACCCGGACTTCATTGCCGGATTCGTCCGATATTATCGTTTGAACGATGACGGGGAACTCGGCTGTAGCGACCGCCAGTAATAATTGCTGCCCCTTATGCAGTTTTTCGGCAACTGCCGGAGTAACCAGCACTGCTAATTGGCCGGGTTGCCGGGCGGAAATATGCGCAGGATACTCGATCGAAATCGTATGTTGCCAGAAAAAGGTAATGCCGGCAATCATTGCAACCATGAGGGCAATGGTAGTAATTTTACTGGCAAGCAACCATCTTTCAACGTGTCGCGGCCCGGACGGTTCTGGTGTCGTTGGCGATGTCATGATATTGCCTCCACATACCCGCGCCTGATCCTGAATACCCGGTCGGCATAGCCGATCAGGTCGGGATTGTGCGAGATGAAAATAAGTGTTTTTGACCTGAAACTGGCCCGCAATGACTGGAAGATATCATATTCACATTGCCGGTCTACGGCATTGGTCGGTTCATCCAGCAGCATTACGGTGGGATTCAGCAGGAAGAGGCGCGCCAGGGCAAGTCTCTGTTTCTGCCCGCCCGAAAGGCGCGTCCCGGCCTCCCCAATATCCGTGTTATATTTATCCGGCAGTTCTTCCACGAAGCGCGCTGCCTGGCACAATTGGGCTGCTTTTTCGATATCGGATTCGGATATTCCCTTGGCGCCGACAGCCAGGCTTTCGCGGATAGTGCCGCCTAGGAAAATGCTTTCCTGGGGAAGAACACCGACATACCGGCGCAGACTGTCGAAAGCCAGCGCACGCAAATTAATTTCATCCAGATAAACGCTGCCGGCCTGCGGGTCCCGCAATCGGGCGATAAGAGACAATAGCGTGGATTTGCCGCTTCCGCTTTCACCGGTCAGGGCAATCCATTCACCGGGGTTAATAACGAAAGATGCGTTACGGAGTATGGGCATTAGCGGCTGATATTCAAAATACACCTGGCGGAATTCAACCCGGCCGCGGCAATCCGTTAGATGCAACGCTGGTTCAGCCTCGGATATCTGGGGCTTGCTTGATACGGTGTTGAAGAAAAGTCTCAAATTTACCGAGTTGTCAAGGAGCGAACGGTAATAACCGACGAATTCATCGAGAGCTCCGCCCAGTTGGGGCAGGAAGGTGTTAAGGGTGATGTATTGGCCGAGCGTAAGCTTCTCCTGGAAAAGCAGGAAGCACAGGTAAATGAAAAGTCCGGCGCTGACCGCGTCCTTGGAAATCATCCGGATAAAGCCGTGTGCAATCGAAAGAACCGCTTCGGTCATGTTCAACCCGATCCGTGTGCGCAGCCTTTGCAGATAATCGGGAAAAAGATATTGATCGGTCCGGAACAGTTTCATGAGCTTAATTCCGGCTAATATCCTCTGGAACAGAGCGGCCACTTCAATGTTGTTCTGCAGCAGCAGCCGGGCATTGCGCAAGTCCCATTTTGCAATAACGTAGTTTGCGGCATAAGAAACAGGCGCGGTCAATACCATGACCAGGGCCGCCTGCCAGCATAAACGGAAGGCAATTACGGCGATAAAGAGAAGTGATACGCTCATGGTCAGGAGCGCCGGGACCACTTGTTCGATGCTGCGATAAACCGCGGTTGTGCCGGTAGAATATTGTTCGCGCAGGGCTCCGATATTGGTATTTTCAAAAAAGGAGCAATCCAACTTTTGCATCGCCCGGAAATAATTGACCGAGGCATCATATTCAATGTTTTGCGAGAGGTGGGTTTCAATGTAAGCCGAGCCGCTTTGCAGGACAAAGCGCACCAGAACGAGCACAAGGTAAGCGGCCATGCAGTTCACAAAAGTCGGCATGTCACGGTTCGGAATGGCCACATCGAACACGATAATACCGATCAGCGGATAAAGTTTGACCAGTATCTCGCCGCCGATTGTCTGGAGCCATTTGACTGCGATGGTAGACCAGTAGGGGATGGCAAAAATGTATGCTCTCCAGATATTTTGCCAGTCGTCTTTTGTCAGATGCTCGGGTAAAACTTCTTCGGACGGCTGGAGCGCCTGTTGCAGCATTCTGGTCTGATCGGCAGTGAGACGGGCCCATGTCAGCCGGATGAACACTCCGCCATCGCGTTCTTCCTTCCGGGAAATATTCGCGTTGATGCTGATCGGGCGTGACTGATCCGGAAGGGAGGCGTTCCGTTGGGGAAGAGCGCTATCCTGTGGGCGGAGAACCAGGCGCATGAGCCCTTGAGCGGGGAGGACAAGGGGCTGGTCCTTTTCTTCGAGCAGAATAAGAATGTCGTCAAAAGAAAAATTGGAGACATGCCCTGTTAGCATGGGTTCTTCAGCGGCCTGGCCGGAAAGAAAAACAGATGCCGTAATGGGCCGCACAGGGCAATAGCGGGGCAACTGGGCTGCATTGTCAACGGTCGTGCTATTCATGCCTGGTCAGATGTATCAGTGTTATTTTGTCAAGGGCGACACGTAAATTGACTATATCTGGCACGGATGCAATTTCAAGCGATTTTAAAAAATTTTACCTTGAACCAGGGCATATTGGCACTTATGTGAAAATCAAGGTGGGCGAGGTGGGACTTGAACCCACAAGCCTTGCGGCACAAGATCCTAAGTCTTGCGTGTCTGCCAATTTCACCACTCGCCCGGTAGGTAATGGGAATTAAGTATCAGATTATCTGGCACTGGGCGAAAAGAAAATGTCATTGATTGCCCAGGTTCCGAGCGGCGAGGAACCCGCTGGAAAAAGCCCATTGCAGGTTGAACCCGCCGCAGGGACCGTCAACATCCAGAATTTCACCGGCAAAGAAAAGCCCGCGGACACGTTTGCTTTCCAGTGTCCTGGGACACACTTCATCCAAGTTGACACCACCCCTTGTAACCATGGCCTTGCCGAATCCTTCAGTCCCCGCGATCGTCAGGGGTAAATGTTTAATCAGCATGATCAGCTTGCGGCCTTGATCGCGCGACAATCGCGCCACGCTCGCGACCGCCGGTACATCCATGCGCTCAAGCACTACTTGCGCCAATGCCGCTGGAAGAATGGAAGCCAGCATAGACCGCACCGTCTTGACGCCGTATTCCTTCCTTAACTGTTCAATATGCCCCTGCCATGCTTCGGTCGTCCTGTCGGGAGTAAGATCAATCGTGATGCCTACGGATGCACGCATCATCAAAGCCGCAGACACCATGCCGGAGACGTCCAGCACGGCCGGCCCGGAAATTCCCCTGTGGGTAAACAGCAAACTTCCGGTCGCGGTTCCGCGGGCATCGCTATTGAACGCCAGGCTTTGCGTGGGCGCTCCGCCCTGGCGCGCCAGGTTGACCGAGACGCGCGGGAGCGTCACTCCGGCCAGGGTTGCCGGCCAAGTCTCACGGGTAACCAGGGGAACCAATGCAGGACACAGCGGAACGATCGTATGACCAGCCAGGCGGGCCAACCTGAAACCACTTTCTCCGCCACCCAGGTTGGGATAGCTTGCTCCGCCCGCGGCCAGCACAATGCGCGCGGCTGGTTCGATTCCGCGTGACGTCAGGATGCCCGTCACATGGCCGCGATCTACTTGCAGGCTATCAACGCGGCTGTCGAATCGAAACTCCACGCGCTGTTTCCGGCAGGCCTGCCGGAGGGCATCCCGGATGGACCTCGCGGAATCGGAAACCGGTAAAACGTGAAACCCATCCGGGCTGTGGGACGGCACCCCCAACTCCTCGAAAAAGAGGCGCAACCGGTTTCCGTTCAAGGCTTTGATGGCGGGCGCCACGAAACGGCGCTTTGCACCGAAGCGCCTGATAAAATCATCCGTTGCCAGGGTGTTCGTAAAATTGCAGTGCCCGCCTCCGGTCGCGAGCAACCTTACGCCCGGCTCCGGGAGCTGTTCGAAAACAATCACCCTGGCGCCCGCCCTGGCGGCGACCAGGGCCGCCATGAGGCCGGCCGGCCCCGCGCCGACAACCGCCACATTGGACATATTTGAGTTGGGAATCATTGAATTAGCCAAAGAATGTAAGCATCGTCTTGGAGTGGCTCGGCCATCAGTGAAATTGCCCTGTAGGTACAGCAGAGGCCAATATCTCATGAGAACTTCCGACGCATCCAATCAAAGGATAAGGCTGTGACAACATGAAGTGGCGCATTGTCCAGTACAAGATCCTGAACGTGCAATTCTGATCGACTGGCAGAGGAAGTGCAGATAGGGTGCCATAATCCCGGTTTGATCATGAGGTCTTCGTTCTTTCAACTGGTTTTTCGGATTGAGTCCGGCATGTGGCGGTTCGTCCATAAGCGATTCCAAGTTTTCGCATTCTTGCCCGTAGTGTGTTGGGTTGCAATCCGAGGAGTTCGGCGGCCCCGCCGGATCCCTGTATGCGACCGTAAGATCGTAGCATCGCTACACGAATATGATCAGCAAAAACTTGATCAAGAACGGGAAATAGAGCATCGGGTTCCTGTGCACTTTTGGTCGGGGTATTAAGTACAGGTGTTGTCGTCGCGGCTAAGAACTCCGGAAATGCGAGAGGCCCTTGGTCGGCCGTGATTAGCGCCCGTTCGATCACGTTTTGCAGTTCCCGGACATTACCAGGCCAGTTATAAGCCTGGAGTCTGGTGATTGTATCGTTTGAGGGTGGCGCAGGCCGACGCAAATTCAACTCGCGGCATTTTCGCTCCATAAAGTACAACACCAGAACCGGAATATCTTCCTTGCGATGGCGGAGCGGAGGAATCGTCATGGGAAACACATTCAGCCGGAAATAAAGGTCCTCCCGAAATCGTCCTTCCCGCACCATGGTCGGAAGGTCGCGATGGGTGGCGACAATGACGCGCACGTCCGCGTGGATTGTCTCGCTGCCGCCAACCCGCTCAAATTCCTTCTCCTGCAGGACACGCAGGAGTTTTACTTGCGACTCGGGCGTCAGTTCCCCAATCTCATCCAGGAATATGGTCCCGCCATGAGCGCGTTCAAATCTCCCGTATCTTGTGGCCAAAGCGCCGGTAAAAGCGCCTTTTTCATGTCCGAAAAGCTCGCTATCCAGGAGTGTCTCCGGGATGGCTCCGCACTGCACTCTGACGAAAGGCTTGTCATTGCGCGGACTCATCCCGTGGATGGCATGGGCAAAAACCTCCTTGCCAGTTCCGGTTTCGCCGATCAGAAGCACCGGGCTGGATAAAGGGGACACCTGTTTTGCCATTTCCATGACAACACGAAGACCTCCGTCTGCACCGATCAGAGTGGATCCGGATAATTCTTCAAGTTCACGGGATATCATGCGATTATCTTCATCCAAACGGTTCTTCACGCGTAAAAGGTCTTCGTAGCGGCGTGCATTGCTGAAAGCAATGGCAAGGGGAGTGATGACGCTCCGAAGCAGGGCTGCGTGTTTTCGGGTATATCGGGCTGGCGGATGGGCTGAAATAATCAGGATTCCTAACGGACGTTCACCGATTGCCAAACGAACGACAAGATTATTGGTTTGTTCAAGATGTTTGGTTATTTTTTCGAATATCGGGTGGGGCAGATGGTGCCGTTTCACATCTTGCGCCTTGACGATGTCAACCACCGCAAAACCTTTTGGCAACGAAGGCTTGTAGAGAGAACGGAGGACGTCGGGTGGCAATACGAAGAGCGTCTCGCTCTTCCGTGTTTGAATCTCCCCGTTTTGTTCCTCCGCCCAGGCCAGGAGACGCATTTCTCCAGTATCCTCATCCAGATAGTTCATTTCCATTCTATCACAGGGAACGTACTCGCGTAAGTACAAGAACAATTGGCGCAAAGCCTGATCCACCTCCAGATGGCTGGCAATTCTCATCGTTACTTCGTAAAAAAAATCCTGTTTACCTTTCATTATCTCCTATCTCCAGAAACTACCGGATTTTATAGCTTCTTCCACTTCATTTTCCCAATACATTGATGTTGCCATATATGTCATATTATGAAATTTATAGCACCCCAAAATGACGCCGATTTCATAATCTTATATTTTATTCATTATTTCAAGCAGTTTTCAGGGTTGGCATGACTTCTGCTATATAACGAATGACTATCATCCGTCGAAAACCAATGCGTGAGACGATATGGGAAAAATGACGCGGGAGACTGGAGACATGCAAAATAAATGGTTGTATATGATTCTCATTGTGTTCGTTTTTGTCATCGTAAGTCCAAGGACATTTGCCGATCAACCTGTTCTGGATGAAGATGCCGGGAAAACTTCAGAGTTGAACATACATTCTATGCCACCGGAGCAATATTTCGAAATCCCCAAGGCGCTTACTATTGATGCCGGCACATCATTGGAAATTGAAGCCGCCACCCTGCCGGCGCCCAGGACATCTCGTCTTGTCCTTGGCGTTCTGACAGTCGGCGCAAGCACCGATTTGCAAAACAGCCTTGAGGATGACGCCGGACACGCACGCGCAACAAGGGAATCCGTCCTTGTCGGCATTGATGTGCCGTTTTCGCAAAAAACATCGGTTAGCGCTTCCATTGAGCGGGAATGGAGTCAATATGATTTTGACTTGAATCCTCCCGGACTTGCGAGCATCGGACTCATGCATCTTTCCATAACCCGTTTTGGGCTGATTGGACGTCACAAGATCAATAAGGATTGGACGGCGATTGCCGCGGGCGACCTTTCTTTTTCAACCGAGGACAACGCCGCATGGAGCGACGGTATGACCGGCGGCGGAATTGTGGCAGTGCGTCAGCAGGTGAACAAATCTTTCGCATGGCAGATTGGGGTTGTCACTCACACACGCCTTGAAGACTCCACGATGGTTCTTCCTATTCCCGGCATAGACTGGAAAATTAACGACCGTCTTTCATTGCAAACAGCGCAAGGAATAACTTTATCCTACAATCCGTGTCATAATTCGCGCTGGCTGTTTGACCTCGGGGCTAATTATGAAAACCGAATTTATCGGATGGATGACCATTCGGCATTGCCCGATGGGATTCTTATCGACCGGCGTATTCCCATGCTTTTGGCGGCAACTTTTAAACCATACCACGGTCTTTTCGTAAAGCTGTCAGCCTCCGTTCCCGTTTACCGACAATACAAATTCTGTGCCGATGATGGCACAACGGTGGATTCATTCGGCTCAGATCTGATGCCATCGTTCAATGTTTCAGCAGGCGCGATTTTTTAGCGGCTTTGGCTATTGTAAAGGTTCATGGAGATGAAAATACGAAAATATTTTCCATTTAATGCGCTGGCCGCGCGTTGAACCGGTATCGAGGAGCACGCCTATATGGTGTTGAATGGTGGATGCTGCGGATGGGCCTTGAATTAGCAGACCGTGGTCATGCCGTGTGTTTGGCCTGCAGGGCAAACACACGCTTGCATCAAGCGGCCCAAGATCGAGGAATCCAGGTATGGCCATTCAGCGAGAGACCTGCTTCGACTTGGATGGTGATTTTTCGTTTGAGGCATTTTTTATGTTGACATTATATTTAAAGTGAACTATATTTTATGTGTTCGCTACAAAAAGAAACGGAGCAGCTATGAACCCAAACGATTGTTCATTACGCGAAGTAAAGCATGCCCGGACTAAAATCGCCCTGATGAACGCTTTTATAGGGCGCCTGCGAAATTGCCGTTTTGAGGACATTGCCATCAAGGACGTGTGCAAGAGCGCCGAAATATCGGAAGGCACGTTTTTCAATTACTTCCCGGGTAAAACAGACGTCATCACCTACTATGTCAATCTTATGACCATGAAGGTCATCTGGAAGGCGCAGAAAAAAAATCCCAAAGGCAAAAACATGGCCCTGCTTAGCGCCTTTTTCGAAGAATTGGCGGATGAATTTACCAAGCTCGACATTACGTATGAAATTATTTCCATACTAGTCGTCCAGCATGAACATCCCAAAAAAGTCGCCATTCCCGATATTGAAAAGCATCTCGTTTTCCCGGATTTAGCCGGCATAGAGGATATGTCTCCCCTTTTGATTGATGAATTTTTCAGGGAATGCATGGAGGGGGCGCTGAAAAACGGCGAACTTCCAAGGAGCGTTAATGTTAACAACGCCCTGGTATCTTTGATGACAATTATGGTCGGCACGCTGATAGCGGTCAAATTTAGCGATGCTGTCAAAACCAGAGATGTTAATAGTCTAAGACAGCACTATTTGCGACAACTGCAGAGCCTTTGGACGGAATTGGGAGTCAAGCAACGAAAGGATAAATAAATGAATACGCGACAATACGGAAACTGTCTGATGGCCGCCTTGGGAGTTTTGCTCGCCGGACTGGTGTTGACCGGTTGCGGAAAATTCGGGAAAGCAGGCGGTCCCCCGCAGCGTCCCGCCCCCGAAGTGGCGGTCGTCACCGTGCAGCCCGAACGCATATCCATCGCCGCCGAATTGGCGGGCCGGGTTTCCGCCTTCCTGATCGCCGAGGTGCGGCCGCAGGTGAGCGGCATCATTCAGAGACGTCTGTTCGATGAGGGCGCTGACGTCAAGGCCGGCGACCTTCTCTACCAGATTGACCCGGCATTTTATGAGGCGGCGCATGCCAGCGCCAAGGCCTCTCTGGCCAGGGCCGAAGCAAATGTGCCGCCCATCCAATTGAAAGCCGAGCGTTACAAGGAACTGGTGGACATCAAAGCCGTCAGCCAGCAGAATTATGACGACATAACTGCGGCGCTTAAACAATCCGAGGCGGAGCTTGGCATTGCCCGGGCGGCCATGGAAACGGCCCGGATCAACCTGGCCTATACCGGCATCACCGCGCCGATTTCCGGCCGCATCGGCAAATCGGCGGTGACCATTGGGGCGCTGGCCACGGCGCACCAGGCCGTTCCCTTCACGACCATCCAACAACTTGACCCGGTCTATGTAGACGCGCCCCAGTCCAGCGCCAACCTGCTGCGTTTGAAACGAAATATGGCCAGCGGCAATCTCAAACGCGGCGACGAGTACCAGGCAAAGGTGCGGCTGATCCTGGAAGACGGCACGCCCTATCCATTGGAAGGCACATTGAAGTTTTCGGATGTCACGGTTGATCCGAGCACCAGCTCGTTTATCTTCCGGACAATCTTTCCGAACCCGGACCATACTCTATTGCCGGGAATGTATGTCCGCGCCGTAATTGAAGAAGGGCTGAACGAACAGGCGCTGCTTGTCCCGCAGCAGGGAATCTCCCGCGACCCGAAGGGGAATGCCGTTGCCATGCTGGTAAATGGTTCGGACAAGGCAGAACAAAGGGCCGTCAAAGTTGACCGTGCCATCGGCAACAAATGGCTGGTAACCGACGGCTTAAAACCGGGCGACCGGGTAATCATCGAGGGTATTCAAAAAGTAAAGCCCGGCGCTACTGTCAAGGTTGTTCCGCTTGATGCCGGCCGGAAAGATAGTCCCGGGGCCGTCCAAAAAACACCGCCGGCGGCAGAAGCGAAATAACGGAGACATGCGATGTTATCGAAATTTTTCCTGGAACGTCCTGTCTTTGCCTGGGTCATCGCCATCATCCTGATGGTGGCGGGCTGCCTGGCAATCTATAAGCTGCCCATATCGCAGTATCCCCCGATCGCCCCTCCTTCCATCGCCATTACCGCCTTTTATCCGGGGGCATCCGCGGAGACGGTTGAAAACAGCATCACGCAGATCATCGAGCAGAAGATGACCGGTTTCGACAAGATGCTGTATCTCTCGGCCAGCAGCGACTCGGCCGGTGCTTCTCGTGTAGAGCTGACCTTCGCTCCGGGCACCGATCCTGACCTGGCCTGGGCTCAGGTGCAGAACAAGCTCCAGCTTGCCATGGCCAGCCTGCCGGAAACGGTGCAACGCCAAGGCGTGAAGGTGAGCAAGTCCACCCGCAATTACCTGCTGATCGTAGGCTTGATTTCGGAAGACGGGAGCATGGATGGGGATGACTTGCGGGACTATGCCCAATCCAATTTGGAAAAGGTGCTTTCGCGGGTGCCGGGCGTGGGCGAGGTGGAGGTCTTCGGCGGCCAGTATGCCATGCGGGTCTGGCTGAATCCCGACAAGTTGACCGAGTACCAGATGACGATCCAGGATGTCACCACGGCGCTGAAGGCCTATAACGTGGAAGTGTCTGCAGGCCAGTTCGGCGGGGCGCCGGCAATCAAAAACCAGCGCCTGAATGCCACTATCACCGTCCAGAGTCTGCTCAAGACACCGGAAGAGTTTGCCGCAATCCCAATCCGCACCAACCCGGATGGGTCCATCGTGCGGGTCAAGGATGTGGGACGGACAGAACTCGGCGCGGAATCGTACGATATGGAAGCCTTTCAAAACGGCCGGCCCGCTTCCGGACTGGCCATCCGGCAGGCCGCCGGCGCCAACGCGCTGGATACGGCCAAAGCCATAAGAACCAAGCTGGATGAGATGAGCCAATTTTTTCCCAATGGGCTGAAAGTGGTTTATCCCTATGACACCACGCCTTTTGTCAAGGTGGCCATTGAAGAAGTTGTCAAGACGCTTTTCGAAGCGATTGTTCTGGTGTTTCTTGTGATGTATCTGTTCATGGGGAACATGCGGGCGACCTTAATCCCAACCATCGCCGTGCCGGTAGTGATCTTGGGAACATTCGCGGTGCTGGGACTTTTCGGTTTCTCCATCAACATGCTGACCATGTTCGCCATGGTGCTGGCCATCGGCCTCCTGGTGGACGATGCCATTGTGGTGGTGGAAAACGTGGAGCGGATCATGAGCGAGGAAGGTCTCTCTCCAAAAGAAGCCACGCGCAAATCCATGAACCAGATCACCAGCGCGTTGATCGGCATCGGGTTGGTACTCTCGGCGGTCTTTGGCCCAATGGCGTTTTTCGCCGGGTCCACGGGAGTCATCTACCGCCAGTTTTCCATAACCATCATTGCCGCCATGCTGCTTTCGGTGCTGGTGGCCCTGGTGCTGACACCGGTGCTGTGCGCATCGCTGCTCAAGCCGGTGACCAAGGGGCATGAGCCGGCGGAGGGCGGGGTCTGGTTCCTGCGTCCGTTCTTCCGCTGGTTTGACCGGGTCTTCTTCCGGACCCGGGACCACTATTTGCATCTGATAGGCCATTCTCTTGCCCATAACATCCGTTACGCGATTATATTCATCCTGATCGTGGCGGCGATGGGCTTCCTCTTCCATCGGATGCCCACCGCCTATCTCCCGGATGAAGATCAGGGAATCCTGATGGTGCAGGCCTTGCTTCCGGCGAACTCGACCCTGGAGCAGACCAAAGCGGTCATGGATCGTGTGAAGGACCATTTCCTGGAACACGAGAAGGACGCGGTGGAATCATGTATGACAATGTCCGGCATGAACTTCGCCGGGCGAGGACAGAATGCCGGAATGGCTTTCGTCAAGCTCAAGGACTGGAAACTCCGCAACCGGTCGGAACTCAAAGTTGGCGCCATCGCGGGAAGGGCTATGGGATCTTTTTCCCAAATCCGCAACGCCATGGTGTTTGCCTTCGCACCACCGGCCGTCGTCGAACTGGGCATGGCCAAGGGATTTGACTTTCAGTTGCTGGATCGCGGCGGCCTGGGCCACGCCGGCCTGATGGCGGCCCGCAACCAGCTCCTCGGCATGGCCGCGCAGAACCCGGGATTGAATAAGGTCCGACCTAACGGCCTGGAAGACGTGCCCGAGTTCCGGATCGACGTGGACTGGGAAAAGGCCGGCGCCCTGGGCGTGCCCATTGCCTCAATCCACAACACCATCTCGGCTGCTTTCGGCAGCGCCTATATCAACGACTTCATTCAAGGCGGACGCGTGAAGAGGGTCTATGCCCAGGCCGATGCACCCTATCGCATGCTGCCCGGCGATCTGGAAAAACTTTATGTGCGCAACAACGCGGGCAAAATGGTTCCTTTTTCCTCCTTTGCGGCCGGGCATTGGACTTCCGGCTCGCCGAAGCTGGAGCGCTTCAACGGCTTTCCATCTATGAATATCCAGGGCGAGGCGGCGGCAGGGAGAAGTTCCGGCGAGGCCATGGCCACCATGGAAGGATTTGTCAAGAAGTTGCCCCGGGGGATCGGCTTTGACTGGACGGGGCTCTCCTACCAGGAGCGGCAGAGCGGCGCCCAGACGGCGCCCCTTTACGCCTTTTCCATCCTGGTGATTTTCCTTTGCCTGGCGGCCCTCTATGAGAGCTGGCCCATCCCCGTTTCGATCCTGCTGGTCCTGCCCCTGGGCGTTATCGGCGGGGTAATCGCCTCGTCGTTCCGGGGGTTACCCAATGACGTCTATTTCCAGATCGGACTGCTGACTACCCTCGGCCTGACCACCAAGAATGCCATCCTGATCGTTCAGTTTGCCAAGACCCGGGTGGAAGAAGGCAAGGGGCTTATCGAAGCCACTCTGGAAGGGGCCAAACTGAGGTTGCGTCCCATCCTGATGACCTCGCTGGCCTTCGGATTCGGGGTTCTGCCGCTGGCTCTTGCACACGGGGCGGGCGCAGGCGCGCAAAAAGCCATCGGCACGGCGGTGCTGGGCGGCGTGGTGACGTCCACCTTCCTGGTGACCATATTTGCTCCCCTCTTCTATGTATTGATCGAGAATAATTTTGGCAAACACAACAAGCCGCGGGCCGCCGGAAAATTTGAGCACAATTCGCCCGGAGACAAATAAAATGAATAACCTCATGTTCCTGTTACTCGCCGGCATTGTCATGATCTTGAACGGCTGCACAATGATCCCGAAATACTCAAGGCCCGAAGCGCCTGTCCCAGCCGTCTGGCCGGCCAATTCCGCCTCCCATGCAATAATCGGCGGAACGACCAACCGGGCCGCCGACACGGCCTGGCGCGAATTTTACACCAACACCCGGCTGCAGCAGGTGATCGCGTTGGCGCTGACCAACAACCGCAGTTTGCGGGTGGCGGCCTTGACCGTCGAGAAAACGCGGGCCGCCTATCGCATTCAACGCGCCGATCTCCTGCCGACGGTTACCGCCGTCGGGTACGGCACCAAGCAGGAAGTGTTCGCCAGTGTCGCGTCGTTCGAGGAGAAGTTGGATCTCGAGTATTACGGCGTCAATCTCGGATTCAGCTCCTATGAGCTGGACTTTTTCGGGCGGATCCGCAGTCTCAAGGCGCGCGCCCTGGAGCAATACCTTGCCACCGAGCAGGCCCGCCGCAGCATGCAGATATCCTTAATGGCCGAGATTGCCGGCGCTTACCTGAACCTGGCCGCCGACCGCGAACGGCTGCAATTGAGCCGGGATACCCTTTTCAGCCAGGAAGAAACCTATGAGATGATCGAACGGCGTTTCGAACTTGGCGACGCTTCGGAATTGGAGTTGCGGCAGGCGCAAACCCGCCTGGAAGCGGCGCGGGTGGATATCGCCAAATATACCGGCCTGACGGACCTGGATAAGAACACGCTCGATCTCCTGGTCGGGACACCGGTGCCGGAAGATCTCCTGCCCCGCGCCCTGGGACCTCTCGATGCTTTGAAAGATATCAGCGCCGGTGTGCCGTCGGACGTGTTGCTGCGCCGTCCCGATATTCTCCAGGCCGAAAATCAGCTCAAGGCGGCCAACGCCAACATCGGCGCGGCGCGGGCCGCGTTTTTCCCGTCCGTCATGTTAAGCACCAGCTACGGCACCATGGACAGCCAACTGTCCGGTCTGTTCAAGGGTGGATCGTGGGTCTGGAGTGTGGCCCCGCAAATCACCTTGCCGATTTTCGACACGGGGCGAAACCTGGCCAATCTGGACATGGCCAAAGCCGACCGCGACATCTGCGTGGCGCAATATGAAAAAGCCATTCAGACAGCCTTCAAGGAGGTGGCCGATGCCCTGGCCCAACGGGGATCTCTATTGGACCAGATGGAGGCGCAGGAGGCGCTGGAGAAGGCCAGCGTTGCCAGCTACGGTCTCGCCGATGCGCGCTATAACAAAGGGATTGACGCCTATCTTACCGTTCTGGACTCGCAACGTTCGCTCTATGCCGCGCAACAGGGATTGATTGCCATCCGCCTCGCCCGGCTGGCCAATCTGGTAACGCTCTACAAGGTTCTGGGCGGCGGGTAATCTCATGTTATCAATGCTCATGGAATGTAAAACCGCTTCGTCGTTTGACGCACCGCGACCGGCGTCATTTGCAGGGAGGATCTTAACTTGAGAGTGCTCATGTGGATTGTCAGGTTTGTGTGGCTTCCGGTAGCCGCGTGGAGCGTATACGGCTTCGGTGGGCCAACCTTGGTCGAGCTCCTGGAGCAAAAGGCCGGGTTCTCCCTGATAGGCGCCGCCGCAATTGTATCCGTCCTTGTCGCAGTATTGGGGACCGTCGCGCTGATTCCGGGAATGAAACCGTCAACTAAAAAAGGGGCGAAACAATGATTAAGATGGTCGTAATCGCATTTAGAGTTCTGCAAAATTATCGGGCTTTCTGTAGCCGACGTCGCTGACGTCGGAACTTCCGGGGTCAACGACCCCGGCTACAATCAGAAATCATCTTTTCCGGCCATTTTGCAGAAGTCTAAATCGCATTCGATATGGAGATCGCCGTTCATTGGGCCTATCCCTGGTCCAACTGCAGTCTGTTCTTCCGGTACTGAAGCGGCGAGCATCCGACGATGGCGCTGAATACGCGCGAAAAATGAAACTGATCGCAGAAACCAAGTTCGGCCGCGATTTCGGCCACGCCGGCGGCGGCATCGTGGAGCCTGAACTGGGCGCGCTCGATACGACGGCGCTGGAGATAGCGCAAGGGGGGCACCCCGAAATGGCGGCAAAATAAATTGCTGAAATAGTTCGGTTGCAGATGCATCGCGCGCGCCAGTTCGGCGAGCGTGATGCGCTCGCACAAGTGGTCGTCAATGTACGCCAGAACGCCGTGAAAACGTCCGAAGTTGCGGATGCGCTGGGTTAAAAATTTCTCGGTCTCCTGGGCGCTCCTCAGAAAACAGGCCAGCATCTGCCGGATAATGCCGTCGCGCTCCACACCCGTGGCAAAATCATCCGGCGCCTCGGCGCGCATAAAACGATCCCAAAGGCCGGCGATAAAGCCGGGATTGGAGGGCGTCAACGCCAGCGGCATTGGGGCGATCTGCGTGATATCCATGGCGCCGCTGAACAATTCCGCATTGAAATGAATCCAAGCCAGGCTGATCGGCGTCGAACAGCTGTAATCGGCCGTCTGGTTGGCGGGAAAAAGATAGAGCCGGCCGGGCCGTAGCTCCACGCGCTGGCGCTCATGCGCCACCAGACCACGGCCGCTGTCCAACCAGTACAGCCGGTTAAAGGGACTGCGGACGCCTTGTCCGCCCCATGTCACGGGGTAATTCCATCGCCTGAAAACGAGGATACGGATATGCAAGGATGAAGGTAAAGTGTCCATGAATGTTTCTTAATATATCAGATTACGGCGGGATTGCATCTGTAAAATATACATAAACCACATAATTCCAGCCATTCTTTTATCAAGGTGAACCATGCTTAAATACAGGCACGTTGAACCAGAGATAAAAATGTAAAGGAGGCCCGCGATGAGCCGTCTGATTGCCCTGGATACCATTTATCTGCGTCCGACGCCCCGTATCGCCCACACGGAATATTCCATGGCGTATCACAAGGAATATATCGCCAAGCTCGGACAGCCCTTGAACGACGCATGGGATATTGACTTTGTCTGGCGCACGGACAATGGGCCGATCGACTGGGGAGAGAAAGGACGCGCCACGGATATGGGCCATGCCGTTTATGCCGCCGACGGCAGCGATCTCCACCAAGCGCATCCCTGTCCCTTTTCGGACCCGGAAGAGGTTTATGAATTCGATCCGGTCCGCGAATATGGGCTCCCCGCGCACCGCGAGTTGGTCCAATACTATGCCGACCGCTATCAAAAAGCGCAGGCCGAAAATCCCAACCAACTGGTCACGGGCGGATATTATCCCACGGTCATTTCCGGAGCCATCGCCGCGTTCGGCTGGGATATGCTGCTGCTGGCCGCCGCGGATGAGGCGCGGTTTGCAAAAGTCCTCGAGCGCATCGGCGATTACACGCGGCATTACGTCACGGCCCAGGCTGAAACCGACATTGAAGTGTTCATCCAGCACGATGACATGGTGTGGACCGAGGGTCCCTTCATCAGTCCGGAGTTTTATCGGCGCGCTATCTTCCCCCTTTTCAAACGGATGTGGGAACCCCTCAAAAAGGCCGGGAAAAAGGTGCTTTTCTGCTCCGACGGCACCTTCGATATGTTCATGGAGGATGTTGCCGCCTGCGGCGCCGACGGCTTTATCTTCGAGCCGACCAACAATCTGGATTACGTGGTGGAACGCTTCGGCAAAACCCATTGCATCGTGGGCAGCAAGGTGGATTGTCGCACGATGACCTTCGGGACATGGGAACAGGTCAAGGCTGAAATTGACGCCACGCTCGTCCTGGCCAGGAAATGCCCGGGCTTTATGTGGGCCGTCGGCAACCACATTCCGGCCAATGTTTCGGACGAAATGTGCGACCAATACATCCGCTACTTGAAAGCCAATTGGAAGCGTTGATGATTCGGGGCGCCCTTTAGGGTGTCAGGGCACCTACATCTTGACGCATGCTTTAAACAACGCCTTGATATTATCAACCGGAATATCCGGCAGGATGGCCTCATGCGAGGGCGAAATAATAAAACCCGTCGGGAAGATTTTCCTGATTTCCATTACTTTGGCATAAACCTCTGCCGGTGGGCCGCGCACAAGAAGATTCTGGGCGTCAATGCCCCCGCAAAACGAAATCTTATCTCCAAAATCTTTTTTTAAGCCCCCGGGATCCATCCCGGCCGCAAGCGCCTGAACCGGATGAATGACATCCACGCCCAACGCCATCAAATCGGGAATAATATCGCGGATCGCCCCGCAGGAGTGATGGATAACCTTGTAACCGTACGATTTGGCCTGCGCAACCAGTCTTTTCGTGCCCGGGAAAACGAAGCGTTTTAAGAGATCGGGGGAAACCATGAGAGACGTCTGACTGCCGAAATCGTTCCCGATCAGAACCGCATGCATTCGTTTTCCGCAGGATTTATAAAATATCTCATTGGCCTTTAGATAAAACTCCGTGATACGGCCAATGACCGCTCGGAATAATTCCGGAGACTCGATCATCCGCATCAGCGCCGTTTCCATGCCAAACGCGGCGCAGGCGTCCTGAAAATGCGCCGACCACATGATCCCCATGACGGCATATCCCGGCGGCGCCGATTCCACGGCTTTCCGGCATTCGCCCGGATCCATGTGTTCGGCCGGGTCAGGCCATCGGAATTCGTTTATGCGCGCCAGATCGTCCATGTCCTCGAAAAACCCCGGCGCAGTCAGCGTGCGTTCCGCGTATCCGGCCTGGTTTTTTTTCGCAAAATCGAATGCGCAGGCAATATGATTGGCCGGCGGACAATGGTAAGGAACTTCTATCGGCCAGATGTCATCATCGATGATTTTTTTCACTCCGGCAATGTCAGCGGCCCCAAAACAAGACAGGAGTCCCGGCATTGCCTCGCCGGTGGGCAAACCGAGCCAGGCGGCCGGACGGTCAACCGGCTTGCGTTCCACTGTCGCTAAAAACCGCTCAATATGTTTCATTTATTGATCTTTCATAAAGTAATGGATACACCATATTTGGTAGGGCGGTTTCGCCGAAACCGCCGC
>Ga0209749_1000955_pt1 | contig 30543 bp, 28 predicted proteins | sample EPASupsiteSAE347_FD_187267 | JGI IMG/M metagenome (GOLD analysis project Ga0209749, IMG submission 187267) | Bioremediated contaminated groundwater from EPA Superfund site, New Mexico - Sample SAE3-47 (SPAdes) (version 2) | ecosystem: Environmental > Aquatic > Deep subsurface > Groundwater >...
GGGGGGGGAGAAGAATTCAGAACCGGAGATTCTTGCCACATTCAACCGTGCCCCACTGCTCATGCAGCACGGCAAAGCGTGTCACGGAAGATCCCCCGTGACCACGCTTTTGCTTGGCACGTTACAGCAATCGGCGTGTCAAAACCCGGAACCTTCACTATCGCATCGCCAACCGGGTTGTAATCATCTATGCAAACGTCGGCCAATTCAAAAAGGTTTTTCCCGGATGGATGGCGGATAAAATGATCCTGAGGCATTTCCTTCTGCCAGCAGGAGCTGGAGACCGCGATGATTTTCACACCGTTGTCTTTTGCCTCAAGCGCGGCATCAATCGTTGCGGCATTTATGCCGATATTGTGGAATATTATCAGCAAATCGTCTTTTTTCAGCCGATAATATTTCATTACAGACCGGCCGTAATTGACGCAGCGTTCAAGTTCCAGGTATTTCAAGGCCTGGTTGAAGACGGACAGCCCCGTTTCCATGATCGGATTGATGTTGCTGAAACCGCCCGCCCTGAAAAACATTTCACCCATCACCAGTGTCGTATGCCCGCCGCCGCCGTAGACGTTTATCAATTTGTCCTGTTCAATGGCGTCCGCCATGAGCGCCCCGGCTTTTTTGATGTTGATGTATTGTTCTTTTTCAATTTTTTTTAAAAGCGTGACCGCCTTTTCAAGATAACCAAAATCATTGTTCTCTTTTTGCATGGTTTTATATGTGAGCTGCTTGCAAAAGTCTTTTCCAGCCGACCGCGGACCCACCCCCCGCTTCGCGTACCCCTCCAAGGAGGGGATCATAACAGCTTGTCCCGTAATCTCTTGGGTTCCCCTCCCGTGGAGGGGTGGCCGAAGGCCGGGGTGGGTTCCGAAAAGACTTTTGCAACTGACTCATGTCTCTCCTATTTTAATACTCTTTTGTAATTTGTTCCCAACCTGTCCCACAATTTCAAGGCGTCGGGCGCGGCAAGCACGGTTCCGTATCCGCCACGGTATGTCCAGGCGGACAACCGGTCTACGCCAAGTTTCACATATAAATCCACGACCTCGTCCATCTGCTTGAAGTCCTCCGGTTGCTTGTAATAATTCATAAGCCAGCGTTCCGACTGTTTGTTGTATTTTTTCGCTATTGCCACGGTGCGCTGCGTAATGTCCTTGAAAAAACTCATCGGCAGCTGCCAACTGATGATCGTGGTGGAAAAAACGTCAAAATACGGTGACGCTCCCACCATCTCCCAATTATCATACCCCCGGTATTCCTTGACATAATAGGTGTTTATGGTGGCGTGCACACAGGCGGTTATCTCAAGTTTTTTGTTTATCTCTTTTATTTTCCGCGATGTGTCTTCAAGAATGAATAACGCTTCCCTCCACCGGAACTGTTTCACGTCGTCGTTCATGATTTTCGGCATTTCATAGCCGTAATAATCCCTGAATTTTTTCTGGCATACGGAACACCGGCAAGTCCAGTCCTCGCCGGCGCCGCCGGTTATTGACGCGTAGGATTTCGGCAGGGCGTAGTGCGGCTCATCCCAGAAAAAACCGTCGGCTTCCGTCTCCTTTGCAAGTTTCAGGCAAATGCCCTGGAAATAATCCCTGAAGGAGTTCGTGTTGAAACAGGCGCAGGGCAGTATCTCATCAGTCAGGGCGGAAACCTGGCGGTTATGAATATTGTTCTGTAAAAACAGACTCACCTGTTCACCCCCAAAATATTTTCCGATTCCCCACGGATCAAGAATTACTTTCAGCCCGATTTCATGGGCTTTTTTTATAATCGGATTAATTGACGGGAACCAGAAATCCATATCGAATTCCGTTATGGCCAGAATGACCGTTGTGCATCCGTGGTCAACCATTTCCCTGAAATCCTTTTCCGCGTGCTCCACGTAGTTCAGTCCGTAATAGCTCACCGCCGTCTGTTTTATTGACATCGTAATGACCTCCGTTTTTATCGGTTAGTTAACGCATCTGACGAAAGCTTGCGACTGATCGCCGCGGATGTTGACGCCATGCCTTTCATGATTGCCGCCTTATGGCCGCCCTTGAACCGAAAAACTGGCAAAAACATTCCCACCGCGGCAACGACCTTGTTGTTCTCACGGATCGGATACGCAAGCGCCATTACATCGCCTTTCGCCTTATGACATTCCCATCCCCTCCGGCGAATTGCCTCAAGCGCTTTTCGCAATCCCGGCAACGAAGACGCCTCCGGCCAATCGGAACCGGGAAGCCCCTGTTCGGCCATAAATAACCTCAATGAATTTTCATTTAAATGCGCCAACAGCAGGCGGCCGGTGGCGGTTTGATAGACATTATCCTTTTGGAACAAATCGCGGCCGATCTGGACGCTCTGGTTGCCGTTGATCTGGATAAGGATGGAACGTTCCCTCCCGTTTAAAATCACAAGCACCACAGTCTCATTCACTTTGCGCACAAGTTCCGCCATTGGCTCCTCGGCAGCACCGACCAAGTCGCCCCGGTAGACGCTTCTCCTGGCCAGAGAATAGACCAGCGGGCCAAGCATATACCCTCCGCGCACCTTTTCCTGGTCGACGAAACCGCACCGAACAAGCGTTTTCATTATGTTGGCGCAGGTGGCCGCATTCATCTTCAACTGTACGGCGATTTCATTCAGCTTTTTGCGCCGCCCCGGATCGTCCGCCAAACACCTCATTATATCAGCCGCCTTGTGAAGCACACGAATCATATATCCTCCTTAATCGTCAAAGAACAAAATAGCATACACAATTATTTTGTCAATAGAAAAATATTAATTTGTTATTATAAAATTATACCGAGATACACCACCACCCTCAAGATAAGCGCGGATTACAAAATCAGATCCAACCATTCTGTCGCGGGAAAATATCCTCCCTTCCGTAGGTCACTAACGGAAGCCTATCAGCAGCAAAAAGAAGACCTCAACTGACGCCGTCATTTTGGCGTTGCCTGATTCAGCATAGCGTGCTTATGGTAAGTGTAACTTTAACGCCTTTCGGAACTGTTCCACATTCTCCACTGAGGATTTCAGTTTGATAAGCCGCCATTTTTCCTGGAAACTGCAGCTTTGTCCGGGCTCAAGATCGTGCAGCGGACCCATCGGTTCCATCTCGGCCATGAGACCGACCTTTTTCCATCCTTGCTCGCTGACCCACACGCTCGCCGGAAAATTTTTCCAGGGATATTCGCCCGGTCCTATGGCGTATTGTTTGAGATACATCAGATCGCCACTTGCATAGGCAAACCATCCTTTGGCGCTCCTCATCAATATTTGGCACGTCTTTCCCGCAGGTTCGATGACCAGCAAACCATCCTTATATTGGAACTGTCGGGCGGCTTCCGGATTGCCGGAGGCCGGTTTCGCCCCCCACTTGCCGTCCTTCAGCGATAAAAACCCCCAGCCTTCCGGCAAAACCGCATTTGTTTCCACCGGCACGGCCAGCAGGCACGGCCCCATCGTCCAGGTCCGGTCCCAAACACTCACCTTCCTCCTCTGCTTCGACCTGTTGAACACGGTCTGTCTGACGGTCGCCTCTCCGGTCACAGGATCGGCCTCGATGTCCCGAACGATTTGAAGTCCGGTATTTGCTCCGATCGGACTGGCGGCAGTCAGGCGAGTAGACGTTTCCACCTTGACGTCGTACTGTCCTATCCAAAAATCAGTCTCCTTTTCGCTGATGCCATTGCCATGCTCATCCAGCAGGTCGAACTGGCTGCCGCCCGGATGAGAAAATGCTCCCTTTTGCCGAAGGGTTGCCCCGAAAAAGGCCAGATCCTGCCAGAAAATATTTCTGCCGGCAGGGCCGTACTCCATAATCCGCGCGCCGACGTCGCCGACGACCGTCATCACCATGCCGGCCGCCTGAAAACGATAGGCGTTCGTCCAGCTTACGCATGACTTATCCGTCCAGATGATGGCTTACAAACCCTCTTTTCAAAAGATTCTATCGGAACAACAACTATTTTACCGATTCGGCGTCTATCGTGCCGATGATCACGGCCGGGTCGGCCGTGCCGGCGATGACGTTCACGCGCGCCTTTTCGAGGATCTGCTTGAGTTCCTCGGCGCTGAGTTTTGTGCGGAAGATGGGAATTTCCAGGGAAACATTGTCCTTGAGCAGGATCGGCTTGGTGACGTCCTGGTAACCGGCCTTGCCGACCGTTATGATATGGTCGCCGGCATACACCTGGAAATTATTCAACGGCGTGGTGCCGATCAGTATTCCGTCTATTTCAACCAGGGCCGGGTCGGCCGAAGTCTTTACCGAAACCTGCACGGTCGGCCGGTTTCTTTCCTGAGAGAGTCTGGCCTGCAACGCCTGGTTCAGCGCGGGAACGGCCTTTTTCATGGCGCTTTGCAGCAGATCCAACAACTGGTCCTCGCCCACCACGGTCTGCTGCACGGCCGACTGGCGAAAATCGCGGCCGGCCGCGCCGTCCACGCTGGCGATTACCGCGCCGTCGCGCGTGTCCAGGGCCTGCAAATTCACGCGCAAGGCAAGCGTGGTAAACTCGGTTTTCATGCCGCCCTGGTTGACAATCTGTTTACCGGGCGAATAACTCAACAAAGTTCCCCTCAAAACCGCGCCGGCATTCAAGGCCTGGGCGGCCCGCAGAAAAGAAGGTTTTAAATTGGTCGGCTTGTTTTCGTCCTTCAGCTTGATGGTTTCCATCTGCCGCAGAAAATCGCGGCGGTCTATCAGGACAAAGCCCTGGTCGTTGGCCAGCAGACTCGACAATGCAAAAGCCCCCTTGCCGGCAAGCGCCTGGGGAGACACGCCTCCCACCAGATTGGCATCGCTGGAAACGCTGGCTTGATTGTCGAAATCAAGCAGCGCGACTTTCAGGGGAGGTTTAGCCTGGTCGGCGGCCGGCGTAATCTCCGCGCCGATGACCGAGACAAACGCAAACAAAACCAGCGGGCATATTGACATAATCGTTTTCATGAGTTTTCGCAGTCCGACTAACATTTTGCTACCGACCTCTAGCTGCTCAGCAAAAAGAACACCCAGATCAAGACCAGCGCCGCGAGCACGATCATTACAATGGCCTTGTTCCGGACAATGCGTTTTTCCAGGCGCAGAGGCCGCAAATTCTGGAAGTGGCCGGCCATGAAATAATTGGCGAATTTTTGCCTGCCTTCACTCGAAAGCGGCGCGCGCGGCTCAAACAACGGCAGATCACCGCCGCCCATGTTGCCGGAGTTGGAAACCGAAGGCGAACCGCCCACCGCAGCGGCTTTTTGTGCCGGCGGCAAACCGGTCGAAACCGTCGAAGAAGCGGCAGGATCATCAGCCGCCTTTTTTTGTTCGGCAGATTCCGCGCCGCCAAAACGCGGTTTTACGGCGGTCAGGGGACGGAGGTCTTCCGCATTCTTTTCCTGGCGCGCCAGAGTCTTCAACTCATTCCGCACCCTGGACATCTCGCGCTGCAAATCCTCAAGGCGCTTGTCAACCGCAGATGTTTTCTTGCGTCCGAACATAGTTTCGTTCCTCGTATCTCGTGAAGGATATCTTCACGAACGACGCTTTACGCGTCTAGATCAGCCTCATCAACAACAATACGATCAACACGATCAGCATTATAACAATCGGCAAACTGACGGCAATTCCGATTTTAAGCCAATCCGCGAACCCGCGCGGTTGTCCCGCGGCGGTCCCGGGCTCATCAAACAGAAGCTGCGGCGCGGCGACATCCTGTCCCTTGGACTCGCGGGCGGCCTCCATGCGGGCGCAGGAACGGTTATAGTCCTTGCGGATATTGTCAATCACGGCCAGGGCCTTGTTCAATTCGTCCCGCAGTCCGGCACTTTCGGTGGGCCATTTTTCCTCGGAAAAATCGCGCAATTCCTTGAGCATGCCCTTGAAACGCTTGGCGGTATCGGTCAAAAGGGCAAGGCGCTGGTTTAGGGCCACGTCCTCGCGCTCCATTGACACCAGGCTTTTTTCCAGATGGTCCACCATCTCCCTTTTGCCGCTCTCATACTTCTCCTGATTGCCGCGCAATTGTTCCAACACGGTTTTTTCCCTCTCCAGCGCCTCCTGGCGGGAACGCAACCGTTCCAGTTCATCCATCTTGGTGGCCATCTGGCTGTTTATTTCCTCTTTCCTCTTTGTCAGGGGAGTAAGGTTCAATTCCGGCACAGGCGCCGACTCCGGCTTCATTTCCGTGACCGGGGCGACGTCGCGCCCCAGTCCGACCCGCATTTCGCTCACGGCATCGCGCTTCTGGATCAAATCATCGTCAATAAAATCAGTGTTGCCCATTTTTGCCTCCTGTTTGTTCTATCGTTTAACCGATGCGGGCTATGCCCGCAAGCCAAATTTCTTCTATCTCGGTATCTTCAACGTCTGCCCCTTTCTCAGGCGCGAGGGCGACGATAACACGTCGGAATTGGCGTCAAGGATCACCTTCCATTTGCGCGGATTATTATAGACTTTGGTTGCGATGCGAGAGAGCGTGTCACCCTCCTGAACGCAATACACCTCGCCGGTCGGGCAAACCGCCGACGCCTGAACGGCCGCCGGCTTGACGGCGTTTCCGTCGCCGGCCGTTTTGCTCGTCTTTTCAGTCTTCATTCCTCCGGCCTGCACGGACGCGAGATTCTCTCGCAATTCGCGCAGACTGGCCTTCAAGCGGACATTTTCCTCCTCAAGGGCCTGCAGTTTCCTGGCGACTTCAGGATACTGATCGGAAACAGAGGCGGCAAAGGACATTTTGGCCTTGCGGACAAGATCCTCGATCAATACGCGTTTCTGGGTTCTGGGCCGCAGGTCAAGATAACGCTGATAATGATAAATGGCGCTGACATAATCCTTTTTATAATCATCATAAAGCAGGGCCAGTTCAAGGTCGGCCTGCGCCAGATCCGGCTTGCGCTCAAGCGCCTTCTGGAGGGAAACCATGGCGCCATCCTTGTCGCCTTCCCTGATGCGGGACTGCGCCTTGCGCAGAAGCGGATCGCGGAAGTCTCCCTCATCCAGTCCGGAAACGTCACGCGAACAACCTCCCGAAAACACCGCGAAAGCGACCAGGCCGGCGCACAGACATATACGATATAGTATTTTTCGATCGTTCATCTCAAACATAAACCCTTTTCCCTTCTTTTATAATCCAAGGACAGCTTCAATGCAATTTTTTTCTTTCACCCCGTTGGATTCCGCCGGGGCCGTTTCATCTGACTTTGGGGGAGGTGGGGTATGGTTGCCAGACTGGCAAAACCGATGCAATCATTGTAAAGTTTATTTTTTAACAGGCCCTTACCTGGTGGATCATCGCGTTTGACGGGATTACCAATGAAGTCACGCTAATCGGCCGGCTTTACCGTGGATATGATATCAGTCCTCTGGGAAGTCTGCTGTGGCTTATTTACGCCGAAACAAGCAGCAGGATGCAAATACTTATGCCGTTAAAAAGCGCATGCAGAATAATCGGGCCCCAGAGGGAACCGGAATAGACGTACAAAAGCGAAAGCGCCACCGACAAGACAAATAAGGGAATAAACGACGGCAGATGCTGGTGGATCAGCGCAAACAAAATAGAACTGACCACCACGGCCGTTCCCAGCCCGGCTTTTCTCATCAGCACCGGCAAAAGGATCCCGCGGAAAAGTATTTCCTCGACAATGGGCGCGACCACCACCGCCAGGGTCATGAGGCAAAGAAGACTCCAGCCGGACTGCGGCTCCAGGAAAATTTCAACCACGTCCTGAAGCGTTACCGGATAACCGCCAGCATATAAAAACAACTGGTAGAGCAGGGATATCGTAAAAATAACCGGCAGGATGCCTACGTAGCTGACCAGCCCCTGTCCTGCCGCCCGGCGCAGGGCCCGCCGATTCATGCCGAAAGCCGCATCCCATGAACTGCCGCGCGAACGCATGAAAATCCAGACCAGAAACAACGCCAGGCCGTGAAATAAAATGCCCTGCACAAGGGCTGCGGCCGATTCCTTTTCCGCGCGCGGCAGCCAGCCATGCCTGACTCCCAGCCAGTAAAAGGCTCCGGCCAGCGCCTGGACAGACGCCAGCGCCAGTACCAGCCAAAGCGCGTCCTTCAAAAACCAGGGTCTTTCCCCCAACCTCCCCGCCATATTGTCCCAAGGCAGCGGGACCGCCAAAAAACGGCGCAGCAGGACAAGATCAAGGAGCAACCCGGCAAAAAGCAGCATAAAATAAACGCTGCCTGCAAGATAAGGCGCAAAACCTTCGGACAACCGCGGGGAATATTCAGCCAGGAAAAGGAAGGACAAGAACATGGTGAATCAGCCGCAAAAATGCACAAAATTACAAGAAAGTCTCACTTCACTTTTTTGTGACTTTTGTGCCTCTTTGTGGCAATTTTGAAATCCTATACTATTGAAGACTCGAACGTTTCCCTGACAACGTAAATCGGCTTGTCCTGCGATTCATGATAGGTGCGGATCTGGATTTCGGCCAATATGCCCATGCACACGAATTGTATGCCGAAGAAAACCAGCATGAAGGACGTCATGACCCAGAAAGGCCTTTTCAAAAGCCCGGCGGCGAACTGCGTGCCGAACAAATTGGCGGAAACGTTCGCCAGCAGCATAAAGAGCAGCAGGATCACCCCCGGCACACCCACGGCCAGCCCCATTTTTCCGAAAATCTGGATCGGGCTGCGGCTGTAACGCAGAAGGAACGAGACCGTCATCAAATCCAGCACCACCTTTACGATCCGCGAAAGACCGTACTTGGATTTGCCGAACCGGCGGGCGTAATGGCGGACCTCCACCTCGTCAACCCGGCAGCCAACCCAGCTTGCCAGGGCCGGAATGAACCTGTGCATGTCGCCATAAAGCTCGACGTTGTCGAGCACTTCCCGGCGATAAGCCTTCAATGTGCAACCATAGTCGTGCAGATGCACTCCGGTGACAAGGCTGATCAGTTTATTTGCCGCCATGGAGGGCAGCAGGCGGCGAATCGCCTCGTCCTTGCGGTCTCTGCGCCAGCCGCTGACCACGTCAAACCCCTTGTCAATGCGTTCCAGCAGAAGGGGAATGTCTTCCGGATCGTTCTGCAGGTCGGCGTCAAGGGTGACAATCACCTCGCCGCGCGCCTCATGCATGCCGGCGCTCATGGCCGCGGTCTGGCCGAAATTGCGGCGCAGCCTGACAAGGCGGAAATGCTCCTTTCCGCCGACCGCCTCGCGCAGCTTCTCCCAGGTGCCGTCAACGCTGCCGTCATCAACCAGGATGATCTCATAGGAACGGCCGATTTTGGAAAGGGCCTCGTGCAGTTTCGCGCAGAGACTTCCGACGCTCTCCACCTCGTTGAAAACCGGCACCACGACCGAAAGGTTTAATTGTTTATCATTCATTGAATTTTGCCGGTCATTTTTCAAGCGGCATGGGGTTGCACAGGTTTTTCTTCGAATTCGCCAGCCGGCCGCAGTTGAAGCAGATATATTTTACCTCCTGGGCCAGAGCCATGATTTCGTCCATGCGTCCGTCGCTGGCCAGCACGCACAAATGACCCTTGTGGGTTCCCTTGCATTTTTTCTTTATCATTTTTCCTCCATAATTCCCATACGTTTAATTAACGCGCACCTTCACCACAATCTTGCGCACATCACGCACCCCGTGCACGCTCAGGCACGGACGATGGGCATCGCAAGGAAAAAATATCGCAAAAAATCCTTCCGGCACAATGAGCCGGCTCGCTGCAGGAAGAGGCCCCTGCAAAAACAAGGCGTCATTTTCAGCGTTATATTCCGACTCAACTTCCAGTTTCGAAACATGCTGATAACCAATGGCTTCCTCGCCCCGCACGATATACTGGATGTCAATATAACGCCGGTGCGCCTCCCATTTGACGGAATCCTCGTCTTTGGTGGAATATTCGGAAGCCATGGCAAAAAGGCTGTCGCCATTTATCGCATTCTTTCCCAGCGGCAGGACTTTAAGGTCGGCGGTCCGCAAAAAACGCAACCCGGTTTCCAAATGCCGTCCCAGACCGTAATAAAGTTCCGCGTTGTCTATATGATCGATTATCATGACTGGCAAAGAATGTCATAAACCGCCGACGCGATGGCAATGTGTCCGGTGAAATTGGGATGCACGGGCTCTGGGCAATACATGTCGGGCTCGAAATGTTTTAAAAGCCTCCGGAACAGCTCGTGCGTTTTCAGAAGACGCGCCTTGAACTCCTTGCTCATTTTTTCGACGGCATTCAGGTATTGCGGTAAAATGTCGAGCACATTGCGGCGAAAACTTTCTTTCGAGGATTCAGTGCTGATATAGAACGGTTGAATCAGCAGGATTTTGCATTTGGGCAGTTCCGCCTTGGTGCGCTTCAATATCTTCCGGTAGGCGTCTTCGAAACGTTCCGGAGAAATGCCGTTGGCCGGGTCGCGCAAATGACGGTGCAGATCATTGATGCCGATTTTGATGGAAAGCCAGTCCGGTTTGTGCCGCAACACGTCATCCTCCCAGCGATCCAGCAGACCGAGTACCGTGTCGCCGCCGATGCCCTTGTTGATGATCTCTATTTTCTTTTCCGGCTCGCAGGTGACCAGATAGTCGTGAAAAATTTTTACATAGCCGTTGCCCAGTGGGCGTTCCGCGCCGCGCCGGCCGCAATCGGTTATGCTGTCGCCGATAAAAAGAACTTTTTCACCGCTTTTTATCCTTGTCGCCATTATTTTTTTTACCTCCCGTGACCCCATGTGCAAACCCGTCGAATGACGGATGCGCCAAAGGGTTAATTGAGAACAATACTAGCTTCTGTCCCGTCTGAAATAAAGTCTTTTTTTCTACGCCCGTGAATCATGGAAATTATCGCGATATGAATGCCGCACAAGGCAAGTAAAATATAATCCTGACGCAGACCGCCGTACTTCTCCATCTGTGTATCACAATCCTTCAAAATGGAAACCACCGGCGGTTCAATCGAATCCAGCGGCAAAAAGGCGATGATGGCGCGCAAATCCTGTGCGGCCGATGCCACGTTGCGTTGCTCAAAATACTGCACGCACCTGCGCACGGTCTCCCCGCAGGCGCCGCCATCCAATCCCCTCTGAGCGAGTTTTTTTCCCATCACCAGCAATGCCTCGGCGCAGGTCGTCTCGAAGTCGGAACGGCTGCGGCGCCACAAATCAATGAAATGATGCTCTGCGCCGACAATACGCGCCACAGCCAGGGCGACTTCGCCGCAAAGATGGTCGTCAACAAGCCGCCGCAGCAGCACAAGCAGATCCGGCAACATCTCCTTCAGGCGCAGCCGGCCCAGCGCGGCCGCGTAGCCGGCGCGAATGTTGTCATTGCGCTCGTTTTGCAGGGCCGCAATAATCTCGGACGCGCTGTCCTGGTCGTTGAGTTTCGCCAGCGACCTGGCGCACTGCGAACGCAAGAGCGCGTATTCGCATTTCAACATTTCGCGCAGTACCGGCACGGCGCGCCCATCGCCGATCCTGCCCAGGGCCCAGACCGCCGCCTCGCTTATGCCCGGCTCGCGGCTGCGCACAACGTCCGAGAGAGCTTCAATCAACTTGTCATCCGGCGGCATGCGCGCCATGGATACGACCGCCTCATAGCGCACGTTGAAACTGGGGTCGCCGACGGCCTGCCTAAGTTCCTCAACGGTGAAATGGCTCTTGGCGTCGCCCATGCGGCGGGTCAGTTCCATGCGCCCGAATTCATCATCGGCAAAATGATAGCGGAAAATGGAACTGAACGCCAGAAGGGGGTTGCCTTCGAAAAAGAAGGACATGAACTGCCCTGGTCTCACGCTGCCAACGGCCGGAGTGCGTCCGAACAAATAAATCGCGCCCAGGCTGCAGAGCAGCATCACAACAAAGTAGGCCGTAAAATTGTCCACGTGGATAAAATGCCAGTCATATTTGAGAGGCTGCAAAACGTCCAGCAACCATCCGTAAAAAAACAGGAAAAACGCCGAAACTATGCTCTGGACTGCCACGTTAAGGCTCGTGGCAAAGGCCGGGCTTCGCACGGAAGGCAAAACGTCGACGTAAAAATAACGGTTTGCGCCGGCAAAATAACCCTGCCATAAAATTCCGAAAACCGCGTAAACCAGGCCGGTGCGCGCCATGCTTTGCAGTTCCAGGCGGGGCAGCAGGAAAAACAAGAACGGCAAAAGCGGCCAGACCACGAGCGCGCTTGCCACAACCGGTTTGCTGCCGAAACGATCGGCGCACCAGCCCCACAAGAAAGCCGATACCAGAACGCCGACCTGAAAACACAGACTGAAAAACATTATTTTGTCGGCGCTGAACCCGATGCGTTCGTTTAAATAAAGCGGCAGAAAACTGAACCCGGCGGCGATTATCACTATCAAAATATTTCCGGCCAGAAACCAGCGGAATTTCAGATTGCGCAAGGTTTCAAGGACACTGGCGATAATCCGCGAACTTTCCCTTTCGGCGGCTTGCGGACCGCCGCCCGGCAGACGCCCCGCGCATGCCATGGCAACGAACCCGAATAAAATACCCACGTACATCACCGTCTGGAAACCCGCCAGACCGGTCAGCTTTTTAATGATCAACATCGCGGCAATGGAGGCGCCGGCCTGGCCGACCATGCCGACAATCGTGCTTATCGCGTCAACCTTGCCTCTGACTTTCGCTGAAATAAGCTCATAAACCCATATCATCCAGGCCGTGTCGCCTATTGCCCTGAAAATTCCGAAAAGAAAGACCCCCAGCGCAACCCACACGAAAACAACCATGTCTCCAAAACGCACGCTGAGAAATGCAGCCAGCGGGAGAAACAGAAGAATACCATATCTGACCAGATAGGAGTTCAGAAAAACATTGCGCGGTCCATGCCGCATTATCCACTTTGACAAGAACAGCGAAACCACATATAACAACGGAAGAATCGACAAGATCAGTCCTATCTTTGATTTGGACATTCGCAGGGAATCGCAAAACAGCGGGAAGACCGGACCAAAAAGCGTCAAGACCGCAAAGATATTTGTGTAGGCGGTAAAATGATAGATCCACTGATAGCTTTTCTTCTGTTGAATGGCGCTGATCATGGTTTTGCCTAAAAAAATTGATATTTAGCGGGCATTATGCCAAAATGCCGCAAATTTACAAAGACAAAGAGACCCCATGAGTGAAAACATGGTAAATACCGCCAAAATAAAGGCGTTACGCGAGAGAATGGTACGGCTTGGAGTCAAAGAAAACGACTTGCGCGAGGATTTCATACGAGGATCCGGCCACGGCGGACAAAAAATAAACAAAACGTCGTCCTGCGTGCAAATATTGCATTTGCCGACCGGCATCCTGGTCAAATGCCAGCAAACGCGCTCGCGGGAACTCAATCGTTTTCTGGCCCGGCGCGAACTCTGCGAAAAGATCGGGGAAAAAATTCACGGAGAAGAATCGGCCAGGCGGCAGGAGTTTGAAAAAATCCGCCGCCGGAAGCGCCGCCGCAGCCGCCGCGCGCGCGCCGCCATGCTGGAGGAAAAATACCGCCGTGCGCTCAAAAAACAGAGGCGTAAGCCAGTGGGCACAGCTTATGAATAATTTCTTATTCATGTCCCTTAATCGAAAATCCCAAATCAAAAATCGAAAATTCTTGAATGCGCCCGTAGCTCAACTGGACAGAGCTCCTGACTTCGGATCAGGAGGTTGCAGGTTCGAACCCTGCCGGGCGCGCCCATCGCAGGGTTCTTCAGAACGTGCAGTCTTTAAGCTGCCAAAAAAATGAGACCATGACATGCTGAAAACATCGGATTGGGAGTGTAACCAATATCGATGGGCAATGCGGTCTGTCAGGCCAGTTTGGGATCGGTCTTGCGCTCGACCTTGACGTTCTTCTTTACAAACATGGATTCGCGCTGGAATTTCAACAGCAGCCGATCGTATTTTTTGCGGTCAATCGGCAGTTTGACCAATTTACCCTCATATGAGGAAAGCGTTATGGCGTTCGCAATCTCCAGCGACCCCAGCCCACTGGCGCCGGCCGTGGACAGCGGTTCGCCAGCCAGAATATGATTCACAAAATTGCGCAGCACGGCCTCATGCCCCTGCGCTTCCATAACCTTCACTTTCGGCAATTCGTCAGGCCCCAGCCTGCGGACCTCCGGTTTATCCCAGGGTTCTTTTGCGCATTTGATATGCCTGCCTATTGCCGACGAAAAACGGTAAAACTCAAGCTTGCCGTCGCGAATCGTCAGCCGCCCCTTGTCGCCTGACAGCTCTATCATTGACCCGAACTCCGGTTCGTTGGTCGAGCAGTACAGATAACCGGTGGCGCCGTTTTTGTATTTCAAGAGGGCCTCGGCATGATCCTCCACTTCGATCCGGTGCATTTTTGTCTCGGCTTTTCCGAGGATTTCGCACGGCATTCCCGCCAGTTGGACGAACAAATCAATCAGATGCGGCGCCTGGTTGATCAACACTCCTCCGCCCTCGCCCTTCCAGGTTGCCCGCCAGGCGCCGGAATCGTAATAACGCTGGCTTCGATATTTCATGTCCAGCATGAGCGTACGATAAATGCCGCCGAGCATCCCCCTCCTTACAATTTCCTGCGCCTGCCGCCAGACCGGTTCCAGCCGCAGTTGAAACATGACCGCAAAAGCCGCTCCGCCCTGCCGGGACGCCCTGATCATTTGATCCGCCGTGGACACCCGCTCCGTGAGAGGTTTTTCTGTCACCACGTGGATTCCCGCGTGCATGCAGTCAATCGCGGGCCGGGCGTGGAAGGGATGCGGCGTGACAATCGCCACGGCATCACAACACCGCGCTTTGATCAGGGCGCAATGATCTGAAAAAAAAGGCACATTGAATTTTTTGCCGGCATTTTCCGCGGCCCCGGGAAACACGTCGCACACGGCAGCCAGGCTGACACGCGGTATCTTTCTCAGGATTTCGCAGTACCGCTGCCCCATGCCGCCCACGCCTATCACGCCAAAACGCAATTTCGCCGGCCTGTTTGCAAAAGCTTTTTTTGTTCCCATATTCCTCCGATCGTTCGAGGTAAAAAAGTTCGATCCAAAATAATTATCCGCCGCCCCCTCAAAGTCAATGACTATTCCGCCTGTCAAGCCTGCGGACGATGAAGGTGATCAGGGGCACAAGCAGAAAGAAAAAGGCGGCCGCCGCGAAAAAAATCGAACGCAATCCGGCCAACCACGCCACGGCGCCGCTGACCAGCGGCGCCAGCATCCAGCCGAGCGCCCGGGCGGTCGCGGCCCAGCCGAAAACAAACCCTCGTTTTTGTTCCGGAGTGATTTTTGAAAGCCAGATCTGGAAAACCGGGTCGAGTCCTCCGGCGCAAAACAGGCCGCAAAACCGCGCGCCGAACAGAACCGGAAAATTAGCGGCCATGCCGATGGCCATGCTCATAAAACCGGCCCCGATGGCCGAAAGGCGCGCAATGACCGGCGGCGGCATGCGGTCGGCCAGGCGGCCGATGATCGGTCCGGCGAGCAGACCGGCGCTGCCTCCGGCAGCGAAGAGCAAACCGGTCCAAAAGGAAGCGCCGCGCAAACTGCCATGGATTTCCTGCACCAGCAGCGGCATCCACGAAGCATCGAAACTCAGCACAAAACCTATGAGGCAGAGCAAAAGAAGTATGAACCCCGCCTCTCCCAGGTTTTTTGGAATCAAGCTCGTCTTGAAAGAAAAATCCCCGGAGTCCTTTCTCTTTGCGACGAACTCTTCGGTTCCCAAAAGCACAAGCAGGGCGGAAACCAGCAAAATACCGCTCGAGGCAAAAAAAGCCACCCGGTAACCGAACAAATCCGCGAACAGTCCTCCAAAGAACGCGCCGCACATGCTGCCGGAATTGACGGCGGCGCTGAGCACGCCCAGCACAAAACCGCTGCGATTTTCCGGCGTATGCACCGAAGCCAGCGTTATGGCCGCGGTGACCGTCCCGGTCAAAACCCCCTGCAACACCCTAAGCCCCACCAGCATGGTCGGGTTGGAGGCCAACCCCATGCAGAAAAGAAGGATCATGCTTCCGAAATTTGCCCTCAAAAGCATCAGCCTCCTTCCGTATCGGTCGCTGAGCGCCCCCCAGATCGGGGAACAGACGGCCAGGGAAAGCGGAGCGGCGGAATTAAAAAGCATGATCCAGATTTTCAACGCGTGCTGATCATGCACGCCCATTGCCTGGAAATAAAAAGGCACAAACGGCATCGCAAAGGAAAATCCCATAAGGGAAAAAAACTGAGAGGCGATGACAAAAATTACGTTGCGTTTCCAGGAAATCATTATGCTAAAAAAAACCGGCCCGGATATTCATGAGAAAACATCCGGACCGGCTGTGAGTTGAATATACGTTGATTGCGTTTATTTCTCTGCAGGAGCCGCGGCTTTTTTCTCGACCGCTTCGGATTTGGCTTCTGTCGCAAAAACCGGGAGGACCATCACGGCGGTAATTTCATCCTCCGTTATGAATCCATCCTTGTTTTTATCAAGAAAATCGAACTGCTTGTCGGTGTAGGCCTTTACTTCATCCGGCGTGGACTTGCCGTTGTTGCCGGCGTTGACGGCCTTGAAAACGCTCTTGCGATAGGCAATTACTTCCGCGCCGGTGATTTCATTGGCGTCCTTGGGATAGAGAGTGTCGGATGCAGGCGTCTTGTCGGCCAGAGCCAGGGCGTCCTTGCCTACGAAGAAAACAAGGTATTCCTCCAGCGTGACCGTACCGTCCCTGTCAATATCCATCTCTACAAAACGGGCGCCGCTGAACTCGTCCGGCGACAGTTTGCCGTCGCCGTTTTTATCCATTTCCTTGAACCATTCATTCAGTCCGGCCTGGTGCTCATCCTTGGTTACTTTGCCGTCGCTGTTTTTATCCATTTTTTGAAAAACGGATTTCCGGGCCTGTTCCGCCTTCGGCTGCGTTGCCGCCGAATCGGTCGCTGCGGCCTGGGCAAACACGACGGACGCAATCAACGCGGCGGTTGTCCCGGCAAAGAACGTTCTAAGCATTTTACTCATCGAATATCTCCTTTCTTTGTGAACGCCGACACAGTTCAAAGGTAAACCTTTCCCATACCGGCGCAAGTTATGTATCTTTTAGCACCGCCCAAAGCGTTTTGTCAACGGAATTTTTGTTTTTATCGGGTCCTTTAAACGGCTCTATTGACATTTATTTCGGGTTGCGTATATTTCGACTTATGAAACAAACTTCACGGAAAGACGGACGGGGTAAAGAAATGTCGCCGGAACAATTTGCCGACCGCATGAGCTCCCTCATGCACAAAATGGCCGGATGGCGCCTTTCGCTGGAGCGCCACCTCCTCGCGCGCGGCGTGATCAACCCGCGCCAGCTCTGGATCCTCCGGGAAATCGAAGAGATGGGAACATGCCCAATGTGCTCGCTGGCGCGGGGCCTGGGCCTCAAATTCTCCACAACCACCGGCGTCATGGATCGTCTCGTCGAACTGGGGCTTGCAAAACGCTTTACGCCGGAATCTGACAGGCGGCAGGTGCTGGCCGAATTGACACCGAAAGGACGGCGCACGCTCGATGAATTTCGCGCTGAAAGGCGCAAGACCATTGCCAAATCCTTCGGACGCCTGAACGCGAAAGAACGCGCAGATTATCTGGCTATCCTGGAAAAGGTGGTTGAGCATATTTCAGCCCCGGACGATAAAAAATGAAATTTTTGCGATTCAAATTACATTCGAGAACGCAATGGAAAAATTCGGCGATTTTTTCCGCAAAAAGCGGATCCGCTTCTTGCGGAAAATTCCCATGCATAATCTTTCTGATTTCTCTTTGCCCGGTCTTCTGCTTCTGCGCGGAGATGTTTCCCATGACGGTTTCCGCGCCGGCGAATGCCGCGCCCGCAGGCCACGCCCTTACGCTGAGGGAATGCTACAAGCTGGCGCTCAAACAAAGCGAATATATAGCCATAGATTACGAAAAAATAAAGGAGGCTGAGGCCCATTTCCTGCAGGCCCTGGGAACGCTCCTGCCCCAGGTATCATTCTCGCGCCAGGAGGTCAGGAACGAACACTCGAGGCAGTCGCCGGCCTATGACAATTTTTACGAGCAAAAATTCACCTTCACCCAGGCGCTTTTCACCGGCTTCAGGGAATTCGCCGGCATGATGGGCAGCAAGTTCGAGAAAAAACAGCGCGAATACCAGAAACTCCGCGCGGAACAGCTTCTTTTCATTGACGTGGCCGACGCCTTTTATCTGCTCCTGGAGGAACAGGAGGACATCGAGGCGCTGGAAACCATCGAGAACGCCTTTATCGAACGCATCGGCGAACTCCAGGCCAGGGAAAAGATCGGGAAATCCAGGGTAAGCGAGGTGGTCATGATCGAAACGCAGCTTTATACTCTCCAGGATCAGATAGAATCAGTCAAAAGCCAGGAACAGGTCGTCCACGAACTGCTGGCGTTTCTGATCGGCGGACCGGCGGATGAGATCGTGGAGACCGATTCGGACTTCACGCTGAAACAGGAAACGGCGTATATGATCAAGGCCTCCTCTCGGCCCGACGTGCGGGCGGCCTATTACGCGTGGCAGGCGGACTTGAAGGGCGTCATGGCCGCCAGGAGCGGATTTTATCCCCAGGTGAAGCTTGAAGGCGATTATTACACGCACCGGTGGTCAACCCCTTCCGACAGCAGTTGGGAGGCGCTGCTTTCGATCGATATTCCGATATTCCAGGGCACCATCACCTACGGCCAGGTCAAACAGGCCATGGCCATTGCCAGGGAAAGCGAGCTCCTGTTTCAGAGGGCCAACAGGGTGGCGGTGCGCGAAATACACGACGCCTACGTCTATGCCATGGCCGAGATATTGCGGGCAGGCATTCTTGAAAAGGCCCTGAAATCCGCCGAAAAAAATTATGACTTGCAGTGCCAGGACTATCGCTTGAGCGTGGTGAACAATCTGGATGTTCTGACCGCGCTGCAGAGCCTGGAGGACGTGCGCAGGACTTTCATCCGCGTTTCAAACGAAAGAAAACGTTTTTACTGGCAGCTGCTGGTCGCCGCCGGTGAAATAGATCTGGATCAATAAAATGACGCTTTCCGACATTTCGATCAAAAATCCGGTCTTCGGCTGGATGCTCATGATCGGCATCATGGTTTTCGGAGGCATAAGTTTCAGATACCTGGGGATAAGCCAGTTGCCGGACGTTGATTTTCCGGTCGTCACCGCCTCGGTAACTTGGGAGGGCGCGGCGCCGGAAATCATGGAGACCGAAGTCACGGATTTCATCGAGGACGCGGTCATGAGCGTGGAAGGGGTCAGGGAAATCACTTCCGTTTCCATGCAGGGAAACTCGAGGATCACGATAGAATTCGACCTGAACCGCAATATTGACGCGGCGCTGCAGGAGGTCCAGACCAAGATCGCCCAGGCCCAGAAAAACTTGCCGCGCGACATTGATCCGCCGATCGTGACCAAGACCAATCCGGAAGACAAGCCCATCATGTACGTGGCGCTTTCCGGCGACCGCCCGGTCAGGGATTTGAACCATTACGTGAGCGAAACCCTGAAGGACCGTTTCACGACCGTGCCGGGCGTGGGCGATATCCGCCTGGGCGGCTACATTGACCCGAACCTCAGGGTCTGGCTGGACTCCGAGAAAATGCGGGAAAAGGAACTGACGGTCGAGGACATTCTGAACGCCATCAGTTTCCAGCATGCCGACCTGCCGGCGGGTTATATTGACACGGGGCTGAAGGAAATCAACCTGCGAGTCTACGGCGAAGCGGCCACGCCGGAGCAGTTCGAAAACATAATCATCCCATCCCGTGTGCGCGGCGGCCCGATCTGGAAGGATTTGCGCATCAAGGACGTGGGCCGGGTGGAAGACGGCCTGGCTGACATCCGCAGGATCTCGCGCAGTTGCGGAAAAAGCGCAATCGGGCTAGGCATAATCAAGCAGCGCGGTCAAAACGCCGTGGCGGTGGCCGACGCCGTCAAACGCAAAATAGAGGAAATACGAAAGGAACTGCCGGAAGGCCTGAAACTGGACGTGGTTTTCGACACCACGGAATTCATCCGCGATTCGGTCAACGAACTCAAATTCAACCTGCTGCTTTCGATAATTCTGACCTCGTTGGTCTGTTATTTCTTCCTGGGCTCATGGTCCGCCAACCTGAACGTGCTGCTGGCCATACCGACCTCGCTGCTGGGGGCGTTTTTCGTGCTCTATTTCTGCGGTTTCACGATCAACACCTTCACCATGCTGGGGCTCTCTCTGGTGATCGGCATTGTCGTGGATGACGCCATCATGGTGCTGGAAAACATCTCCCGCTACCAGGAACAGGGAAAACCAAGAAAATTCGCGGCCATGATCGGCGCCAGGGAGATAACCTTTGCGGCGATAGCAGCTTCGATCGCGATCCTGGCCATATTTGTGCCGGTCATTTTCATGAAGGGTATAGTCGGCAAATTTTTCTTCCAGTTCGGAATAACCATTTCGGTGGCCGTGCTGTTTTCCCTGCTCGAGGCCCTGACCATCACGCCTGCCAGATGTTCCCAGTTCCTGGTGGTGGGGCATACCACGCGCTTGGGCGATTTTGTCGAAAGGATCATGCAATGGCTCTCCGACAATTATCGCGTCACCCTCGCCGTTCTGCTGCGGCGTCCGAAAACCGTGCTGGCCGCAGCCACCGTTATTTTCCTGGCGTCCCTCGCGCTGACTTCAGCCCTCAAGAAGGAATTCGTGCCGCCGCAAGACCAGGGCCGGTTTATGGCGCGGGTTACGCTCCCTCTGGGTTCTTCGATCGAGAAAACCGACGACATTTTCAGGAAGATAGAGGAAATCCTGATGCAAATGCCTGAAGTGAGCACTTATTATTGTTCCGTAGGCAGCAGCGGCGGGGGCACTTCCGGACAGGTCAACCAGGGAACCATTTTCATCACCATGAAATCGCGCAGAAAACGCCCAAAAATGAACGGCCATCATGAAACCCAGCAGGAATTCATGCAGGTGATGCGCAAAAAGCTGAATGCCGTTCCCGGAGTGGAGCGCGCCGTGATCCAGGATCTTTCCCTTACCGGTTTCACGGCCAAACGCGGTTTCCCGGTGGAATTCACCATCCGCGGTCCGTCATGGGACAAACTCGCCGCCATAAGCTCCGACATAATGAAACGGATGAAAGACTCCGGCCTGATGACGGACATTGACACCGACTACCAGCTTGGCATGCCGGAACTGCAGATTTTCCCCGACCGCCAAAAGGCGGCCAGGCACGGCGTGAGCGTGCTTTCCATAGCCAACACCATCAACGCCATGATGGGCGGAATCCGCTGCGGCAAATTCACCAGCAACGGCAAGCGCTACGACGTCCGCGTACGCCTGGCCGCATGCGACCGGGATAATCCCAATGACGTGGAGAAAATGCGCGTGCGCAACCAGTTCGGCGAAGTGGTGCCCCTTTCGGACGTCGTCACCGCCGACGTCAAGCCGGCCCTGTTCTCGATCACCCGCGTGAACCGCGAGCGCGCCATAAGCATATACGCCAATCCGGCGCCGGATCATTCGCAGCAGGAGGCGCTGGATGCAGTTGTGAAAATGGGCGCCAAGGCGCTTCCCGAGGGATATCGCCTGGTGTTTTCCGGAGGATCGCAGGCCTTCAAGGAATCCTTTCAAAGCCTGATTTTCGCGCTCATTCTGGGAATTTTCGTGGCCTACATGGTGCTGGGCACGCAGTTCAACAGTTTTCTGCATCCGTTCACCGTGCTGCTGGCCCTGCCCTTCAGCGTCACTGGCGCCTTCCTGTTCCTTTTCCTGAGCAGAAATTCGCTGAACCTCTACAGCATGATCGGACTGATCCTGCTCATGGGAATCGTCAAAAAGAATTCCATCCTTCTCGTTGATTTCACGAACGTGCGGCGCAGGCAGAGCATGGCGGTCCACGAGGCTCTTCTGGACGCCTGCCCCATCAGATTGCGACCGATCCTGATGACTTCCATTGCGATGATAGCGGCGGCATTGCCTGCGGCGCTGGCTATCGGCCCGGGGTCGGAAACCATGATTCCCATGGCCACGTCGGTTATCGGAGGAGTTCTGCTTTCGACCATTCTTACGTTATTCGTGGTCCCCTGCGCGTATCAGATTTTGTCCAGGTTCGAACGCGCGAATTACAATGCTCCTGACTAAATCATTCCACGCCGCCGACGGCTTCGCGTCCGCCGCCACCCCAAGTGGCATCCAGAAGGAGATAACTGCCGCTTACTGTGCGGATAAACCATTTGCCGCTCGTTGGGTTGTAGACCGCCAGGTCGGAAATGCCGTCGCCGTCAAAGTCCCCCGCCACCGGCAAATATCCGGAGGCGCCCCACAACGCGCCTGAAATTATTATTTCGCCGCGATAGACCGAGGCGATATACCACCTGCCGGTCGTCCGATCAAAGACGGCCAGATCGGACGCGCCATCGCCGTCATAATCTCCGGGTACCGGTCTGAAGCCAAGTCCCCCCCAAGTTGCCCCGGCCAGCAGCAATGTTCCGGACACGGTTCTAATATACCAGGAACCGCTGCTCTCCTGATACACCGCCAAATCCCATATGCCGTCGGCGTCATAATCGCCAACCACCGGCTCATACCCGGCGCCGCCAAACAACAACTGCCACATTATGCGGCCTCCACCGACTTTTACGGCGTACCACAGAAATTTATCGGCGTCATAGACCGCCAGGGCCGTCCTGCCGCTGCCGTCGTAATCTCCCGGCACGGCGACATAACCGGGACCGCCGAAAGATCCGCTCACATAATTATAAGCGCTGCCGGAGAATAACGCCTGCCAAAGTCCCTGACTTTCATTATAGACCGCAGGATCGGTCTTCTTGTCGCCGTCATAGTCTCCCATGACGGCCGCACCTGCTCCGCCAAGCGCAAAATTCAACGCCAATTCATATCCGTCATAAGTCCGGGAACTCCATAATCCTCCGCCGTGCACGGTCAGGTCGGACATACCATCGCCGTTATAATCGTTCATGGCCTGATAATTGATGGAACCTGCCGAACTTGCCTCGACCGCATCAGTCCGGCGAGTTATCCAGCCCCCTTCGGCGGAAGGAGCCAGAATAGAAGGCCACACAGGGGCCAGGCGCATGAACAAATAATAACCCTTCGCCGCGCCGGGCATGGTTATTGTTCCGGGCGAGACGCTTACAATCGCGCTTGCGCCCGCGGCAAGCGTCACGTACCGGTCAACCATTCCGACCTGGCTGGCCTCTCCTTCGCTGAACACCGGATTCGTTGACGCAAAAAATGTCAGGCGCAAGGCTGAATTGTCGCCGCTCAAGTCCGCCCCGCCGTTGTTCACCAGGCGGAAGGAAACAGCCTGCGGATGGGCGCCCAATCCGATCCGGCGCGGTTGAACCGTAAGGCCTGAAACCGACAGATCAACCGCCACCGATGCGGCAAATCCTTCCTCACGCGTTGAAAAAGCGCTTATGGCGGTGGAATTTTTAGATTTCAACCAATAATAATATTTCGCGCCCGTGGCAACCGAAGTATCGCTGTAGGAGGTTGCGACAATCTCGGCGATTTTAGTTCCGCCGCCGTTCGGCGGGGTCAGGGTCTGTGTGCTGCGCCAGATTTCATAAGATACAGCGCCTGGCACGGCGGTCCAGTTCAAAACCACTCTGCCGACATAACCGCCGTCACTGGCGGTGAACGATGAAGGCCGGCCAAGCACGTAACCTTGTTCGCCGACGCTTATGGCGCTGGCGCAGACCGCATTGGTCGCCTGGATATAATAAGTGTAGACCACACCGTCGGACACATTGTTGTCTTCAAATGCGGCGCCGGCCGTATAATACACCTGCGCCGAACTGCCGTCCGAACGGTAGACGTAATAGGCATTGGCTCCGTCAACATCGGCCCAAGAGACAGCCACCTTGTTAGTATATTGTCCGTCGCTGGCGAACAAGCCGCCCGGGGCCGACAACCTGCGGTATCCCGTGGCATAGGCGCTGTTCGTGCCGGCATAGCCTTTTGAATTGACGCTTTTCACCCAGTAATAATATCTCACGCCCGGCATTGCCGAAGTGTCGTCATAGTTTGTCACCGTAAGTCCGGAGACCAGATTCTGCGCGTAATCAGGATCAAACGAGGTATGCCGCAATATGTTGTAGGTGACCGCGCCGCCTACCGGCGAGACCATTCTGCTCCAGTCCAGGGAAACCTTGTCGGTATAAGTACCCTTGCTGGCATTTACATTTCCAGGCGCGGCGGGCGCGGCAATTTCAAGCACCACTTCGATGTTGCTCGATCCGCTCCAATACCCGTTATAGCCGCCGCCGTAATTCGTGGCCGCTATCTCCACAATCGCCGTGTACACGCCGGCATTAAAAGCAGAGACGTTGTGGTATGCCACCATGATCGCGTCATGTTCGCCGGTGCTCACGCCTTCCGTGGGCGTGATGCCCTGGAGGATCTGGCCGGGATCGTTTGTTCCCGTAAGATTATAGGCCATGCCCACCATGGGCTCGCCGTTTCCATTCCAGATATATATATAATTATTGGTGGGATTGCTTCCCTGCTCAACCAGTTGCCTGAGCTGATGAGTATCAGAACTGATCACCGGCACCGGCAACACCCGCATCAACACGCTCACCCTCCCGGTTACCCCGCCGCCGTCCGCGCCGACCACCGTGACCTGTCCCTGATAAGCTCCGGCATCCAGCGAGGCGGTGGTGTAGACATTGGTCACCAGGTTGGTTGCCTGGCCGGTCACAAATCCGTTGCTCGAATTCACGTTCAACCAGCCCATGCCGTTATCGTTGGTCGCCACCGTATATGTCAACCAGCCGCCGCCGGCGCTGACGCCGAAAGTCTGGTTGGTGGCGTCAAAGCCTTTCAGAACATAGTTGGTCAGACCCGGCCCGGCAAAAAGACTGATTACGTTCAGAACCACGGTCACATCCTGAGTGCGGGGATTGCCTGACGGATCAGGATCCGTGGTGACCACGGATAGCACCCCGGTACTGATGCCGCTCGAAAGGTTTGTGGTGGAATAATTCAGCAGCACGTTCGTATCTATCGTCGCCGGAAAGATGCCTGTGGCATTGGAAACTATCAGCCATTCCGCCGAACCGTTGGTGGTGACCGTGTATGTCCCGGCGCCGTAGGAAGACAGCCTGAAATATTGATTACTGGCATCAGCGCCGGCGAGAACAGAATTGGTCATGCCGACGGGCGTAATAATATCAGCGCTTTTCACGGCCAGGGCCGTGAAAAGGAAGATAGAAAGCAACACCAGCCGACCCGGCATCATCATGCGCCAACCATTCAATTCAAACACAAAATTTTTATTGCTGTTCACGGTTCAGGATACAGTTCTTTTATACTTGCATTTAACCCGATTTTTTGCAACCAAAATTTTATGATTTTTTAGTTTGTTTTCCTGGGTGGGTTTATGGTATGAATTTGCATCGAATTACGTATGCATTTAGCCATTTGCAGAGATGTAGGGCCCGCCGCTTGCCCTTCGGCTATGCTCAGGGTCTTGAGCCTGTCGAAAGGCGGCGCGCCGTCTTGTTTGCGTGGCGATCTGAAGGCCTCTGGCAAGCAGAGGCCCTACATCGGAAGTGGAAATATTTTTCCTGCAAATGGCTAAATGGTTATCGAATTACAAGGGAGAACAATAATGCCTCGATCATGTCATGTCTGCGGAAAAGGAATCAGCACCGGAAACATCATTACACGCCACGGTTTGCCAAAGGCCAAAGGCGGGATCGGCCTGCATACCACCGGCATTACACGCCGCACCTTCCAGCCGAATCTTCAGAAAATCAAAATTGTCGAAAAAGGCACGGTCGTCAGCCGTAATGTCTGCACCCGCTGCATCAAGTCCGGCAAAATCGTCAAGGCCTGAAGACAAGTGGCTCTCACAGAGCTCACGGACTTCACAGAGAACAGCGCATGAGGGGCAAATATGACAGCCCCCCCCCTGCGATCTCCGGTGAGTTCTGCGGACAAGTGAGAGATGAATGCAATTCCTTATTCAATTTCTACGATCTTTCTGGCAGACCACGGGAGAAATGGCCCCTTTCCTGCTGTTCGGTTTTCTGGCCACCGCCATCTCCGTGCTGATCGTCAAACCGGATTTCATTGAAAGGCATCTCGGCGAAGCGCGTAAATTTTCATCGTTAAAGGCGGCCCTTTTCGGCGTGCCGCTGCCGCTTTGTTCCTGCAGCGTCATACCGGTGGCCGTCAGCCTGCGCCGGCACGGCGCCGGCCGCGGGGCGACCATCTCATTTCTCATATCAACTCCGCAAACCGGTATTGACAGCATCTTGGTGACCTGGAGCCTGTTGGGGCCTGTTTTTGCGATTGTCCGGCCGCTGGCAGCATTTTTTCCGGACTAGCCGGCGGATTCCTGATTGACCGCTTCTGCTCCGACGATAAAACGGCAAACGCCGTCCCCGTTCCTCCGGTCGAGGCATGCTCCTGCCGCAGCGCAGATAAAAAAAACGGCATCGGCGCCGCACTGCGCTACGGTTTCATCAACCTGCCGGCCGACATCGGCAATGCGCTCCTGCTCGGCATAACCGTTTCGGCGTTGATCAGCACCATTCTGCCGGAACATTTCATAAGCAGCGTGGTCGGCTCCGGCATAAAACCGATGCTTCTCATGATGCTGATTTCCGTGCCACTTTATGTCTGCGCCAGCGCCTCAGTGCCCGTGGCCGCGGCTTTGATGCTGAAAGGCATCACGCCGGGTGCGGCCTTCGTTTTTTTGATGGCCGGCCCGGCCACCAATGCCGCCACCATCGCCGCAGCCTGGAAAACACTGGGAAAAAAGTGCGCCATCCTCTATCTGGTTGTAATTGCGTTTTTTTCGATTGCCTTCGGTCTGTTACTGGATTACCTGTTCGAATCAGCGCGCCTGCTTCCGCAATACTGGGAACACGCCCACCACGGCCTGCCGCTTTTTGCCAAGAATACCTGCGCAATTCTTCTGCTCCTTATCATCGGTTATGCAAAAATAAACGGATTACCGGAAAAAAACAAAAAATTAGCCACAAAAAGGCACAAAATGCACACAAGAATCATCTGACAAAAAGCCTGTCTTGTGCATCTTTGTGGCAGATCCGCATCCCATGTCTTTGATTAACAGACGCGAACTTGAACTGAAATCCTCGGCCTACACCCTTTCCGACATGGAACTTTTCATTTTCCCGGAACTGATGTACGCGCTGCTGCTGGCCAATATCATGTCGCCCCGCATCTGGAAATGGCGCGACGACAAATGGTTCGACGGCCTCGAGAAAATGAAGCCGTACCGCCGGGTCCTCCGGCTCAAGCAGTACATCATGGACCATTACGCCTTCAATCTGGACTTGGACACCTGGGGACTGACCCTCTATGCGGCCGCGCTCTTTATCGTGGCAAAGATACCGCTCTCCAAAATATTCATGCTGGCCACCCCGCTCCATTCTCAAAACTACGTGGACATCGAGGACGGCATCCTCACCAACAACCGCAGGCTGGTCACAAAGCCCATGTGGTTCAACGGCACGGCCATCTCGGCGCAGGCGCGCCGCGCGTTGGAAAACGAACGCGTGACCATTATTGCGCACGAAAGCGGCTGGATGCACACATTTTACAAGAATGCCACATTGGACAAAAAAAATTACGATGACTTTTCGGCAAAATTGAAAAGTTTTTTGCAAACCGATCTGAACGAAGAAATCATCGGCAACTTTGTCCGCCACCGCCGCGACCTGCAAAAATGCTTCCAGATCCGCTGGCCGCTCCGTGGCGCCGACCATTACCTGCCCGCGGACCGCGCCTTCGCCTATGAACAGGACAGTTCCTTCAGGCTGACCGACGCCACCAGGCCGAAACTGATGGCCGAAATAGACGACGATGAATTTCTGCCGCAGCCTATCACCGGCTGCATTATTCTGAACGACCTTGAGGATTTCCTGCAAAATGAAAAAATTGATCTGGCCGATCCCTCCTCGCTTACGCTCCTGACGGAAAAATTTTCCTGCAACTGCCTCGACGCCAGAATGGCCATCGAGCAACTGGTCAAGTTCTGCCGCGTCGCCCGCACGGTCAGGATCGCAAACGTTGATCTTTGTGACAAAAACAAAAAGCATTCGTGCCAAAGCTTGGCCTTGTACTGCCTACGGGAAAAACCGTATATCGCAATTCCATTCGCTGCGCCAGCTCCACTACCTCACGCATCCCCGATCTGCACACAATAAAGAGGACTTTCAGCGGACCTTGGGCATCCGGTTTTGCCCATTTGATGTGCGTAGCTCAAACCGCTTCGGTGCAGAGCGTAGGATGGCGGAGAGGGGGGGATTCGAACCCCCGGAGTGGCAAGCCCCGTTTTTCGCCACTTCCGGCAACATTGCAACTTGTTGTAGGTGTTGTATTTGCGAAATATTGAAGTTTTTGCTACATCCGCAAAAACACTGCTACACCCCCAAATCTTTCATACTTTTTACATACCAAAAAAGCCCATTCTTTTCGCATACTACCCCCATCAGAATCAGAAAGGCCGTAAATTTCTATTCCAAGTCGATTCCAAGTTCAGCGCGAAGCTTGTTGAAGTTGAAATTGAATTGGCCATTCCGTGATCGGCCTTGCATATTCTCCCAGTCATTGATCATCTCGGCGACCTGCTTTTTTCCCTGCGAGGTTTTGGCTGTCTCTCTGGGAGTCTTGCCGCCAAGCATGGGAACATGTACATCAAGCCAGGACATGTGTTCTTTCTCAAATATTTCTTCGAACCGCTTGCGGTCTTCCTTTGACAAGGAGGCCAAGTCAAATTCCCCGGCCTTGTCTTCCTTGGCAGACGAAGGCAAACCACCCATCTTGCCGGGGTTAAACGGCTGGAGGTTTGTGTTCTCGTGAGTTATCAGGGAACCGAGGCGTTTGAGAAGCAATTTGCGCAAGGCCTTGTCCCGTTTCTCGCTGTTGCACTCGCTCTCAAGCCGGTCTTTATCCAGGCGAATGCTGGCTTTAAGCACCTTTTCCCTGCGTTCCTGGTTCTTGGGCAATGCCAGCCAAACGAACTTTAGCGCATTGCCATCTTCGTCTGTCTTTTCAAATCCATCTAACGACATCAGTCCCGTAATAACTTTTTGCCGGTCAGTGGCGTTAAATGCATAACTTGATTTCACGAACACGAGCTTGTCGCCATCCATGTTCCGTAGTTCTGGCAGCTTGGGATGCAGAACCGCCTCCACGCATTCCAGGTAATGCGTGATGAAGTCGGTCTGATGAGCGAGCAATTGCCGCCGGTCCGCTGATGAATCCATTTGCTTCCTGATGAACTCCGTAAACGTGGCAACAGGCTGGCGGAACCGTCCTGGCAAAAGCGGGTAAGGCCCCAGGCTGTTGAAAATGAATATTCCGTCCAGTCCCACCACATGCGCAAAGAAAATGTCCCATTTGGCCGCCGTCTTGGAGCAGGTTTCATCGCACACGACCCGTTCTTCGCCAGTAACCATGTCCTTCAATAGAAGGCTTGAACCCGTGGAAACTCCTTCAACCTGCCAGTAGGAGAACGGCTCTGATCGGGCTGCGTCAATAAAGCGTCTTGTGACCCCGTCGAACTTTTCCCCCTCTTGCCTGAGAAATCTGGCGGCAACTGTCCGGTCTGAAGGCAAAGTACGGCTTGGAGCGTCCGACGGATGCCAGAGATAAAGAATCCAGCGCGCGAGCAGTCCGTTTTGAAGCGCTTTATGTGCCTCGGCATCCGGCAGTTCCGGGAGCGGCCGGTCGAGCGGCGGCGTCTTGATGGGTTCAGGAAACTTGACGGCAAAGTCCATCAACAGGGGGAGCGCCTTCATGGATGCCTCGCTGACAAGTTGCCTGGTGAGCGGCCGTGACGATTGCTCTTTCAGCATGCAGCATTTCTTGTATTTCTTGCCGCTTCCGCATGAACAGTAATCGTTTGGGCTGATTATGGGTGTCATTGCCGGGACGACTCCTCTTCAAGTTTACTGCTCGTAACCTGCCTGCCGGAGTTGGCAATGGCAATGACTGCTCTGCCCTTGGCGGTCAGCTTGTATTTTTGAAGGCGGCTGTTGGGCTTGTCAGGGATAGTACGCTCGATTAAACCGGTTCCCAACAGTTTACGAATGACAACATGAAGTTGTCCTGAAGCCTGTTTCTGTTTAAGTGCAATCGCCAATTCGGCCTTGCCCATACTGCCTCGTGTTAAGGCAAGCAATATGGCGATAGAAAGCGACCCTAGCTGTGACTTTAGCTGCGACTCTAGCTGGTCAGTAACATGGTCGGTCTTCTCTGACTCAGCCTTCGCGGCTTTTGCTTTCGGATGAACCGGAAACGTTACAGTGAAGAACGACCGTTCTCGGTTGGTCTCGAATTTCGGGTCGGGCGAGCGATTCTTCCTGATCGCCCGCATAATCTTGGGAATGCCGGTGCCGCGGCCCTCCGTAAGATCAAGTTCTTTCAGAAACTCCCCAATCCGGCGATTGCGATAGCGACGGGAGATAAACTTTTTCGGCTCTATAGCACAATTTATGGGTTAATACAACGAACGTTAACAGCTAAAGGTTGAAATTCAAGAAAGAAATCTATTCCAGCGGAGTTATTAACAAGCCACTGCGGGGAGCTTCTTAGGGCTCTCCT